>Ga0137465_1000299_pt1 | contig 26756 bp, 23 predicted proteins | sample EasRivERMGT828_2_FD_104906 | JGI IMG/M metagenome (GOLD analysis project Ga0137465, IMG submission 104906) | Soil microbial communities from meander-bound floodplain in the East River, Colorado, USA - East River MetaG ERMGT828_2 | ecosystem: Environmental > Terrestrial > Soil > Floodplain ... | reverse complement strand
GGGAATAACGCCCCGCCCCGAGCTTGCGGATGTCGTCATGCGGGGCGTCTGAATGAGAAAAGGGACGGCCGTCCTCCAGCAGTTCAGCGGTTCCGCCAGACTCCTTCAACTTCTTCCCGAATTCCTCGGGAATCTGACCCAGGACGCAGTGACCGGTTTCCTGTACGAACGAAGCAGGCCAGCTGAAGCGAGGGTAGGTGCCATTACCCCACTGGAACGCGACACATTTATGGCAAGGGTGCCCTTCCAGGGTCCCCTGTGCATTGGCGCGACGGAGCGCCTGGTACTCGGGCCCGTTCCAGATTTCGTCGAGGGTATTAATGTTAGTGTTGCCCAGCGGCTTGCCGGCGTTGCCGTACCCGCTCCAGAAGCAGCACGGCACAACTTCCCCGGTTAGATCGATGATCATCTGCTGCCAAGGGTAGGCGCACGGCTTCGGGGCCGTCTTGGGTTGGTTACTCATTTATTTCTGTGATCCGATAGGGTGCTATGTCTGTCGGATGCATGGGGAATCTTGCGCGCTAGCTCGGCTACTCACATTTTCGACAAAGAACTTTGCGTCAAGATTCACCAGTGATGTCGTGAAAATATGCGGTGTGCCGACTACTGTGAAGTAAAGCGTGTCGTTTCGCAGGTCGAATTGCAATCCATCGAGTCTAGCGACGCCGACCGTAAGAAAATAGTCACCTGCTGCCAACCACATGCGCACTTCGATCCGGGTTTCGAGGACGTCACCCTTGGTCTGAGCGCGTATCGGTATGCCTTGCGTTGTATTAGTGATGCCGAACACGTCAACGCCCTTGACGTTCCGTATCAGGTACCCGGCGGATACCGGGGGCACACTCTCATGGAAGATTATACGCTGGAAAAAAGTGTAGGGCCTTCCCGACTCGAGCACGTCAACTCGCCGCCCGTTCCCATCTAGAATCCCACAATCCCAAATTTCGGCCTGCCCGGTGCCGAAACGTCGTTCGCCAGCGGGTGCCGGTTGGAAGCGTGAGACGTAACCTGTCTTCTGCCCGTTCGATAATTCGTTATCGCTAAGGAGGTTCACGACGGAAACCGGTTGTGGTGGCGATGGATTCAGTTTCGAAATCCCAATTTCCTGGTTGGTCGCCAATAAAGCATCACCGGCAGACTCAGGCTCGACGTGAGGAGACTGCTCATCAAGTTCACTTCCCTTCCCAAACAAGATCTCGAGATACTGTTTGGTAATCTCGCCAGGTGTGCCATCCCCCATGACCAGTCCTTGGTCAAGCAAGATGGCGCGATCGCAAAAGCTTGTGATGGTGTTTGTGTCGTGCGAAACGATCAGGATCGTCTTCCCGTGCTGCCGAAACTCGCTAATTTTCGCAAAGCACTTACGCTGGAATTTGGCATCGCCGACAGACAGGGCCTCGTCAATAATTAGGATGTCCGGGTTCACACTCATTGCCGTAGCGAACGTGAGCCGGGATTTCATTCCGCTCGAGTACGTTTTGAACGGATGGTTTATATAGGATTCGAGTTCACTAAAGGCGATGATGTCGTCGAGCTTAGCGTCAATTTCCTTGCGACTCATGCCCAGGCAAAGACCGCCTAGATAAACATTCTCGAGGCCACTGAACTCCGGGTTGAATCCCGTCCCGAGCTCCAGAATCGCGGCGACTTTTCCGCTGACCTCGCAGTTACCGCTGGTCGCATCGAGCGTGCCCGTCAGAATCTTCAGCAGCGTGCTTTTGCCTGCGCCATTGCGACCGACTATCCCGACCACCTCGCCCTGGCCTATCTCAAATGTAACATCGCGCAATCCCCAAAGCTCTGAATGGCGGGGCTTTCCTGTTATTGCTTCCTTCAGCAAATCTATCGGGTGCGAATAGATGCGGAACAGCTTGGAAAGTCCGCGGACACTAATGACGCGGCGAGCACTAGCGGTCATAGCACATTTCCAAACATTGGCCGCAGCTTGCGGAAGACACGATAGCCGACATAAAACGTCGCCAATGACAGCAAGGGGAATACAAGCCACGCCACGGGATGAGCGATGCGCCCAAAATAAGTGACATCCTGGAAGCACCAGACCATGTAAGAAAACGGATTCAGGTAGAACACGACTTTGAGCACGCCCGGGACCATTTCCGGCGTATAAAGAGCCGGGATGAGATAGAAGCCGGCGGTTGATAGGATGATCACCAAATCCTTAGTGTCTCGAAAGAAGGTACCGACAGCAGCGAGGAGATAACACACGCCGATCATGCCCAACACCTGGATGACGAGCAACGCGGGAACAAGGAGCCACATTCCTGTAAGCACTCCGCCCGTAGCCAGAATGTACGCAATAAGGGTGCCAATGCAAATGAGCTCTGTAAACATCGACACGAGTACGCCTTTTACTGGAAGGATCTCGACGGGAAAGACCACCTGCTTGACCAGTCCGGCGTTGGCGACGATTACCGTTGCTCCCTTGTTCATCGCATCCTGAAAGGCTAGCCATGGTATTAAGCCGCTCAATAGATAGGCGGTATAATCCAAGGGGAATACTGCCGGATCGCCCATTCGTATCTTGAAGACATACGCAAATACGAAGACAAAGATGGCCATCAGAAACAACGGATGGCCGATCGCCCACAGTGCGCCCAACATCTGACCGGCGTAGCGTTCCTGAAGCTCCCGTTTGGTCATCTCCCACGTGAGTTGGCGGTGGCGTGACAGCAATGAAACTAGCTGGGCAAATGCCTGAAGGTGACCCTTAGGATTGGGCAGGTGTGCAGGTGACAAAAGCGGGGCGGTCCGGATGGGATGATCCACCAATTATAACGGACCTCTCCTCGGAGAGTTGGGAATGCCCAGCAGCAGGGGATTCTTGTATTGGCCGAATGTTTGGCCGAATTCTTGCGAGACACCTATTGTTCCGCTTCGTACAGTCTCTTAGAACCGCAGCGCGCTTAATGATCCACAGGGAATGGGGGGAAATCTGGCGCCGCATTCGAGGTCGCCCCCATCCGGTGCTGCTGCCGCATGCACCGACACTGGATCCCAATTTGCGGTCGGTTAACCAGCGCTTCGAAAACGATCAGCGGCGCCTTTTAATCGGCACTGTGGAGCGGTTCCGCGTATTGCTGTTTGCACCCTCGCTTAATCTGGAGGGAGCGCCTCTAAGCCAGCTGGAGCTTACCCGCGCGCTAGCGGAACGAGACGTTATCGAAGCCGAAGTCGTGTCCTTCAAGGATGGACCGCTGCGCGAGCACTATCGGCAACTGGGAATCCCGGTGAGAGTCTGTGAGCCCGTGTTGCCCAATATTCCCACGGTGAAGTGTTACGATGCGGCCGTAGACAGGATCGCGGCCCTCATTCGGGAGAAGTCCCCCGGTCTCGTCTACGCAAACACGCTGCTCAATTTCCCTGCCATTGCCGCTGCGGAACTTGCCGGTGTGCCGTCAATCTGGAACGTTCGCGAAGGCGAGCCGCCGGATAGCTGCTTCGGTTTCCTGAGCAGTGCCGTTGCCGCACGAGCCGTGGGCTGCCTCTCGCTACCCTATCGGGTCATCTTCGTCGCGCAAGCTGCCGCTGACAATTGGGCGCGTTTCAATTTGCGCAACAACTTTGCAGTGGTCAGAAATGGTATCGCTCCCCGCCGTCCCATCGAAGCCGCAGATGAGAGCGCCCGAAACGCCGAGCGGTGCGCGCTGGGGATCGCGAGTAATGAAATCATGGTACTTAACATAGGTACGGTTTGTGAGCGTAAAGGACAGCGCGATTTGATTGCAGCGATCGCGCGCTTGCCGCGCGAAATCCTGGCGCACACAAAGGTCTTCTGTGTCGGCGACGAACCGGGACCTTACAGCCGAGCACTCAGAACGGATATCGCAGCACTGCCAGCGGAGCTCAAGGCAAGAGTATCGCTGTTACCTACAACTAGCGACGTTGCGCCTTTCTATCGTGCGGCTGACATTTTTGCCCTGACGTCTTACCGTGAGGCCTACCCGCGCGTAGTACTCGAGGCCATGGACTACGGTCTCCCGATTGTCAGCGCGCGCAGCGGTGGCGTCGTTGAACAGGTGGAAGAGGGCCGCAACGCTTTGCTCTACACGGCGGGTGATGTTGAGGCCTTGGGCAGTCACCTCGAACGAATTCTTTCCGACGAAGCGTTGCGTCAACACCTGCGCAGCGGATCACCGGAAATGCTGGCCCGGCTTCCCACCTTCGAACAGATGATAGAAGCGTACGCCGGAACTTTTCGGGAAGCTTACTTGAGTCAGTGGGCAGAGGCATCGTCTATTGTGACCAATAAGGCTCGCTAGCTAAAGCAGGAGAGACAGGTGCCACAAGTGTTGAGCGATGCCGAGGTAGTGGACATTCTGCGCATCGTGCAGCCGTACAGCATGGTCCACGAATCAGGAGTCCGGTTCACGATCGAATCAGCGGTCTCGGTCGTCCGCCGGAACGTGCCGGGAGTGTTCGTGGAGTGCGGGACATGGCGCGGTGGATGCAGCGCTGCCATGTTGCTCGCGCAGCGCACGGCGTTCGGCAAGATCCATCGTCCCGTTTACATGCTCGATAGCTTCGAAGGCCTGCCCACGGTCGAGCCACGGGATGGCCCGCTTGCTGCTGCGTGGCAGGCAGGTGCAGATCCGGAAAAGTTCTTCGAGAACTGCAAAGCGGCGCAAGACGACTTGCTGAGGTTGCTCAACCAGCTCGACTTCAGCGCCGGTGAGTTTCATCTGGCGCAGGGGTGGTTTGACGAAACCGTGCCGCGATTGGCGTCATCCCTCCGCCAGATGGGCATTGCACTGCTGCGCCTTGATGGTGATTGGTACAAATCGACGGCAACCTGCCTGGAACACCTCTGCCCTCTCGTAGCCGAGGAGGGTGTCGTCATAGTTGATGATTACTACGCATGGGACGGTTGCGCGCGTGCCGTGCACGACTACCTTTCAAGGCATGACCTGCCGTACCGGATCAAGTCGCTCTACAACAACTACGGCGCTTATTTCATCAAGCGCGCTGCGCGCACGAGCTTCAACGAATTCTAGTCTGCAGCTGGCCGAGTATCGGCGCCCCTCGTGAGCAGCTTGAGCGGAAACCAGGTGAGCATCGCCGCGACCGCGCTGGCGGAGATTCTGCGGCTTTTCTGAATGGTACGGCGTGCATCAAGGATCGGCTGGATACCCATTAGCATGTCCCTCGTAGCTCGAAGCACTGCACGGCCGTAGCCGTTCATGAGGGCTCGCAGGATGAAGGCGGCGTGGATGACGAGGTGAAATGGCAGTATCGGAACGAGGAGCGGACCCGGCATGTTTTTTATAAAGGTCCAATAGCGATTTCGTGTGCTGTAATACATCGTAAAATCGCTCCGCTTCCCGGTAATCGCTGAGCCAAAATGGCGGACCACGGCGCACGGAATCTGAACGCACCAGTGTCCTTGCAGCCGGAGGCGGAACGCGAGGTCTATGTCCTCACAATAGCAATAGAAATGCTCGTCGAATCCACCGGCCGTTAGAAATTCTTCCCGCCGATAGAGGGTCGCCGCTGCGCATGGCCCGAACGTTTCGCCTTTCGCTGGGACCGACGCGACAGGCCGATCAATATTGGCTCGCCATGCGACCCCGTAGGCGTGATAGACATCCCCCGTTCCATCGAGCACGGAAGGGCTCCGTCCGCTAATCTGGGTCGAGCCGAACATCACCGCCCGAGGGTGGCGGCGCGTTGCGGCTACGAGCTGCTGTAGCCAGTCAGGCTCCGGAATGGCGTCGGGATTGAGCGTCGCGATCCACTCCGACTGACTCTGTTGCGCAGCAAGATTATTCGCACGCGCGAATCCAAGGTTCTCTCCATTTCTAATCACCTCGAACGAGTCCGGTAACGTGCCCAGCTTTTCGATCGAGCAGTCTTCAGAGCCGTTGTCAACGATGACCGCACGAAAATCCTTGAACGTCTGCGCCAACAACCCTTCCACACAGCGTTCAAGAAAGTCGTTGCTGTTATAGTTCACTATAATTACCGTTACCTGCATGGGCAGACACAGTGCATTGGTCGCGTCGAACGCTCGACTTGATTCAGGGCTTGAGGGCGCATTGATTTACGGTACTGGATACTGGATAGTGATCACAGAATAGGGATCTGAGAAGTAACTCCACTAATGCGGCCGGCCTTCGTGGTCGGGGTGCTGATACTTATATGGCGCCACCCAGTGTAACGTTTCCTGCAACCTCAGGTTGGCAGATAGCCGGCGAGTGAAACGGAAGGCGAAGGCTAAAGGTGGGAGTTCGTGGATGGGCATTATCAAGAGCAAGGCGTTATCGAGAAGCGATTTCATCACAAAGGGCACTGCCGCGCTTCGAAGGGTGATGCGCTGGGATGGTGGAGGTCAGACCACGGGACGGCTGCCCGTGAACTTCAGAGAACTCGACGCTTCGCCGGTAGCAATTGCGCGCGACGTCGAATACGCCGTCAACATCGGGGAAGGTTACCTCGGGTTCATTCGTGATCTGGGCGTCGATATATCCGGGAAATCCGTGCTGGAACTGGGCCCCGGAATCAATTACGGCTCAATGCTGCTGCTCGCGTGTCATAGTGCCCGCCCCACCGTGTCAGATCGGTTTCTTTCTCCGTGGCGCGATGACTACCACGGCCGGTTCTACGCCGCACTCCGACAGTGGCTGACCGAACATCGTTCACGTCTTGACACCTCGCCGATTTCCGCCGTGCTCGCAGCGCGGGGCTACCCCCGAGGCGTGATCTCCGAAGTGGCATATTCGGCGGAATACCTGAAGGGGGTCCAGGGTAAGAGCATGGACATCGTGGTTTCGAACGCCGTGCTGGAGCATGTCATGTCTCCACCAGACGTTGCGCGAGAGCTTTTCAGAATTGCGCGCCGCGGCGGATACAGCATCCACCAAGTAGACTTCCGGGACCATCGCGACTTCTCGCGACCTCTGGAGTACCTGCTCTTGCCGGAAGGGGCCTTCGAGACGATGTTTGCAGATCGTCACGGAGAGTGCGGCCGGCAGATGCGGCACATCGAGATGCAACGCTGTTTTGAGCAGGCAGGCTTTCGCGTGCTAAGTTTCGAGGCCAACTGGATAGCCGAGGATTCCTATCTCGATGAATTCATTCCGAGGCTGCGGGCAGCCGACAGTTCAGCCTATCGTGCAGCCCCGCGCGAAACGTTGCGCATCATCAGCGGGCGGTTCGCACTCAGACGCCCGGAAGACAGTTGATGTTTGAATAGTGGACATGAACTCGGAACTTCCATGTGTGGCGTAGCAGGGGTACTGATTACTGATCGGACCGGACGTGTGGACGACCTGCCGGCACGCCTGGACCGGATGGTCGAGACGCTTCGCCATCGTGGGCCCGACGACCGCGGCACTTGGATCACGCCATGTGTTGCCCTAGGCCACCGCCGGCTCTCGATCATTGATCTGAGCGAAGCCGGCCACCAGCCGATGACGGTGGATGACGGGCGCGTATGGGTGGCCTTCAACGGAGAAATCTATAACTTCCAAATTCTGCGGGCGGAACTGGAGCGGCAGGGTGTCGCGTTTCGCAGCCAGAGCGACACCGAGGTCATTCTGCAGGGGTGGCTGCGATGGGGAACCGCGTTGTTTTCCCGCTTGCGAGGCATGTTTGCCATCGCCTTGTGGGATGCCACAAGGGGTGAGCTCGTTCTTGCACGTGATCGGGTCGGAAAGAAACCGCTGTTCTACGCCTGGTGCGACGGCGTCCTGCTGTTCGCCTCGGAGATAAAAGCGATTCTCGCGTGGCCCGGGATGAAGCGCGAGCCGGATCTCGAGGCGATCCACCATTACCTGACGTACCAATATGTGCCGGCACCCTGGTCGGCGTTCAAAGGGGTGCGCAAGGTTCCGCAGGCGTCCTACATGACGATCGGTCGTAGCGGTCAGACGAACATTAGGGAATATTGGACGCTGCCGCTGCCCAGCTCCGCGCGCGCGCGCCCGCTCCCTCAGCTCATTGAGGAGCTCGTCCCGCTCCTGGAAGAGGCGGTCAAGCTGCGGATGATCTCAGACGTGCCACTCGGTGCGTTTCTCTCGGGAGGCGTTGACTCATCCTCGGTAGTCGCCATGATGGCCCGCAACTCCGCGGGTCCGGTGAAAACGTTTTGTATCGGGTTCGACGAAGCCGAGTTCGACGAGCGCCGATACGCCCGCATGGTCGCGCAGCGCTATGCCACCGACCATCACGAGCTCATAGTGCGCCCTGATGCCGTTGGTGTCCTCCCGACGCTGGTGTGGCACTACGGCGAGCCATTCGCCGACCCCTCTGCCGTGCCGACGTACTATGTTTCGGAAATCGCGCGCCGTCATGTGACGGTCGCGCTCAATGGAGACGGGGGCGATGAGAATTTCCTGGGCTACAGCCGTTACAAACAGTGTCTTGCGACCGAATGGGTAAGTACCATTCCGCGACCTCTACGCCGGCTTGCGGCGAGGCTCAGTGATGCAATGGCGACCGGACTCAATCGCTACCGGTTTGCCCGGGTAGCGAGGCGGCTGTTGACTGCCGCCGGCGACCTCGATTCCCGCCGCTACGCCTCATCCATCGTGTACTTCTTTGAGCAGGACAAACTTGCGGGTTACGGAGAGGTATTGCGACCCTTTCTCGGGCAGTCGTCTCTCGACCTCATCGAACGTCGGTTTCGCGAGTCATCCTCGTTCGTGGGTGGCGCCGCGTGGGCAGACATCCATACCTATTTGCCCGATGACTTGCTGGTAAAGGTTGATATTGCAAGTATGGCGCACTCGCTAGAAGCGCGTTCCCCGCTGCTCGACCATGTGTTCATGGAGTGGGCGGCGTGCATTCCGCCGCGGCAAAAGATTGCCAACGGTGAGACCAAGGCTGTATTCAAGGCGGCGATGGAGCCTTATCTTCCGCGTGAGGTCTTGTACCGGCCGAAAATGGGTTTTGGAGTTCCGATCGACCACTGGCTGAAGGAGGAACTGCGCGAGTTTGCGTATGACACGCTCTTAAGCGTGCCCGCCACCCAGCGCGGGTTGCTCAAACCCAACTATGTGAAAACGCTGCTCGACGAGCATACGCAGGGCGTCCGGTTGCATCACACGCGCCTGTGGGGCATGTTGATGCTTGAACTGTGGTTCCGGATGTGGATAGATGCTCCAACAGTCCCACTGACTCCTCCGGCACGGCCGCAGTTCGCAGTTGCGGACTGACTTGGTGCGCTGCCAGGTCTGACATGGGTGAAGGAGTTTTGACGCGGGTCAAAGCCGGCCTGCTGACATTTCTGTTTCCTCCGGCGCGAGGTACTGGCGGCACCGACTCCGCACGTTATTGCTACTCTGTGTATCTGCGGCATCTCGCCATGGCATCGGGGAGCGGGTTGCCGACCGATCCGAAAACGGTCGTAGAGTTAGGTCCGGGAGATTCGTTGGGGACCGGCATGACGGCCCTGCTGACCGGTGCCGAAAGATATTTCGGACTGGATCTCATCGAGCATGCCACAGCCACGTGTAACGTGTCGGTATTCGATGAATTGGTGAAGCTACTCTCCACCCGCGAGGCTATTCCCGCGGGAGAAGATCTTGAAGAGGTAAAACCCGACCTTGATGGCTACAGTTTTCCGCACCACGTGCTCGATGAGGCCCGTATGGCACGCGTGCTTACTCTGGAACGGGTGGCCGGACTGCGCGCGGCGCTGTTGCAGTCTGCGCGCGATATCGGTAGCCCGATCGTGTATAGCGTCTGTTCGCGATTCGACCGGATTGCGATCCCGCTCGATAGCGCCGACCTCGTGTTCTCGCAGGCCGTGATGGAGCATGTCGACGCGATCGAGGAAGCCTATGCTGCCTGCTTCAAGTGGTTGAAGCCCGGTGGTTTCATGTCGCACCAGATCGATCTTAGGAGCCACGACACCTCCAGCCAGTGGAACGGGCACTGGTGCTATTCCGACCTGGCTTGGTGGGCAATCCGCGGCGCTCGACCGTGGTATATCAACCGGCTGCCATGGTCGGCGCACGTTGCGCTGATCAAGAAGGTGGGTTTCGAGATCGTCCTTCAGCAAGCCATAAGGTGGTCTAATGCAATCCCGCGGGAAAGGCTTGCTCGACGATTTCGACGGTTGACAGCGGTGGATCTTGAAACTGCAGGTGTGTTCATTCAGGCCCGAAAGCCCCACCGGTAAGAAGTACATGAGCACTACCACGGCATGAACAAGCAGATGCGTGACGCAGTGGAGTACTGCGCGCAGCACGGCCATGCACAGGCGGTCTTCGTGGCGCCGTTTCAGGTCAGACCTGAAGAGGCCCGCTGGCTGCGCGAACAATCCTGCTGCGCGGCAATGATCCTTCGCAATCCCGATCCGGAGATCACCACAACTTCGTCGGCTACCTGGCTGGGCTGCTATTCGGGAGACGGAGCGTCGTGGATGATGCCGACGAACGGAGGACATTTTGTGTTTGTCGGCCCTCCGCTCATGATCACTGCGTCGATGGTCGAGCAGGTACGCAACGCGGGGCAGCACTCGATTACCGTCATGACCCGCGAGGGATTTGCCGAGGTTTCCCTGTATCGCTTCGCGTTATGGGACCTGAGCGATCGCCTGGTCCAGAAACTTCGTACGTTGCCCGAGGAACACCTGCTGGTGCGGACTGTCCGTGCTGCACGTCGCGTCCCCATCTTGCGCAGTCTTTGGCACCGCTTGCTGAGACGGAAATCTTCCGAGTCTTCCAGTTGGCAGGGCACCTCTGTACCCGCTGCCGGGTCCGCGGGAGAAGGGGCCGACGACAAGATATCGTTTGTGATACACGATGTGGACACTTATCGCGTTCTCCTTAGCCGTGCACTCGAGGCGGCACGCGCAGATCGGTCGCCCGTACCGGGGCGGATCCTGCTCGTCAATGCGGGTCTGGCGGCTGGTGGCGCGGAGCGCCAAGTGGTCAACACCCTGGTGGGTTTGAAGGCGCGCGGATACGAAGACGCCTCACTGCTTGGCGAGTACCTGCACTCGGCACCCGGCCTCGACTTCTATCTTTCTCAACTTAAGCGGGCCGGAATCAGCGCCAGTCAGGTTGAGCGACGCATTTCGCTTGCAGAGCACGGTCTGGAATCGGTCGCGCCGGCCGTGGCGGACGCGCTGTCATTGTTGCCGACACACCTGATTGCGGAGATTCTTAACCTCACGGAGGAATTCCGGGCTCGACGACCCGAGGTCGTCCACGCATGGCAGGACAGTACCAGCATCAAGTGTGGCATTGCCGCAGTGATTGCCGGCGTCCCGAAAATCGTCCTTTCGAGCCGCAACGTGAATCCGACCAACTTCGCGTATCACCAGAGTTACATGAAGCCGGCCTACTTGGCGCTGTCCGAGCTCAATCACGTAGCGTTGCTGAGCAACAGCGAAGCCGGGGCGGAGGATTACAGCCGGTGGCTGGGACTTTCTCGCGAGCGCTTTACGGTAGTTCGCAATGGCGTGGACTTCGCGGGACTCAATCGCGAATCGACTGCCGCGCAGGCGTTGCGGAAGGACCTGGGCATCTCCGATCGCGCCCCGGTGGTCGGATCCATCTTCAGATTCTGGCCTGAGAAGAGGCCGCTGCTTTGGCTTCAGGTCGCCGAGCACGTCGCGAGGAATGTGCCAGCGGCTCATTTTCTGATTATCGGTGAAGGCCCGATGCGCGGAGAGATGGAGGACCACATCCGACGCGGAGGGCTAAGAGGAAGGGTTCATCTGCCGGGAGCTCAATCCGACATTTCGGTACCGCTCTCCGCCATGGACCTCTTTTTGCTTACATCTGCATTCGAGGGCACACCGAACGTCGTACTCGAAGCGCAATGGCTCGGTATTCCAGTTGTAGCGACCGACTCGGGGGGTACTCGTGAAGCTGTGAACGAGGGTGTCACCGGTTGGATTGCAGGAGTCCCCGACCCTGTGCTGATTGCGTCTAGGGTTGTAGTAGGTTTGCGCGACGACGAATGGAGAAGGGGAGCGATTTGCGGCGGCCCCGCATTCGTCACTGAACGCTTCGGGCTCGGCCGCATGGTGCGGGAGACCGTGGAAGTCTACGGATACCCGAAATTCAACTTCGAGATAACGGCGACGGGACTCTCAGAGAAGTTGGCCTAGCTTCGGGACTTTAGTGCAAGCTGCCCCAAGCGGAGCAGCCGGCAGTAGAAATCCTTGCTCTACTTCGGATCGGCGATGTTGGCGCCGAAGTGGCGTGAGCGCTGGATGCAAAACTGCCGTGGCATTTTTTTACACCGTCGACCGAGAATTCCTCGGTTGCTTGACGGTGCTTTCTTTTTTCATTTGCGTTGCTTACGACCAGGAAAGTGAGGCGATCGCGTGTATTGTACGCTTGGCAGCGCTCTCCCTAGTCCGGTGCGAGCGAACGTCTGTGCACTTGACTCGCTGCCGTTGGAGATCGCATGATTCGCTGTAAGTCTAGGTTTATCATCACCCCTTTAGGAGGCCAGCCATGAGACGAAACTCAGGGTCTGGCGTCTTCCACCTGTTGATAGTCGCGTTTTTCGCGGGCTACGGTCCTTCGTCGGAATTCTCCTCACCGATGTCCTCGTTAGTGACGAGCGCCAACTTCGTGATCGTCACAAATGCAATTTGCGTTGTGAGATCTGCGGCAGTCAGAAATTCCATGACATAACTGGAGTGCGCTGCCGCTACATGGATTTGAAGGTTTTCGAGTCTGTAGCGGAAACATTGTTTCCGCTAATGTTTGAAGTGGATTCTGACCAACGGGACGCTATGACTCAGCGCAGCCCTAATTCGGGGAAGGGATCCGGTGGCTAACTTGGCCAACGAAAAACTGAGTTACGGTGTACGCAGGATTGTCTTGTTGTTCGGCGAAGCATGGCTTTGGGCGAGTTGTCTTGCCGCCGGTCTCGTGATCTTTGCAGCAAGTCTGATTGCGCCTGAAGTAACAGGCACGATTGCACCAACCTCGATCTCACCCGAACAGGGATTCGCTTTCGTCGCTCCGATCTCGTGGGAGGGCAAGTTTCCATTTCGCGTCGAAGGCGCTAGCGTCCGCGCGAAGGCCTCCGGGCGCCTCGTACTGGTCGAAGATAGCTTTCCGCTTGGCCCAGCCGATACCGCGCACAGTGATATTCGAAGCATCGGCGGCGGGGAGTATTCCCACTGGGGTAATGCCCTTTATTTTTCCTCTTCGGACGGAACCGATCCCCGAACGAACGGGCGCGCATATACATTTCGGGTTCAGGCTGGCCTGCATCCGGTCGCGCGACTAATTGCAGCCGTCTTAGTATTACTGGCAATGGTTGGATTTGCGGTATACAGCGCGCCGTCCCGCATCGCTAATTCCGCGATTGAGCAAGACCACTTTGTTCAGCACGCTGGCGTACTCGTTGCTGCGGTTGCGGCCGCTTGCCTCACTTTGCTGTTGTTCTTGGCATTCTTCGCTGAACCGCGGCATGCGGTGATTGACGCCCATTCGATCAAGGAAGCCCGGTCGTCGGTATACGTCGCACCTATCGAACTGAGCATTCGCTGGCCGTTGCGCGTGGCAACTCTATCTGGGTGGTCGAATCTCCCTGGTTCGGCGCTGACCATGACCGAGAACGGCAAGCAGTTCGGCCACTACGAAACAGACTCGCGTGAACTCGCCCGCAAGGGCGGTGGTCGCTATGGGTTCTATATGGATCGACTGGTATTTTCGACGCCCGACGGCAGCGACCCGCGCGTCAACGGCCGCATCTACGCTTGGAAATTGCCTCTGATGGTGGATCCAGCTGCCTGGCTTTCGCTGCTCATTATGGTGGCGGTCGGAGTATTGCTTGGCACAAAGAACTCCATCCCAAGAGCAATCGTTTGGCTCGCCAGCAATCAACAGCATCGCAAAGCGACATTCATGTCGCATGCCGGTGAGCTTGCGTGGCTAGTATCCTTTGTCGCTCTTGCTTCATCCGTAGCGGCGTATCTTGTGATGTTTCGATGGGGCGAAGGCCCAAGTGGCTATCTGAGTTTGAAGGGTTATCTTCCCGTTAGCGATGCACATGGTTATTTTTCGTGTGCAGTGGCCGCCAGCGGATTGGGTGACTTGGCTGCGCAACAACTTCCGGGTCATTGGTGTACCCGAAGGGTCGTTTACCCTGCTGTGCTTGGTTCTCTACTCGGGCTCAGCGGCTGGCGGCCTCAAAGTGTGCTTTTGATTCAGGCTGTCGTCATCGGTTGCGCCATTGCAGCACTCACTTCGTTAGTTGCGCGCGTCTTCAGTAGGGCCGCTGCGCTAATTGCCCTGGTTGGACTTTTCATTTTTGCCTACGAGTTTGCCATAGGCACCTTCATGACGGAAGGCTTGGGGCTACCACTCGGTCTTGTCGGATTGGCACTGCTTTTTGCCTACGCCGCCGGAAATCGGCAGGTGTCAGTGCTCTATTCGGGCTTGGCCCTATTCAGCATTGGCATGTTCGCTCGAATGGGCGCGCTGCTGATGCTTCCCATTGTGGGGCTTTGGGCTTGTGTGATTCTCTTTCTAACTTACCACAAACGCAGGGGTTTGTTATGCATCGGAGCGCTAATTTGCGTGGTGGCCGGGCCAATACTGCAAGTGCTTCTTATTGTGGCATTCGGAGTTGATGCGACTAATACAGGCGGGAACTACGCCACGACTCTATATGGTTTATCAACAGGATCCCGCGATTGGTCTCAAGCGTACCGTGATTTCGCGCCACTGTTTCAATCGTCATCTGAGACAGCAGCGTTCGCCAAGGTATTTGAAGCGGCGATGGCGAACATACGCGAGAACCCCGCGGTATTGTTGCATAGTCTGAGGCAAAACGCCGAGTCCTACGCATTCAACCTGTTCGCATTTGGTCTTCCAATGCCATGGTATTCCAATAATGCATTGACGGCGCTTTTTGTAGTTGGGATGGTTTGGTGTTTGGTTAGGTTGCGCGATGCGCCTGCAACTTTGCTACTAGGGCTCTGTGTCGGGGAGTTTATTTCCATTCCCCTGGTATTCACCACCGTTGGTGATCATCGTGTGTTAGCCACTTCGGTAGCAGTTCGCCTGGTGACAGCTGGTGTAGGACTCTCGTGGCTTATCAATTTGGGGCTCGCTTTTCTCAAACTATTGCCTGTGGATTCCAGTGGCACGAAGTTCAATGGAACCCGGCCGGGCGTCATACTTGCCTTCGGCATCGGAGCGGTCCTTGTGAGCTTGGCGCTACTGCCAGTCACACCTGTTCGTCGCCTCTTTGCTCTGCCCACGCTTGAGGGGAGAGGGTGTCCTGCTGGGCAGCAGGAAGTAGTTGCCCGTGTGGGCCGAGAATCAATGGCAATGCTCATCGGCTCACCCGCTAGTCCGCTCAGGGATCGAGCCCTTGGTGTCTCACCGAATCAACTCGAAGCCGATCAAGTGCGGCGCCAAGCATGGTGGGCCAAGGGAATGCCGGAGCTGAGGGAAGGCACGATGCTCATCTACGCGATTCAACTCATGCCGGCTGCTCGTGGATCATTCGTGCATCTGATCTTCGAGGGAGAGTTGCCCGGAGACAGCGCTGGTGTACTTTCATTTTGTTATGACCCGAACCCGACTTCGATCGATTTAGGTGAGTGGCTTTTTCGGAGAGCTCTGAGCATGCGATCGGTTCCCGAGGCAAAATGATCCTCGGTCTCTCCGAGATCGAGATCCGGCGAACATCAATCGATGCGTAATTTTTTGCCTAAACTCCGCCCGTTCCGCCTCCTCGGAATTCTTGTACTGGGGTACGTGCTGTACATCGTGGATCTGAATGCAGTCATTGCGCAGCTTCGTCAGATAGGTATTTTCGCGGCCGGCGGTGCAGTCGCTGCATTCACCGCTCTCGTTACGTTTCGCTGCTGGCGCTGGGTTTTGCTCGTCAGGTCGGCAGGCGCGCAAACCTCCGCGTTGGCCAGCATCGTTGCCTGCAACGCGTCCATCTGGATGGGTCTGGCAACACCAGGGCGCATTGGAGAATTCGGCCGCGGATTGGATCTTGCACATCGCACAGGGAAAGGGTTGGCGGAAACCAGCGCTCTCGTAGTGTTCGACCTCGTCCTTGACCTGTTTGCCTACGCGGTGATGTCTGCCGCCGGCGTGGCATTGCTCGCCATGGACAGTGATCGAGCCGGTGCGATGCTGCTATATGCGCCGCTCGTTCTTGCTGGCTTATTCTGCCTAGTTTTCATGCGGGTGTTCATTGCCGCAGCGGCGCGCTGGCTTCCGTGGTCGAGCAAGCTGCCGGGTGTATCGACATTGCTGCCGCTTCTTGCATCAAACCTCGACCGTAGGAAATCCTGGCAAATTGCGCTGGCGACGGCAGGCGCATATCTCTCCTACAGTTTCATGATCGCAGCGCTCGTGGCGCCGATGCAACTTCAGCTGAATGTCACCGACACGTTGACGATAGTGGGGTTGGTCGGCGTCTCGAGCGCGATTCCCATCACGTATTTCGGCTTCGGGACGCGCGAAGTCACGTTGATCTGGTACTTGAGTCAATTTGGCCTCGGCAAGGAGACTGCCGTGGCAGTCTCCTTCTCGTTTCTCCTTGCACAGCTGATCGGCATCGCCGTTTCGCTGGCGATTTCGCCATTGCTCCGGCTTGCCGGCCGAGCAAGAAGCGGCACCCAGCCCAAATCGTAACTTCCGGATTGTGCCGACTGCGCGGCTGGCAGCTACCGTTCAACCGCGGGAACGCGCTCCGCAACGATGAATACCTTCATCGCCAGATAGCGCAACAAGGAATCCGGGACTTTCCGGTCCAGCTTGATGATCGCTCGGCCGATCACCTTGGGTAGTGACCACCGCGTAAAGCCCCCGGTACTCAGAAAGCCCAGACAGCTGAAGGGTGATACCTGCAAAGTTCTCAGGCCGGTGTGCTCGACAAGGCTCTGCGCGTTATCGAAGAAGAGCGATTTTGGAATCGTCGCGTTACCTTGCATGGCGTTCTTGGCATTCGTCAGCACCGGCGCCCACGGATCTGCTATCGGAAAACAGTCCTCCGTGTGCAGGTACTTGTTGACGAAATATCCAAGCGGCCCAGTCCACGGCTCAACGAGGATCAGACGACCGCTCGGCCGCAATATCCGCGCAATCTCCATCAGTCCCTTGGCAGGGTAGTAGAAGTGGTGCGCCACATCGATTCCGACCACACAATCGAAGCTTTCGTCCGGAAAGGGCATCGCATGCACGTCGACCACTTGGTCTACGTGCGGTGCGGGCGCCACGTCGGTGACGACGTCGCAGCGGTGATACTCTGCGAAAAAACCGGGGCCGGCGCCGACCTCCAAACTGCGTCCTCGGGGCATCGCCCGCAAAATCCGCTCGAAATACTCCGAGATATAGAAGTGTCGAAGAAGCTCTTTGCGCGCCCATGTGAGGCGGTGCGCATGGATCCAGCGCGTGCCCTCGGCACCGGCCTGTGCAGTCGACGCTTCGGTCGTCACAGTGCCTCCCAGTTCCCGCAAGCGGGCGACAAACCGTTCCGCACCAGCGCTACACCCCGGGCAAATGGCGAAGGCGATAAGCCACGGAGAGGTTCACTTGCGTGTTATGCACTTTGAACGGCCAAAAGGATCGTGCCTCGACCGAGAAATACTTTCTCAAGGTATTGTCGAGACTGCAGATCGTGTTGCAGTGGTCGATACGCTGAGCGATTCTGCTCTGGGCAGGAGTTATCGCAAGAACCCCTGCATTTCGTCTGGATGTCACCAGTCGCGCAAGCGCGACCGCTAGCGACCCCTCAGTCGGAACACCCACGTAGAACCGCCCCGAGTCCGCGAGGCAACGCTGAACTTGCTCCACGGCGCGTTCAAGGAAAAAGACGTGCTCGAGCACTGCGTTTGCGAATACGCGTCGCAGCGTGTTGCTTTGAAACGGCAATTGCGCCAAATCGGCGCGCACGACCGATGCCTTGGGATGCAATCTCTTGGTCACCTTGAGTAATGGCAATGAAGCGTCGACACCAACGAGGTCCTCGTCGTGCCCGATCATGCGGAAGCCTTCGCCTAGCCCACAGCCCAAATCGACGCTGGGGGCCACGGCGGATTCAACGAGGCTAAACAGATCATTCTTGATCGCAAGCTCAATACGTGCAGACAGGCTATCGCTCTGGTAGTGTGCCGCATGTACTGCATCGAGTTGTTGTATGAACCTACGATAGAAGACGTTCTTGTAGAACCGCGGCGGGTTGCGTACGACGTCGCCCAGAAAATCGATGACTCCATCCTCGATCGCATACTTCTTCCCGCAAGACGGGCAGCAGACGTTGATGCCGCGTAGCTCGAGCGGATCATGTTCGCAGGCAGGACAGCGAAGCACCCCCCGCAATAGATCCCAGTTAATCTCGCTTGATCGTGCGACTGCCACTCTGGAGATCGACATCAATGGCTTCCTCGTACAAGTCTTTCGAGCTCATTATGTGTGTAATCGACACGGGTACTCCGGCATTGAGCATTGCGACTAGTTTCCCAGAAACATCAGGTCGTAGCCGTACCGTTCTGCCCGTCACTTGACGACCTGATGGGCTGTGCATTGACACCGAAAGCGCTGCTTGCACGTCGGACAATCGCGCGAGGCCACGCCCGGGTAACAACGTATCGACAACTCGAACAGACTGCGCACCAACATCGACTCGACGTTCTAACTTCAACGCCAACGAGCGCCTGGGTGAAATCATCCTGCGCTTGATGGCCGATTGAAACGCAGAGGAGATAAGACTTGACGCGAGTGCGTGCACGACCATCTGGAAAGGGATCATCAACCACCGTAGTGGTATGCCGCTCGAAGCGGCACGGAAACCCGTAGCGACCTGAATTCCCTCACCGTCCGTAATCGGCTGCCAATCGGTCGTGGGTTCCCATATGGCGCTTGAGTACCGTGTGCCCGTTGCGGTCAATACTTCGTATCCCAAGTGATACAGGGGCGGATCATCGGGCGTTTCGATCGCGAGCGCACCACCCAGCCTGCGACTGACGGCGACCGACCAATCGGACCGACGCACAATTGCGAGGCCGCATCCGGGCAGGTAGGTCGAATCCGCCCGCTGAGTAACTGACCCAAGCGAAGTTGCGGTAGTTGCGCCACAGTGGAACGCAAGCGCGAACTGCGGCAGATAGAAGTACGCGAAATAGCGGTCGTCGACCGTGTCGGGGCGCGGCACCAGTTGCCGGGCAATCCCGCCGAGCAAATGTTCGGCTAGTGCTGCAGCGTTCTCGTCCGTGCCTGCGAAGTAGATCGCACCGAAAGAAAAAGCATGGCTGGTGCCGCGGCTTCCTAGGCGGCCAGGAAACACGAATCCAGCACCACGAACTTCGACCAGAAAGCGGCAAAGGCCGCGTGTCATTTTGTCCACTGCGGGGCCACTCCCCAGCATCCGGCAAGCAGCTAGCAGATCAAGCGCGAGCGTGCTGTAGCCGAAATCCATTCCACCGTACTCCGGAAACCAGCCCTCCGAAGTTTGGTCGCCGCGGATCCGGTCGAGCTTCGCAGCGGCCACCTTTTCCCATCGGCTCCCCGGCAACAGGCGCGCAAGCCCCTGGAGAGCTACGGCAGCAGCTAGGTTCTGGTTCATGACTTCGACGTTGTAGCGCGGCTCGAGCCAATGTCCCGCGCGCTCCAAGGCGGCAATTCCCGCGGTACTCGCTTTGCTCGGCAGAGCGGTACCCATCAGGTGCAGCGTTAAGGCGGCGCCGGCGCTCGTGATTGCAGTAGGGCAATAGCTGCGTTCGTTGAGGTACCACTCGTCGAATGAACCGTCCCGATGCTGCGACTTGGCCCAGAATCTAAGAAGAGCACCTGCAAGTTCCGCGGTGTGAGGGCTCAGATAGTGCGGATTGGAGGGATGCGCGGTTCGGTATAGGCATGCAAATGCAAGCATGAGTTGCTGCCACGTCGCGCCGGGAAAATTCGTGAGCGTGCGGTAATACCAGTAAGCCCGATCTGCGCAGCCGAATGTTGCGGAAATTCGGTTGTCGTCGATTAGCGCGCGCGCACGGTCGATCTGCCCCAAAACGACGTCTGCGAGCAGGGTGACCGCAGTATCCTGCGGAGGCGGCGCCGCGTCAGTGAGCCGTCGCGTGCGCATCGAGCCACATGTGGAGGCACGCCATGGTGACAAGGCGCTTGGACGCCAGAAACTCGCCGTTCGCGAGATGGGCCATGTTTTCGTCGATGAAACCCCGTTTAAGTATCCCGTACTTCTTAGTCACCGAATCGGACAGCCACTCGCGACATAGCGCTTCCAGAGCCGGCTTGTAGCGCTTCTCCATCGGTACGTGGAACGCGAACTTCGGCCGTTCCGATTCTCCGCCATTGCGCGTCAGTACGCCGCGCAGAACGACCTTGTTTTCCTTGCCATTGAGTATCAGTTCATCGGGCGCGTCGGCCATATGTTCGTAGAGCCGCGGGTCAAGAAACGGCACGCGCGCCTCGAGGCCATGCGCCATGCTCAATTGATCCAACTTGTTGAGGATCTGGTTCGGCAGCCAGGTGCGAACGGTCTCGAGCATCGTGCTCGCGAGGGTGAGGTCCATGTCTCCTGCCGGTCGCGGCGGAGGGAGATTGGCGGCGCGCAGGATGTCCAGGTCATCGATCACCGACGATGCCTGCCGGTATACCGCCTCTCGCGTTGGCAGGCTGGAGATCATTCGCGCCAACTTGCGCCGCCCGAGCACCCCGAGCGATGCCTGGTAGTCGAACTCGCGGTCGAGCAACGCGACCGGCAGCAACTCCACCAGCGGGGCCAGGTAATGTGCAAACGGCAGGATGCGCTGCAGGCGCCGCAGCTTGTCGAAAGCCGTGAAATGAACATAACCACCGAAGATTTCGTCCGCGCCCTCGCCTGTCAAGACGACTTTGAGATCGCGCGCCGCCGCCGCACATAGCAGATATGTGGGCAGGATGATGGCGTCTCCGACCGGTACGTCCATGCAGGCGACCGCGTCATAGAGCTGAGAGAAATCCATCGTGAGATCGGTTTCGACGACAACATGACGTGCCCCCACACGCTCGGCGATAGCGCGCGCCGGCGTGACCTCGTCGTCGAGGTCGCGCATGCTGAACGTGTAAGCAGTCATCGGGTAGGGGCAATGTCGCGCAGCAAAAGTTGCGATCGTGGAGGAATCCACGCCGCCGGACAGGAACAGCCCCACTGGGACATCGGACCGCAACTGCATGGCGATGGCGTCTTCGAGCAAAGACTCGGTTCGCCGGATCCACTCTTCGGCCGACCAGCCACTCGCGCCGGTCCGCGGGCGCGGCTTCCAGTACGAGGTCAGCCGCGGCTTGGAACCCGCTTTCGTTTCGAGGTATGTCCCGGGCGGCAGCGTATTCACGCCGCGAAAGAAGTGCTGCCCATCGGTCGCGTAGCGATACTGCAGATAGTCGCGTATCGCCTGCTCATCAAGTCCTCGATCGACGTCCGGATGCATCGCCACCGCCCGTGCCGAGGAGGAGAAAACTAGCGTGTCCGCAGTATCGGCGTAATACAGTGGCTTGATGCCGAAATGATCGCGGACCAGGATCAGCCTTCTTTCGAATGTGTCGTAGAGTGCGAATGCGAAGATACCGATCAGTTCGGAAAAGAACTTGGCTCCGAACGCCGCAAAACCCAGCGGAAGTAGTTCGGTGTCGCTGGTCGTGGTGAACCGGCGGCCAGTGGCTTCGATCTTCGCGCGCAGATTTTCGTAGTTATAAATCTCGCCATTGTAGCTGACGATGTAACGGTTGTTTTCCCGGATCATCGGCTGCACGCCACCGGCAATGTCGACGATCGCCAGCCGCGTGTGCCCGATTTCGATATCGGCATTGGAGAAGACGCCCGATCCGTCCGGCCCCCTGGAGCGGATTGCGTTCACCATGCGGTCGAGGAGTCCCTCGCGCTTTGGACCTAGGTACCCGGCGATTCCGCACATGGCGCAGCAACGCTATTGGTGGGCCGCGATTCCGAGAACCGATTAGACCGCAGCACCGATAGCGACGGGGGTCGCCACGAGACGCGGCAGATGCTTGGCGATCGCTGCGAACGTTTCATGAATGTGCTCGGATTTCGACACACCGACGACCACACCATCGACGTGCGCGATCCGGCTCAGATAAGCATAGGCCTCGTTGGGTTCGATGTACCCCGACGCCAGCGAGCCCATGACAAGGATGCTCGCATCGTGCTCGGCCGCCGCCCGCTCACAACTTACACGGTCCGGATTCATGTGGTAGCCGATCTTGTTGAAGTGCGTCATCACGACCGGCTTGGGCAGGCCCCACGCTTTGAAGCGCTCCAGCAGGAATGGCAGGTTCTTGGTTGCGAAGGCGCCCTGCGCAGCGAAGCTCTTGCGCGTCTCATCCAGGTAGAACTCGAACACCTGCTTCAACCCGAACGCCAGCGCGAGGTCCGTGAACGCGTCGTGCAGGAAGATCGCAGGCACGTTGAGCTTCGAGAACGGCTTGAGCTCCATCTGCATCAGTGCCGCTAGCACCGCGTTGAAGTCTTTCGAGAGAAACGCGACGCTGCCCTTGACTAGCAGGTTCAGCTTCTGGCTGACCGTCGTGCCCGAAAGCATCTCGAGCACGACGTTGACCATGCCCACTTCGTTGGATCGTGTAACGTATTTCTGCACGTAGGGGAGTAGTGGATAGACGCGCAGGTCCCGGCTAAGGAGAGGGTCGGCCGAGATCAACTCAGCTATGGGCGCCGCGCGCTCGTGCGTCGACATCATCATGCCACCAGCACCGTGCGCTCGCGCCTCGCGAATAACGCCGAGCACACGACCCGGGTCGGCAAAATACGCGGCTCGCTCGCTGCCGCGCGCAGCCGACAGATGATCTACGCCAAAGAATGCGTTGTGGCCCAGAACAATCCCAGAAAGCACGGTCTCAGACATCAGTGAATGATCTCGATCTTGACTGGCGCCCCGTCCTCGCTCGCCGAGAGATAGGCGGCATCAATCACCTGCTGGACTTTGTACGCTGACTTCACGTCCGATTCGACGCGCTCGACGCCGCGCAAGGCACCCAGGAACTGCAAAGCTTGTTCGGTGTAGTTCGGGCCTCCGATGTCGAATGGCGAGCCGCGATAGAGGTCAGGCTTTCGCCAACTGTGCCATCCGGACCCAAAGCCCGATGCGGAATCGACCACAAACAGCCGCACTCCGTCGTCGTCGACGTCCAGCGTGCCATTCTCGCCTTGGACATGAATCGTCACCGCGGGCGTCCGATAGTGCCGCGCCGACCAGGAGGCGTCGAAGAAGCCGCGCAATCCGCTGTTGAACTGAAAGAACACGTGTGCATGGTCTTCGACCTGCTCCGAGTAGAGGCGGGTTACGTGGGCGCTGACCCAGTCGATATCGCCAAAATACCAGAGCAGAAGGTCGACGACATGCGAATTCTGCGTCGTTAGCACGCCGCCGCCGGCAGCGGCTTTGTCGTAGCGCCAACCTTTGCCACGTCTAAACAGCTGGCCGATGTACATGCTGCCCCTCAGTAACTGAGGCCCGCCTAGCACCGCGGTATTGAGGAGTTCCTTTGCCTTGCGGAACGTGTCGAGGAAGCGAGTCATGTAGCCCACCATGTTCACGACCGGGCGCTTACGAAGCGACGTGAGCAGCAGGCGCGCCTGTGCTGCATTTAAGGAAAGCGGTTTCTCGATGAGCACCGGAACACCTCGGTCCACGCAATCGACCGCGATTGGAACATGTAGACCGGTTGGTGTAGCGATCGCGACTAGGTCCGGCCGCACATCGTCGAGCAGCTTGAGATGGTCACCGTAGGTCGAAATGCCTTCCATGCGCGACTTGAGTCCGTCGAGTACTGTCTTCGTTCTATCCGCGACGGCGACCAAACGGCACCCCGGCAAGACGTTCAGCGTTGCTGCATGCAGCAAACCAAGCTTGCCGAGCCCGATGACTGCCGCGCGAAGCTCGCGCGATTCAGACACGCGTCCCCTCCCCCCTTCTCGGGGTCGCCGATGCGGGTTTTTGATCCGGCCGCTGCTCGGCGTGCTGGTAGATCACGCGGTCCACCGTCCGCTTGATCTGATTCAGTAGTTGCAGCATGAAGCCGAAGAAGAAGAGCTGCAGACCAGTGGACACAAGCAACGCGATGAGAATGAAAGCGGGCGCTCTATGGCCCATCGCTAGCGTGAAGCCCTCCTCCACAACAACAACGGCGAAATACAGAATGGCGATCGTGGCCAAGCCAATGCCAGTATTGTAAAGCGTGCGGATGTGGTGACCGGACCTCAGTAGGATGATCGGAAGGGTGTAGAACACGTACTTCGGGATCGAGCCCACCACGCGCGACGTGCCGTGTTCACGCACGCGCCAAGCACTCGGCAACTCGACAATCCGAAATCCTTTTTCGGCCGCATCGATGATGGTCTCTTGAACGTAAGTATGCGTTCCGATCATCTGCAGTTCCCGGACGACGACCGGGCGCATCGCGCGAATCCCGCCATGGCTGTCTGTCAGACCTAGGCCAGTCTTTGCGTTGAGAAGATAAGTCAATAGTCGTGTACCGAGACGATTGATGAAACGATACTTGTATTGCAAGAGTCCCCGTTCCTTGAAGCGCGATCCCAGCACCAGATCAGCCTCGTCTTTTTCAATCACGGACAGGAAGCGCGGGATATCCGCCTTGGCATCGGTCTGTCCGTCCCCGTCTATTGCCACGATAACGTCTGGATCGAACGCGAGCGACTCTTTGAGTCCGCGATACATCGCCGCACCGAGCCCCTCGCCTCCACCATTCACGACATGGGCGCCGGCTCGACGGGCGATGGCACGCGTGCGATCAATCGAGTCGTCGGTGATCAGTATCTCTGTTCGATCGTATTTCGAGCCGTCAAAGGCAGACCGGACTTCCCCGATGACTCGCTCGATCGACTTTTCTTCGTTGCGCGTGGGAATGACAACAACCGCGGTCGGCATGTTCTGTCTCTATCCGCTTCAGTCTTTTGAGACGTTGAAGTACACCATGGTGCCAAAGACACGATCCAGGAGATGATGTAAGGCGCCAGGCACAAAGCGCCCCAACGGAACGAACCGTTTCGGAAAGAAATGAACTTCCTTACCCGTGACCCTGAAACCCACCGATGTCAGGTCTGCGGCCCAGTCGCGGTCACGCTTGGCGATTCCAATCGGATTGGCAGCGCCGTCATAAGCGCGCACGAAATCCTCAACAGTTTGGGTATCACGGGCCAGGTCGGCCCCCGGGTGTTTCACGGACAGGAGCTTCATGACAAACCGAGTGATAGGAAAAACCACTGGTGAATGCAATACGCCCAGACGATACAATGTAATCTTCGCCACGCCACCCGGCTTCAGCACGCGAAAGCACTCGCGAAATGATCCGATCGTATCTGGAGTATGATGAAGCACGCCTGACGAAATGACGAGATCGAAGGTGTTATCGGGAAACGGAATCGCTTCGGCGCTCCCCTGCCGGACGTCAGCCACCAACCCATAGTGCTCAAGATGCTTGCGGGCCAGATCAACGGCCATCTGCGTCAGGTCGATTGCGAACGATCTGGCGCCGGCACGCGCGTATTGCACGGTGAGCCAACCCGGGCCGCAGCCGACATCGAGCACGGACTTGCCTGTAAAGCCATGGAAGTCCCAGTAGTTGAGAGAATAACGCTCCACGTCGCGCCGCTTGATCTCGTCAAACTTGGCGAAAAATTCAGAGGTCCCGGGTTCAGCGACCTCGTGGCTGTAGAGCGGATTCGATTCCCAATACGAACGAACGTCCTCGATTGCTGGCCGGCATTTCTCGAGTGTCATCATTTCCAGTTGGTGCTTTCCCACGATTAACGCAACGGGCTAGGACCGCTGCGGCAGAATTCTAAGCAATGGACGCGCACTGGTTCTCGCTGTTGGGTGAGTCGCTTCTGACATGGCGTTATCTCGATGGTATCTTCGCCTTGGCTTTAGACTTGGGGGTCGGTTCAATTATTGAACACACGGCATTAGACCGCTAAATGCTGTACCTGGCAAATAATGGCTGGGAGGCGTTAGGGCGAGTTACTTGAGTATGGTGGGAGCGCAGCTGCGGTCTTTGATGGCTGGAGTTCAGACTACGATCGGGGCGGTAGCGGAGGGATTCTGGGCCGAGATACCCGAGCTTGAGAACCGCTAGTTGAGGGTAATAACGCTTGAGGATAAAGTGACGATTCATAACTCATTTCCTGACCGACGGTTCAAACCATGAAGTTGAATTATTACGCTGAGACGGACTCGCTTTATATCGATCTTTCTGAGAAGCCAAGCACTGAAAGCCGCGAGATCTCGGAGGGAGTCGTGCTGGACTACGACGCCAAGGGAAACCTGGTTGGCATTGATATTGATAACGCGAGCAAGAAAGTTCAGTTAAAGCAACTGATCCTGAACAAGCTTCCCGGGAAGGTCCAGACGATTCCCGCTTAGACGATTTACCCTTCCTGCGGGAACTATTGCTGGCTCTTTAATGCGCTTCGTCAGTGATCGGCACACGGTAAGCGGTGAACGGTGAACAGTGAACAGTGAACAGTGAACCGTGAACGGAGATTACGCGCTCCCTTGCGCATCCGTGAAGATTTCGCGTCGTCGGAGCAGGCTTACGACCTGCGTGACACAATCTTCCAGAGATAGCATGTGGGTGTCGAGCATCAGGTCAGGTTGGAGGGGCTCCTCGTACGGCGACGACACCCCCGTGTAATTCGCAATCTCGCCGCGCCGTGCTTTTTCATAGAAGCCTTTGACATCGCGCGTCTTGCATACCTCGACCGGACAGCGGCAGTAGATTTCGATGAAATCATCCTTCCCGACCAGC
>Ga0137465_1000298_pt1 | contig 26866 bp, 44 predicted proteins | sample EasRivERMGT828_2_FD_104906 | JGI IMG/M metagenome (GOLD analysis project Ga0137465, IMG submission 104906) | Soil microbial communities from meander-bound floodplain in the East River, Colorado, USA - East River MetaG ERMGT828_2 | ecosystem: Environmental > Terrestrial > Soil > Floodplain ... | reverse complement strand
TACCCCGGCTGAATCGTCACGTCATTGAGCGTCGCCCCCGCTGGGCAAGCATTCCCCATCGTGAACGCGGGTGATCCAGGTACATTGCTCGTAGAGATCGTCAGCACTGCGGTTCCGGCAATTGTCGTCGTACAGGTCCGCGTCACTTGAAGGACGACAATATAATGAAAGAGCCCGGGCCCATTCGGCGGGAGCTTGAGTCGAATCGGCGTATTTGCCACCGAGACGGCAGTAGCTACTTGCGTCAGTACGGCGGGTGGGACTTGTGCGGCCGCTGGAACGGTCAAAGCTGTTGCGAGTAGCAGCGTTATCAGGAATCGTCTCATCACGCTCTCCGTGTCGCCAGCGCCAACAGGACCACGCCCGCGACGATGAGCGGGACAGTTATGCCCGCCATCATTTCCTGCGTCACGTCCACGCCGGGCTCGTAGCTGCTGGGGTAGCTCACGTCGTCACCATTTCCTTCGTAGACGTAGCCCCCCTCGAAGGGATCATACCACGGCCCAATGATCTGCGGTTCCGGTACGGGCTCGTTGGGCGTCGTGCCGAATAGCCAGGAGAAATCAAGCCAACTACTCCACGAGTCCGCTGCCGGAGAAATTCCCGGCAAAAGATCGGGACTCTCCACGAAAGGGTCCCGTACCCGCGACCGCCAGCGCGGGGTCATTCTGGACGAACCAGGAGTAATAGCTATCGACGGTAGCCACATACCGATCCACGTTCGCCTGTTGCGGATGCCGCCCGGCTTGCCACTTGGCGACGTTGCCGGGGCCACCGTTGTATGCCGCGAGCGCGCCGGGATAACCGAAGCGGCCAAGCTGCGCGGTGAGATACCGCGTGCCCAGGTCTACATTGGTTGACGGGTCAAAGAGATCGCTCGCGGTGGCGGCGGGCATCATGCCGCGCGCCGTGCCGAGGAGGATTTGCATGAGTCCGTAGCTCGCGTCATTGATCTGAGGTTCCGCCCGCATCGCGGATGGAACCCACGAGCTTTCAGCCGAGATCACCGCCTTGATGAGCGCGGGATCGGTAACGTGGCGTTGAGACGCCGCGAACACGATGCCCTCATAGGGCGACCCGATGCCCTTCTGCGCGACGACGGATGAGAAGTAGCCCGCCATTACGGAGCCGGAGCGCGGTCAACCTGCAAGATGAGTGTCCCGGTTCCGACCGTACACGCGGCCAGCGTCACGCGCCCGGCCACGTTAGTTGCCAGCGTCAACCCGAAATCCCACGAGCGAACGAAGTTGGCGGTTGAGATCACGGCGGCAGCGTGAGAGGACCAAATCGTCGTGCCGACTGGCGACTCAATGACGATGCCCGAGGTATCGGCCGCGGTGCCGCATCGGGCTTCGACAGAACGAATCACCCACCGTTGATCGGCAGCGGCAGTGAAGTTGACGACGACGGCGGTAGCGGCAGCGCCGGTCGTTTGGGTATTCGCCAGTGTGATGGATTGCTGCCCCGCGACGACGCCGCGCCCGGCATTGTCAATCGTCCAGGCGGTCCCGCCTGAGCCGACGATCTGACCGGAGGCAGGGGGGAGCGTTTGCGAGTACATCGGATTCTGTGTAGCCCCGATACCATTCGGGATGAACACCGCCGAACCGAGCAGATTCGAGGGAGAGCCCCGCGTCAGGTTGTTGTTAAAGGTCCCATTGAAATACGCGGTGGGGGTAGAGCCGCCGGTATACGCCACTGTCGCGGAAGGGAACCAGGTGAATCCCGCATCCTCGCTGCGCCAGAGCGAGACGACCGCGCCGACTTGATCCGTGATGAGGGAGAGAATGTTGCTGCCGTAGTCGGTGAAGGATAGGAACAGGCTATTGAGACCGGTGGCGTTGACCACACTCGTCCAGGTGGCTCCGGCATTCGTGGTACGGAAAATAGACTGCGCGTTTGCCCCTCCAGCAGCAGCGAGGCAGTACCCGAGTCCGCCACTCGGCGCGGCGGCGGGCGGTACACAGATGAACGCGGTCATGCCCGCGCCGACTGAGGTAGTGGGAGTCCACGTCGCGCCGTCGTCGGTTGAAACACGGGCGGTATTGTTGCCTAGCTGCCAGAGCCATGTAGTTCCCCCAACATAATTCATTTCGCCTGGGGCCGTGCCGCAAGCAAACGGTGTCGTAGAATTTGTCCAGGTGGACCCACCATTGACCGACGTGACGGCGGCGCATGTGGCATCGCCGGTATTGACGCGGATGGCATTGAGACGGAGTGAGCTTGTGGGAGACACACTCATGCTCGAAATAGCAACGTTACCAGCAGCAGAGAGAATGTCGGACCCGGCAGCGGCAGTCCAGGCGAGCAGGTTGGTCGAGAACGCAATCGCCGGAGCATTGACGCCGGTTCCTGAGAACGAGGCAATATATCGACCGCCCGTCAGGAGAAGGGGACCGTTGAACGTCCCCATGTTGGCGAAGCCGCCCGCGAAGGATGAAATCTGTGTATAGGACTTGCCACGATTCGTGCTGCGCCAGAGTTGAATCGTCGTCGCGGCAGTCCGTCGTACTACCGTGATCTGTGTCTGACTGTCCCAGCGAAAGCTGACGCCGCCCGCGCCGGTCCGTGAGTCAAACGACGGGCTCGCTTCGAATAGCGTCCGCCCATACCCGTTCTGATCCGTGGTCGAGCCGGTCGGATTACTCGCGCTCCCACCCGACCCGGCGACCGTGGAGACGATGAGCGGAGTCGTGGTCGAGCAAGCGGTGACGCGGTTGGTCGTCGTATCCCACACCGTACACGGTGGGGCCGGTCGTCCCGAGGCGTCATTCGGCCATGTGGGGCGGGTCTGTCCGTCAGCCGTCAGCGGGAGACAGAGTGCCAGCAGCAGGACGCCGACTGACATTTTGTCAGTAGCGGTACTCCAATGGAGCGCCGCTCTCAGTTTCTTGAAGAACATGGGTTACACCCTCCACCCGAGCGTGCGAACGCTCATGTCCTGCGGATTCACAGCATCGGTATTTTCCAGCAGGACCGAGAACACCTGACCGGGGCCAAGCGCAATCGGAGCCCCAAACGGTGTCGGGGCATCCAAAGTGCCCGCCGCGCCGATGGTCTGATTGAATGGGCCCGCCTGTATCCCGTCAACCTGCGTCGTGATCCGAGTTGTGGTGGCGTCGGTCGTCGAAGCCCCGAGCGCCGTCACTGCACCGAATTGACCGGCCCCCATCGCGGGCCACGTCACGAGCAGCGAGCCGCTGGCGACGACTGTTTGCGGGGTCCGGTCTACTGGCAAGTCGATTCCTACCGCACCGGGAGGCGGTGTCGAGCCGGGGAAGCCGCCGCCCGATGCGAGCGCGGACGTGACGGCGACAATACTCGGAACGCGATAGCCGACCGTCATGCTACGTCCCCCTCCGAGATATCAATGGGGAAGTGGGTCCCCATGAGATACCCGGTCACGAGCGGAATGGCAATCGCGGTGAGATTCGTCGCCACGAGCCGGATGTTCTGATCGGGATAGATCGCTACCAGCACCGGCTTGGGGTAAACGGCGACCCCGAAGGGACCGATGATGTTGTCAAAGCCCAGCACCGGGGTATTGTCCAGGAGCAGCGACCACCGGATATTGTCATAGTCGGTGAGGAGCGCGACCATGTTGGCGAAGCCTTTCAAGAAGCCGAGGCGGTTCCCCTGCATTTGAAAGTCCGTGATACGCTGGCGCACGGCGCTCGCGGCCAGCGTGACGGGCTCCGCAACATGAAACTCCGCATCCCACGGCGACTGATTCATGTGAGCAAGCAGCGTCCGGTCGTATCCGGTCCGCTGGGGTGTGACCCCATTCCCATTCGGTCCGTACACCGGACCGGTAACGGGATTCCAGCCGATGATGTTGGCGGGGGGCATGAGCTACTGTCCTTCCCGGTTCCAGTCTACCGTGGCGGTCGAAAGAACAAGATCGCCCGCCGTCGTGGGCGTCGTACCCCGGAACAGCAGCGCCACCGCGCCCGAGAGCGTTTCCGCTGGCGTGGTGGTGGTAAAGCCGAATGTTGAAGATGCGCCGCCAGTAGAAGTTGCCGCCACGTTCTCTGTTGCGGTCATGGCACAACTCGCCTTCTGAGTCGCCGCACCGGTCCGAAATATCTCGCACTCGATCACGAGTCCGTCATTGTTGAACGCGACGGCCCCGGTCGAAAAAATCGTCGTGCCGCCGTACACGATGAGCGCCGTCTTGGCGTCACCGTCCGCTGCGGTCGTCCAGACGGTCCGAATCTTGAACGACTGACCATTGACGGCCAGCGCGTTTGCTGGGATCGTATAGGTTGCTAGCGTTTCTAGGACGAGCCCGGTAGTGGGAAGGTCAGCCGTACTCGTGAACACGCGCCCGCCGATCTTGGCCGGGATGGTGACGGCGGTTCCCTGAGACGTATTGGAGAGCCCGCGCACGTCGAGTGTCGTGGTTGGTGTTGTGGTTCCACCGAGCCCGAGCCGATTGTTGGTATCGTCCCAAAAGAAGTTGGCGTTATCCTGCGAGAATGCGCCACCGACTCCTCCAAAGATCACCGACCCCAGCGTGAAGGTGGTCGCCGACGTGATGATCGGGACCCCGTTGACTTGGCAGGTCCCGGAGCCCTTGGGCACACAGTTGATGCTGATACTGGACGCGAGCCCCTGAGCGCGGATCGCCGGAGTCCCGGTCTGCGGCGCGGAGGTAATGACGATGGTGTTCGCGCCAAGCTGGGCAATCGCCAGCGTGGCGGTGGTGCCGAGCAAGGCGGTCAGCGTGAGCAGGACAGCGAGCGAGTGTCGCTTGAGCCAGTGTCGCGTGGTGGTCACTTGTTGACGCCTCCGGCCGGATAAAGCCGCGTGCCCCAAAAGCACACTTGGCACCGGTTCGCTACTTCACCCGCATCCAGATTCGTGACCTGGACATTGATGAAGCCCGCCCCGCTCACGAGACGCGGAACAGGAAGGAAGAAGGGCAATTCACCGGCGACCGTGCCAACTGCCCCCGGCCCGGCGATGAAGCTCCCCCCGATCAACTCCCCCCGAATCGCCCGCTGGAACCAGTTGTCGTCGTCCGTCCGTACCTGGACGGTGACCGGTGCATCGGAGACCACGGTGATGCGCCGCACGTCGAAATCGGAATCGCCGTCCGTGCGGAGCGTGAAGATATCCGTCGAAGCCGATGGCAGCGATGGCTTGGAATTCTCAAGCCCGGTAGCGAAGGTTGCCGGATAAATATACGGCTTCTGCTGCCGGTAGATCCGAGGACCGATGAAGGGGTTGTCATAAATCTTGGCCCCGAAGTGCGCGAAGAAGATGGTGGAGAGCAGCGCGGCCGCGTTGCGATTGCTGGCGAGCGCGGTGAAAATCGCCGTGCGCGGCAGCACCATCGGGGTAGCGAGTTGATTCGGGAACCGACCGGAGCCGTAGTTGGCGAGGAAGGTCTCGGTGAAGTTGAACGCCTCCGAGACCGGCGACACTTGAAACTTGATCGTGTCGTCGTCAACTTCCGTGTTGTCCTCCAGGAACGCGAGTCGCGCTTGCTTCATGACGGCGAATTTCGCATCCCCGTCAATGTTGAAGCTGTTGGCGATGTTGACGGCACCAGCCACCCACGATTGCGTCGTGCCGGGGACGAATTCGTGAATGTAGGTGAAGAATTTCGCGTTCTGAGGCTTCCGCTGATAGATACCCGGCGGCTGTCCGGTGGCAATCGCTCTGAGCCCCGACGTGGGACCCTGCAACCACGCATCCATCGGATTCGCCAGGGCCCGCTCCAACTCTGACGCCATTGGGGGTCTCCCTGGTGCGCCACTGACATTTTGTCAGTAGCCGTGAAGTGCAACGGCGGGGGACCCCGTAGAGTCCCCCGCCAGTGAATGCCGAAGCTGCCGGGCGACCGTTACTGGACTGCCCGGAGCCGCCAGCCGTCCAGGACGCAACCGATGCGCCCCGCCGTGGTGACCGCCTGGACTGCCCGCCAGTTGAGCGTCACCGAGAAGGTCCGCGTGGGCAGGATGCCCAGGGGCGGGTCCAGACGGTAGATCGCCTCATTGGAAGGATGCCCATTGTTGACGTGGGCGAAATTGTTCGAGAGCGCGATGCCGGACCCCTGCACGAAGGTCCCGACGCCCGAGCCAGCCGGGAGCAGGGTCAGCGGCGCAGCGACGAGGTAGAGCTTGTCGCTGATCGTGACTTCCGCCCAGCAGCCGGTCATGAGCAGCCGGTACCACTCCATCGCAGCCGTACCACCCACGACGCCGATCACGTCCACGTCCACGGCAGACGGGAAGGTGATGACGCGCAGTGAGTGCGCCACCTGCATCTGATTTCCCGGAAGCTGGTTGGGCGCTTGCATGTTGGTGTCGGCCCGCCCCAGCGTGGCGGTGCCTTCCGTCTGGTCGAAGAAGGTCAGTTGCGTCTGTCCACCGGTCGCATAGGCGCGATAGTGGTACAGCGGCCACCGCACGACTTCGTTGTATCCGGCCAACTCGTTCTGGAACGCCCGGAAATCGGGCATCCCATAGATGCTGGGCGGCAGCACTTCCAGAAGCTGCGCGCCCGCACCCTGCGGGTCCACTCGGGCCACGTCTCCCTTGAAGTAGTCCATGAAATCCTGGATGGACCACTTGTCCGAGCGCCGGAGGAAATGCCCCCGATGCTTGGGGTGGATGCCCAGCGCCTTGAGACGCCGATCCACCGCTTCCGTGATATGCAGCGTGTTCATCCGTTACCTCCCCTTGGTGGTACCGTAGGCATCCCGCCATACGGCCCGGTGGCGCTCGCGTCGGTTGCGACGAATCACGGTGAGGGTAGATCGGTATGCGAGCGCCAACCCGACCGCCCCGCCCATCACCGCCAAGCTCAATGGGTCCACGTCTGTCCTAGCTGTAGATCGAGGAACCGGTCCTCATCATGCCCATGCTGTTGCCGCCGTAGATGCCACGCATCCCGCGCAGCCGACCCATTGGCCGCGCATACGCGCCCATCGGGCGTGCATACGCGCCGTAGCCCGCCACGCCGCCCCCGAACATGGTGCCGACGCCCGCGAACAGCGTCATGGGGCTCTGCGTCACGTCGCCGTACCCCAGCACGAGCCGGGTGTTCATGAAGTCCAGCACCGTCGCCCCCACGGACCCGATGGCCGCGCCGACTGCCGCCGACTGCGCGTGACGCGGGGCGATGCTCCGCACCGCACCGTACACGAAGCCGCCGACCACCACACGGACGAGTCCGCGCAGCGCCTTCGACACGAGATCGGTCCCTTGGAACATGCCGAGCATGTTGGGCAGGGTGTTGGTCGCATACGCGGCACCGATGGCGACGAAGCCGGTGGTGACGGTCTGCATGGGATTCTTCATCACGCTCCCGATGGACAGTGTGCCCGCCGGGTTGCGGATGATGGGATTGCGGCGACCCCGCCGCCGACGCCGAGAATTCCTGAACATGCCCACCTCCCGGATGAAGGGGTTGCGGATGATAGAGGAGTTGCGGATGATCGGGTTGCGGAGAATGAACCGCGACGGCCCCGACTTCACCGAGTATCCCGCTGCCGAGACGAGGGGATTGACTCGGTGAATCTTGCCCTTGAACGGCGAGCGGGCCCCGAGAATGAATCGCTGACCGCTCACGCGGACACGCGGGCGACGCACCCTCCCACCGCCCCGCGTCTTCTTCTTCCGCTTTCGAGGATTCACGAACCATCGAGCCATCACATAGCCCCTCCTGTTGGTGACTGACAAAATGTCAGTTGACGCCATCTGTTATCTCACAGATGGCACCGATTTGTCCTGCGGTTTTTACCCCCCGAAATTCGGGTCGCTATTCGGGTTCACTAGCTGCCCGGCGAGAAAATCCTGATATTCCTGTTGCGTCGGATCGCGGTAGCTCTGCGTGGCCGGGACCCATACGGCGCGCATGCCGTAGCCGCCATACGGTGTGACGGTCGGACCGATCCGCGCCATGATGGTGTCGGACGCCAGACGGTAACTCCAATCCATCGTGGCGATGATCTGTTGAATCGCCGCATCCGGCGCAAACAACGGGACCTTCCCCATCACATACCTCCCCACTCAGGCGGTGGAACATACTGCGATTGCAGATGAAGCTGATATTCTTCCCAGGTCGGATCGCGGTAGCTCTGTGTGGCCGGGACCCATATCGCGGGCATACCGTAGCCACCATACGGTGCGACGATGGGCGCGGTCGTCCACGTTGAGCTTGGAACATACTGCCCACCAAGAAATTCCTGATATTCTTGATGCGTCGGATCGCGGTAGCTCTGTGTGGCCGGGACCCATATCGCGGGCATGCCGTAGCCGCCATACGGTGCGACAGTTGGGGCAATCCGCTGCATCACCTCATCGCCCGCAAGGCGTAGCCGTCGCTCCAGGTCGAGCGCCGCACGCGCTACGATGGTCTCCGGCAATTCTAGCGTACCGAACGTATAGGGGGTCGGGTCCACCACCCGCCCCAGCCATCGCTCCATCCCCAGCACACGCCGTTCAGTCACTTGAATGATATCGTACCAGCGCCCGTAGCTCTCCATGATCGCGTCTCGGAGCGCCGTCCAATCCGCGTAACCGAGCGCCGCTGCGAACCCCCACAAGCTCCCCTCACGATTCGTGACGATATAGCGTGTCCAGTAATCCTGTAGGTGCCACTGGACGAGATCACGCCAGTCCTCGTGCCCGTAGAATTTCGCAATCGCGTAGAGGCGCGGCTGCTTCCGCTGCTCTGCCGCAATCATGTCCAGGTCGTCCAGTGACAACCCATACTCCACCATCGCTTCACGCCAGACCATCAACCGGCGCGTCACGGTCTCATCCATGATCGTATTCAACGGAGCCTTCATGCTCTCCGAGATACCCGCTTGAATCGTCACGGTCAAGTCCGTGGCTCCGTACAAGACCATCGCTTCGGTGATCTGATCCTGTGTCAGTTGGGACACGTCGGTAAACCCACGATAGCGCCCGCCGACATTCCAGTAGCAGCCATTCGGGGACTCAACCCCTCGTGCATTGTTATGCCCAATGCCGATCCTGCCCCCTTCCGGGTCCGTGAGCGCGGAGGAGATCGTCACCTCATGTTCGCCACCACAATAGCCGGAGCCCCACGCCACCATGTACCGGAATAGCTCACGCGGCGACCGCGCCTCCGAGAGCCCCGACATGAACGGCTTGGCCCCTTGTTCCAGGTACCAGGACAACTCCCGGCCCTCACGCGCTGCATGCTCCGCTTTCTCGTCCTTGTTGAACAGTCCAATGAGCATCTTCACGATGGAGAGCACGAGCGCGATGATCCACCCGTAGACCGGAATGAACATGCACACGATGATCGCCGCATTGATCGCCGTGTTAATCACCTTCATGGCGATGGATTGATCCCCCATGATGGTGAAGGCAATATCCACCAGGACGACCGCTACACCGACCACCAGGAGCGCGGGAGCCAGCAGCGACATGGTGTCGCTGGCGATACTGGCCGTCTCCACCGCGCCGCCCGCCGCCTCAAGCCCACCGACTTCCCCCGCGAACATGCCGGTGCCGCCGATGCTCGCGTCTATCGCGCCGGATGCCCCCTCAACAGTCGCCAGCGCATCCAGGTTACTCACCACGTCGATATCAGGCAAATCGGTGATCGGAGATTGCTGACTGGCCCACGACGTATAGTCGCCGTACTCTCCGAAGCGATAGTTACTCCAGGCACTCGCAACATCGGGGGAGAGCGCCGTCGTGGGCGCGTCCACCGGGGTCATGAACCACTTCATGACTTGTTTGACCCCATTGAGCCCGAGCTTAATGGTGGCTTGATCCGACAACATGAAGCCGCTCGATTGCGGCATCGTGGCCGGAGCCGCATGGCGCACCGTTGAAACCGGCACGAGTGCGCCCCCGGTCGGAGCCACACTCCCCCATGTTCCTGTTCCGAATACCGACGGCGCGACAGCGGCAGCGGCAACGGGTAGGGCAGGAAGCGGCGAGACCGGAGCCGGAGCGTATCCGACTGACGGGAGCGCCGCCTGGGGTATCGGGTCCAGCGGAGGCAGCGTATAGGTGGGAAACGCGCTAGCGGGAATAAGCGTATCCCCCGCTGGCACGGCGGGTTCAACGTCCAGACCCGTTGCCGCAACGGCTTGCTTCGCTCCGAGCAGGAGCGCGGCCCCGATACCGAGAATGACGTAGGTATTCATGGTCTCACTGACATTTTGTCAGTCCTCCCTCACCGACTCCGCTTCCGACGTGGCGAGGCGTCGAAGCCCAACTAGCCGGAGCCGGTGAAGGAAGCTCGTTACCGGGTACTGGCCGGGCGACGGCCAAACTTGGCATAACCGCGACTGCGCCGGAAGCCAGGACGCCGCCCGAGTCCCATGAAACCCCAATCGAATGAGGCGTCTGCTACCAGCGGATCGCCCCAATCGAATGCCCAATCATCCACGACCGGCAGCGTGTCGAACGAGTCGAGCCCGCCCCAATCGCCGCTCCAGTCATAGCCGGAGAGCCAGTCGTCGGTGTTCAGGTCAAACATGCTGGGCGTATCGAGAAAGCTGGGATCACCGAACGTGAGATCGGACCCCCACGCATCGCCCCATAGATCGTCACCACCGAAGAAGTCCCCGCCCTCCCACAAGGACGGCGCGCTATCGAGCGGAGGCAGCGTGGCATCCGGCCCCGTTCCGCCTGTGAACAGACTCGCTCCGACGCTGCCGATAGCGGGTAGCGCGGGCAGTGCCGCGCCGATGGCTCCGACCGGGAAGCTACTTGCCCCGCTCCCGCCCGAGCCCGCGCCCCCCTGCGACGACGGGCGCGGCGTGGTGGTCGAGGTAGGCGACCCCCCGCTAAAGAGTCCACCGACCCACGAAGCGAGCGCATTCGCGGCAGCGGGGGCAATGGCGATGCCCGCTCGCGTGAGGAGATCGGTGGCGCTGGTGGGCGTCGTCCCGACCGGAGCCTTGACCATCTGGCCGGTGGACGGATTACGGGCGTAGATCGCGCCATCGGGGCCGCGATAGAGTCCGTTTGCTACTTGCGTGAAGCCGCTGGGCACGCCACCCCCGAACAGTCCTGACAAAATGTCAGGCTTGAAGAACAGGAGTGCCGCGCCACCGATGAGCGCGATGGTCCCGATCCCGATACCGCCCCCGCCTCCGCGTGCCGGATTCCGCCGACCGCGACGGCGCGGCGCAGCCGGAATGCTGTACCACCCACCGATCCCCTTGCGCCGCACCATCCGCCGACGCCGACGCCGGGGATTCATCACCGGACGAAGATGCGGCGCGTGCCGGTAGTCCATCGTGCCATGTGCCCAGCGAGCCATGCGCTCTACCCTCCAGCCGGAACAGGCGGCTTCGGCGTGGTGAGGAACCATCCGAGCTTTGACGCATTGCCCGTGGCAAACGACTGGCAGCACTTGGCCGGGAGCTTGTCGCTATCGACTCGCACCCGGATTTCCGCCGAGCTTTCCTTTATCACGGTCATCTTCGTGCCACACTTCGGGCAAGTCAGGATCGTGTCCTCGCTCACTGTTGGCTCCATTCCGGCATTCCGGTCCAGTCCACCGGCACTTCCGTCGCCCCGGCCATTGGGTCGATAGCCCCCGGTGTGTAGCTCAGGGGATTCTGTTCCCCCAATCGCCACGCCGCGAGTGCGTCCGTCGTGCTGGGCGCGACACCGCTCCAGAATGGAGCCAATCCGCCCGCCGACGACTGACGGTAGAGGAGAAAGAGCGCCCCACCGACCAGGAGCAAGGTCGTGGTGTCCATCCCGAACAGCTTGGAGCTTCCGCGCCTCGGATTCCGTCGCATGCCCTTCCTCCCATGACCGTAGCGTTCCCAAAAGCCCGGTTCCGAATCGACCGCATGAATCCGCTGGCGACCGCGCAACGTCACTGACCCATCACCGTTCGCGTACATCTTCACGCCACCCTTGAACGGATGGTAGTACATGCCCGGCTGTGCTCCGGTGCGACGGTAGCGAATCTCGGTCGCCATCCCCGGAATCATCCGCCGTCGCGGATTCCTCGCGGCCATAGCCCGATGCTTCTTCGCCTTGTCCTCATACCGGCTGGCGCGAAAGCCATGATAGCCCGATTTGGCACCGGACCACACGGAAGAAAGTACCCCTGCATTTCGCTTCATGATCTCCTCACGCAAGATACGTTTCGCGCAGTCGTCGCATAGGCCGTGCGAAGTGGTCGTGTCCTCATAGGGCGCTTTATCGGGCCCCTTCTTCTTACACCACGCGCATTGAGTCCTCATACTGACAAAATGTCAGTCAGCGCCGCGTCACGTTGTAGAGTGTGATCGCGGCCAGGACGACGGTAGCGAGCGCAGCCAACTCCTCCAGCCGGAGCCCGGCTAGCACGATCCCGCCCGACTCATCCCGCTCGAATAGCCCGAACGACCCGAAACCGGGTTGTCCCGGGAAGCCGTGCGCGGGTTGCGAGACCGGTGCGGGCCCGAAGGCTGGTTGATAGCCGGGATTGCCGCAAGCGTTGCAGTGCATCTAGATTTCCACCAGCGCCCCGCCCTCGTGGCCGAAGTCGCGGTTATAGAGCGTGCCGTACTCATACATGCCGTACTTGAACGGCACCTCGATACGATTCAGGTCACGCTTCCATCGCTTGACTGCGCCGTTCACCTTCACTTGGCGAGCAGAGCCGTCCACCGCGACGATCCAGATATGATCGCCGTAGTTGAGCAGCTTCGCCTCCTCGACCGTCATGGGACGAAACTCACCGGCCCCACGCTTACCGCCGTACTTCTTGTAGGTCGGATTCCGCTTCGCCATCGCAATCCCTGTTGCCACCGCCTCGTTAAGATCGGTGGCATAGTAGGCGCTCGCTTCGGTACCGCCTACGACGTTGACGCGATACTCACCGTGAACGGTCTTGTTGACCGTGACACCGATTGACGCTAGCTGCGCCTTCGCTTGCTTGAGCGTCATGACGAAAGATGCCTCCCGATGGCTCCACCATGATATGCCTCCGCGCATCCCCAGGAACAGAAGGGAGCGCCGCGCATCATCGCGCTACGCCCACCGTCCGATTCGATCTTCACGTCATAGACGCGGCCGGTGGCCCCGCACTCGGTACAGGACGCCCCCTTGACGCGGATCGGGATATATTCCATCCGTCCGAACGGGTCCCGGCGTCGTCTCACTTTCGACTCGACAGGAACAGGTAAATGGCCGCGACGGCAATGATGATTCCCATGCTGGGCAGCGCGAGGGCCCCCGCCGTCTCGACCACCGCCCGCGAAGCATCGGCCACATTCTCAACCGTGGCGTCGAGTAACCCTTGATCCCCCGACTCCGACGCCAGGACAGCCGGGTTGGACGAAATCTGTTGATCGAAGCGCCGACAGACCGTCGTGGTCCCGTAAAGCGTGCCGGGAACGTACTGCGCGAAGTAACCCGGAGGACACCCCCGATTATCGCCCAATGCTCCCGGATTCGCGGAGAGCGAGCGGTCGAAGTCCACCGTCTGCGGCACCTCGTTCTCAGGGTAGGACGTCCAGACACCGTTGACGTTGATGAGCATGGTTAGAACCTCACGCCTTCAAACAGCGCCCACTTGTACAGCGTCTCATCGTTCGCCACCCAATCTTCCAGGTCCGCGAGCGAGAGCGGGCCGATATTCGGCACCGTGGATCGGATGGCTTCTCGTAGCTCTTTTCGATGCTTCGACACGAATCGACGGAGCGTCATATTTCCTCGATCCCGATTGTCTCCAGGAGTGAGCTACGGAGACTCATCGCATTGTCGGCATAAATACCGGGGCGTGCCACATTCCAGAGACGGTCAAGCCCCTTGAGCAAGAGCAGGAAGCCGTCAAGGTTTACACCCTCCCACAAGCGAAGCTCCATGCCGAGCAAGTCCCGCTCATGCTTCGGGAGTTTTTTCACGGCAGCGAAACCGGTTGAAAGATCGGTTCCTTTCAATTCCATCCGATAGAGGTGGCCGCGCTCTGGCGCGATTTCTTCCTTGAACGCTTGCTTGATCGTCGTGATTGGCGTCGTACCGAACGTATAACTCCCATGTCGAGCCATCACCGCCTCCGACTGAGGAACCACGCGCCGAGCGCGACAACTCCCGCAATCGCCCACGGCCCGACGGCCATCCCCGCGCTGGCGATGCTGTCCGACAGATACCCACCCGGCGCGATAGCCGGTGGACCCAGCACGATCTCATACGGCACGTCCCCGATGAGCGGCAGCGTGACGTAGCTCGCGCCGCCTCCCGTCGCCAGGAGATTCAGCGGCACGTCGAAATCGCCATACATGGGGAGGTGCAGGATCATGTGAGAGATCGGGAAGTCTACGAACACGTCATACGGCACGGGCCCGTACCCAGGCAGGACGACATTCCCCGACGTGGCGGTGGTCGGGTCCACGAGGACCGCAACTGCGCCTCCAGGCGGATGAAAGACGACGCGGGGCCGAAGATCGAAGTCAGGCATGGCGCACTGACAAAATGTCAGTAACGCCGACGCCGACGAGGATTCCGCCGCGCCCGGCTGGGCTTCGCCAGGAGGAAGTACGCCCCGACACCGAGTCCCACCAGAACGATAGGATTGGACAGCATGGACTGAATCCCGCCAGCCGGAGCCACCGGCATCCCCGGAGCCTGATACACCTGCGGGGTCGGTCCAAGCATGGCGGGCACTTGCTGCCCCAGCGTGCGGATCACGTTCCCGAAGATATCTCCCACCGACTCGAAGAAGGACGTTGTATCGGACCCGTCGTCTACGAGCGGCAGCGACGACGGGTACGCGGACCAATCCTCGATCTGCCCCATCCCACGATAGCCCATGAGCCCCGCCTTTCGCAGCATTCGGAAATCCCGATTGTCGGGCATGTCCCAGCCGTTGCTCATTGGATGGAGCAGCGCCGGGTCCGTGGTCGCATATGCTGGCCGCATGTCGTTCTCCCTTGCCGCTATCCTAAGCGATACGGGACCATCGCCGCAAACGGTTATTTCAGACGGGGACTTGCACCTTGTTGGTGATCTCCGTCTCCGGTACTTCCCAACCGAATGGGTCCCCGACAATACCATCCACGCTGATTCGCTCCACGTCACGTCCAATCGCCAGATAGACATGATCCAGGAGCTTGTCATCATGGGTGGAGACGGCCACGAGCGTCACCGGCCACCCGAGTCGAGAATAGATGGCTCCATAGAGGACGACATAATCATCACAGTCGCCCACCGCATTCGTGTACCGGTCAATCTCCTGAAGCAGATACCCCGGCGTGCGGATTTCCTCGATCAAGTCATTATCGCCCCGGTCAGGCAGGTAGAGCATCCGGGAGCGGACCCACTCGAAGACCAGCGCCGCCAACTGGCGAGGTTCGAGGTTCTGCATGTCGGCCAAATCCAGTAACCCACTAACGAAGTGATCGACCACCGCATCCTGGGCCCGAATCATCGCCCCCATCCGGTTGAGCGTCATGAGCGACCCAGGAATCCCCTCCGGGATTTCGATGAATCGCTCACGCGCTCCGGGCAGCATGCGCTAGATCGCCAGCGGAGACGGTTGCGCGGCCAGCACCTTGAATTTCTCCACCACCGTCTCTTTCACCTTATCCATCATCCCTCGGAAGAAAATCTCATCGGTTCCCGGAGGCTGCTTCCAGAACATCGTACCGTCCGTGTAGACGATCACGGTGAACATCGCTTGCTTGCCGGTCTCGACTTCGGCCGGAGCCTTCTCGCCATTCTCCCCTGACATTTTGTCAGTCCCTCTACTTCTTGCCCTTGCCGAGCGCCTTGTCGGCTTGCTTCTCGGCTTCGGCCACGGCCCGCTCCGCATCCTCACGAGTCGCCCGCTCCAGGTCCGTCTCACGGTCGGAGCCGTCATGCTGGCCGGAAGGTGTCGGTTTCAGGTCGTCAGGCAGCATCTTCGACTCCACCGGGACCCGCCCGGCTTCCACTTCGGCCACGATGCGGTTTCGCTCCTGTCGCTCTGCGATCTCCCGCATCTGCTTCACGATAAAATCATGAAGCTGGGCCGGGTGCATCCGACCGTAGAAGTTACCCGCACACCGGTCCCGAGCTTCGATACAGAGTGACGGGCGACCATCCTGCTCCGTGGGGTGCGCCACCTCCCCACTGCCGGGATTCCGGCACCCGATGCACACCGGCCAGTGTGACGTGGTGAACGCGGCACCGAGTGCATCGGTAAGCGCCAGCGCGTCCCCCATTTCGTGCAGCGCCCCTTCCAGGTTTCCATCCGTCACGCGGGCCACGACATTCGCAATGGCCCCCTTCGCATCGTCCAGGACCCGCTGCTCTGACTGCCGACGCCGTAGCTCTTTGCTATCCATGCGATTCCCCCTGCCCGGTGCGGGCGTTCTCGGCTTGCTTCATCGCCTCATCGTCCTTGAGAATCTTGTCCTGAGCCCACTTCACGAACGCGACCGCCGCCGGGATCATGCTTCGAAGCTCCGGGAACAGCATCGCCAGTTGCGGTACATATACCTCGGGTCGCACGGCCGGGTCAATGCGAGAAATGATGAATTCTCCCATCGGCATCGCACCGCCCGGAATTGGTGCGAATCCCGGAAAGGTTTCCAGCGTGGCGAACGCATTCGGATGATCGCCTTCCTGGATGAAGCGCACGATGAGGGACCGAGACATTTGCTGCTCCTCATTCAACTCCATTGGCATCGCTGACCCTCCAGGGGCCGGGTCGGTCGAGGGACCCGTACCGGTTGGACGTAGATCGTCCGCGCTCCGTGCTGCTCGCCCAGCCGGAAGCGGAGTCGGGGCCGGGCCCATTGCATGCGGCGCAGCCGGAGCCCCATGCGGAATCGCCCCCTTCTCCATCATCTGCATGATGATGGTGTTCATCACGGGCGCAAATTCCCGCGCCACGTCCTTGATGAGTGAAACCCAATTCTCCCCTTCGGCGGGGGTCCCGCTCCCCATGAGCAGGGATAGAATCTCCGGCTTCCCGAGCGCGGTTTTCGCTAGCTCCGCGAACAACGGCTGCTGCGCCACGTTCGCCTGGGCCCGCTGATCCATCATCTTGTCAATCAGCGTGGCGACCCGATCCTCCGCTCGCTGCGCCCGCGTCTCCGCACTCTCTAGCATGCGGATGAGCGGAGCTTGCGATGCGGTAATCATCGTTTGCACCGCCATCATGTCCATGTCGTCCCCCTTCTTGGTATCCGGTTCCGATGCGAGCTTCTTGAAGTCTCTCAGCACCGCCATGTGACCCAACCGCTTCGTCATTTCTTGAATCGCCGTATCCACGTCACCCTGATCGGCAACGGTACTGATCCCAGCGGGCGGGTCCACCGTAGATTCTTCACCGACGCGGAAGGGGATACACGTCGGCGCATAGTAGTTGCCGCGCACGACGGGACGAAGCTGATAGAGTCCGGGACCCCACACTTGCATGATCCAAGGCTCGATGGTGTCAGGATTCATGTCCCCTTCCATGATCTCGCCCACCTTCGAGAAGTTGCCGAATGACTTGGTGCGCTTGAACACATGCAATTCCAGGTTCATGATCCCGACCGCGAGGATGGCCGACACGTATCCGCTGGGCGTCAAGGTCCCGACTGGCGGCATCCCTTCACGAAGCTGCGCCGCAATCGGGTCCCCCTCCCGAGCCCCGCGTGTGATTTTGGTCGTAACAACCTTCTCTAGCTCACGCTCACGCGCCATACGGTCCCTCCCCTTGAAGAAGTAGCCTCAGACCTACCCTCAGACCTACCATCCGACCACCGCCCCCAGCACCATAACACACGTCGGAACCGCGAGGAAGGGACTGAGCGGCCAGGTGAACACGCGCCAACGTGGGGGGCACCACCCGATACGATCCGCAACCAAGAACACCACCGACAAGAGGAATGCGATCCCGCATGCGCTCATGATGATGAAGGGGGTTGAGAGCCCGCCCAGGACGATCACGAGCTTGAGATCGCCGCCCGCCACGCCCGCGATTCCGGCCAGCACGAGTCCGACCCCCGCTCCCCACCAGGACCACACCAGCATCCCCTGGACCCACCCGGCCACACATGCGACGGTGTAGACGACCGTGAACCAATTCGGGATACGTCGAAACCGCCAGTCATAAAGACAGGCGACCACCGCGTAGCCCAGGAGGGCCCCCACTGACAAAATGTCAGTCGGGGTCATGGCAATTCCTTCATCGCTCGCTTGATTTCAAAGAGGGTGCGGATATCTACGAGAATATCGAGATCACTTCGCACACCCCCATCCGTCATGGTACCGACGACATGTAACGATGGAGGAAGAATCTCACGGCATACAATACAATCCACCGTGAGAATATCCGGGCCATGTCGAAATCCGGTGATCGTGAGCAGTGCGCGTCTCATAGTCCCAGCTTCCTCCTGAGCGCATCGACCATCATGCTCCCGAAACTCCGCATGATCGTGTCGCGGGCTTTGGTTGGTCTACCCTTGATGGTCTGCCGGAGCGCCGTGCGGAGGATGCGCGCCGCTTGCTCGCGCTCCGTCCGCGCTCGCTTTCTCAGGAGCCGACGCGCTTCCCGTGACTGTGCCTCCGTCACCAACTCCACCGGGATCGGTCGCCCCTCCGAGTCCCACGCTTCGAATTTCTGATCCTTTTCGGACCCGTCCTGTGTCATTGATCCACTCTCCGTGGTCGATCATGAGTGCGGCCAATCCCACCACCCCATAGCGGTACTTGTTCACGACTTCCCATAGCAGCACGACACTCTCAGGCTCACGCCGCCAGAGTCGCACCACGCAATCCACGATATGCTCAACGGTCTGTACCCCGGCCCGGTCCCCGTCCTTGGTCTCGTGTGATAGGAGCAGGAGCGGGATGCGCTGCTCTCGCGCCATCGCGGTCAAGCGCCGGGCGCGCGGAGCCAGGGACGCCTCCTCGCTCGCAATCTCTTGCAGCGAGTCGATCACCATGAATCGGGGCTTCTTCTCGCGCATCAATCCCTCAATGCCTTCCAGGCTAGACTGATACGCCACGAGCATCGGAGATTGCGAAACGTTCACCACCGACGCGGTGAGCTTCAACTGTTGCGGCGTCTGCTCCGTGGAAACATAGAGGACCGGCGAGCGGAGCCGACTGATCCGGTCCGCGAGGATCAAGGCGAGCCGGGTCTTGCCGAGCCCCGCCGCGCCGTAACACAAGGTCGTGGAGCCTTCCACGAATCCCCCGCCCAGCGCCGACTCTATCGACGGGTAGCCCGGAATGGACACGCGGGGGAGATCGTCAGCAGGCACCGACGCCATCGGCATGATGGTGTTCTGCCCCACCGGGATCATGTTGACGTATCGCTTCTGCCGGATGCAGCGCGGACAGTTGCCCGGCGACATGGAACCTTGCTTGCACGCGGGACAGACCCACATGGTCTCAGTAGTCATATCCGCGCTCCCTTCTTACGAATCACCGCCGTCCTGAACCCCGGTTCCCGGATCACCCGCACACCTTGCTTGCTGATACGGAGCCATGCCCGGCACGCGGGACAACTCGTCTCGACGTACCACTGCCCCTCCGTGCGGACGATATCCAACTGCGACTCGCGCCAGAGTATTTGGGACCCACACTCCGGACGCGGACAGTGCCACCCCTTCTCCGGCTTAGACCGTGACTTTGGCACGACGCTTCTCATGCTCACACATATCGCACGGGTCCAATTCAGCTTTCAGAGCAAAGCAATGGTAGCATTCCGGGATTTCCTCATCGTCCACCCGGAATTTTCCACATGTGCCACAGTAGGGAAGCGCGAAGTCTAGCGAGGACAAATGATCGTGACGAAACTGCATCTGGCACATATCACACATGGCGAGCCTCCCTGGACTGACATTTTGTCAATGCTGCCTTGAACCGCTTATACACCATCCCATCTTGCCGGTACAGCACCAGCATCCGCCGATTCCACGTTTCCGATTTCCGACTGATCGGACACCAGGAACATGGGCACCCCGCCTTGTGATGAAAGATCGGGTGCGGAGGCGTCCACCCGGCTACTGACATTTTGTCAGTACGGGGCTTCATCGGATACATCCACACGACGCCGAACACCGATCACAACAGCCGCATGGATAGTGCTGGCAGTCCCAATGCCCACAGTCGCATTCTTCACACGTCGGGTCCGTACATCCCTCGTTGTTCCCATATTGGAGCGCGTCATGCTCCACGTTAGCCACCATGCACCTCCCGATACTCCGCATAATCCCACGGTGCCGTGCCGCCTCCCTCTAACATCATCCGCTTCGTATAGATCGCTTGCCGTACCTTCTCCACCTCGTACCACTTATTCGCCACCGCGCTCGTACGCCGCGACTCCCGGAAGCGAGCGGGCTTGCGATACACGGCACGTCCGGTACGGATGAAGTCCGACGCCACCTTCTTCGGGACCCCCTTCGCTTTATACACCTCACACGAGTCCGTCGGAAAGCGACCGCACGCGATGCAGCGCCCCTTACTGTTCAACCGCTCGTGCGTGGAGCGGTACCACGCATACATCTTGTTCCCCATCGCCTCCATCGAATCATAGGTGCCTTCCAGCTTGAGCGCGCCCAAGACCGTCGAGGTGGGTAGCACGTCGGGCGTGAGCAGTGAGTCCGTATCGGTGTAGTGACACGTCGTCGTCGCCCGGAGATAGCCCAGCAACCGGAGCCGCGCCAAGCTCGTCACATACGCGGCCCACACCACATTGGCCGCTGCGCTGGGCTTCGATTCGATCACGAGGTTTTTATCGTCGTAGATCATTTCCAATCGCGCCTTCTGCCCGAATTTCCCGTAGAGTGAATTCATGTAGAGCTTCCACAGTACGTCGTCCAAGGTTGCTTTCTCAGCTTGGAGCCGCTGCCCGTAACAGAATTCGATATATTCCTTGAACGGCGTCCGCATCGGGGCAAACTCTACCGCCTCATGCACGGCGATGATCTCCGCGCCATCCTCAAGCGCCTGTCGAATCTCGGGGTAGCACCACGTTCCGGTCAAGACGCCATACGGATACATGATATCGGTGCCACCTCGAATCGGCAGCGCCGGGTACTCGGACGGCGGCACCTGGAGCGTTACCGACACCATGCCTTCCTCTTTCCAGTCCGGCCGATTTGTGTAGCGATAGACCCCAGGATTCGGATACGTTCCCTCGACCATCACAGACGGAAAGAGGCTGTTCACATCATAATGATGGATGGGGCCGGGAATGCTCCCGAACCGGTATACCTCCACACGCCCGCCGTAGTATCCACCCCGGAGCCACGCCACGAGCTTGGGTGGGAGCGCAATGAATTCCTTTTTGTAGAATCGTTTCTTGAATAGCTGGAGTGCCATGCTGGGCAACGTCGCTTTCGTCGTGAGCCCCAGCGCCTCATAACGCCCGAGCATTTCGGAGACGAAGCGGAACACGATTTCCGTATCACGACGGCAATACTCGACGGAGTGAAAGTCCGCGTCGAGCTTCGGCAGCTTGAGGAATTCCCCCATCTGCTCCACGCTCATCGGCCAGTGCCGGAGCGTGTCAAACACCGTGATGCGACAGTCGCGCAAGCTCCCGCGCAAGAGCCCGCTACTCACATACTGCAATGTGACCATCTTACCGAGCCAGGACCCGAATAAGTTAATCAGGTCATACTCCGCATTGCACGCCCACACATATGCCGGAGCCTGGGCATAGAGCCAATTCCAGGCCCCGCACCGGAAGTCGTCCAGGTTGTCGGTGTCCTTCCGCTCAAACGTCCGGTGCCGCACCCCGTCGAAGAAGTTAATCATGTGCGGCGTGCCGTTGCTGTCGTCCTCGGTATCGAAGGCGATGAGCCTCATAGCACGCGAACATGCGACTGGAGACGACACCACTCCGGCGAGAACAACGCCACGGCATAGACGTGACTATAATACTCGGTACCATAGTCAGATTTCGCCCGTGGTCGTTTCGATAATTCCAAATCAATCTTCTCTGCTCGCTGATCGAAATGCACTAGCGCGATATGCACGGTCTCATACATGAAGGCTTCAGACTTTCCCGCGAGCGTAACAATGACCGTGAACATCACATGCCTCCCACTGACATTTTGTCAGTCGCCGGCGGGTCCACGATGAACGGGGTAGTCAGGATCAAGTCACGGAGATCGGACGCCGACACCACGGCGATCTCCCGGCATAGCGGCGGCCCTTCCACTCGGATCGGATGCACCGGCTGATACCCGACCAATCGTGGCATGAGCGTCAAAAGGTTGAGCAGCCGGGTCCGCATCACACGTTGCCCCTCGATGAATGCCGCTCGTTCGCGCTCGTTCATGTCGGACCCCCTAAAGATGCACGCGGGTAATCCGCATGCGAAAGAGATCACGGAGCCAGATACCTTTGCGTCCCTGCTCCTCCTCCACCGCCCGCTCCGCATGCCGCCACGCGAAGCCTTCATCGCCGGAGAGCGGATCGGAGGACGTGGACGGCACCTCAATATCGTAGGTGTGTTCTGTGTTCATCGTGAGGTGTTTGAAGGTGCAGCGATAGATGCGGAAACTCGGCTGCTCATCGCTCATGATAGCTCCCCTCGCCGGGAGTGATCGGAGGTGGATGCTAGGTTAAACGAACAGCGTCACCACCAACTCTAGATTATTGGCAATCTCCAATTGGTTCCATTCTGCCCAGGTGATCGGATGCTTGAGCCCCGCTTGACGTGCCTTCTTGAATAGCGCCACGGTGTAATTGGTCCGCACGCCGAGATCGCGCATCGTTTCCAGGATGAGCCCCACGAGTGCGTAAGGGAATTTTGAAATCTTCTCTACGAAGTCCATGAGCAAGGTGAGCTTTCGCCGCGTGACCTTCCCACGCTGGTCCTCCCAGCGCATCATCACCTCTACCTTCCGAGCCTTGTGAAGATCACGGGTGATGCTCGAATGTAGGAGTGCGTCCTCGATGAGCCCCTGTCGCGTCCCACCCTCCTCCTCGAAAAATCCGAGCTTGGACGGTACCACGAGCTTGATGATCCGGTGCGCCGTCTCTTTCTCAATCGAGCGCAGCACCTTCCGCTGCTGGTCCAACTGGACGACGAGCTTGACTCGCTTCGACCCCTTCGTGCCGGGGGGGACCACTTTCCCCCCCTTGCGATACACCGTGCGATCTTCCAGAATGAGCGACCGTTGAGACGGCAGCACCCGCCCGGTTTGCTGCCGGGGTATCGACGCCTTCCGCTTGGCGCGTGCGCGTAGCTGGGCGGCAGTCGGGCGCTTCTTCTTGAGGGACTTACGGGGGAGGGGCTTGCGGGGGAGCGTCTTCCGCTGCGCCGGGGCTTTCGCCCGCCGCGTGACCTTTCGGGTCCGCTTCCGTTTACGTCCTGGAGGCATCAAATGTTCAGCATTGGAGTGTACGCTAAGTATGCGCTTTTAAAGGGGAAAAGTCAAGTTTTAGGAGTTGACGGAGGAGAGTATACGAGGGTATAATCTATTAGATGCTAAACACTGACATTTTGTCAGTAAGGGGGTAGCGCATGGCGATCTTGACTAAGGTTACGAGGGGGCACCGGACGGTTACGGCCACCTCGGTCGAGCCGAAGAACGGCGTGTCCTTCACACTCCAAGAATTCTACAATCTACTGGAGTGCCAGATGATCCAGATGCTCACGCTCCGAAACGGAACGGTCATGGTATTTGATGAGGAGGGAAAACTGAAAGAGCATCCCGTTGTGAATGAGCCCGCCACGGCTACCGCGCTCAAGCTCTCCGACATTGCGCGGGAAGATTACGTCGTGGGGCACGCCATGATTTGCTCAAAAGTCGAAGCGGGAGGGTAGCCCACATGGAACGCGATTACGACGACAGCCACGACATGATTGACGGGGTAGGCTTCGCGGACCCCGGTGGACGCTCCGCCCTCCGCGCTGCCACCAAGGGCAACCCGCGCAATCGGACATGCCCGACATGCCAGCGCAAGAACGCACTCACGCCGCTGGACGTGGCACGGGGCTACCAGTGCGACCGCTGCGCGGACCGTGCCGAGCAGGGACTGGATTACTAGCCATGCGCCACGGCAATCTGTGCGGACCATGCTGCCGGAAGCAGTGCAACGGCGCGGTGATGCTCTCCGGGTACACGATCACCGACCAGCGATGCGACTGCTGCGGAAGTCGCAGCGATCTTGCCATGTGCCGTCTGAGCGAACCGCTCCGCAATAGCTGGAAAGACTAGCATGGCGCTCACCATCGGATTGATCCGCCGGAGCAGTCGAGTCAAGGGAACGTGGAAACATTTCCCGTGGCGTGGCGCACTCTGGAACGGTCGCACGCTACGCTGGGAGTGCGGCCACCATCATCGGGACAAAGAGTCCGCCTATCGCTGCGCTCGCAAAGCCATTCACGACGCGGGCTATTGCCGCTCACATACCATCAACAAGGGAGCTTGACGACAATGGCGAACGACCGAAACACGACGATGCAGGTGGTGGATTTGCTGCTGCCCAAGCGGAGCGAGTACATCCGGGGGTCCGTCAAGAAGGACAAGCTCGTGAGAATGGCCGCGCACCTCACCGGCAAGGACTGGCCGTTCCCCCCGATCATCGTACGGAAGCTGGACAAGCCGATGAAGCGCAAGGGGAAGACGTACACCATCGCCATCGTTGACGGCGTGCATCGCACCATGCTCGCGCTCCATTCCATCGGAGCCCTCAAGCTCGCCGCACTCGGCGGCAAGTCCGCGCTCCCGGCCAAGTACGCGAGCATCCCCGTCACCGTGCGTGATCTCTCACTCCTGGAGTCGGAAGTGGAGCAGTTGCGGACCAACCTCGGTCACGGTGACAACGTGGACAAGAAGCACCGTGACGCTTGGGTGAAGTATCTCGTCAAGGAAAAGAAGATTCCCGCCGCCAAGCTGGCGAAAGAGCTTCACATCACGGAGCGGTCGGTGTTCCGCATGGCAGCAGGGACACAGACCAAGACCGGCCCCCGCAAGAAGTCGGTCAAGAAGGACCGTGCCACGAGCAACGGCAACGGCGACAACGGCAAGGAAACGGCAGCGGCTTGGACCCCGGAGGCGCACATGGCGATGATCCACACCATCGCCAAGCTCACCAAGTCGCACGCCGACGAGGTGACGGAGTACGTCAAGCAGAACAAGGACAAGGTGTCTCCCTGGTTGGAGCCCTTCCTTGACACGCTGGCGGGCAGCTAGAGAAAGGGGTCGCCCAATGGCGACGGTCAAGGTTCAAGCTATCGTCAACCGTGATTTGCAGAAGTGGCTTGCGAAGCAAGCCCGAAAGGAGGACCGCACGGTGTCCAAGGTGATCGAGCGGGCGCTTGAAGAATACCGCGCTCGTGTCGATCCGGTCACACTCGAAACCGCAACCTCTAACTAGGAGACTCGTCCCAATGGCGACACGAGGCACAGCAGCACAAGTAGCGAACGCGAGCAAGAAGCCGGGGGCCATCGCAACCCGCGAGCAAATCCCGGTGCAGTTTGTCGAGTCGGACGTGAAGCTCCCCGCTGACATGGACGTGGATTTGAAAGAGGAGGGATTCACCGAAGCGCCCACCTCCCTCGCGCCCACGGCAGAATGGACGACGGCGATGGAGACCCTAGTGGGTCAGTACCTCGGCATGCAGCCGGAAGTTGGCCCGAACAACTCCCGCCTCTACTCTGTCAAGATCGAGGACGGGACCATCGTCGGGTTGTGGGGTGCGGAAGTGCTGGACAGCCGGATAGACCTCCTGTTCGCTCAGGGGATGCGTCCCGGCGACACGCTCAAGGTCGTCTACGTCGGTGACGGGCAAGCGAAGCCCGGTCGCAATGCGCCACGCATCTTCAAGTGCGGTTTCAAGGCGGCAGCGCAGCGCACCTAGCGGTCAACCAGCCGGAGGCGGGCCGTCCCGCCTCCGGCTTACTGACATTTTGTCAGTGGAGAGCCCGATGCCGCCGAGTCCAAACGGAAACGATCACAGTATGAGCATGATTCTCTATCCCCTCGCTGCCGTCCTTCTCGTGTTTGGCGGTATCCTCTACGCCGCCTGGAAAGGTTGGCTATGAAATTCACATTCACCGTTGAGGTTGAAGTCCAACGTAATCAGGGCAAATTCGCCACGCACGAAGAAATCGCGGATCAGATTCAGGAAGCACTAGAGGGGGCCGATCCCGGAACCTACCAGGGAGAGAATGAAGGCGAATATGAAACCTCCTCGTGGGAGGTGAGCGAGAATCCTCCGAATCTCCCCGCTAAGAAGGACAAGCTCAAGGGGACTCTCATTCACCCGCCCGCACCATCGACGCCGAGCGCATCATGATCGTCATATGCGCGTGGCACAAGCCGGAGCCCATCATCATCGGAGAAGTTGAGCCCTACGAGCAGCCGGGTCCTACGCACGGTATGTGCCCGGAGTGCGCGGAGGAATTCAAGGCGGAACACCTCGCCAAGAAAGCGATGAATCCCTCATGAGCGAAGCGCCAGATTTCGACAACCTGATGGATCGCTTTAGCCTGGAAGCGATTCGCACCGGAGGATTGGTCCTGTCTGCATTCGTGATCGAAGACGAGGAAACCTATCCAACCGTCGGCATCGGTATCTGTGCGCTCACCGAAGCGATTGCTAATCTCGCGGTCCTTTCCATGCCGGAGGAAGCTGACGCCGGGCTTGTTCCACGCATCACACATCTACTCACGCAAGCACTCCACAACAACCGCAACATTATCAGGAAAGCGAATCGTGGCGAGTAAGGTCCGCGTTCCCTTCGGCAAGTACAAGGGGGATCGCATCGGTGATATCCCTTCCTCCTATATCGTCTATCTCCTAGAGGAAGATGGCAAGGTCGGGCGCGTGATGCGGCTAGAGGTAGCGATGCGGAATGCGCTCATTACCGAGCTACTGACGCGCTTCATCCCGCACTTCCAACCGCCGCGCTTCGTGGAGCAAGAGCCCACACGAGCGGGACGACCGAATTTCAATTCCAATTACTACGATGAGCC
>Ga0137465_1000297_pt1 | contig 26969 bp, 23 predicted proteins | sample EasRivERMGT828_2_FD_104906 | JGI IMG/M metagenome (GOLD analysis project Ga0137465, IMG submission 104906) | Soil microbial communities from meander-bound floodplain in the East River, Colorado, USA - East River MetaG ERMGT828_2 | ecosystem: Environmental > Terrestrial > Soil > Floodplain ... | reverse complement strand
GTTGTTTCCTGTGGTCGTGCTCGCAGGCGCCCCTGCGTTCAAATATGCGGCGGGCATGACAATCCATGATCGACGGCGAAAAGCGTCCCAGCGGATTCACGCACGCGCGCTCCCACAGGACTTTTCGAGGAATCGTCAATCGAGGGAAATCCCGATCCCGCGATGAACAGATGCTGTACGCAAACCGGTAACCGGCGGAGTTCACCGCCCGCACAACAGCGGGATTGAAACGTCCGTCGGGATACGCGAAATGCTTCACTTCAGCGCCAAGCCTGGATTCCAGCGTTTCTTTCGACTGCGCCAGTTCCAGTTGCGCCGTTTCGATCGTCTCGCTCGGAAGCAGGCGGTGCCGCACCGTGTGGGATCCGATGGTGACGCCGTTTCGATGCATGGTCTCGATCATGTCCCACGTCAACGGCGCCATCTCATCCAGCTCGGATTCGGCATTCCCGGCGCCGGACTGCTCCATGGATGCGACCAGCGATTCGATTTGATCCTGAGGAAAAACGTTCAGCGCTATCGTCATCAGCCGGAATCGTTCCTGCTCCGATGAAACGGAATCCTTCAGGATCCGGTACAGACGATCGAATATCTGCGGCCGGCCGGTGCCGGCAAGGCTGGTCACTACGAATACGGCGGCAGGAATGCCTTTTCGTTTGAGAATGGGAAACGCGTGATGGTAGACGTCCGCATATCCGTCATCAAACGTGATGGCTGCGGCCGGCCTTTCACACGGCACGTTCGAGTCGACCCGCGCGCCGATCTCGTCCAGCGACATGATCGTGTATCGCTTCGCGAGCCAGTCGATGTGCTGCTCGAGCATCCTTGTGCTGATCAGCATCGAAGGGATCGTATTCCGGCTGCAGCGCTCGAAGTCTTCCACCACGCGGTGATAACCGATGATGAACGGCATCGCTGTGCGACGCGCACGACTCCACGTACAGGCGTACGCAAAACATGTTTTGGAGATGGAACGCAGCATTCAGGCTCTGTTCAGCACCCGCTTTGCCATTTGCCGGGCCGCCCGGTTGAGGTCGATTGCTCGTTTGTAAATCCATGCGCTCGTTTGCGGCGGATGGATTTCGAGCCGCGTCAGATCACGAACTTCTCTGGCCCAGTGGTATTTGTATTCTTCGCTGCCGTGCAGAAAGTCGTATTCCTCGGCCCCGTCCTCGATAGCGGACTTGATGGAAAGCCCCATCGTTGTCGCGCCCACACTCTGCTTGTTGTAAGCGGGGTCGAAACCGGATTGATAGAAGTAGAAGGTCCGGGCGTACCGCAAACCGTACAACGCTGCGACGGCGTCGCCATTCAACCGCAGCACGAGCAGCCGCAGCCAGCCCTTTTCCGCTGCGAGCCGGACGAAGTCTCTGTGGAACTCAACCACGAGGCCCGCTTGAAATGCGTCCGACGTGCCCGCGGCGCTCCATCGTTTGTGATGAAGATCGATTGCGATCTCGAGCGCTTCCTCTGCCTCGGCCGGCGTACGCGCGCTCTCGACGCGCATGTCGAACTCCTTCGGCAGATTCCGGAGGTACCTGTTGATGTTCTTTCGAACGGTGGGCCCCAGCGTCGCGAGGTAGCTCTCCCAGGAATGGCCGCGCAGATCGATGTACGGGCACACGTTCAACTTTGCTTCTGAAACGCTCCATGAGCGTTGCCGCAGATGATCGGCCAGAATCGACGCGCCGCTTGCCCCGCCTCGAAGCTGGCTGAGCTGAAGCATCAGGCCCCGGGCGGTCAGGTGCTCTGCAAGCGCGGCCATCACGTCGTCTTCGCGGCCCCTTGCCGCAATGACGTCCAGGTAATCGGATCCGATGAGGCCGCTGCCGAGCAATTCCAGAACACGCGGCATCATTCGTGAAAGTTGCGCCGCGCGTTCGGCGACCGGCATGATGCCGACGAGTTCGCCGTCGTCTCGAACGGTAATGATGGCCAGCCGGCGCCCTTCGGCGAGGTGCTTCCACCAAGTCGCCAGCCATTCGTGTGTGAGGAAGACGCAGTCGGAGTCGCTGGATTGCAGAAGTCGATTCCATTCGCCGCGCAAATTCTCGAATTCGTCGATGGATTCGATTGTCTCTATTTTCATGACCGCCTCTTTATTGCCGGTACGACACCGAATTTCAGATAGTGCAGGGCGCGCGGACGCAGGCGGTTCCTGAACAGAAACAGCCAGCGATGCTCCCGCGTCTCTGCCGTCCATTCGAACTTCCAGCCATCGTCGCCCCCGAGCAGGTCGTATTCCTCGATCCCGCGGGCGAACGCGTCCTTCAGAATCAGATTCAGGAGCATGTTGCCCGGCGAGTACACGTGATACTCGGGGTCATAGCCGATCTTCAGCGCGTAACATCTCGTTCTGTTTTCCACAAGGTAGTTGAATGAAATCCGCTTGCCGCCTGCGCGCAGGAACGTGAGGCGCAGCTGTCCGAGCTCCGCTTCGCGCGTTGCCAGACGGGTATAGAACTTCGCAACAGCAGGGTCCGAGTTCATCGCCGTGCCTTTTGCTCCCTTCCAGGCCGCGGCCTCGATACGCAGACCGTGAAGCATCGCTTCTTCGACTGCATCGCGGTCGGTAACGACCTCGACGTCGACCGGGCCCGCCCGGCTGAGCCGGGTATAGCGCTTCGTGAGGTTGAATCTGCAACCCGATCTCAGCGTGTTGAAATATGTGTCGTAGTCGCAGTCGAGCCGGATAAACGGCGACACCGGCGCGATCCACTGTCCCGCGAGCCAGCCATCGCGTTTCGCGAGCGTTTCGATCGAGGGGATCGTTCGCGATGCTTCAGGGACCTGCGCCAGCACGATCATCTCGCAGTCCGCGTGCGCGCTGAGTTCCCTCCAGATGGCCTCGTAATATCTGGGGTCCTGGTTGTTGGCGATGATGAAGTCGTACCGCGGCGTGTGATGGTTGAAGATTGCGTGAAGAGAATCGGCTTTAAAACCGTATATGTTCGCGCGTGTGCGCATCATTGGCGCGGCAGCAACAAGCTCGCTTCCGGAACGGACGATCACGATGTGAAGCTCGTTGCCGGCGCCGAAAGACTCCCACCAGGTACGAAACCAGGTATGCGACAGGAAAAGGCCGTCGCTGCCCCATTGTGTGACGAGGCGGTCCCATTCCGGAGCAATCGCATTGAATCGCTCGAGGTCGCGAATGACTTCGACCTGCGGCTGCGCTTCCTTTATCTCTTGTGCCTGTGTGACGACTTGCTCCCCAACCACACGTCCTTCTTTCCGGTAACGAAGTAATACAAGCCCGCCACTGCGGCCCAGTTCATGACAACAAACGTATAGGGCAACGACACCAGGCGTTTCATGCGGCCTTCCTGCTCTCATCCGGGATCAGGACCGGCGCGGCGACCTCACGCTTCGACAGGAAGTAGCCGAGCGCTGCAAACAGGTACAATGCGGCCTGAAGCGAGAACGTGACGGCATAAATCCCATGCAGCATGAACAGGTTGGTCACGAACATCGCTATCAGTGCCCACGGCACAAACAGCCTTCCGAGCTTGTGGGAAACGAACTGAACGAAAATCGGGTTCTTCCAGGGCACCACCGCTGCCGGCAGGTGCGCCAGCATCTGATAATTCCCGCAAAGGGTTCGCACTTTTCGGACGTACTCCGCCCGCGCGCAGCACGCGACAATGTCATACGCTTTCGCCTGGGGCTCGAAAACAGTTCGGCGGCCACCGAGCACGATGCGCATGGGAGTCATCACATCGTCCAGGATGGTGTCTTCAGCCAGGTCCTGGTAAAGCTCCCGGCGAATCGCGTAGATCGCTCCGGTAGCGCCGGCGATGGAATGAATCCCGCTTTCCAGCAACCGAAGCGCTTTCTCGTACCGCCAATAGAGACCGACGTCGCTCACGGCTTCCTGTTGAGAATCGTCCAGCAGAAGCAGTTCGCCACTGACCGCGCCGACGGTTTCATCGGCAAAGTTTGCGACGAGCTCACGGATCGCGCTTCGATTGAAGGTCTGCCTGGCGTCAGCAAAAACGACGATCTCGCCGGTCGCCCCGCGGAGGGCTCTGTTCAGCGCAGCCGCCTTACCGGAGTGCTCCCTCGAATGCACCAGCTGGACGCCTTGTGCCGAGTACTTCCAAACGAGGAATTCCGTGCCGTCCGTCGGACCGTCGAGTGAGACGATGATTTGAAGCTTCCGCCGCGGGTAATCGAGAGAAAGACAGTTGTTCAAACGGGCTTCGATTCGTTGTCTCTCGTTGTGCGCCGCGATAACGATGCTGACGGTCGGCTCCCAGTGCTTCTTCTTCACCGGTCGCGCCGCGAGCCGCCGCCACAGCAGGAGAAGAGCCGGATAGCCGAAGTAAACGTAGAAGACGAATGCGACACTCAGCCAGAAAACAATTTCCATAAATAAGCGCGCAGCTACAACCTCACCAGGTTCTTCGCCTTGATCCCTTCCGTCGCATTCCGGGTGTCAAACACCAGAGGCGCGTTCCGCACGATGTCGACGTAATCGAACGATGTGTGGTTCGTGATGATGATCGCGATATCACACGCCGCAAGGACCTCGCGGCCCGGCTGCAGAGACTCCATCTTCTGTCCGTCTACCTGCAGCGACGGCACCCACGGGTCGCTGTACCTGACCTCGGCGCCCAGGCCGGCGAACAGCTTGATCACTTCGAGCGCCGGTGACTCCCTGCTGTCGCTGATGTCCTTCTTATAGGTCACGCCCAGAATGTGGACGCGGGACCCGCGCACGGGTTTGCCGCGGTCGTTCAACAACTCCATGGCGCGGGTGACGACGAATCTCGGCATGGCGCTGTTGACCTTGTCGGCCAGGCCGATGAAGCGCGATTCGAATCCGTCGACTTTGGATTTCCATTCCAGGTAGAGGGGATCGATCGGAATGCAGTGCCCGCCCAGACCCGGCCCCGGGTAAAACGGCATGAACCCGAACGGTTTCGACGACGCGCCCTTGATGACCTCCCACACGTCGATTTTCATGTGCGAGCACATCAGCGCGATTTCATTGACCAGAGCAATATTCACGCTGCGGAACGTGTTTTCGAGCAGCTTGACCATCTCGGCGACACGCGTGGAAGACACCGGCACGACGTGCTTCATGGCCGATCCGTACAGCAGGGCCGCGAGTTCCGCGCAACGGTTGGTAATGCCGCCGATCACCTTCGGAATGTCGCGCGTCGAGAAGTGCGGGTTGCCCGGGTCGACGCGTTCGGGCGAGTACGCCAGAAAGAAGTCTTCTCCCACCTTCAGGCCGCGGGCTTCAAGAGTCGGCAGAATCAATTCATCTGTCGTTCCCGGATATGTCGTGCTTTCCAGAACGATCAGCTGACCGGCATGCAGATGCGCAGCGATGGCGTCGGCCGCTGCGATGATGTACGACATGTCAGGATCTTTCGTTTTGCGCAGCGGCGTCGGCACGCAGATGCTGACGGCGTCGAGGTTGCGGATTTCCGAGAGATCGGTCGTCGCGCGAAACCTGTTTTCGCGCGACGCTTTCTGGAGTTCTGCATCGTTGATATCGGTGATATACGACCGGCCCTCCGAGATGGCCCCGACTCGATTGGTATCGATATCGATGCCGGTGACGTTGAACCCCGAGTCGCTCAGCGTCAGTCCGAGAGGAAGGCCGACGTAGCCGAGACCGATAACGCCGATTCTTGCGGTTCGTGTGGCGATCTTTGCCTCGAGCTCGAGGTATGAATCGGTCTTAGTCAATACGTCGTAATCGACAATTGTGCTCATGCTCTCTCTGCTCCTGTTCATTTCATTCGACGGTAACGCTCTTCGCGAGGTTCCGCGGTTTATCGACGTCGCAGCCCCGCAGCACGGCGACGTGGTACGCAAACAACTGCAGGGGAATCGTGGACAGGATCGGGTTCACAAACGGATCGGCGTCCGGAATGTAGATCGTGTAGTCCGCTTTTTCGGCGATCTCATGATCTCCTTCGGTCGCGACCGCTATGACGATGCCGTCCCGCACCTTGACCTCTTCGATGTTGCCCATCGTCTTCCGGTACACTCCATCCTGCGGCGCCAGCACAATAACCGGCATTTCCGCATCGATGAGCGCAATGGGCCCGTGTTTCATTTCTCCCGCGGCATAGCCTTCCGCATGGATGTATGAAATCTCCTTCAGCTTGAGCGCACCTTCCAGCGCGATGGGGCAATGAATGCCGCGGCCGAGATACAGAAAATTCCGGTACCGCCAGAACTTCTCCGCCAGCGCCGCGATGCCCTCAGCCTGATCGAGCAGTTTGCTGACCTGGTCCGGAATGTCCCGGAGCTGCCGCGCATGCCGCTCGACTTCCTCCGGCGGCAATGTGCCGCGCGCCTGAGCCAACTGCAGCGCGAGCAGGTAGAGCGCCGTCAACTGCGTCGTAAACGCCTTCGTCGAAGCGACGCCGATTTCCGGACCCGCGTGTGTATAGACGACCGCGTCCGACTGCCGCGCCGCCTGGCTTCCGACGACATTGCAGATGGAAAGCAGGAACGCGCCGCGCTCGCGGGCCTCTTTCATTGCCGCGAGTGTGTCCGCGGTCTCTCCGGATTGTGTGATACCGATCACGAGATCTTTGGATCCGACTATCGGATCGCGATAGCGGAACTCCGACGCGTTGTCCACATTGACGGGAATGCGCGCGAGACCTTCGATCAGAAACCTGCCGACGTGCGCGGCATGGAGGGACGTGCCCATCGCAACGATGTGCACTCGCTCGGCATCGGCAAGAATCGCGGGATTCGCAAACTCCGCGGCCAGCGAAATCGTACCTTCGCTTGTGACACGCCCGAGCAATGTGTCGCGGATCGCGCGCGGCTGCTCGTGGATCTCCTTGAGCATGAAGTGCGCGTAGCCTTCTTTCTCGGCCATGTCCGCGGTCCAGGTGATGGTTTCAGGCTGGCAACACATCCATTGCCCGTTCATGTCCCTGATCTGAACTCCATTGCCGTCCACAACAGCGATTTCGCCGTCCTTGAGAAAGACCACGTCGCGTGTGTATGGAAGCAACGCCGGAACATCCGACGCGACGAAGTATTCGCCCTCGCCCATGCCCACGACGATCGGAGGTCCGCTGCGCGCGGCGACGATCCTGCGGCTGTCTCCTTCGGTAGAGACGACGACAATGCCGTACACACCTTCCACCTCGCGCAGAGCGCGGCGCACCGCATCTTCGAGATCGCCTTCGTAATAGCTTTCGATCAAATGCGGCAGGACCTCGGTGTCCGTTTCAGTCTGGAACGCGTGGCCTTCGACGGCCAGACGCTGCTTCAACTGGATGTAGTTTTCAATGATGCCGTTGTGAGCGACATAAAAACGGCCCGTGCAGTCGCGATGCGGATGCGAGTTGATCTCGCTGGGACGCCCGTGCGTCGCCCAGCGTGTGTGACCGATGCCGCACGTCGCTGATCCGTTACCGGAAGTGGCCGCCTTGATCTTCTCCTCCAGCGTCCCGATCCGTCCGACGGAACGGATGACGTTCAATCTGTTTCCGTCCTCCAGAAGGGCGACGCCGCACGAGTCGTAGCCGCGATACTCGAGTCGTTTCAGGCCGTCAACCAGCACGCTCGATACTTCGCGCGAACCGATATATCCAACGATTCCGCACATACGATTTACCTCCAGCCACCTTTCATCGGCCTTCGCCTCTTGCGACAACGCCGATCGTTTTCAACAGAATCAAAATGTCGAGATACAACGAATTGTTTTTGGCGTAATACAGGTCGAATTCGAGCTTGTGATGCGAATCCTCGACGGACGCGCCATAGGGATACATGACCTGCGCCCAGCCGGTGATTCCCGGCTTGACGTAATGCCGAAGGTCGAAATACGGGATCTTGTCCTTCAGCAGATCGACGAAATACGGTCTCTCCGGCCGCGGGCCGACGAAGCTCATCTCGCCCAGGAATACGTTCCACAGTTGCGGCAGTTCATCGAGGCGGCACTTCCGAAGGAACGCTCCCACGCGCGTCACACGGTTGTCGTCTTGCTGGGCCCAGACCGGACCGGTGTTACGCTCTGCGTCCTGCCGCATTGAACGGAACTTGTGCACCATGAAACGCCGGCCCATGAATCCCACACGCTCCTGGCTGAACACGGCCGCGCCCGGAGTGTCCAGCTTGATCGCGATCGCGACCAGCGCCATCAACGGCGCCATGATGACGAGAAGCGAGGCAGACAACGCGACGTCGAGAATTCGCTTCACGGCCAGATAGAAGCCCGATACGCGAAACCCATCGGTAAAGATCAACTGACCGGCCGATACCTGTTCGATCCAGATCTTGCGGTTGGCTCGCTCGAACGACTCGGCCGCCGTCTCGATGCGAACTCCCCGCAACTTGAGATCGAGTAGCGCCTGGGCCGTGTTGTCGTCCTGGGGTATTTCGGAGTCTGCAATTACAACTCGTGAGACCCGCTGCTGCGCGAGCCGCCCGAGGTCGGCATAGTCGGTAATGCGCAGTGTGTCCGAAGGTTCACGGTCGACGATCTGCCCGTAGAGTTTTCGCGCCATTGCCTGGGATCCGACAATGACCGTGCCCTCCAGTTCCGGCCTCGCAGCGATGGAGCGGACAATCGGTCTGAGAACGAGCAGGCCGAACATCAGAAAACAGGCCGAAGCGACCGCGGCTGCGTACCCGGGAGAGAGCCTTGGAAACGCGTAAAACAGTACGCCGGCGAGGAAGAGCCCCGCACCGGCGGACTTCAATACTTTTTGCAGAAATATTTGCGGCTTGGAATCGATCAGCAGTTCATCGACGCCGTTCAGATGAAAACAGATCTGACACGAAAGCAGAACGATAATGAGTCCGAGACTTTCGCCCATGAACTGCAGATGCGTCCCGCCATAACGTTGGACGCCAAACAGCACGGCCAGTGAGAAGAAAGACGCGATGGAGTACAACCACACTTTCATCATGTTCGGTTCATTTCACGCCGCTTTCTTGTAGTACTCGTACGCATAGGCGTAGCGGCTCCTTTGGTAATCGACATCATTGAGAACGGCTCCGAGCAGGCTTCCGGCCTCGAAACTCTCCACTGCATGCTGAAAGAGCTCTCGCGGAGTCTGCCGCGCCCGCACGACAAAGAGGACTCTGTCGGCCAGGCCCGCCAGGATTTGACTGTCGGCAATCGGCAGAACCGGCGGGGCGTCCACGATGATGTATGCGAACTGCTGCCTTAACTGTTCGAACAACGATCTCGCCTTGGGCGAAGAGAGCGCGGCAACCGGATTGGCTTCGGCCACGCCGCCGGAGATCACGCAGAGCTGCTTAACCTTCGTGATGTGCAAATCCGGCTTGCCTTCACCCTGGACGAGGAGGTTATGGAAACCCCTGTCGGACGGCACGCGCAGCTTGAGGTACTCGGCAATTCGGGGTTTGCGCATGTCGGCGTCGATCAGAAGCACACGCCCGTCCGCTGTCGACGACAGCGCCGTCGCAAGATTGATCGCGGTCAGCGACTTGCCTTCGCCTCCGGCGGCGCTGGTGATGACGATGACCTTCGCCTGCGACGAATCGCATTGCTGCTGGACCCGCATGGCCAGGATGCGGTACTGCTCCGCGGCAACCGAATCCGGCTCGTCCAGCGTGACGATCGCCGCCTGCCCTTTGCCTTTTTTCTTTCCGTTCCGGACATTGGGAACGACGCCGGCAACCGGCAGTGTCGTGAAGGCCTGAAAATCATCGACGGTGCCGAATGTGGTGTCGTTCTGCTCCAGCAGAAATATCAGGCCGAGTCCGAGGCCGAGCCCTGCCGCGAGCCCCATCAGAATCAGTCTCAACCGCTGGGGGCTGTGAGGCGCGTTCGGCAATCCGGCCGGCTCGACGACCGTAAACGCGATGCCGCTTTCGGACTGTTCGAGACCTTTCGCGAGGCTGGTGTCGAGCTGTTTGTCGAGCAGGGCGTGAAACTGGATTTCGCCGACCTTCAGTTCACGGTCGAGATCCTCGATTACCTTCTCGTGCTGCGGCGTTGCCGCAAGGCGAGTGCTGTAAGTCTGCAGCTGCGCGTTCAGGCTTGTCTGATCGCGCCGGTAAGCCGCCATACGCTGATCAATGCCTTCCAGTTCGGACTTGAGTTGCGAGTAGCGCAGGTACGTCGGGCTGGGTTCGTCGCGGCCGTTCGGCTGCGACGAGGTCAGTTTCTCCAGATCCGATATCTGGCGCTTCATCGCGACAATGTTCGGGTGCGCGGCGGTGTAGCGCGTCTGTAACTGGCCCAGCTCGATCCGCAGTTGGTCGAGCTTGTCCTCGTCCGGCGACTTTTGATGGACCACCGGCTGGTTGAGGACGCCCTTCGACTCCAGGTCGTTAAGCTCGCGCTCGATCGTGGCTCTCCTGGCCTGTTCCTCGGCGATCTTCGTTTCTTTATCCGAAATGTGTTCTTTCGTGGATTCGATGCCGCGCAGGTTGTCGTCCATGTGGTCCGGCAACGCAGTCACGGCCTTCGACTTATAGTCGTGGATCTGCCGGCTCTGCTTTTCCATTCTTTTCTTCAAGAGACCGAGCTGGTCGTCGAACACCTTCGCGGCTTCGGTCGTTTTTTGTTCCCGCTTGGCTGAGGCCTTTTGAACAAACTCTTCGGCAAGTTTGTTCGTGACGTTCATCGCGTCGTGACGGTCTCCGGCTTCGAATGTGATCTGAAACGCGTGTTCGCTCTCCACCTTGATCCCGAGATTTTCCCGGATCTTTTCCAGAGCATCATGAGAAGAAGGTCCCTCGTGGCTCTGATGAGCCTTCGCCGTTTTAGCCGCCGATTCGATAACGGGATCGCTGAACAGCACCTCGCGCACGGTCCAGAGATGGTCTTCGATGTTCAGCGCGGGCGGCGCTACCTCCTTCAGGTATTGCGGAGTCGCCATCTGGGCGGCTGCGATGTGGGCGGTCGCGCGGTATCGGTCCGGCTGCAGGTGCGCGTAGAGTCCGAAACCGCCTGTGAGCAGCAGGGTGGTCAGTGCGAGGATCCATGCACGCCGGCGCAAAATGTCCAACAGTGCAAAGACCGATAGTGAACTACCTGGAGTGCTAGCCATTAATTATCCTCCGGAGTTTTTCGCCGGCGTTGATGATCCGTCAGCGCGACATATTGCGTGTCTTCGTTCAGGCGGTTCGCGCGCCGGTCGGCTTCACTTGAAAGCGAGAATTCAAACCCGACGGAGAAACGGTTGCGCGTCAGCGGCGCCGCCACGTAAACGTTTCTGCTTTGCTGAAAGGCGTCCCAATTGCCGAACACGACGGTCCTGTCGCTGAGGCGGTAATCCAGCCGGACGCGGCCCATCGCCGCCTGGGTGCTGTCCGTGATCCTTCCCGAAACGTCGCGAGTCAACGTCGCCTCGACAAGCACCGCGGTGTTGCGGCTCGGTTGTCCTCGAAAGCGCGCGCTTATGATGTCGTAGAAACCATTGCTGACGACACCCTGCGCGAACACTCCGGTGGCTCCGGCCTGGAACGCGAGCGAACGCGTGTAGCCGGCGCCGACCCAGAAGTTAGCGATGCGCCGGTGGAAGTTTCCTCTGAAGATGTAGTTCAGTCCCGTATCAAGCTTGATCGCGCCGCCTGAAAACTCGACGACGGTGTTCGGATTCATACTCCATCTGTATTCGACCGATCCGCTGTTGATGGGATGTACGAAGTCGCGGTCATCATTATCGACGCCGGCATCGAACTCCTCCTGCTCATTGATCGGCTTTACCTTGAAGAAGGAATACGTCGCTTTGATCCGGTGCTTCGGGCGCAGCATTCGCGTGAAGACCAGGGAGTATCCACTCGATATCGAGTCCAGCAGCCGAACCTGGAATGGGTCGCCCTGTCCGAATTTCGAGTAACTGTTGTCGTACTTGATGCCGATGTTGGTGACCTGGTTCGGCTGGTAATCGATGGCCCCGTGAATCGAGTTTTCGAAATACCGGCTGCGGGGCAGGAGCAGAAATACGTTGCTGAGCGCGCGGGCCGGATCTTTCGACGTCACGAAGTTGTCGGCGGCTGCGATCTGCAGGTTGCGGGTGATTGAATAGCCGAAAGCCGCGGTCGCTTCCTGGTTCATCGAGTTCTGGTCCGGGTTCTGTTTGTACACCTCGAACTCAGGTACCCACGTGATCGTGAACTCATGCCGCCTCGAATCGTTCTGGTACGCGATCCTGGGAAGCGTCAGCATGAGGAATTTGTCGTCGAGAATCTTCGGGCGAATATCGGGCGCGCCGGGCTGGACGCTCGGCGACAGGGACAGAACCAGCAGCTTCTGGTTCGGATCCGTTCGGTCAACGAGAAAGTTGTTGTCGGTGCCGATCGCAAATTGCAACGGTGCGACAAACTTCAGGCCGTTCAATCCGACCGTACCCTGTTGGGCCACCGAAGGGATCGACATCGAAAACAACAAGACCACTAGTAACAGTTTCTTCATATGAGCTCTCTCACCTTCAAATGCGTGCTCCGCGCGCGGCTACTTAACGTAGACCTGGTCGTAGGGCAGAACGAAAAACGGGCCGACTTTCTTCCCTTGGTACTGGTCGTCCAATTTGATCCGGATGGTCTGCTGCGTTCCCTTAGCGTCCACGCGGATGACGTGTATCTGGTCCTTCTTCGCGTATTCGGTCGTGCCGCCGGCCATCGCGAGCACGTCGAGGAGGGTCGCGCGTTCCCGGATTTTGTAAATGCCCGGATTTTTCACTTCTCCAAGCACGGAGACCTTCGGGCTGTTGACTTCCTTCACGACAACGGTGACGGCGGGTTCCGCGATGAATCGCGAATACCTCTGCGTGATTTCCTTCTGAAGTTCTGTCGCGGTTTTTCCGCTGGCCTGCATTTCTCCGATAAGCGGTATCGAGATCTTGCCGTCGGGCCGGACAGGCACAACGGTGGACAGATCCTTTTCCTGATAGACCGACACCTCGATGACGTCGTCCGGCCCAAGCCGGAATTCGCTGTCGCCGTATGCGCGCTGTTGTTGAGCGGTTGCCGATGTGAGGAAGCCTGTTGTCAGGGCGGTGATGATGAATAGAGCCGTGAGTCTCATTGATACTCCTAAGTGCTATTTCGTTTAGGAGGATGCAAAAGAATTGCCAGCCTGTATGTGAGTGGGTTTTCAGCTGCTTAACTGATGCGCGTGTGTGAATGGACGTTCTACTTCGGAACAGGAGTTCAGTGGTGGTCTTACACACAGAGACACGGAGAAACAGAGAGGCCCGCGAGACGCAAAAAATTCGGGGACGGTCGCCTAAATTCCCTCATTTGAAATGCAATTAGGGAATTTAGGCGACCGTCCCCGAATTTTTTGTCCCTTCCGTGCCTCTGTGGTTAGAACGGCAGTGGTTGAAACTCCTTCACTGCCGGCGGCTTCGTGAACGCGCTTTGCATACTGTGACGATTATCGATATGCCATCGCTTCAGCTTGTTCAGGAGGGCCTTGTAGCAGATGTTGAGGCGTCGCGCTGCCTGCTTGCGATTCCAGCTGGTCTCTTCCAGGACGCGCAGCACCAGCTCCTTCTCCGCCTGCTCCGCAGCGCGGCTGCCGACGTCCTTGAGCGACATGTTGTCCTCTTTCGGTTTCACCACGACGGGCGCGGCGCCGGACTGACCGGTCTGATCCTTCAGTTCGGACAGATTCATGTTCATATCGGGAAGGATGAGGTATCGCTTCACCGCATTCTCGAGCTGGCGCACATTTCCGGGCCAGTCGTAACGGAGAAAGGAGTCCATCAGAGCCGGCGATATCTCGTCGACGGTGCTCTTGTAGCGGTCACGATACCGGCAGAGGAAGTAGTTGCAGAGAACCGGAATGTCCTCGCGTCTTTCTCGAAGCGGAGGAATATCCACACGAATGACGTTCAATCGGAAATACAGGTCCTCTCGGAATTTTCCGTTGGCGACATTCTCTTCAAGATTGACGTTGGTCGACGCCAGCACGCGCGCGTCGATGCGAATGGTCTTCTTTCCGCCGAGGCGGCTATATTCGGAGTCCTGCAGCACGTGGAGGAGCTTCGCCTGCAGATGCGGCGTCATCTCGCCGATCTCGTCCAGCAGCAGCGTGCCTTTATCGGCGAGCTCGAACTTCCCGGGTTTGTCATTCATTGCGCCCGTGAATGCGCCGCGCTCATAGCCGAATAGTTCGGACTCGAGCAGGTCGTTCGGCAGGGCCGCGCAGTTCACTTTCACGAACGGCTTGTCGCGTCGTAATGAGTGCGTGTGGATGAATCGCGCCAGGACTTCCTTGCCTACGCCGGATTCACCGGTAAGCAGAACCGGCACGTCGGTATCGGCGACGTGTTTCGCGATTTCTTTGAGCTTCAGGACCTTTGGATTGGTCGACAGGATATCGCCCGTATCGGCATAGGAATCGAGCTGGCGCCGCAGCGTTTTGACCTCTTCCTTCAGCTTCTGCTTTTCAACCACATTCTCGATCGCAAGCTCGAGTTCCGGCTCCTCAAAAGGTTTGACCAGAAAGTCAGCCGCGCCCAATCTCATGGCTTCGACAACCGTCTTGGTTTGTCCGGCCGCGGATAGGATGATCACGGGAATGGCGGGATTAATTCGTTTGACGTTTTCCAGAACTTCAATGCCGTTGATACCTGGCATGACGATGTCCTGCACGATCACTGAAGGCACATATCCGGCCGTCAGTCGGGCCACGGCCTGATCTCCCGATTCCGCACACTCGACCGTGTATCCACACGACGTCAAGAAGTCTGATAAATAACTGCGCACGCTCTGATCATCGTCCACAACCAAAATAGATCTCTTGCTCATTGCCTTATGCCTACCCTCCACTTTCCACGGTAGTTCCCCGTTCGTGCACTCGTAGAAACCACGGATGCCGCGGGCTTGCGACAGGAAGTGCAATGAGAGTTCCAACTTGTGTAGAAAAATGGACTTACGAAACGTAGTTGAACTAAGTGGCTGGTTCTAATGGGCGTTTGCGGATGTCCTCGAACCTCCTACACGGATTCCCGAAGAATTTCCGTGCCGTGATATCCGCGGAGGATGGACGTTTGCGCACCACAATGGTCGCGCAGTACCTCATGCCGTGAGCAACAGTCGATTTCGTTCTGCCAGCAGAATGCTGAATGTGGAACCTGCGCCGGGTTCGCTGTGCACCTGGAGTTCATACCCCATCAGGTCGCAAAGCGACCGGCAGATCGAGAGCCCCAGACCGCTTCCCTTCGCCGGCCGTCCGGCGCTGCCGCCCAGTTGTTTGAATGGCTCGAAGATTTCGTGAATCCGGGCAGGCGCCATGCCGATGCCGGTATCGGTGACGTCGATCCGAATGGGCTCCATCGCCGGAAACGACAACACCAGTTCGATGGTCACCGAGCCCCGCTTCGTGAACTTCAGGGCATTGTCCACAAGGTTGATGAGAATCTGCTTGAGCTTCCGAGGGTCCGTTCGGACCGGCCGGGCATCCGGCGGGAGTCGCAACACAATCTTGACGTCACTGCTTCGTCCCTCGGTTTCCAGTTGCTTCACGACATCCCTGATCATCGTTTCGACGGATACCTGTTCAACTCGAACCTCCATTCGCCCCGCTTCGACTTTCGACAGATCGAGAATGCTGTCGATGAGCTGAAGCTGATCCGTGGCGTTCAGGAGAATGCGATCGAGGAAGTCGATATCGTGATTCGAGAGATGCCCGTCGGGGTTCTTCAGCAACAGTTTCGTGAAACCAATGATGGCGTGGAGTGGTGTCCGTAGTTCATGGCTCATGCTCGCCAGAAACGCGCTCTTGGATCGACTGGCATCTTCGGCATGTTCCTTGGCGCGCCGCAAATCCTCGGTGCGTTTGCGCTCGGTCGTATCGCGGAGGATCGCGGTGAACATGGGACCGTTTCCATTCGTCCACGAAGCGAGGGACAGTTCGAGCGGAAATACCGTTCCATCCTTACGCAAGCCATGCATCTCGACCGCGCTGCCGATGATCTGCGACCGGCCGGTACGGCAATAACGCGCCATACCCTCACGGTGGCGGGCCCGGTAGGACTCCGGCATCAGAGTCTCGAGCGGCGCCCCCAGGATCTCGTCTTCGGTGTAGCCAAAGATATTTTCCGCGCCTTTGTTCCAGAACAGGATTTTGGCGCTCTCGTCGGAAAGGATGATGGCGTCGGTCGCGGACTGCACGATGGAACGGAATCGCAGATCCGACGCCAAGAGGTCGTCCTGCCGGCGGCGCAACTCGTCCATGGCCTGCGCGTGGCTTAGCGCATAGCGTATGGTGCGTTCGAGCAGTTCCGGCGTGAGCCTGTCTTTCACGAGGTAATCCGCGGCTCCGAGTTCCATGGCCTCGATGTCGAGACGATAGTCGCTGATTCCGGTGAGAAGGACGACAGGCGCCCGGCAACCGATATCGAGGGATTCCTTGAGCAGTTCGAGGCCGTCGCCGCCGCCGATCCGGAAGTCGAGCAGACAGACGTCGTGAGCGCATCGCCGGATAGCTTCGATTCCTGCCTGCCATGAATCGGCCCACTGCAGGTCAAAGGCATGATCTCCACTCGACGACAGCATTCGTCGCGTGAGCAGGTAATCGGTTTCCTCGTCCTCGATAAGAAGGACGCGGATCGGACTGGGAGCCATATCCGGAAAGGAAGCAAACGGAAGGCCAAAAACGGCGGAAGTTACCAGAAGTTACTTTGGATTCTCCCAGCGCTGGATTGTCGAAAAAAGAACACCCATATCCAGGATCGGCTTCGCGACGTAGTCGTTGAATCCCGCGGCAAGATATTTCTCGCGATCGCCGACCATGGCGTGTGCGGTGAGCGCAATCACAGGCAGGTCATTCAATTGAGAGTCGTCACGAATGCGCCGGAGAATCTCGGTGCCGTCCATTTCGGGTAGTGAAATATCGAGAATGACCACATCCGGCTTGTTATTTCTAAACCCTTCAATCGCCTCGATTCCGCTCGAAAACTCAAGGATTTCATACTGATCTTCCAGAATCGTGCGAATGATCAAACGGTTATCCGCGTTGTCATCCACGACAGCAACTTTGCGCATGCTGAAAAATCATAGCACGGTGGATCGGGGGCCAGCGGCCGTTGAACCCGTATTCCACCACAAAGAATACAGGAGGTTTTCCATGCCCGGGCCTGACCAGGCACTCTTATGTCTTCGAAGTGTTCAGATAATTCACGTACCAACCCACCATTCGATCGATGAACCCAACCGTCACCGGCGGACACTCGATTCCCGTGCCCTTCAACGCTTCCAGCGTGCGGCGGCAGTCGAATCGCGGTTCGCCCTGCAGGTACTGGTAGTAGAACGCCATCTGCTTTTGAAACAATCCCTCGAGCCTCGTCATCGGCGTTTCGGCAAACGATTTCGCGTCGACCAACTGAATCCCTTCGACACGCAACAGCCGGCAAATGTTGGAAAGCCAGACACGGTTCTCTGTCGGCACCGGATTCGTCAGGTGATATGTACCGCCCAGGCTGTCCGGGCGCTGTGAAATCGCGACCATTCCGTCAACGACGTAATCGATGGGCACGAAGTTCAGAGTCTGTGTTTCCACACCAAGAACACGCAACGGCAGATGTACGAACTCGACATCGGGTGTCCGCCGGCGCAGCCGTTCAAGAGCGGCCCATAACGCCCGGATGAAAGCATAAACGCCGTGGAAATGGGTGACACGTCCGGTTTTGGAATCGCCAATGACGATGCTTGGCCGATAAACAGTCGCGAGAATCGACCCCTTGCCGTGCTCATCAGCGATCAACAACTCGGCCCGGCACTTCGATTCTTCGTAAGCATTCCTGAAGGTCTGACCGGCATGGACTTCGGATTCCGTGGCGTCGCTTCGGTTACCTGCAACATATGCGGTGCTGACGTGCTGAAGCCGTCGAGTCCGAGTCTGCTTCACGATGTCGATGAGATACCGTGTGCCGTCGACGTTCATCCTGAAAATCTCGTCGCGGTCTTCCTGCTCAAACGACAGCGACGCCGCGCAATGCCAGACTTCGTCCACCGCTGAAATGATGTGTTGTACAGCAGCCTCGTTCAGGCCGAGACCGGGCTGAGAGATATCGCCTTCGACGACATTCAGATTCTCGAACCTCGAAACGCCGACTTCACGAAGCACGTCCTCGACGCGCGCTTTGGGCGATGCCGTTTTCGACCCGCGCGCCAAAGCAATGAGCTTGCGACCGTCTTCAAGCAGACGCGCGGCGAGGTGGCTGCCCAGGAACCCTGTGGCCCCGGTGATGAACACGTTCTTACGCTCGGACATTTACAGGCTGAATCCTTTCGATCAACTGGGCGGCGGAATGAGGTTTGTAGAATTGCGGAATCGATTCGCGTTTCCTGTTCCAGGCGGCGGGCCCGCCGCGGACGATGGCTTCAAGTTCGTCGAAGGTTCTGGCGCCGAATCCGAAATCATAATGATGCGCCGCATCGAAGAATCCGGATTCCTGCGGCATGAGACGCGGCACTCCCATCAGCAGCAAAGGCACCTGACAGGCAAGCGTTTCATAGGTCGAAAGCGCTCCCGGCTTAGTCACGACGAGGTCCGCAGCGGCGACGTATCGATGAATGTCTTCGAGAAACCCGAATGCTCGCGTGCGGGCATCACGTATGCGATCGACCTGCCCGCGAAGGCGGCTGTTGGCACCGCAAACGACCAGCAGATTCGCGTCGGGTGCCGACCGGCGTATCGCGTCATGAACCCTCAAGATCGGTCCGCCGCCTCGGGCGCCGCTATTAATGAGGATGATGCTCGCGTCGTCAAGCTTCAGGCCCTTTCGCAGACCCTGTATCTCAGACATCGTGGCCGGCACAAACTGCGGCCGAACAGGCATGGACACGCGTTCGATGCGCCAGGCAGGAATACCGCTTGCCGTGAGCGCCTGCAGGGCCTCATGCGTCGGGACGAAATACTGGTCGATGTAGGGCGACGTCCAGCCGCGCCAGAACGGCGGAAATGGATCGGTCAGGAATGTATAGCAAGGTATCCCGAGACCTTCTTCCTTGATGAATCTCGGAATGAAGTGGTTCAACATCGGGTGCACGGACAGCACAACATCCGGCTGCTCCGCGTCGATAAACCGGCCGATGAATTTTCGTACTTTGCCGTAGCAAAAATCGCGCTCGTTGGGGCGGAGCCGATTGATCAACCGAAAATATGCGCCCATCCATTGCGGCCGGCGGGTCAGCAGCACATTGTAGAGGTTACCCAGCGAGCGGTTGACCTTCGTGGATTCTTCGAGAGGCTTTCGAATCTTTGGCTGAAGTCCGGCAGCCGTTGCCGCATTCTCGATCGCGGCTGCCGCACTGTTGTGTCCTTCCCCTGTATCCGAGGACAGGATTAACAGTCTGGTCATAAACAAACTGCTATTTATAGCATGTTTAACACCTCGAATGGGTGGCTGGAAATCAGGGTACTGGTCTAGTTTGCATATTTTGAAAAATATTCATCCTTTAAGAACCGCGTGTATCCTGAGCACATGGAAACAAACCAAACGATGAAGTCGCCGGTCGCGAAAATAGCCGTCTTGCTTGTCGGCGCTGCCGCAGTTGTATTGGCATTTCAAATCCTTAACCGGTTAGCTCAGTAGCGCGAGCAAGTCTTCGATTTCCCAAAGCCGAATTTGTCAATGTCGCCAAATTCCGGGCGGTCCGCAATCTTCGCCAGCATGTGATCGGGCATGGACCACTACCGAAATCAGGATTCACCCCGAAGGGGTGGAGGGAAATTAGCCAGGAGTTGAGCGTAGCGAAACTCCTGGGTGGCAACCTTGTTGCGAGTTCGCACCCTGAAAGGGTGCGAGGACGTCACCACAAATACCGGTCGTCGAACTCCACGCCACTCAACCGCAACAGCTCCAGATACTCCTCCTCAAACGTTTTTCGCCGATGATGTTCAATTTGCTTCCCGATGTAGTCCTTCACTCTCGCCACTTGTGACGAACTGACCGTGAAGGCGCCGTATCCCTCTTGCCACGCAAACTTCCTCACGCCGTGCTTGTGAATCCATTCCGACGAACCCCGTTTTATCTGACGAACGACTTCTGCAAGCGCATGGGTGGCTCGTAGGCCGACCAACAAATGAACGTGATCGCCTGGACCGCCCACCGCCTCGGGAGTTGCATTCATGTTTTTGAGAATTCCGCCGCAATAAGCGTGCAAGTCGTCGCGCCACGGATCGGCGATGATCCGGCGGCGTTCTTTTGTGCTGAAGACGACATGGACGTGCAGACTGAGATGCGTAGCGGGCATGGTTGGAGTCCTCGCACGCTTTCAGCGTGCGTTGGCGGCGGAGGGGCGGTCCAGGGGTGCGCGTCGCGCACCCCTGGCTAATTTACGTGCACGCCTTCGGCGTGCAAAGTCATTTCTCACCGCGGCGTGCAAACCAGATTCTCACCGCGAAGCGGTGCAAGGAAATTAGCCAGGAGTTGAGCGCAGCGAAACTACTGGTCAGCGCTCAAAATGTGCGAGGAAGGCCTTGTACCGCTCGCCCAGCCGGTCGGGACGGAATTCGGCGCGGAACCGGGTGAGCATGGCCTGGGATTGTTTCTCGCGGAGCGCCGGATTTCGCAGCAGGCGATCGGCGATCTCGATGTAATCCGCTTCGCCGGGCGCGATGAGTTCCGGCGAGCCGACCAACTCGGCGCCGGAGTTGTAGTGCGAATCCGGAGGGAACCGCAAAACGACGATCGGTTTACCGGCTCCCATTGCCTCGAGGAGTGAGTGTCCGCCGGAGTGCGGGAACGACGCCAAATAGACATCGATCATATCCAGGAGTGGCGCCACATCCTCGACATGTCCCAGAAATCGCACGCGCGGCAGCACGCCCTGGCCATGAAGATGCGAGCGGATCGCTTTTACGTTACCAGCCCCGGCAAACAGATGAAAATGTTTCGGGAAGCGATTCAGAATCTCCGACAGCACACGCAGATATCCGCTGCCCGACACCTTGTAGAGGTTGCCGAAGGTAACGGAGATGGAACTCGCCGACTCGAGACCAATCTCCTGACGCGTCACCGGCTCGCGCGCCTGCAGCCGAGCCTCGATGTCGGACGCCAGGGGAATCCACTCCGCATGGTCGGAGAATCGTGTCCGCTGCATCGCATTTTCGAACAGGTGAATGTGCCCATCGAAAAGGTCGGCGTTCATCTCGGACCCATGGTTGACGTTCACCTGCACCGGAACCGGCCTCATCGCGGCAACCCGCGCCGTTATCTGCTCCGCGAGACTGGCATGAAAAAACACGACCTCGATTCCCGATGCGCGCAGCGACTCGGCAATACGGGCCGCCCGCTCGACGAAGTCTCCTTCGACGGAAGCAATCTTCACTTCAGCATCGATCTCGATCGGCTGCGATTGCGGCACTCCGTTTGGATTGAAGAACCACGATGCCGCCCATTCCGTGGTGAAGATCGTCGATTCGATTCCCTGCTTCCTGAGACTCGGAATAAGCATCCTGAGGTATTGCGTCGGAGCGTGACCGGGCAATAGACACCCGATCACATGAGCAACTCGCTTAACGGGCGCGCGCAGGATCGGATGCGACTCGACGCGAGTGGGCGACGCCCACTGTTCGAAATGCTCGCCGATGCTTCTGACGCGCTTCGGGTCCAGGTCCGCGAACATGGCGCGTTGAAAATAGTCCATGGCCGAACCGGGATCGTGCGGCAGCAACAGATTCCCAACACGGAACGAGACATCGGCCAAGCGAGGCTTGTCGCCGGTCCGGTAGAGCGCGAGCGTATACGCATGATTAATGATGTCGGACGTGTAACCGGTCTCGCGCGCGGCTTTCTCCAGCAATGACGCTGCCGCCGGAAAATCTCCGTCCTTCAGCGCTGCGAATCCATCTTCGTAACTCACGGGGCTAATTGTAGACCAGTGTCGAGCAATGAGCCTTTCGTGATAGGCTGCCGCGCATGCGATACCTGACAATTCCGACAATCCTTAGTCTATTGGTGTCCGCTGCGCCGGCCTTTTCGCAGCTTCCACCGCACAACGCGGCGGGCGTCACAGCCGGTCACACACACATGATGGTTCGCGACCCTGCCGTCCACAAAAAGATCTGGGTCGATACTCTCGGAGCGCAGGTCGTGACCAGCGGCACGCTGGAACTTCTGAAGCTGCCCGGAATCTTTCTACTGCTGGGGCGCGCGGAAAGATCCGAGGGGTCCGAAGGATCCAGCGTGGATCACTTCGCTTTCCGCGCCAGGGACCTTGCCGCGATCAAAACCAAACTCGTTGAGGCCGGCGTCATGATCACACGCGAAGATGCGCGGGAAATCGTCGCGGTATTTCCGGACAAGATCAAAGTCGAGTTTTATGCGGCTCCGATGTTGAGCGTGCCTCTCGAGCACTATCACGTTCACTTCTTCACGAGTGATCCGGATGGACTGCGCGCGTGGTATGCGAAGCACTTTGGGGCAACGACGACGACGCAGGGAACCACAACGGTCACAGGCATCCCCGGGATCGATTTCAGTTTCCGAAGAACGGACAAGCCGCAGGCCGCGACAAAGGGCCGGTCGCTCGATCACATCGGTTTCGAGATAAAGGGCCTGGAAGCGTTCTGCAAGAAACTGGAAGCTGAAGGCGTAACCTTCGACGCTCCTTTCCGCGATGTGCCGGGCATCGGATTGAAGATCGCGTTTGTTATCGATCCTGCAGGGACACGGATTGAGTTGACCGAAGGTCTGGCTGGCCGGTAGTTCCACAATCAAGGGCCAGGAATCAAAGTGAGCGAAAAGAGCGCGCGTAAATGCGCGCTCTTTTTTGTTCAAGCCGGAGTCGTGCCTTTGCGAGCCTGGAATCGTTCCTGGGCACGGCGTTTCAGACGGGCTTTCTTCTTCGCGCGATTGACGCGGCGTTTTTTCAGAATTTCAAATTTCGTCGACATGATTCCCTATAATAAACGGTTTGGAAGTGAGTAGGGTCCGGTGACTCTCCTGGCCTTCAAAGCCTGTGGGGCGGCGGGGAACCGTCGTCCGGTGGGTTCGACTCCCACGCACTTCCGCCACTTATGCTGAAGTTTTCGAGGCTTTAAGGGCAGCGACCGCTTTGGCTTCGTCGTCGTAGACGTCAAAGACCGTCAACAGCTTCGTCATCTGCAACAAATCTTTCGCTTTCGCCGTCAGATTGAGCAACTTCACGTCGCCCTGTTTGTTCCGCACTGTCGTGTACGCGGAAACGAGTTCTCCCAGGCCCGAACTGTCGATGTAAGAGACATCGCCCAGGTTCAAAACAAACTGGCGGGTCCCGTCATTTACCTGTACTCGCAAAGTTTCTCGCAGAAGCAGCACCGGCTCACCGATGGTCAGGCGTCCCGACATATCCACGATCGTCACGCCATCGACTTTGCGAGTTTTAACGTTCAAACTCATGTGACCTCCCTCGAATTAGTTCCCCGGACTGCGCCGGTTGAAAATCCCATCTTTGATCAAAGAAGCGCGTAGGTTATCCTTAACAGCCTGCAGTTTCAAGCGGATTCCCGCCTATTCCACGCCGGTCAGGCCTGGTCATAAAACTTCATCGCCAGCGTACCGTGGGCGGCGGCGCCGCCGGCCCGTAGAGCGGCCGCGAGGAACACCGCCTCGGCAACCTCTTCCTTACTGGCGCCCGCTTTCTTGGCGTTGCGTGTGTGAACTTCGATGCAGTAGACACACTGGGTAGTATGAGCCACGGCAATCGCGATCAACTCCCTGTATTTCTTCGGGATTTTCCCGTCCTCTTTTCCTACGATCCCATCGAGCGCCGCCCATGCCTGAAATTCCGCAGGCGCCAGGGCCTTCATTTCGCGGAGTAACTTCAGATCGTTCTCATCGTGGTAATGATTCGACATTCGAGTTTATCCTCCTTTTATTCGTACCCCAGTCGAAGCATGCCCTCCGAGGACCCATTGACGGACCCACGGGTCAGCCACTCCAGAGAGGCCTTGAACATTACATTATGATTCTTCTCCCACATTGCGTTGTGAGACGAACATCCGAGATCCACAAAAACTTTCTGCCGCGCGCCGTAGTCTGCATAGAGGTCACGCACACGCTCCGGCGGAACCTGCTTATCGTATACGCCTGCGATCATCAATAAAGGCGTTTGACTCTTCGAAACGATCGCCTGGTTCCAGCCCCATGACGTGGTCTGAGGCGCGCGCCGCACACCAGGCCCCCACGTCGAGCCGACGGGATCAGATTCGAGCATTTGCGACCAGACACTTCGTGCTGTTGCCGCGTCGTATTGATCGGGACAGCCGATCTGGCGGTCCCAATTCGCCATGAACTCGTCGCGCGATTGCGTGTTGAATGCCGTGCCTTCAGCGGGAACTGTTGCAGGCGCATCTGTCGCGCCCATTCGGCCGTACGCGGGTGCGAGAAGAACGAGTTTATTGACCTTGTTCGCATGACGCGCGGCATAGCCGCCTGCGCGCGGACCGCCGAGCGACCATGCCACCAGGCTGACTCGATCCACACGACGCAAGGAGCGAATGTAATCGACAACAGCATCGATGTCGTTCCAATCCGACGCAATCGTAGTCACATTCCGCGAGTAGGTCGGCGCGCACGGAGTGGGCAGAAAAGCGGGAACGGATGCTTTCTGCTGCTCCTGAGAAAGATTGCATGGGTCATTCATTGCCGGCGGACGAGTCGATCGTCCGTAGCCTGTCGTGTCCATCGAGAAGACGTCGAAGCCGGCATTGGCAAGGTAGGCCATCCAGCTGTAGTCCTGATGAGGAACATCGAACGCGACCTCGGCGGGAGTTCCTGCGCCGTGCACGAACAGGACGACTTTGTCGGCAAGATTCGCGCTTCTCAACGGCGTCGCGGCTCGGGTGCGTTCACGCACGTAGATTTGAGCGGTCTGGCCGGCGATGGACGGCACCATGGATTTCACACGTACGTAGTGATCGATGGTGAGCAATTGATCGCCGTCCTCGGCAGACACAAAGGTCGAGGCCAGCAACACAGCGAGGATGAAAAGCTTCTTAGTCATGATCGCAGGATCATAATTCACAGACGGAACTCTGGACAACCTCGGAACCTGGATAGTAAGTTGAATCCCCGAAAGCAAGCCACGGAGTCATTATGTACAAAATCGTTGCGGCCGGACTGCTGTCACTGTTGTTCCAAACGGCGTCGCCTGTCGAGACGCGTATCGTGGAGTATCTCAGAAAGAACGTCAAACCGGGACAGCCGGTTGTCGTTTCCGATCTGTACAACAACGTCTTCAAGACTCCGGAAGAAAAGAAGGTCCTCGAACGTCTCTACAACACCTTCTTCAAAATTCCGATGTTCATCGTGCAATACAACACTGCAACCCGGAAGAATCCAACGCTCAGGGAGATATCCGAACAATTCCATTTCACGGTTCCGGGCGAAGCCGATGTCATTCTGCGGATCATGGAATCTGATCCGCGGGTTCCCAAATTCATCACACGCGATCCGAAAACGGGCGAGATAACAAAAGTCGACATCGAACGGATCAAGGCGAGTCCGCAATTCAGCCGCGTCGTGGAACGATCGATCGCCGGATTCGAAGGCAAGGAAGCGCCGCCGTTTTCGATCGACACTTATGACGGGAAGCCTGTAACGTCCGCGCAATATCGCGGCCAGCCTCACCTGGTGTATTTCTGGTTCACCAACTGTCCGCCCTGCGTGAAGACATCACCGATTCTGGCCGAGTTGTACAAGAAATACTCTGCCAGGGGCTTCAAGGTGGTCGGGGCGAATGCGGACAAAGTTCTGGAATTGCCTTACAACGACAAGGTGCGCGCGGATTACGCCAGGCAGTATGGATTCAACTTTACCCTCGCTCACATGAACGCGGCGATGCAGCAGAATTACGGCGCGATCAGCGTGTTCCCAACGATGTTCTTTGTGGACAAAACCGGAACCGTGGTCAAACACTACGTCAACTTCCAGGAGAAGGCGACGCTCGATTCGGCCATTCAGCTGACATTGAGCAAATAGCGCAACGCCGGCTCGAGTTCTCTGTGCTTGAACACGAAGCGCGTCCCGAGCAGCTTTGCCGGTTCCACGCGGGTGCTCGCGAGCAGCAGTTCATCCGCCATTTCACCCAGCGCAAGACGCGCGGCGAATGCCGGCATCGGTAAAATGGTCGGTCTGCGAAGGACGCGGCCAAGGATTCTTGTGAATTCCAGATTGGTCACGGGCGAAGGCGAAACCAGATTCACAGGACCATGCAACGCCGCTGCCTGAATGCAATGAAGGATCGCCGCGCAAACGTCGTCGATTGAGATCCAGCTCCAGTACTGCTCGCCCGAACCGACTATTCCGCCAATCCCGAGTTTGAACGGAAGTAGCATTTTCGCCATGGCGCCGCCGGCTCGACTGAGCACGAGGCCGGTCCGACTGTGCACGACGCGAATTCCCTTTCGCGTTGCGGCATCGGTTGCTGCTTCCCACTGGCGGCACACGTCTGCGAGGAAACCGTTGCCAGGAGAGCTCTCTTCGCGCAGCGTTTCGTTACCCCGGTCGCCGTAATAGCCGATCGCCGATGCGCTGACAAGAACGTCCGGCGGACGGTCCAGCCCGCTGATCGTTTCGGCGATCAGTCTGGTACCCTTCACGCGGCTTTCGAGAATGCGCTGCTTCTGAGCGGAGGTCCACCGGCTTGCGATGTTTTCGCCCGCAAGATGGACGACTGCCTGGACACCCGAAAACGCTGCAGGATCCGCCGTACGATTCTCCGGATCCCACTGGCCGGGCCGTTTCAGACAGACGGCTTCGTGTCCGCTGCTCTTCAATAAGGACACGAAGGCCGATCCTATGAGTCCGCTTGAACCGGTCACGGCGATTTTCATGCTGTGATTTTACTATTTCTTTTCGACGAAGCCCCTCAAGGTCTTGTGCATCTTGTAGTACTTGCCGGCATCATTCAGATCGGGCTTTCCGTGGGCGGTATGGCAATATACGCAGGCTTTTTTCTCTTTGGTAGTGTATTCGGGAGTCCCGGTCGCCAACGGAACGAAAAGCAAAGCAATCGGACCGACTATGGCTAGAACCCTCAAAACATTCTTCACTCTGGATCTC
>Ga0137465_1000295_pt1 | contig 27122 bp, 36 predicted proteins | sample EasRivERMGT828_2_FD_104906 | JGI IMG/M metagenome (GOLD analysis project Ga0137465, IMG submission 104906) | Soil microbial communities from meander-bound floodplain in the East River, Colorado, USA - East River MetaG ERMGT828_2 | ecosystem: Environmental > Terrestrial > Soil > Floodplain ... | reverse complement strand
GGTCAGACAGGTCCTGAGGTGAGCTCACCAGCGAGGCGATCGTCTCGGAGAAGTCCGCCACCTCGCGGCTGAACTCGTCGAGCTCCGAGGCCTCGATCGCCGCCGGCTGCGTGGCAGACTGCACCGCGCCGACGAAGGAGTCGAGCTTGTCGAGGGCGTCGCGGAAGTTCCCCGTGAAGGCGGCCGTGACCGAGAAGCGGTCGGCGACGTCGGCCCCCACGGCGGTCGAGACGGAATCTTGCGCGGCGAGGACGGAGCCGAGCACGTCCTCCTCGGCCTGCGGCAGCCCGTCCGAGTTGCTGACCTCGAACGTGATGTCGATGGGCGAGTCGCCCAGCTGCGTGGTGGACTCGCGGAGGGAGTAGGTCCTCGCCACGATCTGCTCGAGGCGGCCCAAGAACGGGTGGATCAGGATCCCCGGGCCCCCGGACTCGAGAGCCCGCAGGAGCCCGTCGCGCACGTCCTGATACGACTGGATCACGAGGCCCGCGGCATCTCGGCGGGGGGCCACCGTGCCGGTCAAGGCGAAGACGCGCTGGCGAAGCCCGAGGTCCTCGATCACCTGGAGGTCGGAGTCTACGAACTCCTTCTTCGCGTCCTTGCGACCTCCGTCAATGGCAGCCGTGGAGACGAAGAACAAGGCTCCTTTGTAAGACGCGGGGAGGAGATCCTGAGGCTCCATCACAATGCCTCGCGCATCGCCACGCCCACGTTCAGGCCCGCGACCCTTCCCGTGGTGACGCTGTTGACGGACCTCACGGCCCCCCGAGGCGCGTTCACGTTCACGTTCACGTCGGTCTGGCTCTTCTCGCTGACGAACACCTCGCCCAGGAACTTGAGGGCCTTGCCGACGTTCCCGGTGACGAAGCCCGTGATGGAGTCCTGCACCCTGAGGATCTGCGCCGAGATCTCCTTGAGGGTGCCCACCACGGCGTCCTTGATCGCGCCGAAGCTCTCGACGAGCAGGGTTCCAAAGGCGTAGCCCGCGGCGAACGCGGCCGCGAGGGCGATGAAGCCCCCGACGAGGGCCGTGACTCCCGTTCCAAGCAAGGCCGCGCCGGCGGCCATGAGCCCGAGGATCGAGAGGAATCCGGCCGCGGCGAAGGCGAGCGGAGCGATGAGGATGACCAGGACCCCGAACCAAGTAGCGAGCTTCGCGAGGACCGGGTGTGCGGCCGCCCAGCCCTTGATGTTCTTGGCGAACTCTGACGTCTCGCCGATCAGGTACGTCATCACGCCCTTGAGGTTCAGCTGCTGGATGATCACTTCTCCGAGGGCCGCGCTCGCGAGGTTGAAGTTGTCCTTCAGCGTGGACCACAGGCCGAGGGTCGTGCGGGACTGTTCGATCATGCCGCGGAAGAACTTGCCGCCCTCGGAGGTCGACTTCCGGAGCACCTGAGCGAAGTGCTCGAAGGTGATGCCGCCCCGCTCCATGATCTTGTTGAGCTGATTCCCAGATACTTTGAACTCCTGCGCGAAGACTGACGCTCCCAGGCCGGCGGCATTCAGCTGCCGCATCTCCTCGCCGGTCACCTTCCCCGCGTTCTTGATCTTGGAGAAGACGAAGGCGAGGTCGCCGAGGTCCCTGTTGGTAGAAGAGGCGACGTCGCCGAGCTGTCGGAGGGTGCTCTGCGACTCCTCGATCGAGACGCCGGCGAACAGCAGGGTCTTCATCGCGTCGCCCAGCCCCTCGAGCTCGAAGGGCGTCTCGGCCGCGAACTGCTTCAGGTTCTCGAAGACGGCGTGAGCCTTCTCGGCGCTCCCGGTCGCCGTCTTGAAGGCGATCTCCATCTGCTCGAACTTCGCTGCCTGGCTGACGGCCATGAGTCCGAGGCCGAAGACCGCGGCCGAGACGATGGTCGCCTTCTTGCCGAAGTCCTTGGCGGCCTTGCCCGCGCTCTTGAGCTGCTGGCTCGCGGCCTTGGCGGACTCCGCCACGCTCCGCATGGAGTCCCGCATGCCAGCGGCCGAGGACTTGATCCGCCGCGCGATGGACGAGAAGCGGTCCGCGAGGAGGAACGTGTACGTAACCCGGTTGGCCACGCCTAGATCCTATCCCTTCTGGCGAGCGGCCTGCCGGCGCAGCTTGGCGATCCGGATCACCTCGTCTTGGACCAGCTTGAGCTCGTCGAGGGGCATGTGGCGGAGCTCGGCGTACGAGAACCCCTCCACCATCGCCATGATCTCGACGATGGCCCGGATCATCTGCCCTTCATCTTCTCCAGTGCGGAGCTCAGCAGAAAAAAAACGAGGTACTCGCCGGTCATCCGCTCGAGGTCCTCGAGCGACATGCGGTCGATCAGGGCGGAGGTGAGCCGCTCCTCCCCTCCCACCAGGGCGACGCCCCCGGTGAAGAGGCGCCTCGACGTCTCTAGGACCGAGTGGAGGTCGGCTCCCCTCGACATGGCGATCATCATCATGACGTCTTCCCCGGTCGGGTCCTTCTTGTCGGCCGGAGCCTCTGCGTCTCCCCCGATGTCGTTCACCGCGCGGAAGAACGCCTGCTTCAGCTCGGCGCACTCCTTCCGGTGCTTCGACGTCGGCGCGTGGAGGACGATGAACTGAGACGAGGACTGGCTGCCTCCAGTCGAATACTCCAGCGGCTCCTTGAGGTCGAACTGCAGCTCCTTCATTCGCGGGTCTCCGTGGGGTGGTGAGCAGGGCAGAGGAGTCCAAGGAGGCCCTGCCCTCTGCCCTGGGGAGATCTAGATCGGGGCGTTGGCCTTGATCTCGATCTCGATGTTCGCCTCGGTCCCGATCGGGACCTCGTAGTCGTTGCAGAGAGCGGCGCCCGTGAAGGTCCGGGTCACCGTCCCCTCCGGAGTGGAGCCGGCGATCTGGAACACGTTCTGGTTCCCGTTCGTCTTCCACTGTCTGGCCAGCCTCACGTTTTCCGGCGTGGTCGGGAGTGAGAACTTGAGCGTCCCGAAGTTCGTCTCGAGGTTGCGGGCGTAGACTTGCTCCACCTTCCCGCCGCCGATCGACACGGCCCTGACGACCTGCTCGCCGAAGCCCTCGGTGAAGGAGACGGAGTTGGGGATGACCCCCACCACCTCGTTGTTCGCGATGACTGCGGCGTCCGTCAGCTGAATCGACATGGGTCGGGAGCCTCCTGGCTACTCGGTGCTGAACGCGATCTTGATGGTCGCGATGATGGTCCGGAGCTGGGTGACGATCGGAGCCAGCATGGTGATCTGGGCGGTCCCGGTCGAGAGGTCGAGGGTGATCGTCAGGTTGTCCTTGTAGAACGTGATCGCGGCCTCGCCGTCCTGCACCAGGACGAAGTCGGCGCCGGCCAGGTCCAGGTAGAGCTTCTCGCAGAAGGCCCGGATCACGTCCGCGTTGGCCATGTCTCGGCCCCGAGTGACCGAGCCCTGGGTGAGGCGCGACTGGGCGAACCGGCTCTTCAGGTTGTTGAAGAAGTACTCCCGGACGTTCGACGCGGTGTCCACGTACTCGAGGAACTTGAAGGTCGGGTCCGGGTTGGCGGCGGCGTCGGTCTTGTAGGTCGTCGCCACCTCGCCGACCAGGGCGGAGGTGCCCGAGAAGTTCATCCCGATCACCGAGCCGCCGGCCGTCAGGACCTGCTCGATCTCGGTGAGGGTCCAGCCGCGCCCGGGAGAGATGGCCGGCAGGTCCGCCATCGGGGTGTTGAAGTACGGGAGTGACGCCAGGGCCACGCCCCCGAACTGGTCGAGGCTGGCCGAGCTCACGAGGAACCGGCTGATCGAGGCGTCGGGGGTGAGGCGCAGCGCTCGGATCCCCGCGAAGAGCGTCGACTTGACGTAGCTCTCCGCGTTCTGCGCCGGGCCCAGGTACCGCGTCTCCGTCGTCTGCTTGTCCGCGAAGACGGCGAGGCTGGGCGTGTTCAGGGCGTTGAGGTACGTCAGGATGTTCGCGTGCGTGTCCTGGACCGTGACGAACCCCACTCCGTCGAGGATGGTGTTCGCCGGGTTGAACCGGGGATCGAGGAAGGACGTCAGGACCGCGGTCGCCCGGTAGGGCCACACGATCGCCTGGTACCGCCCCGTCGCCACCGCGAGGATCCCGGTCAGGGTCGGGTCCGTCGCGCCCGCGACGCCCTGGGTCACCGCGGCGACGGAGACGCCCGCGCTCGCCGTGATGTCCTTGACCTCCACGCCGAGGTCGTTCGCCACGGTGCCGTCGTTGTCGGCGGTCAGGGTGACCGCGCCGGCGATGTTCGAGGCCGTGAAGGGAGTCGACAGGTTCGCGTTGATCGCGGTGACGATGTTGCCCGCGATCACGGTGGCCGTGTCGCCGGAGGCGAAGGCGACCGTGAAGGTGAAGTCGACCTGGCTTCCCGCGACGACCGTGATCGTCCCGGCCGCGGTGGCGGGACCCACTACGGTGAAGAGGACCGTGCGAGGCACGCCGGCGCCGTTGTCGTCGATCGGGATCGCGTCGACCTGGACGATCTCGTTGACCTTCTTGAAGGCCCGGACCATCGCGGCCAGCATGGAGCTCTGCCCGAAGAGGGCGTTTTCCGGGGCTCCCGTGCTCGAGAGGTTCTGCACCAGGACGCCGGTCGGCGCGCTGCCCGCGGCGACCTTCTGTCCGACCAGGAGCACCCGCTGGGCGGTGTTCTGCACGGCGAGGGTCGCGTTCGCGATGGCGATCGTGACCGACGGCTGGAGGATCTGGGACCCGCTCATGAGCTGCTCCTTCTGGGCTGCGGCGGCCGCCGCTCGCCCGGCACCCCGATCATATCACGGGGACACTGGGTCAGAGAGGCACGTCGTCGAGGTCGATGTTCGCGACCAGGTTGGCGAGCCCGGTCCCGAGCTCCAGGTCGGGGAACTGAGTCAGGACGACCTCTCGGAAGGCCACGTCGAGGTCCGGACCCACCGTGTCGTCGAACGTGAGGTCCACGGTCTGCTGGAACGAGTACGAGTGGACGTAGACCGAAGTCGGGTCGTAGTCGAAGGTCCCGTGGCCCACGAACTGAACGGTCCCCTGCCGCCCCGCGGCCAGGCCCGAGTCGAACTTCGAGTGGAGGACCGCCCGGCAGATCTGGCGGAAGAGGTCCTCCGCCACGTCCCTCGCCTCGCGGCCCCCGATCTCGTCCGTGACCGGGATGAAGAGGTACAGGCTGAAGGGCTGCGTGACCTGCTGGCGGAAGTAGTTGCCCCTCTGGATGTTGTCCACGGCGTCGGACCGGATCTCTCGGCTCTTCGAAGCGACCACGTCCTCCAGGACGGCGAAGAGCCACAGGGCGTCTCGAGACTGCTGGGTGTACGCCGCCACGGCGCGGGCCGGACTGACCGTCGAGGAGACGCGCGCCCGAGTCCTGGCGGAGATAGTCCCGATCGGGTTCGGGAGAGAGGCGACCGCCTGGACGAAGCGGAAGGTCGAGGGGTTCGGGACCTCAGTCACGGCATAGGCGGAGTTGTACTGGCGCAGGGCGGACTCGCCGCCCTCGAGCCGGGGAGATCCCGTGGCGGTCACCGGGCCACTGTCGGCCATGGAGAAGGTGATGGTCCTGCGGTTCCTCACCTGGATGACAGAGAAGGTCCCGTTGAAGGAAGCCTCAACGGCCCCGCTGATCGTGACCGTCGGCGCGACCGGTGAAGTCAGGTCGTGGTCCGTGGAGGTGACCAAGGTCCCGGTCGTCCCAGACCTCGTCAGGCTCGTGATCGGGATCGGGACGACGGCTCCCGAGATGCTGACGGCGGCCCCCACTTCCAGGCCGTGAGGAGCAGAGCAGGCCGCGGTCACCACGGTCCCGGACCTGGTCAGGGACGCCACGGGGACGTTCGTCGTGAGCTTGTCGGTCACCTGAGGGAGCAGGAGGGCGAGCTGAGTCACGAGGTCGCTGGCGCGCATTATTCCCGGCCCCCGAACTCTCGGGCCGCGGCTCCGGCAAGCGCCTGCTCGGTGGAGCGCTGGGTGGCGTTGATCGCGTTCTTGAGGCTCGGGCGGGCGTCCATCCGGCTGGTCCCGAACTCCACGAAGGAGGCGTAGTCGGGCGCGGCGTTGGACTGCGTGGTCGAGACCCCGTAGCCGAAGTCCATGGAGTCGGTTCCGTGGACCTTCCAGCTGATGGACCGGCGGAGCCGCCCGGAGAGGTTCGCGTGAGTCTCGCCGGGGGCCGACGCCCTGTGGCGCCGAGATCGGCCTCGCGACCCCTTCACGGAGTAGAGGCGCCCGGTCTTTCGGCCCTTCAGGATCTCGTGGTTCGCCTCTGCCTGCAAGTCCTTGCCGACCGTGAACCAGCTCTGGCGGATCGCGCGGCGCGTGGCCTCCTGGATTCCGTAGAGGCGCACGAAGACGTGGCCTTCTTCGGGGCCGGCCTTGAACGAGAAGTCACTCATGACTTCGACGACTCCGTCTTCCCGCGATCAGAGCACAGGAGGACCATGTACTCGTGGCGCTCGTCCAAGTCCTCGACCGAGAGGACGTCGAGCCTCCGCCCGTCCGGGAGCTGGAGCCACGACTCGTCCGTCACGGACGAGTCGAACCTGACGGTGATCTCGTGCGTCGTGAGCGGCTCGTTGCCGGCCTGAGTCACGCCGGGATTCGTCTTGATGCTCGCCCACTTGGGGACTCCCTCGAAGTCCTCGCCGAAGTCGGGGTCTCCGAAGATCGGCTCCGTGATAGTCCTCTGGTGGAGGACGACGCGATCTCGCAAGGATCCGACGCAGGCGGACCTTCGCTCGCAGGACTTAGTCGCCACAGTCGGCGACCTGCTGGACGGTCGCGCACAGGACGTCGAGCCTCTGGTACGCGGCGGCCGGGCCAACCAGGGTGATCTCCACCGCGACGTGGAGGTCCTTCACCAGGCCGGGGTGGTTGTGCGCGAGGGTCCCCACGAAGCCCCAAGTGTCAGACCCGAGAGCCGCGACGCCGTATTGAGCCATGGAGACCGACGGGCCCAGGCGGACCCGAACGCGCCGACCCGCGGCGGCTGCGCTGGCCAGGGCCGTGGTGACCGTGATCGTCCCGAGCGCGGGATCCACGGCCGTCACGGCGCCGGCGTCGTGGACCGTCCCGGCGTCCAGGTCCACCTCCACCACGTCGCCGACTACGAAGGAGCCGGCACCCGTGACTGACAGGACCGTCTGGCCCCCTGCCTCGGCCCCGAAGAGGACCTCGTCCTTCGCCACGTCGTACACCTTGAACGAGCAGGTCGCGCCGGCCACCGTGGTGATGAGGGTGGACGGAACCGTCGACTCGTCCTCGGGGTCCACGAGGCGGATCAAGGAGGTAGTCTTCCACTGAAGGGTGATGTCGTCGGCCACGGCTGGATTCTATCACCTCTCGGGCTTGCAGGCGCCCGGGCGGCCGCGAGCTCTCGAACCGGCACCTCGACCAGCCCGGGCTCGCGCCAAGGACTCGGCTCGAGCGTGGACGCGGGCGAGCGCGGACGGACCGAATGCACGGACTTGAGGCTCGACCTCGAGGCCGGCGGCGGCGCGCGGGTTGACGTCAAGCCCGGCCGTCAAGCAGGCGGGAGGGCCGGGAACGAAGGGTGGAACCGGGACTTCGAAGCGCCTGCGGCGCGGGCGCATTTCGAGGAACGTGAACGGGGCGGCGCTCCACTGAGCGACTCGGTCGGGTCCCCAGTAGCGGTTCGAGGTGAGCAAGAGTTCTAGGTGGCCGTTCGCGGATCCGTTTTCGTTGACCCCGTTCGTCCCAAGCCGGATGCCTTGGTCGCCGTGGCCGATCGGGGCATTCGCCACTGAGCCCAAGAGGCGCCCGTTCTGGTAGATGCTTCTGACTGGCGTGCCGCCAGCCGAGGCATACCGCCCGGTGAAGACGAAGGTCGATCGGATCCCGACCGTGGACGTGGAGACGACGTGGTTCGTGATGAACGTCTGCCAGTTGATCGAGGTCGGGGTGATGTTGACGGCCTCGAGGATGCCCAGGAAGCTGTTCAGCATCATGAACAATCGACGGCTCGTCCCATTCGTCTGGGTGTTCGTGTAGACCATCGCGAGCGTGAAGCCGTCTCCAGTATTCCGCTGGATCATCGGCTGGCCGCCGTTCACGTTCAAGTAATCTAGGGCTCCGTAAGTCGAAGCCGCTCCGTTTCCGTTGTTGAAGCGGATCCCCACGTTTCCGGCGAGGCTCGGCACTGCGGTCGTGTAAAAGTTTGGGACGTTCCTGGTCACCGGTACTCCGATGCCGAGCGCGCGTCCTCCAGACCCCACCCGTTCCGGGCCCACGTCCCAGCACTGGAACTTGTTCCCGTCGGAGAAGAAGGGGATTCCGCTCTCCATCACCGGATCGTTGAACGGCAGGCAGAAGACGAGCTGCTGCCATAGCCAAGACCACTCCGGCTTCCGACGATAAACGCCTCTCGGGAAGTCAGGGTCCTGACCACGGGCGTAGAACTGGCCGTCAAAGCCGAAGTCCCCGCCAAAGGCCCCGATCCCCTCACCTTCGAGCGCGGGGAAGGAACCAGCTCCTACTCCGGCAACGCCATGCGCTCCGGCCGCTTCGCCAACGAGCGCGGGGAAAGTTCCAGCCCCTGCTCCAGTAACGCCGTGAGCTCCTGCCGCCGCGCCAACCAAGGCCGGGAAGTCGCCCGCGGCCACGCCCGAGACTCCGTGAACTCCGGCTGCCGAGCCCTCGAGCGCGGGAAAGGTACCTGCCCCGGTCCCGGTAACGGGCGGGACCCCACCGGCAAGGTTGAGCAACAGCGGGAGCAGCACGAGGCTACCCCTCCGCCGGGAAGAACCCGCCGCCCGCGAACGAGTACGGGTCTTCCGGAGCCGCGCTGGGCGTGAAGTTCGCGCTGATGACACGCGACCCAGCGCCCGAGCCGTTGCCGATCCGGAGGTTGACGTCGGAGGTCGCCATCCCGCCGGCCCCGGTGCGCTCCCACGCGATCTGGACGAAGAGGTACTCCGCCGTCACGGAGAAGGAGCCTGGGTTGAAGGTCGCCGTGGACACCTGGGTCGCGCTGGTCGTGAGGTTCGTGACGAGCCCGCCCTGCTGCTGGGCCCCGGTGATCTCCGTCGCGCCGGAGCCGCTGGGGTCGGACCCGCGCAGGAGCCGGCAGCGCATCCGGCCGTCCTGCGCCCCGCCCTGGGTCTGAGCCCGCGCGGCGAAGTGGACGTTCCAGTTCCCGGCGTCGAACGTGCCGCTGTAGGCATTGGTCGAGCGGAAGCAGTCGCCTGTGACGGTATCGGGGGTCCCATCCGGGGGCGTGGTGGACGCGAACGCCGTAGCCGCCAGCTCGGTCTGGCTGTCCATCGCGGCATGGTTGCCCACGCCCGTCCCTACGACCCATCCCGTGACCGGGCTCCCGTAAGCCTCCGCCCCCGGGTCGGACTCGGACATTTCGGCGTGGACGTCCGCCAGGGCGTTCGTGACGAACCAGGTGATGGCCGCCACGGGGCTACTCCTTCACGCCGTAGAACCGCTCGATCGGGGCGGTGAAGCCCTGCCGCTCGTACTCCGCGCGGGCCTCAGGGGCCAGGTTCATCCACCAGACCTGGTCCCACAGCTGCGCCACGAGCTGCTCGAGGAGCTGCACGCGGCGGTCGACCGGGAGGTCGAGGCGCTCCTGCACGGGATGGCGCTCGGCGGCCATGGGGCTCTCCTAGGTGACGACGTAGTACCACACCGTGATGGTCACGGTCCCGTTCGCCGAGGTGGTCACCAGGATGTCGTCGCCATTCGTGCCGGCGATGAAGGGGCCGTCCATGATCGCTCCCGGGGCCAGCGTGGTCGAAGGCTTGAACGTGCCGTCGAAGATCGCTCGGCTGGTGCCGCGGGAGTACGCCCCGGTTCCGAAGTAGAGCTGGAGGTCGAAGGTCGTGGTCCCCGCGCAGGCGATCAGGACCTTCGTGATGACGATCTTCTCCGACGCGCCGCCCGCCACGAGGACGGTCGACGTCTGAGTCGTGGTGAACTGCGCCGTCTCGTGGACGAGGTTCCACGGGTCGCTGTTGAGCCCGACGTGGGGGGCAACCGTCACCACCTGCGCCCCGCTCCGGTTCGACCAGACGTGGACCGCGTCGCCGTCGGCGCTCATGGCGGCGGGGATCGCCGTCGAGGCCCGGGCCCCGATCAGGACCGGGTTGCCAGCGACCGCGGCGTCCTGCGCCACGTCGCCCACCACCTCGAGGGTGTTCGTGCTCGCCGGCAGAGAGGACACTGCCACGGTCCCGTCCACGGTGATGCTGTTCCCGCCGTCCTGGACGTTCACGGCCGACGCGCCAGCCGCGTTGTCCACCGTCACGTCGTGGCTGTTCGGGAGCTGGGCCGCGGAGGTAGCCGCGCCAGCCGGGAGGGGCAGCGAGGCCGCGCTGACGGGCTGCGTGACGGCCGAGCCGTCCACCTTGACGGCCGTCGCGTTCGCGCCCGTGTTCGCGAGGGTTACCTGAAGCGGCGCCGCCGAGGAAACGTCCCCGTCGTTCACCCCGTCCGCGCCTTGGACCAGTTTGACCCGCTGAAACTTGACGCCCGCGATGTCGTCGGACGCGATGACGTCGCCGCCCGCTCCCGTGTTGAGGGTCGTGTTGTCGGCCACGTACCTATCCCGTCGGGTCGGTCAGGGTGAAGCTCGTGATGCGGACCGGACCCCCCACGACGATGGAGACAGTGTTCAGGACGATGGTAGTCCCGGAAGTCCCGACGTCGCAGTCAAAGACGGTGTTTCCATCGGACGTCTTCACGCGCCCCCAAGACGCCGTCCCAGTAGCGTCGGCCGAGGAGTCCTCCGTGATCGCGTTGAAAGTGAGGACCCCGGATGCGGCGTTCGGCGCCGAAGGGTCGGCCAGGGTGAGGGTCGCCAAGAGGGTCCCGACCGCCGCGTCGTCTGCGTCCGCGGGCTGGGTACCGGAACGGATCTCCACGACTCCGGCTCCAGGGCCCGAGTCGATCCTGTCCCGCACCGCGTTGAGGCGGTTGTTCCTGGTCACGTCAGCCACGCGCACGTTCGACATGTCGGGGATTCTACCTCAGGCCGTCAAGTCAACGCCGCTCTTACGGACTCGGACGGTAGCCGTCAGGGACTGCGCCGCTTGGTCGTTGTCGATCGCCACCACGAAGGCGTGAACGTCAGAGACGAGGAAGGAGATAGAAGTCGCCAACGACAGGCGGAACTCCTGAAGGGAGACGGTGTCGAGTTCCGCTACGCCAGAGCTGTCCTCGTTCGTGGAGAAGACTCGCACCAGCATGCGGTCCGTCGTCGCGGACGTGTACTCGACCTGGACGTGGGCCCACTCTCCAGGGAGCAAGTCGAACCGCCCGCTGTTCGCGCCGTTCGCGACGACCGAAGATGCCAGCACTCCCCAGCCCATCAGATCGATTCCCCGGCGACCGCGACGCGGAAACCAACCCGAAGGAAGCGATCCCTGGCCCGCGAGATGACCTCGAGCTTCCGCCCGGGATAGGCCGCTTTGGCTTCGGCCACGAGGTCCGTGAGAGGCTGTCCAGGAGCCAGGTCGAACTCCTCCACCGAGAAGGCGAGGGCTCCCGAATCGAGGCCGGCGCGCTCCCCGGCGCTGAGCACGTCCGCCTGCTCCGCGGATAGGCTCGAAGAGGGCGTCGGGGCCACGGTCGCACCGAGGGCGTCCACCACCGGCGGGCTGACGGAGTACAGGAAGATGGTCCGGTACGTGGCGAGGATCGGTTGACGAGGATCCTTACGGCGGTCCGCGCGGTCGAAGACGACGATCGGGTCGGCCACGGCTACACCCTCGAGACCCGGAACTGGTCGTAGATGGAAGTGGCCCCGGAGAGCAGGGCCCCGCGCCCGATCACGCCGGCGTCCCCGCTGGCGGGGTCGCAGTCGCCCCGGTTCTCGTAGAGCCAGGCGACGTGGCGGAGGATCCCCAGCCGGGCCTGGTCGACGGACCGATGGGCCTGCGTGGCGAAGACTACCTGGATCGCGTGCTCGCGGTCGTCCTCGTCGCTCGGCCAGTCCTCGCCCGAGACGAGGAGCACCTCCGACGCCTGCTGGCCGCGCTTCAGGTAGTACACGCTCGCGGAGACCGACGAGTAGCTGCCCGAGACGAGGCGCCCGACGCTCGTGATCGAGGCGACCGGGTCTCGGCGGAGGAGGATCCGATCGGCGAAGGCGTCCTGAAGCAGGGTCCAGGTGTTGGCCCGGAAGTCGCGTCGGGTATAGCTCTCCGCGTACTCCGTCGCGACCTTGAGGAGCAAGGTCAGGAGCTGGTCATCGGCGTCCGCGTCGACCTTGAGCCAGGACTTCGCCGTCGCCAGGGAGACCGGGATCGTCCCCGGAGTCGTGAGCGAGTAAAGCTGGTCCTGGTCCTCGTAGGCCTGGGCCACGGCTGGATTCCTAGTCGAGCACGGAAGCCGGCCGCGCCTTGCGGCGGAGCATGGGCTTCGTCTCGAGGTCGTCCGGCTCGGCCGGCTTCACCTCGACCTCCGGCTCGACCGGCACGACCGTCTCGACCACGACCACGGGCTCGGCCAGCTCGGCATGACCGGGGAACCCACCGCCGAGGACTTGCGATGCCAGGAGCTCGGGGCTGCGAGTCACGCTCGCGAGGTCCACCACGTCGCCGACTCGCACGTAGAACTGAGGCTCGCCCGGGTGCGGCGTGGACCAGAGGCACTCCTTGAGGAATCGGATCATGGTCACGAGGGGACCTCCGTGAAGCAGACGGTGGCGTCGAGGGTCGTGCCCGCCGCCGTCCGTTGAAGGGTGAAGAAGCTCCCGGGTGGGACGAAGACCGGGGGCAGGGAATCGATCGTGGTGCTGGACCCGACGAAGGTGAAGGATCCCTCCCCGAAGCCGCCGGGCGACGTGCCCTCGCGGACCACGGAGGTGAGGGCTCCCTGCCCGAACGTGAAGAGGGGCGTGTTCGTCGCGAGGCTCGCCGTCAGTACCGTCGACCCGGTGATGCGCGCCTCGTAGACTCCGCCAGACGTGCCGATCAGGACGGCGTTGATGACGATTCCAGCGCCAGAGGACGCGGCCTGCACGTCCATGCCGCCGAAGGCGGCACCTCCCGCGATGCTGACGTAGGTGCAGGCGCCCCGCATCCGGGGAGTCTGTGCCATGGCGGGCGCGGCGAAGGCGAGGAAGGCGAAGAAGGCGAGGAGGGCGTGGCGCATGATGAGATCCTACCTCAGGCTGGTAAAGCAGACGGTGATCGACGTGGCCGTGTTCGCCACTTGGTGCGTGACGGTCAAGAAGCTCCCAGCGGGCAGGAAGAATGGTGCGATCCCCTGCCTGGGCAGCGTGGTCCCATTTCCCACGAAGACGAAGGCTCCCTCTCCCGCGGCCGCCCCGGCAGTTCCCTCGCGAACCGTTTCCAAGATCCCGAAGCTGAGGGGACTCCCCCACGGGAAGGTGAAGGGCGTGATCGTCGCGAAGTTCTGGTCGAGGATCTGAGCCGCGCTGGTCCGGATCGCGTAAGTCGCCGGGTCGGACACGTCGATCCGGTTGATGATGATCCCCAGGCCGCCGAAGCTGGGAGTGAATGCCTGGAGGTCCATCCCCGAGAAGCGGCCGGCGACGGCGGCCGCCTGCACGTTGACGCACGCTCCGGGGACTTTCGGAGCCTGAGCCGCGGCCGGAGCCGCCACGAGCCAGAGGACGGTCAGGGCGAGCTTCTTCAAGGAGGCCCCTTTCAAAAAGGAGCCCGAGGAGGGAGGCGAGACGCGCGCGCCTGCTTATCCAGGCACGACCTGTACCGTCCCCACGGAGAGCGCTGCTCTCGCCTCCCTCGTCTCGGGCTACGAGGTCGTCGACTGGTCCGGGACCGCCTTGGACTTCGGGTTCGAGAGGATCGCGACCGCGCTGAACGCGCCGACCGGGGTCGAGGCCCCGACCAGCGTGAGCCGCTGGAACCGCTTCTTCCCGATGATCCCGATCCGGCGGACCTGGTTGTCGTCCGTCACGACCCACGTCACGGCCACGCCGAGGCGGTTCGCCGCCGGAACCGCCTGCACGTTGACCGTGAAGCCGAGGTCGTCGGCCTCTTCCAGGGTCAGCGAGAAGGTCCCGGTGGTGATGGTCCCGCAGTGGATCATGTACTCGAACGACTCGAACCCGAGGGAGTCGATGATCGACCCCACGGTGCTGGCGCCTGCGGCGGCGCCCGCGGTCGGCGTGATGACCGTCGCGATCTTGACCTGCGTGTGGAGATCGTACTCCATGACTCTCTTTCTCCGCGTCCCGGGGGCCTCAGCCCCCGGGAGCATCAGTTGTTGTCGTCGCCGCTGCCTAGACCGAGCACTTCAGCAGCTTGATCGCCTCGGTGAGCACGACCTGACCCGTGTTCCAGCGGTGCCACGTGAACTCCACGATCGCCTTCCGCTTCTGGGTCACCTCGTCGCGGATCACCGACATGCCGGTCCGGTCCACGATCGTGTAGCCCCGGCGGAAGTCGCCGAACGCGATGACGTACGCGTTCGCCGCGATGTTCGGCATCGAGTCCGCCAGGATGTACGGGAAGCCGTTGATCGTGTTCGAGACCGGGCCGTTCATCCCGGGCTGCCAGAGGAAGAGGCCCGCGCCGTCGGCCGCGGCGACCGCGTCCGCTCGGAACGTCCGGAGGACGGCGAGGGTTCGCCGGTTCAGGACGTAGACCGGCTGGTAGCCGACCTTCAGGTCGCCCGTGAGCAGGATCACGCTGTTCGGCGTGATCGCGGCCGCGAGGCCGGAGTTGCGGGCCGCCGCCTGGAGGACGGCGTTCGACGCGAAGCCGGCCGGCTGCTTGAAGCCGGTCCCGACCACGAAGCCGTTGCCCTCCCCGTAGGCGAACGCCTCCGAGGTGTCCTGCGCCATCTCGGCCTCCATGTCGAAGGCCGCGTTCAGGAGCAGGTCCTGGGTCACCGGAGTCGTGAACGTCTGGCGGAACGGGGTGAGGGTCTCCGCCGAGTAGCCGGACTGGCTGTCCGCGCCCGCGTCCCCCTCGCCCTCGTACGTGGCGACCGGGATCGTGTTGCGGATCGGGACCTCGAGGGACTTCGCCCCGATCGACCGAACGCGGGCGACCGACCGGATGGGGTCGATCTCCGTGATCTTCCGGGTGATCTCGGTGTCCATCTCCTTCGGGACGAGGAACCCGCCGTCGACCGAGGAGTCGGTTCGGAGGGCCTTGACCTCGATCTCGCCGTTGTACAGGCCGGATGCCCCGCGCGCGCAGAAGGCATTCAGGGCCTTGTACTCGGGGCTCCCCTTGTACTCGGCCGCCGCGCCGGGAACGGCGCCGCGAACGCGCGCCAGGTGGAGCTCGAGGGCGTCCACCTGCTCGCGCATCTTGCCGTGCTCGACGCCCTTGGCCTCGAGGCTGGCCTTCAGCTCCTTGATCTCGGAGGCGTGGCCCTCGGCGAGGGCCGTGGCCCGCGTGAGCGCCTGGTTCTTCTCCTCGGCGGAGTCCAGGAACGCCTGGATCTTCTCGACCTTGGAGGCGTCCACGCCCTTCTTCTCGACTTCCTTGCGGAGCTCTGCGACGGCCTGGCCGACCTGCTCCAGCGTGATGTCCGGCATCGTGCCTTCCCTTTCAAAGTTGAGGTTTTTGAGTCTCATGCCCGCGTCGCCTGGCTGCGGCGTCTCGCCGCCTCCGGGGCGGGGGCCGATTCCCTCAGCTCCGCCGCAGCGACTCCAAGGCGTCGTGCAGTTCCTGCAAGATCGCCTTCGTCTTTGCCCCATCGTAGCACGGGGCATCGACCGCTTCCGGGGGACCCATCCGCCCCGCAAGGACCCTGGCCGCTCCCTTGCTGTAGCCGCCGCACCGGCAGAGGCTCTCCTCCACCTCGCGGACCGTCATGGACTTCGCCTCCACGGCGCCGACGAACTGGCGCTCCTCGCGGCTGAAGGGCGACTCCATGTCCATCTTGGAGTAGTACCTCTCCACGTGGCGGATGAGCCCGGCCCTGTCGGTCGCCGGCACGTCGACTCCGCCCCTGGCTCCGCTCAAGACGCCTGCCGCGGCAAAGACTCCCCTGGGAATGGCCACCAGGCGGCCGCCGACCACGTCGGCGATCGGCAGCTTGTAGGAGCCGAAGTCGTCGGAAGCGGCGGAGTCGTGCCAGAGGAACGCCTTCCGGTAGTCGGCCGAGGGCGCGTCCTCCGACCCGGTGAAGGAGCGGACCCTGCCGAGGGCCTGGTCAGCGTCCCAAGCTCGGTCCCTGTCCGCCAGCGGCAAGTCCTGGTACGGGACCACGGCCTTGATCTCGAGGATCCTGGCGGCCCGGTTGGCGGGCTCGTCCACGATGCTGCCCTCGACGATGTCTGCCTCCTCGATCAGGCGCTTGCGGCCGCCGTCGGCGAAGCGCTCCTTCCTGGCGATGAACCCCACGGACAGGTCGGAGAGGACACCCTGCCGGGCGAGGGAGTACGTCTCGCGGCCCAGCTGCGTGTCGAGGTTGATCTCGCCCACGGCCATGAGCCCGACCTCGTCCTCGCGGACCGTCTCGATCGGGAAGCCTCCGATGGTCTTCCCGTGCGCGTCCTTCATGCGGATCGGGCGGTTGCCTCGGGCCCGGTGCTCGGCGATGCTCTTGGCGAAGGCCCCCTTGACGAACTGGTCGGGGACCCCGAACTTGCCGCCCGTGTCCTCGTCCCACGTGGCGACGTAGCCACGGATGATGCCCAGGTTCACGCCCTCCCGGCTGAGCTGCTTCACCTCGATGATCCGCCCCGTGGCGGAGCGGCTCTCCGGGGCCGACGGCACGGCCCTGATCACGAGCTCGTGCTGGTGCTCGACGTCATCCTCGCCTACCGGAAGCCCGGTCGTGACGGCCACCTCGTCGCCCGGATCCAGGTCCTCGGCGACGGTGAAGGAGTGGAAGTGGCCGTCGGCCTCGCCCGTCTGGTAGTCGCCCGCCGCGACTGGGCCTTCGGGAAGGAACCACTCGTGCCGGTGGCCGTCTGCCACGGACGTATGGATCGTGGACTTGGTCTCGATCGCTTCGACCATGGAGGAAGATCGTACCTCGGGCGGCAAGGGTGCCGGGGGCGGAGGCTTGGTCGTGATCGCCGGGACGGGGGTTCCAATCGAGGTCTGGGCAGGTGCCTTCAAGTAAGTCCTGATGCGGTCGTAGCTCAGGCTCGTGTACGCCCGGATCGCCCCCTTCTCGGGGTTGGAAAGGTCCTTCCTGATCTGGAAGTCGACTTCCTGACCGATCGTTCGACTGGTAAACCGAGCCCCAGGATTCAGCTCGGGAAGAGCTACCTGGGCGGGGGCGGGAGCGGGGGCGGCGGGGGCTCCGGCGGGACGGACACCAGCACCACGTCCCCCGGCTCCCAGCGGAAGCGGTCCAGCTTGTCCTTGGGCATCGAGCACCTCCTCGAGGTCGACTATGGTACGGGGCTTGCCGCCCTCGATCAAGATCTTACCATGCTCGGGCGCGACATCCGGAACTCCAGCCTCCGCTCGCATCGCTTCGAGCGCCGACTGCTGCTTCTTCGCCGAGTTCCTCAGGCTGGCGATCCGGTTGGACCGGCTGTTCTTCAGCTTCGCCGTGCCGGGGATCGGACTGGCTTCGGCGGCCTTGAGCCGAACTTCCGTAGAAGCCAACGACTCCTCGGACTTCTTGATCGCGTCTTGGAGTCGCTCTTGCTGGAGAGTGGCCTCGGTAGGGGTGAGGGGGCAGTCGCCGAGGGCCTTCCTCTCGATCATGCCCACCACGGCCCAGGCCAGGCCCTTGCCCTCCCGGCAGCGGAGCCTCAGGGCCTCTTCCCTCTGCCTCTCCAGCTCGTCCACGTCGTAGAATGTACTACAGCGGCAGTTGATCAGGTTCGACAGGCTCGCGCCGAGGCTCGAGTCTCCCGGGTGCATGAGGAGCTCGCCGCCGACCGAGAACGGCTCCGACGCCGAAACGGTGACGGAGTCCGCCGCCAGGTGGGCGGGACGGACCCGGCTGTCCCCCTGCGTCACCCACTCCTTCTGGACCTCGCGCGGGGGCCCGGCGCCGCCCACCGCCGACGGGGTCCTGCCCGTCATGACCTCCAGCTCCATCAGCCGGGCGGACTCCGCCGGCACTTCGGTCTCGTAGGCCGCGATCGTGGGAGCCCGGCCGAGCAAGTGGGCGCCGAGCACCTGGCCGGCGATCGACCCGACCTCGAAGGCCGTCATCGACCCGCCCTCGGCTCGGACTCGCTCGCGCTCGGCCTCCGCCACCTGCACGGCCGCGACGGCGTCCTTGCTGGCGGTCCTGGCGACCCGGCGCGACTGCGCCTCCGACCTGTCCGCCGCCACCGCCAGGAGGAGGGCGGTCAAGATCAGGTCCTCGGCCCTCGAGGGCCCGGCATCCGCGCTGAGGCCCTCTCGGATCTCAGCCCCGAAGTCCTGCATCACCCGCTCGTGGTGGGGGCCCAGGAGGGGAGCGACGAGGTCGTAGGCCATGGCCTCGACCTGGTCGGCGCGGAGAGTCTTGCCAGAGGAAGCCGTGACGCGAGCTACTTCCCGGGCGAGCTCCCTGGCCGCGGCCTCGAGCCCGGGGAGGAGCCTGGCTTCGTGGCCGAGCTTCTTGCGGAGGTCCCGCTTGGCCCTGGGCTGGCGGTCAGTCGGCACCCCACCCCCAGCGCCACCGCGTGGGCAGCCAGGGAACGCCGAGGACTCGGACCCCGGCCCAGGCAGTCAAGCCGGCCGCGCCGCCACAGCCCCGGAGCGACAGGCAGGCGAGGAGCCGCTTGTCCGAGTCCCACCGCATCTGGGGTCGCCCCCCGCACCAGTAGTCGAGGTCGTGCTCGACGCAGCAGCTGAGCCAGGCTCGGTCGGGCCAGCCCGTGCACCCGTCCGTGCGGAACGGCCTGGCGGGAATGGGCTGCCCGCGCGCCGCGCACCGGGCCATGGCCGCGGTCTGAATCCACGGAGGCGCGAGCGGAGGCTGGTGCACGCAGCCCGAGATGGCGAGGGTGACCGCCGCGATCGCTGCCAGGAGCGATTTCCGGGTGACTTCAGCTCGGTCTTCTACGATCAGGCGGATGTCGGCCGGCCAGCCAGCGATGTGGGCGATGTCTGACCAGGCTCGAGCGCGGCCGGCAGAACGAGCCTGTCGCTCGAGCTCGTCACTCACTCCTCGCTCCCTTCGTCCGCGTCCTCCACGGCCTCGGACTCGGTCGGTTCCTCGGGTACCTTGCCGGGTCGGCTCGCTCCCCCGCTCGGTTCGATCCTGTCGGGCTCGTTGTCCCTGGTGAAGAGGTCGGTGCCGGCGGGCACCATGTTGGCGGGGACCAGGACGACGTCGCCGCCCTCGTACGGCTCGCGGCCCAAGAGGGACCGGAGCTCGTTGTGGCTCTCGACGCCCACGGCCTTGCGGTCGAGAAGCTCCTTGTTGCGCCTGGTGACCAGGGCCGTCACTTGCTCCTGGTCGAACGTGAGCCGCGCCTTGGCCGGGTCCATCCCGTAGCGCGGGAGCAGGAAGTCCGAGAGGGAGCCCAGGACTTTGCCGGCGAGGGGAATCACCGCGTCGTCGTACAGGGCCAGCTTGGCCTCGGCGTAGTTGTTGAACGTCATGCGCTCGTCCGAGACGAGGGGAAGGGGCACGTGGTACTGGAGGGCCAGGGCCTTCTTCGCCATCATCTCCAGCCGGGCGAAGTCCATGTCCTTGTTGTTGACGCCGACTTCCTTGATGTCGAGCTTGCCCCCGGCGGTGACGCCGATCTCGCCGGCCTGAGAGGCGCCCCCGTACTGGAGGCGCACGCGCTCCTTCACCTCCTCGAAGTCGTCCTCGTTCATGTCCTCGGCAAAGTGAAACACGAGACTGACGCGGCCCCCCTTCTCCAGGAGGCTCACGTTGTGGGCCGCGCCCAGGATCGACTGGCGAGCCTCCCTCGCCGCGGAGACGAGGAGCGACTGGCCCCTGAGGAGGGAGTTGTCCCTGGTCGAGAAGTTGCGGGTCGTCCAGAGCTCCCGGAGAGGTCCGTCGTAGTATCTGACTTCCCGGCCCGCGCGGACGGGCGTCGACTCGTACGCGCCGGGAAGCGTCGTGCCGGAGCAGAGCCACCTGGCCGCCCAGTCGCCCTCGGAAGCCCTGACCGGAGTCATCGACTTCGGGCTCACGGGATGGAGCTCCTTGGGAGGCTGGGCGACGGCGCCCAGGGCCACTACGTGGAGCTCGCCCGTGACGAGATAGTTCTTGGACAGGACCTCGAGGAACAGGAGCCGGTCGTGCCACGGGCTGGGCCTGCGGAGGAGATCGAGGACCGGGTGCTCCCTGACGACCTTGTCGCCGACCTGGAGCACGGGGACCAGCACCGAGAACGCGTCCGCCACCATGTTGATGGGGACGCTGACCGTGGTCGACTCCTCGTAGAGGGCGAGGGCCTGAGAAGGAGTGCTGGCGCCGCCCGGGTCGAAGGCGAGGAAGGACCCGAGAGACTTCGTCGTCCCCAGCACGGCCTTGCGCTCGACGGCCCGCTTCAGCTCAGGACGACGGTTCCAGGGCCAGCGCATCTTGGGAGGATCTCCGAGGGTGCTGGAAGCGATCGTACCTCGCCCCGCTACCCCACGTGGAACCGCGTCCTCTGCTGGCCCACCAGGAGGCGAGTGAACCCCCACACCAGGGCGTCGAGCCGGTTCGGGCTGAAGCCCGACCGGTCCGGACCCCTGGGCACCCACTCCGTCAGCTCCGCCTCGAGCTCCGGCTCCGGGCGCAAGTGGCTGACTCGGCCCTGCTCGTAGAGCATGGACACGGGCTCGGCCCTGACGTCCTTGCCCTTGGAAGCGTGGACGAGCTCGACCCTGACGTCCCGGTCCACGCCGTGGATGGCGTCCCTCACGAGGTCGCCACCCTGGTTCTTCTCCGCCACCACCTCGTTGGCTCCGTACGAGTGGTACAGGGCCACGACCCGCTGAGCCCAGTCCCTGGTGGAAAACTTCCCGCTGAAGTCGCCGTGCACGACGCCCCCGGGCTGCTGGTCGGGGTGCTGGTCCTCGCTGCACACCAAGATCCCGCACTCGTCCGACGTGGCCGAGTGCGAGACGCTGGGGTCGACGGCCACCACGGTCCTGCGGATCGTGCCGGGCTCGCGCAGCTTGGCCCTCACGATCATCTGGTCCGTCCACAAGGCGCCCTCGACGTCCGCCAGGTACTGGCCCTCGAGGAAGCGGAGCCGCTGCCGGCGCGGAAGCGAGGCCAGGCTCTTCAGGTAGTCGGGGTCCAGGTTCTCGGCGTTGTCGGCCGGGTTCATCTTGAACACCGCGGACTTCGCGTCCCACGCTTCCCCGGTCGGGAGCACCTTGTCGTAGAACAGCCGGCGCGTCCAGTGCTTGATGCCGGGCGGGTTCGAGTCGTAGTAGCAGCGCTGAGCGAGGCCCGACTTCTCCGCGAGGCGGGTCCAGAACGTCGGGATCACGTCGAACGGGACCTGGCTGCACTCGTTGAAGAAGATGGTCGAGAACTCGGAGCCGAGGACCTTCTCCGCGCGCTCTCGGTCGTCCGTGCCCCCGAGCCAGACCTGGCTCTCGCCCCCGCCGGCGGCCGGGACGACCCAGTACCCGTCGGCCTTGTTTTCGCGGACCGGGAGCCCGGGAAAGCAAGCGGCCAGGACGTTGGGGATGGTGTCGTGGCCGAGGCTGACCCGGGCGTGGTTGTACCGGTAGCGGACGAGGAGGTGGCGAGACGACCGCTTGACGGCCCTCAGGAAGACGTTGCGGACGATCAGGAACGTCTTGCCCGAGCGCGAGCCCCCGTCGAGGAGCACGTGCCGGTTGGAGTTGAGGTGGACGCAGGCCTCCGCCTGTCGCTCAGTCTTGCGGAACGGCTTGCCCCGCCACTGATCTCGCTGCTCGGCGGCCTCGACGACTTGCAGGATCGGCGCGGTCACCGGGCCGAGCTCGCCTCGGGCTTGGGCGCCGGCTGGACCGGCTGGACTTCCCGGTCGATCGCGTCGCCGGCTGCCTGGCGGGCCTGAGCGAGGTGGGCGACCGCGGCCTCGAGCTCGGGCCCGATCGGGCACTGCGCCTCGACCAGCTCCAGGATCCGCAGGAAGGCCCGAGTCAGGTCCTGCTGCCTGGCCGCCTGGTCCGGGCTGGACCCGACCTTCGGAAGCCGCCTCGCGAGGTCGTGGAGGCGCTCGGTGCTGCGGCGCCGGAGCCCGGCCAGCACCACGGGCGAGGTGGGGCCCCGGCCATTTCCGTCCCAGCCGTCCATGCCGCCGGGCCTCACGCCCGCTGGTCCTCGAGGTCGAAGTGCAGGGTCACCGAGCCCCGGAGGTTCTGCTCGATCTTGTCTTGCCAGTCGCCATAGTTCTTCATCATCATACTGGCGAAGCGCGGGTCGTAGGCGCCAGTCGAGCCCAGGGCCACGATCAGGTGCTCTTGCATCGACTTCGCCACGGCGAGGGCCTGGCCGAACTCGGTGTAGATCTTCCCCCACGACCAGATGGTCTCCCTGCAGGTGCCCATCTTGGCGGCGAAGCCGGCGACGGTGGGCGGGTCCACGGGCATCCGGCTGAACGCGACCCGGCCGTGCTTGTCGAAGAAGCGTTCGTTGCGGCTCCCCTCTTCCAGGGCCTTGAAGGGGGCGCCGAAGTATTCCAGCAGCGCGGCCGGGTGGATCAGCGGGTCGTACTTGGACTCGGCCCGAACGGGCTCGCCAAAGAGGAGGTTGTGCGCCTCGTACTGGAGCCGCTGCGTGACCCGAAGAGCGTTGATTCGCGTCTTGTGCGTCGTCACTTCGCGAGCCTCTCCGCCTGCCGAGCGGCCCCGGAATCGCGCACCTCGCTCCAGTAGCCCCGGGCCAAGATGGAGTCGAGGCCGTGCTCTGGGTGGGCAAAGCTCCGTCCCAGGTCCACGACCCGACCCATTCCGGGACCAGTCCTCACGAGGAAGTGCTGGTCGTCGACTTCTCCCTGAGCTACGGCCTTCGGCTCCATGGCGGAGATCTTACCTCACCCCCACGGGCGGCCGAGGTACCTCGCCAGCACCTCGCGGGCCTGGGCGGCGCGGCCGACTGGGTTCCCAGTGAGCCGGCCACCTCCGGCATCGCTGATGGCCGAAGGGCTCGAGCACGGGTCTTGCGAGGGGTTCTTGATCAGGCCCTCGAGCCGGAGCCTGGCGACCCTGGCCGCGCCGTCCCTCACGGCCTGGACGTCGAGCCCGAGCGCCGCCGTGATCCACTCGAGGTTGCCGGCCGGCACGGAGAAGAAGCGGAGCGAGGATCCGACCTCTCGAACGCACGCGCTCGCCCGGAGGTCTTCCACGGCCTGCCGCAGGAAGGCGGCCAGGAAGTCGCGCTCGCCAGAGAGGGGAGCTCCGTCGATCACAGCTTGGCGTCCAGCTGGCAGCGCAGCTCGACGATCCGCTCGAAGTCGGCATAGTCGAGGACCTCGATGAGGCTGATCGCCTCGCGCCACAGAACCTCGCGAGCCTCGAGCTCGTCCACGCGCTTGAGCGCCAGCTCGGCAATGGACTTCCAGGGAAGACGGGACATGAATCATGCCTTCTGGTCGATCCCGCCGTCGGGGATTAGGACCTCGTAGACGTGGGGTGACGGGGCCATGCGGGGGCCCGGCCCGCCTTCGGCCGCCGTCCAGCGGCTCCCGCCGCAGCACCGGCACCGGCCGGGATCGGACCAGCGGTCACCCTCGCCGGGAGCCCCGCAGTCGCGACAGGCGTAGGTGATCGGTCCCGCGCTCACTTGCTCTCCTCGTAGGGACAGGGAAAGATGCCCTTGGCGACGCACTCGTCGATCTCGAGGTTGCGCCGTACCCTTTCTGCCCGTAGCTTGCTGGAATCCCACTCCACCCCGCAGATGCTGGTGTCCCCGCCCGCCACCTTGAGCTCTCGCTCGCACTCCAAGTTCTCGATCGTGATCTGCCGGCAAGTCACCCTCGCCCGGAGCGTGGGCAGGTCCATGCAGCGGACGCTGGCGACCTCCAGCTGAGCCGAGCTCCTGGCGCCCGGCACGGGCAGGGTCGCCGACATGCACGACCCGCACCCCCAGAAGGCGAGCGAGGTCAGGGCCGTCGTGGCCAGGATGATCTTCAGGATCCTCATGACGCGTTCCTTTCCCAGGGCAGCGGGCCGTGATGGTGGCCGGGCTCGCGTCGGCGCAGGGCCAGCTCGCGGCTCCGGAAGTTGCGGAGCTCGCGCTCCCAGCGAGGGAGGCGAGCGGCCGCCAGCCCCTCGACCGCGGCGAAGTAGTACGCCCGGACGAGGCCCGGCTGGGCAATGCCGTGCCGCGCGAGCACCTCGCAGACGCGGCTCTCGACTCGCGCGCCGAGAGGGGGTCGGGCCGTGAAGGATCCGCGCGTCCAGGGCACGAGCTCGAGCTCGAGAGCGTCTTCGCAGGCGCTCGCGGTGAGCTCCGTTACCTCGGGAATCAGGTACCACCGCCGGGGCTGGATCCTCACGACGTCCTCCCTTGCCGGCGCAGGGCCAGCAGCTGAAGCCTGATCCGGTCGAGCTCGCGCTCAAGCGGGCAGCGGCGGCCGCGGGGATCCCTGGGACCGACCTGAACCATGATCTCCAGGCGGCGCCGCTCCAGCTCGTCGATCGTCGCGTCGTTGCTCATGCTCTCCTTATCGGCAAGGCGGAGCCAAAAGCTTACCACTATTTTTGCGGCGTCTGAAAATAGTCAGGCTCGAGCTTCAGCTCTTCAAGCGTGGTGCAAGTCGGCCCGGGACTCAAGGGCCATCCGGGGCCGCGATCTCCGGGATCGTCTCCGGGCTTGCCAGGTCCCGGGCTCGGGTCAAGCCCTCGCTCTCCAGGTTCATCCAGGACAGGCTCGAAGGGCGCGGCCTGGCTGCCGGCATGGACCAGCTCCTCCAAGTGGGTCTCGGCCCGAGCCAGGCCCTGGCGGCGGAGAGAGTCGGACGAGCCGGATCCGTCCTTGGGCAACTCATGCCTCACCTGGCGAATCATGACGAGGACGACTCCGGGCTCATGAGTTTCCAGGAGGGCCGCGGCCAAGGCAAGGCCCTGGGCCTCCGCCGCCAGCAAGGCGGAGTATTCGGCCAGCCGGAGACCGAGGGCTCGGAGTCGGGTCGCTGCGTCGCTCATGAGGGCTACTGTACTACGACAAGAGGTCGTCAGACACCGGGCCCCACCCGGTCCCCAGGGCCCCGCCCGGCCCCCAGCTCGCCCTGGCCGGGTGGGCCCGGTCGTCCAGGTAAGCCTTGACTTGGCTCCAGGCGTCTTCCAGCCCCCGGCCGACCGCCACCGCGTAGCCCTTCTCCCGGAGGATCCGGCCCACGTCGGCCTGAGCCCGAGACAGCCGGCCCCCTCTGGCCCTCTTCACCTCGAGGAAGAGCCCGGCGTGGGGAGACCTGGGCTCCGCCACGAGCAGGTCCGGGACGCCGGCCAAGACGCCCTCGGCCTTCAGCCGGCTTCCCTCCCAGCTGGTCCGGCCCCCGCCGTTCGGGATGGCGAAGGCAAGGACGCCGGGAAGGAAGAGCCGGATCCTGGCCACCAGCTGAGCCTGCGCCACGTGCTCGGAGATGGCTCGGGGCGGCGCGGCCGGGGGCCCCGGAAGGTCCTGGAGCTTTCGGCCGGCGGGACGACAGTTAGTCATTTGCGGCACAGCACCTCCACGCGTTGGACCCGAAGCTCATCTTCGCTCCTCCTCGGCCCAGATTGTTACCCGTTACCTCACGTTACCCCTGTTTTCATATATAATCTCCCGCGTGCACACTACCCACTTGCTACCCCTTCTACCTATACACTCTAAGAGAGATATATTATCTATCTTGAAGTAACATAGGTAACACTCTGTAGAGATAAGTACTTAGACAGGTAACATGCTCAGGTAATGCTCAGGTAATGCACGGGTGCATGCCCCTACTTGCCTGTCGGTCTGGTCGGTCTGACGTAAGACTTCACGAGGTATCCGCCGATCCTCACGGGCTTCCGGCTCCACCCGAGCCTGCGCATGATCGCCCCGACGCGCTTCAGGTCTCCAGGAGTCTGCCCTGAGCTGGCCTTCAAGACGGCGCTCTCGAGCACGTCGCGGCCGGTGACGGACTGGACGTCCCTGCCGTCGCCATCCAGCCATCGGATTACGGATTCGGTCCAGGGCTCCTCGACCTCTCGCTGGCTCTGCTCGCTCGCGGCCTCGCCCCACAGGTCCTCTCGGAGGAACAGGCGCTCGTGCCTGGGATCCTCTTGCCATGCGATGGCCGCCTCGGCCAGCAGCTGCTCCCGCTCCGTCCTCGCCAGCGCGAGGTCCACCCGGCCGCACCGGACGGGCAGGAATCGCCGGTTCCCCGTGTCGTCCTTCAGGTAGTCTTCCTTGTTCGTGGTTCCCACGAAGCCGCACCGGCGGGGGTAGTCTTTCGCCTTTCGCTTATACGACAGCCGCGCTCGGTCGTGGGTCCGGCTCAGGAAGGCCTTCAAGCTCTCCGCGTCCGCCTTTCTCGCCACCTCCAGTTCCGTCAGCTCCACCACCCACTTGCCGATGATGGACGCCACTACGTCCTTGTCCGACAAGTCCCCGCTCGGGATCCCGTCCAGGTAATACTCGTCGCCGCCGGCCAGGATCTTGAGCAGGGTAGACTTGCCAATCCCTTGAGGCCCCTCGAGCACCACCAGGCAGTCCTGCTTCACCCCGGGGCTGAGGGCCCGGGCCGCCAGGCCCCAGAGCATCAGCCTGCCGACGTCTCGCTCGTACGGGCGGTCCGGGACTCCGCAGGCCCGCTGGAGCCACGTGTCGATCCTGGGCATCCCGTCCCACCGAAGCCCCCTGAGCCAGTCTGCCACCGGGCTGATCCGCTGGTTCAGGGCCAGCGCGGTCACGGCTTCCGCGACCTGGTCCTTGGACAGCTCGACGGGGTGCTCCCGGCTCCTGGTCAGCTGGACGCGGATCGCCGTCAGGGCGTGGTCGTCGACCTGCCATCCGATGCTCGGGAACGTCCTCTCGAGCCGCACCAGCCCGGTGCCCGTCATGACCTCCCGGTCGGCGAGCTCGTCGTACTGGAGCCCGAGGTCCAGGACTCCGATCAGCCGGATCGCGTTCTCCAGGGTCCCGAGGACTTGCCCGCCGCGCCCGAGCTGGATCCGTCCGGGGCGTCCGAGCTGGATCCAGTCGGCAGCCGTTACTTGCCGAGCCTCGGCGACGTCCAGGATCAGCCCCGCGGCTGCCTCGTCTGCGAAGGCCGTCTCGGCCAGCAGGCGCGGGGGCCTCCTCCATCCGAGAGAGTGCTGGTCCGCCAGTCGGAAGATCGTCCTGGGAGTGCGCCGTCCGGTGTGCCGAAAGCTTGCCCAGGCGGTCCGCTGATCCTC
>Ga0137465_1000294_pt1 | contig 27165 bp, 19 predicted proteins | sample EasRivERMGT828_2_FD_104906 | JGI IMG/M metagenome (GOLD analysis project Ga0137465, IMG submission 104906) | Soil microbial communities from meander-bound floodplain in the East River, Colorado, USA - East River MetaG ERMGT828_2 | ecosystem: Environmental > Terrestrial > Soil > Floodplain ... | reverse complement strand
GGGGTGTGCGAGCGCTAGCGCGAGCCACCCCGGGTTAAAGCGCGACCCGCAAACCGCACCCCAGCGGGGTGTGAGGCCTCATAATGCCCGTCGGAAATTGGGAAATTCAATTTGACGATACAGGGCGGGCGGCCGATCATCCGAACGAATCTAACTCCGGCGTCTCCGAACCAAACCGGTTGCGGCTAAACCAAGGCCGAGAAGGATCAGCGTTCCAGGTTCCGGTACGTTGATCGCCAGGTTATCAATCGCGATAGTTGCAGGCCAATCCACGAAAGAGAGCTTGGTCACCGGAGTGTTGAAGTACCAGGTGCCCGTGCCGATCAATTGCGGAGTCAGTTCGAACGCGGCGTTGCCATTATCCGTCACGAGAGATTCCTTATAAGGCGAACCGCCGGCGGCTCCGGGCGTCAATCCCCAATAACGGAAAATCAGCGTATTGTCGTCGACGTAGAACTTGAAATCGGGTTGATTCGGGAAATGGCCGTCGCCATCGGCCGCGCCTCCGCATTTGGAAGCGATCAACTTGACGCAGCTCGCGTCCGGAAAGATCTGCCAGTCAAAACTGACGCTGTTGATCAGGAGTCCGGTAAAGGTCATTGTGAAACGGTCAATGCCGCTGACATTCTTGATGAACGTATCAAGAGTGCCATCCATCCGTGGAGTCCCGTCTATTGCGGCATTGTCGGATGTACCAAGCGTCAACGGAGTAACAACATTGCCGCCGGCACCGCAGAGTGGGTTCGGAGCGCATGGGCCGACGACGTGATTATCCCCGTCGTAGGCCTTATCCGTCTTGGCTCCAGCAACGGCGACCGAAGCACCGACGACTCCCTGCTGCTGTAGCTGGTAGTTCATGTAGTTCTGAATCGAACCGTTCGGGCTTATTCCCCCGCCGGTGCTGTTCTTTCCGCTGGCCAGTGAATTGAAGTCGAATACGATGCCTGTTGCATGAGCCGGTACCGACAGGCTTATGAAGATCAAAACGATTGCCGACAGACGTAAAGTTCTACCTATCATGTGCGGGGGTTTTAGCAATCGGCGGGCCAATTCTTTGACAGTCTATTAACTCAGTTGTATCAATTGATTAAGGACGGCCTGAAAGCTATTCGCATTTCATTAATGTAAGGAACACCGACGATGGTCGTGGTTTTACACTCCAACATTCGGTCCCGGACTGTTAATGAACTTCCATCGTCCAAGCCAGATCCTGAAAACTGCATAACCCGTTGCGGCCGTCGTCGCCGTTCCAAGTATTGCCGTGACTCTGGCAGGCGAAGGCGCAACTCCAAGACTCCAATTGAACAGCGCCGGCAATCGTCACGGCGATCAATGGCCAGAACAAAGACCGCGCTTCTTTGCGGACTCTTGCGAGACTGTTCACCACCTCGGCCTCCAGGGATTAAAGCCGAGCAGGCTTCGAAGCCAACTGTTATTCATGACAAAGTATCTGTTCGTGGGATCCGCGCACCAGGCTGGACCCGTTCGCGGTTGCCCGTTCAGAAAAGTTCCGCCGGCATTGCATACCCAGCCGTTCGCAAGGTGGACGCGCGTCCAACGAGTCGGCTGCGGCTCAAGGTTTCTCTTGTTCAAGACATTCGACGTGCCGCCGTATACGACGATGCGAGCATCCTTCAGCCAGAGTTTTGCTGGTTCGGACAAGACGATCTTTTCTGTTTCCTCCGGGCTGAGCTGCCGCGGATTACTCAGCGTGCCGATGTTTTCAGGAGTGAGGCCAAGAACAGCAGTGCGGCCGTGAATTTCGCTGACGAGCATACGGCCTGCGCGCCAGTTGTGTTCCGCGAACGAAAGCGGCAACTGAGGCATGAACCCGAGAAGGAATGCCGCAGATACCGGCCATGAAAGCCTTCGAAGCAGCTCAAAACTGCTCTCCTGGACCTCTCTGCGAAACAGCCGTCGGCTCTGAACCAACGCGATAGCCACCAAAATCAAAGGCCAGGATTCGGCGAGATCGTCGATGAGGTCGTAGGTACCGTATGTAATCGTGAACGAATGAACCGCCGCCGCTGCGGCGTCAATGATGCGAGTATTTGCGAGCTGCATCGCCAGAACGACGCCGATGATGTAGGCGACCACCACGACGTACGCTGCCGGGATGGCCCAAAGTGCGGCTCTCATCGTTCCCTTTGTCGCGGAGGCACACCAAAACGCGGGGAAGCTCAGAAAAGCGAGAAGTGACTGAAGCAACCTTCCACGAGTCAACGGCTCACCCAGATAGTCGGTGAACGGTTTTCCGTAAATCAAAGCCCCCGTGGTACCGACCAGTAAGAGCCCGACGAGGGTGGTCGCGAGAACGACGATCAGTTTGATCGTCCATTGCAGACCCGCGGACACAGGCAGTGTCATGTGCCAGGAGAGTGTTCCGGCAGCCCGGTCCTCACCCACAGAAAGAGCGCCTGCCAGGATCCACGTCAGCAGGGCATATATACCGACGAGACAAACAGCGAGGAAGGGTCCGTTGATCCACTCGTTGTCCTGCCACTGCATGTTCCGCGCGGGATACAAGATGATCAATCCGACGACGCAGAGGATCATCAACATCCAGACCGGCCACAAAAGGCGCAGTTCCTTGCGGATGAGATTCAACACAAGACCTTTCGGACGGCAGCGAAGCACTTGTCCAAGCAGACCTCCCATCACGCCTGGACTCGTCATCAGAAGGTCACCGCCCGCGAAGCCGCCGGTTGCCTGAAATGCGGCCAGTTTGCGACGTCCTAACCAGAACATCAGACAGCCGTAAATGAGGGCGAACACGGCCAGAAACACGTCGACTGCATCGAGGTCAGCGGCAGGATGCAGCGGCCGGACCATCCAGTTAACCAGGATGAAGAGACCGATAAGCGGGAAGAGTTGAACGACATTCAGGACAAGGCCGCCAATGGTAGACCTGGCTATGAGAGTCCAGAAAGTTGCCGAGCCGACCGTAACGACCATCCAGATTGCCCCGGCAGCGACGAATTCGCCAGGCATCTCACGCCAACTGATGAGGTAAAGGAGGCCCGTCGACACAACCGCAGCCATGAGGACAACGATCTTGTCCGACCATACTCTGGTTCGATCCACGGGCTGGCTCAGCAGCATCGACAGCGTGCCGTAATGAAATTCGTTTCCGAGCGAAAGCGAAGCCATCAACGGGATACCCAGCCAGAAACTGGCAGTGCTGAGGAACTCGAAGATTCCGGGAAGGACTTCCATGGAAGACGGCAGCATGATCAGCGGCGCTGCGATCACAATCGCACACCAGGGCATGAACAGCGCCCTCGCCTCCTTTACTAATCTTGCAGATGTTACCGTCATGGTCGCCTCCTATGCCTGGAGCGTCGCGACGAAGATTTCTTCGAGCGTGAGAGACTCGGTCGTCAACGATTCCGGATTCTGCCGCTCGATCCGCTCGAGCAGTTCGGGACCTCCGCCATTGACGATCAGCTCCAGCTCGCGCCCGGTCTTCTTCACACGCAATGCGTGGCTGAGGTCGATTTCGGGAGGCGTGTGCGGAAACCGCGCACGAATTTTGTGGTAACGGTCGCGAGCCTCATCGGCCTGAAGCGTGAGGACGCTCTGGCCGCCGTCGACGATCGTGAATTCATCGATCAGTCCCTCGAACTCGGCAATGAGATGCGTTGAGACCAGAATCGTGCGATTGCCCGGGTCGCCTTCCTGATATGCGCCGATGACCGTTTCGATGAATTCCCTCCGTACGATGGGATCCAGGCCGGACGTGGGTTCGTCGAGCACCAGCAACTCGGTCTCCGGACAAACGGCCGCGATCAGCGCGACCTGCGTTCGCTGTCCCTTTGACAGGCCCGCCGTCTTCTGGGCGGGATTCAGACGAAACCGTTCGAGCAGGCTCTGTTCGGTCATTGCATTCCAGCGGTCGCGAAATGACGCCAGGTAATCGAGGGTTTCCCTGACCGTCATCCATGGATAAAACGCGACCTGATCCGGCACATAAGCGAGACGCCGTTTCACTTCAACTTCGTGCTTCGCAGGGTCCAGGCCGAAGACACGAACCTGACCGCTTTGCGGCCGCAGCAGATTCAGCAGGCATTTCATCGTTGTCGTCTTGCCGGCGCCGTTCCGGCCGAACAGCCCGTAACAACGGCCGCGCTGAACGCTCAGGTTCAGGTCGTTAACGGCCTCGGCGCGGCCATAGGCGTATTTGAGATTCTGGATTTCAATCGCCGGAGTTGGAGAACTCATGTCTCAATCCTCCCTTTTCTCTACATTGAGGTTTTCGTAAGCGCGACGCTTCTCCTCGAGAGTTTCGATCCGCTCCTGGACCAACTGCAGAAACTCATCACGAGGGACCTGCAGGTGGTGCGCCTGCACAATCGCCTGATCGATTTCTTCGATCAGCATTTTTCGCCGGACTTCTTTTCGTAATGGCGAGTGGTTCTCTTTCAGGAAACAGCCCTTGCCTGGAAGCGTCTCGATGACGCCGATGCTTTCGAGCTCGGAATACGCTTTCGCAATCGTGTTCCGGTTCACGCGGAGCTCCTCGGCAAGCGGCCGGATGCAGGGCAGTGCCTCGCCGGGTTTCAATGCCCCGGACGCGGCCGCGGCTTTGATCTGGTCGACCACCTGGAGGTAAACCGGCTTGCCCGACTTGTAATTGATCTGGAGTAGCATTGATTGAATGGCTATCTGTCATAGGACAATAGGACAGTTGCCGGAAGTCTGTCAAGCGTGGATTTCCGCACCTGCGCGGCAAAGGCGGCATTGACTCGTGCACATCACGCCATCAAAATACGCGGTATGCGGTTTGGAGTAGTTTGTTTTGTAATCGCTGCCACTGTTTGCCTTCTTTCGTCTTCCTCGCTCGGACAGGGCTCGATGTCCAACATCCTGGTGAATCCGGGATTTGAAACGCATCCGCTCAATGATGGCGGCTGGATTATTCAACCGGAAGCGCGCGGTCGAGGATTCGGCGTTCTGTCAGTCCTTGGTATTCACTCGGGCCGATACAGCTTGCGCCTGGTGCCGAACGAGAACAACGTCTCCGGCGTCGGCGCGCCGACGTACGGGCTGACGCAGGTACTGGACCATCAGAAATACATTGGCCAGTCGCTGTATTTCTCTGGCTGGCTGAAGGTGGACAGGGGTGCGATTGCGGTCTTGCGTATCGCGGCTGTGGATGCGCGCGGACGTATCACGTTCCGGGAATTGAGGCATTCCGTTCCGACGGCGAGGCCTGTTTTCCGGCGGGACATTATCGACCTGCCGAATCGCGACGATGTCTTCCTGCTGATTGCGACTGTTACTGTCGAGGGCAATTCGGGCTCGGCTTATTTCGACGATCTCGTCGTCAGTCCGGAGATGCCTTCGTCATGGCTCGCCTCAACCGGCGCTGTGGATGCGGGACCCGATCTGGAGGCGCGCGTCATCGTCAACGCGGGCACGACTGTACGCAAGATTCCGCGGACGATCTACGGGACCAACGTCGAATGGATATTTGGCGGCAACGGCATCTGGAACTCCACGACCGACGACCTGGACCCGAACATGGTCAAGTTGGCCCGTGGGCTCGGCACCGCGCTGATGCGTTATCCCAGCGGCTTTTTCTCCGACTTCTATCATTGGAAAGACTCTATTGGAGACCGGCGGCTGCGGCCAAAGAGCCGGATGCTTTTCGTGGGAAGCCTGACGGCGAGCGACTTCGGAACCGATGAAGCCCTGAGATTCGCCGGCGAATCCGGTTCTGAGTTGATGATGATGGTCAACATCACGACCGGGACTCCGGAAGAGGCTGCGGAGTGGGTACGTTACGTCAATAACGGCACGCGCCGTGTCACCTATTGGGAAATCGGGAACGAGCCTTATGTTGACCTCGGCCAGATTGATCCGAGCATTCCATTCGATACGCCACAGACTTACTCCGACAAATTCAAGGCGTTCGCGACGGCCATGAAAGAAGTCGATCCCACTATCAAAGTGGGCGCGACGATGGATTTCGGCTATGGATACACCACTTTTCATCCCTATCCCACCTGGACTGAAGACATTCTGAAAGCTGTCGGTCCGCTGATCGATTTCGTCTCCGTGCACAACGGGTTTTCGCCGGTGCTGGAGCACGGCAAGGAGTTTAATGTCCGGTCGATCTACGCGACGATGTTTGCGGCGACCGTCGAGCAGAAGGCAACGATGCTGAATCTTGCCCAGGTCATCGAAACGGTCATGGGTAAAGATTCGCACATCGAAATCTGCGTCAGTGAATGGGGCCCGTTCTTCGCGGACAGTCATGCCAACCAATATCTCGATCACACCAAGACGCTCGGCTCCGCAATATACGTCGCAAGCTTTTATAAGGTGTTGCTCGAAGGTCCGAGAATCTTCGCCGCGAATACGTTCAAGCTGAACGATGGAGGGCTCTACTCCGGATGGATCGGCGTCCGCGATGGGAAGGTGGTTCCGAAGGCTCCTTATTACGCGACGCAATTGTTTACTCAGCATTTCGGATCGGATCTGCTCGAGAGCGCAACCTTCTCTCCGACATACGACAACAGATCCATGGGGTGGGTGGATTCCGTCGAAGCCGTGCCCTATTTCGAAAGTGTTGCAAGCCGCAATGAAGACGGCTCGACGTTGTATTTGATCGGCATCAATAAGCACCTGGATCGTGCGATAAACGGTTTGATCCTGCTCAACGACTTCTGCCCGAGCGGTGATGCGACCGTGAGGACTCTGAACGGAACTGCCATCGACGCGCACACCGGAACCCGTCTCGTGAATGATGAGTTCAATACGTGGGCCCCGCAGGCGGCCGCGGACCCTGGCGGGCGCATCGATGTTGGGGGTCCCGATGAGGTATGGATTTCAACATCAACGATCGGCGCATCCGTGGGCTTCTTCCACTCGTTCCCGGCTCATTCCGTTACGGCAATGGAAATCCCGGGAACACCGGGTCCCTGTCCGACTCCGACCGTCGATTAATCTTCGGGCGCTGCGGAAGCGCTCTGGGCGCGTGAGAGCACGAGCAGCGTGCTGTTGTGCGCGTCCAGGCTGATCGTGAGCCTGTCCGTTGAACCCGGCAACGACGTCTTTCGACCCCAGTCGTAAACAGCCATGCTGCCCTCGATGCCAAGATCCCTCAGCGCGATTGTCTTTGAAATGCGGTCGGACGAAATGTTGATGATGTGGACGGTATTCCCACCGTCCGGGTTGTCGCGCACCTGCACGATCAGCGGAGGGATGAAGCTTACGGGTTCCGGCGGTCCCCCGAAAGGGTTCTGATACAGCGCGTAAATACTGTCCTCCCGCCCAAGCAGCGGATAACGAGCGCTTGCTTTGTTCGTGCTGAGAAGGGATTTCCAGAGATCGAGGCGATCGGGAGAGAGTTCGGCGAGATTGTCGCTTGTCATCATGACGCCGCCGGACATCGCGGTGAACAACGCGAGGGATCGCACTTCGGCATCACTTAGAAAGTGATACTGATTGCGCAGCAGGACCGGGTCGGGGTCCACCTGCCAGAGAATGTGGTTGGCGAAGTTTCGCGCCGGCAGATCGCGCAGCAGGGAATCCGCTGAAAAAGTGCCCGACCACTGGACGCCGACGTCGCCGCCGATCCGCATGGTATCGGCGATTCCCACGCTTGCCCATAGCGGCTGGCCGCTTCCCATCCAGACGGCGTCATCTCCGATTTCTTCGCGGACGGCCTGGGCGAACTTTCTCCAGACTTCAATACGCGTCATCCCGGGTTGAAAGTAGCTGACCTCGCGCGGTCCCCAATCCATGCCGAGAACCGTCGCGTCGATTTTGAAGATTTCCGCGCCCCATTCCCGGCGCCACGTTCTAAAGACCGTGCGCAGGTAATCCAGCGCTGCGGGATTCGTCGCGTCGAGAATGTAGTACTCCTCCGATCGCGCGTGGCCGAGGCGGTTTTCGCCGAAGAACGACCACAACAGCATCGGACCGCCGGTGGCGCGGTTTTTCAGCACCCAATCCGGATGATCTCTGTAAAGCCTGCTGCGATTGCCGACCAGCAGCGGCGCGATCCACAGGCCCGGAGTAAAGCCGTTCTGCTTGATCTCCTGAAGCACCGGCGCCAGGCCGTTCGGGAACGAATAACCGGGAACCAGCCAGTCGCCGAGTTCACCGGTGAATCCCGAGTCGATCACGAAAGCGTTCATCGGCAACTGCTCTCGCCGCGAGACGGAGGCCACACCTTGAAGCGTTTCGCGGATCAACGGTTCGGAGATGAAGTTATAGAGGTTGTACCAGGAGTTCCAGCCGATGACCGGCGGGATCTTCGAGCGAACCGGTACGGGGGAATTTGCCGCGACGATCTGCGCCCAGCGTCGCAGGCCTGCTTCGTAGTTGGAGTCCTGGAGGACGACCAGATTTTCCGAGGCGGGTTCGGCGCCCGGCGAAATCTGTTTCTCGTCCCACCATGTGAGGATCGTCAGATCCGGCGTTGTTCCGAGATTGCCGAATGTGAAGCTCTGTTGAAAACGGTCATGCCTGTCGAAGCCCAGGACAAGCGCATTCTTTCCATCCGCTGGAATGAGTTCTGTGGCGCCATATCCCAGATCAAAGCGAGGACTGGAGTAGCCCAGCCGCCGGATTTCTCCGGGCTGGACAAAGTAGGAGCCGTCCCAACTGTGATAGCCGTTACGCAGGTAACGATGCAATCCCGCGACGGAATCGAATCGCAGTCCGAAGCTGTAGAAGTTGCGATTGCTCGGAACGTTCCGCATCGAATACTGCACGGAGATGTTCTGTGACGGTGTTGTGGAGATGCGCACGCGCATCTGTCCGACGTCTTCGCCGAGGCTGTAGTCAACAACGAGCAGGTTCTGCGACTGTTCCACGATCTGCATCGTCGCATCGCGATAGACCACGCCGTCGACAACCGGCCATCCGTTGGAGAGGGAAATCAGTCCGAGAAGGATGCCGAGGGCTCCATTCGGTGACAAAACCATCATGATTCCATCAACAACTAACTGCATCCTTCAGCATCCTTTCGAGCGTCTTTCCGTTATGACGCCACTACATCCAGAGCGATGCTTGCCGCCGGCAGATCGCGGCTGATCGCCGTGACCACAATGCGGCCCGGCTGGCGTCCTGCCTGAACGACAGCGAGGCACCGTCCCAATCTCGTTGTTCGCGAGCCTTCCTGAAACGATTCCCGGCTCCGGAGCCGACCGTCGTCAACCGCGGCAAGGCGTCCTTCACCTTCGACACGAATCGTGATGAGAGTGTCCGAATCCGGAACCGGTATCTCTTCCGCATCCACAACGGAGACTTCGATGTGACTCAGGTCGTGGCCGTCTGCTTTCAGCGAGAGTCGGTCCGGCCGAAGCAGGATGCGGGCCGGCGCACCGGAGGTTCTGAGGCCGTGGCCCGCGACGATTTCTCCCTTGTTCCGCCCGATTGCGACCAGTATTCCCGGCGTGTACGGAACGTACCAGACGGCAGTGTGATTCTGACTATCCGCCGGTCGCTGCTCTCCGTATGAGGCGCCGTTGAGGATCAGTTCGACAGTTTCGCAATTGGATGGCGTATAAATCGCAAATATCTCACCGGCGCGTGGAGCGAAGTTCCAGTGAGAAACTGCCGGAGGACTGCTCCATGCGGGCACCACAGGGTCCATCTCCAGCTGCGAATCGATCACAAGTGCGCGCACGACCGGCTGATCCGACCAACGGCTCTGAAAGAAATACGCCTGGCCCTTTGGGAATCCGCAGGTATCGATGATGCCCGATGCCCATCCTTTGTTCGGCCACACGAACGATTCGCCGAGATAATCGAACCCGTTCCAGACGAAGTGCCCGATGACGAACTTGCGATCCTGCGCGGCATACCATGAATTGATCAACGCGGAATGGAAGGGGTCGCTCACCATTCGGAAGAAGGGAGCGGCCTCTGTGCCGATGACGACCACATCCGGCTTCAATGTTCTGAATAAGTCGTAGTAAGCGTCCTGATAATTGACTGCGAGCACGTCGGTATGCGTTCCGGATCGCAGCATTTTCTCCGCGACTTCCCACGGATTGCCTTCCACTGGAACGAGAGCGCAGGTCACCGGCCGGCTGGGCTCTTCGCGATGAACGAAATCGACCAGCTGCTTCAGCATTCCGTCGTGCGCATCGGATCCCGGATAGCCGGCTTCATTGCCGACGCTCCAGAACACGACCGACGGATGATTGCGATCGCGGCGGAGCATGGCGCGAAGGTCTTTCTGCCAGGACTCTGCGAAATCAGGAGACTCGACCCCCTCGAAGACTCCGATGCCCCACTTGTCGAATGCTTCATCGATGACCAGGAAGCCCATTCGGTCACAGAGGTCCAGCAGCGCCGCAGCAGGAGGGTTGTGGCTCGTTCGAATCGCGTTGCAGCCGATTGACTTGAGAATTTCCAATCGTCTTTCGATCGCCCTGTCGAATGCCGCCGCGCCCAGCGCTCCGAGGTCATGGTGCATGCAGACGCCCTTCATCTTGATGCTCTGTCCGTTCAAGAGGAAGCCTTCGTCCTTATCGAGGCGAACCTCGCGAACGCCGAAGGGCGTGAAGTACTCATCGACGGTTACGCCGTTGGACAGCACACGCGTGTGAACGAAATGAAGCGAGGGCGTTGCAGGCGACCAGAGTTTGGGATCGGAGAATTCGAACTGCTGTTCAAACTCGGCTTTACCCGCAGCCGGAGCGGATGCCGCCTGCGACAGAGGACCGGCGACGACGCGCCCTTCCGCGTCGAGCAGCGTCGTTTGAAGTTCGCAGTTCCTGGCCGCGTCGTTGTCGTTGAGGACGCTTGTCGTTACGACGACGCGCGCCAATGTTCGAGTGGCGACAGGTGTCCGCACGTACACGCCCCACCGTTCCACCCGGAGGTTGTCGGTGATCAGCAGACGCACGTGTCGGTAGATTCCGGAACCCGAATACCAGCGGGAATACGTAGTGGAGTTATCCACGCGAACAGCGAGTACGTTTCCCTCGTCAAAGCGGATGTGCGGCGTCAGGTCGAACTGAAAGCCGCTATAACCGTAGTACTGCTTTCCCAGAAGGGACCCGTTGATCCAGACCTGGCAGTTCTGGTACACGCCTTCGAAATCGACGACGAGTCGTTTTCCGCGGAATGTGGAAGGCATTCCGAACAGTTTGCGGTACCAGCCGATCCCGATCGGCGCCCAGCCGCCCGGCATTCCGCTTGGATTGGTTTCCTCGAAGGGGCCCTCAATGCTCCAGTCGTGCGGAAGGCTCAAAGGTCTCCAGGAATTGTCGTCGAAACTAAAAGCCTCGGCCCCGGCAGGATTCCCGAGAAGGAATTTCCATTCGAAATCGAATGGAAACAAAAGGCGGCCGGAAGGAGCAGATTCGGACGTCTGACCGAAAGCAGGCGCAAGCACGCCATAGCGGGAAGCCAGAAGCGTTCCGCCTCCCGCCAGCAATGTCCTTAAAGCTGTGCGCCTGTCCATGCAACTAAACCCCGCGTCTTATTTCGTGCATCGGAAGACGGCCCGCCACAAAAAGGCCGGCTGCCCGGGGTTTGCAGGAGCTTTGAATTTGTTCAGAAGCTCGACTTTCTTGAAACCGGCGTCACGCAGTATTCGTTCGAGGGCGCTGTAACTGAAGCCCCACCAGGTTCCCTGGTCCGCGCTCTGATAAATCATCGCCATCTGCGGAATGAACGGACTGTAGCAATCGACGATGTACGCCTCGCCGCTTGTCACAGAGCAGATGTTTGCGGCAGCTTGAACCGGGTTCATCAAATGAAGGAGGAGATCTCCGCAAAAGACGAAGTCGAATGTCCCAACGGTTTCCGGCGAGACATGGTAGACGCTCATGTTTTGTCGAATTGCCTTTGAGCCCCGAATCTCCTTTGCGACGTTGAAACCGATGTCGCGCCGTTCCGCGAGCTTTTCCGCTGAGAGGGTCGGGCGCTCGTGCGGCGGAACATCCAGTTCGCCGTGTGTCTGGACATCGACGGCGATTACTTCCCGCGCACCCCGACGCTCCATTTCGAAAGCCCAGAATCCGTTATTGGTGGCGACATCCAGGACGCGTTTGCCGGCGAGGCTCTCGGGCAGCAGGTAGTCTTTGACTATCGGGCGATGATTGAATCGGCCGGGTGTCTCGATGCCGTTGCCGAGATCGATGGTGTGATACCAGTCGATTCCCTTGATCTTGTCGAGGATGCGCTGCTGCTCGGGGGTTACCATCGATCGCACGTTGCGCTCCGCGGGAACAGCCGGGTTGCCGGACGGCTTCAATGAAGCGACAGCGCCGCCGGCAAATGCGACCGCCTGCGAGACCTTCGTCGCAGCGGGCCTCAGCACATGCTGCCAGAGGGCGCTCGAGCGGGCCCGATCATCCAGACTCAACAAAACTTCAAAGCCAAACAAATTGGCAATTCGATAAGCCATAAAACCTTACCTCTCTAAACCTACAGAAGCAGGCACCGATATCTGATGCTTGCCGCGAGGAGAATACCAAACGAACAAACGTCTCGTGCGAGATAGATCAGTACGCGAAATGCGCGTAACGGGCCACGCAGAGTGCTGGCAGGCCCGGCCGCCCGATGCGACACGTAGGGCAGAACGAGCAGAAGAGACCACGGCGTGAATACCGTTCCGATCGCACCCAGGAGCAACAGCGCGAATAATGCCTGCCCCAAATCCCAGAAGTACCCGGCGCACATGAACTGACGTAATTCGGGAAACATCCTGATCAGCCTGGGGAAAACGAACAGGTGTTTGATGAAAACCCATTTCGCCGGCGAGAGTTGAAAAACCTCGTGATACACGAGGGCCTCATCGGCGAATCGAGTTTTCCAGCCGTTCCGCTTGACGGCCCACGCCAGTTCCAGATCTTCACCACCCATGTGTTTGCGGCGGTTTGAATGAATGTCGGCCGGAAAGCCGTCGGTTTCCTCAAATGCTTTGCGCCGGTAGAAGATGTTGGCCGTTTCGTAGCCGTAAGTTTCCTGCTCCACGTGAATGTAATACGTGAAGCCGCTAGATTTTTGCGACGGGTTTGGCATCGTCCTGCCCTGAACAATGCCGACGCCGTCCTCAAAGGCGGCCAGCCCGCCCTTCAGCCACCCCCGTGCAGCAAAACAATCGCTGTCCATGAACGCGATGATCTCGCCGGTGGACTCCACCGCACCGAGGTTGCGAGACGGACCCGGGCCTTCGGACTTCTTGCGGAAGAACCGATAAGCGCACGGGGCCTGGGCTGTAAGTTCGCAAAGCATTTTTTCATTACGATCATCGTGCGAGGTGTCCACGACGATCACTTCATATTCGTTTTTCGGGAAATCCTGCTCGAACAACGAGAGGATGGCCCGGCGGAGCATCTCCGTTCGGTGGTATGCCGGAATAACCACGGAAACTCTGGGCTTACCCGGCATTCAGTTTGTCCCACCCAGGACGCTCTTATACGTGTCCAACAACAACCTGACGTTTCGTTCCCACGTGAACGAGGCGGCTTTCGCCCGGTTCCTGCCGCCGATGGCGGCGATCTGCTCCGAGTCGTTCAGCAAGTGGCTGATGGCGGACGTCATGGCCGGAATGTCGCCCGGCCGAACCACCGCGCCTTCGTAATTCAGCGGAATCGTCGAAACCACTGCGCAGCCAGCGGCCATGGCTTCCGCGACGGTTATCCCGAACGTTTCGGCCCTTGTCGGAAAGAGGAACACGCTGGCCCGGGCATACATTCGATCCAGTTCCTCTCCCGTCATGAGTCCACGCACTTCGACATTAGCCGTCGCGGCGGCACGAAGGGCTGCCTCTTCCGGTCCCCAGCCGATCATCCGAAAGCGAACACCGGGAAGCGCCCGCGCGACTTCAAGAACGTCCCATGCTCCCTTCCGGCGGTCGTACTTTCCGGAGTAGAGGACGCATCCATCCTTCGGTTCCGGCTTGAACCGTTCCGGATCGATTCCGGGAGCATTTACCAATGACAACTCGGGCCGTGCCCCCAGCCGGATTCCGACCTCACGCGAATAGTCGCTGAGAAAGATGATCCGCGCAAAATTCCGGCGGACCATTACCCGTTCCATCGCCGCATACATTTGACCCAGCCAATGCCCCCTCATGCCGTTCCAGGCTTCCTGAAACAAGCCCAGAATCACGCAAACCACGGGCTTCCCGGTAAGTTTCCCGGCAAGCAACGACGGCAAACATGCGTGATAGTTGAACGTTTGAATCAGGTCGACGTCGGAGGCGGCAGCCGCTTCCGCAATCTCGCCTGCCGCAAGGTTCATACGGTGACGTGATATTGGCAACCGCTGAGTGGGGATGCCCTCATATTCGGTGATCGCCGGGTCGCCAGTAGTGAGAACGCGAACCACAACTCCTTGTTTCTTAAGGTGTTTTGCAGTCTCCAGGACGATGTACTCGCCCCCGCCCCCGAAGTCGGGCATGAAGCGTTCGTGAGTGAGCAGGACTGTCATCTCACTGCACCTTTGGCAAGCCCGGCAGGACGTACGTGCGCTTCGCCGCGAAGCCGCTGGACCGTGTCCGTCCAGCCGTACTTCCGATAGAGAAAAACCGCCCGTGAAAGCTTGTAAACAGATGCCCATGCCGTGCGTTTGATCGCGGACGGACTCCCGGCGAAATTCCACGGTTCCGCGGAGCTGGAAAGCGGTCGCGCGATCGCTTCACGGACAGTCTCAACGTAGGCATCGGCGGCGCTGTCGAGGCGCATGGTCGACGTTGCATATGCCAGAGCCGCATCGCTCATCGACGTGAGGCGAGGCCGGTCCGAGATCATTTTGGATAGAGTTTCGGCAAGCTGGTGTTCCTCGCCTGGACCAACGGTGACTTTCATCGCGACGTCGCCGGGCAACTCAACGAACGAACCCTGATTGCTCACGATTGCCGGGCGGCCCGCCGCGATCGCGCGAAACAGACTGGCAGACGTTTCCGCGCCGGACGGATAACGCATGTCGATGACGAGATCCGCGGCCGCGAGCACTTGCGCATAGTCCGTTGCGGACAGCCAGCCGGTGAATCGAATACGCGATTCGAGCTTGTGACGCTGAATCAGTTTGTGCGCCGGATCGCCGGGCCTTCCTCCTCCGAGTACGACCAGTCGCAGATTGGGATGCGAGTCCTTCAGCAGGGCCATCGCGGTCAAAACGATTTCCAGACGCTTCGTGTGCGAGAGCGTCGTCACGGATGCCGCAACGATCTCATCGGGTCCGAAACCGTGTTTCACCCGCATGGCATCGCGCTGATCGACAAATTCATTTTCCGGCATTCCCATCGGGATCACGCGGACCGGCTTGTCCGGGCGCTCGCCGAGCACGAGGTTTCGCGCGCATTCGCTATGAGTGATGATCGCGCGGCTTGCTGCGATCAACGGTTGCACGAGGGAAACGCGATAGGGGTCCTCGATGCTCAACAGCAGACCATAGGCGAGGCGTCTTCCATCGGCGCCGTACGTGGCCTGAAGAATTCGATTCAGGCCGGCGAAGTCGCCTCGCATCAGAGTCAGCCCGAGCATGAGGAAGTGCAGGTAGTAATCGTGAAAGACGGACACTCCGGGCCGCGCGAGCATGCACGGGATCATGTACCCATGGTGGTGAACGCTGTTCGCGATCTGATAAACCGGCATGTCGTAGTCGTTGGCGCGCTCGAGGTATTCCGCGGCAGACAGGACACGAAATCGCCCGGTGATCGCCGGATTCGACAGTTTGTAAGGCCCGGCGACAAGATCGACGTCGGCTTTTTCCGCGAGATAGGGAAGGAGTTCTTCGCTGTAATCCGAGACGCCGGATTTCTCCGGGTTGAAAGGCGAAAAGAAAGCTAATCGAAGCCTACGCATGACCGTTCCGCAAATGATCCAGCACGCTTTCCTGGATGCACTCTTCGACTTCGTCAAGAGTGGGGATCTTCACACCGAACCCCTCTTTAAGACCACGGGTGTTTTCAACCACCGAGTGTGCTTCGCCGTGGGGAACTGGGTTGTCCCATTCGCAACGGAGTCGAAATCCCTCGCGCCGGAGAATCCGCTGAGTTATCTCCGTCACTTGACGATTTGTCAAACCCCTGCCGGTACTGACGTTGAAGACGTAGGTTGAGCCCGGGCGCCACGGTCTCTGAAGGGCGGCTCGCATGACCTGCACGACAAAAGAGACCGGGACGTAATCGCGTACAAGGCGTCCCCGGCCCCGCAATTGCGCCGGCACTGAGCCATCGGGATATTGCATGGCATGACGTACGACGTAAGCGATCAGGCCGCGGCAACCTGCGCCGATAACATTGGCGAGTCGGAGCACAACGGCCACGCTGCCATGCTGATGCGCCCAGTCGCGCAGCAGGATTTCGCCTGCGGATTTCGAAACGCCGTACAGCCCCAGGGGGCGAGCTGTGTCCAGGCGCGCGAGGGACGCGCTTCTTGCCGCATTTCCGTAGACCGAAGAACTCGAAGGAAACACGCAAATCGATGGACGCAGCGCCGTCACGACATTCCAGGTTCCCTGCAGGTTCGACGACAGCAACGTGGAGATCTCGTTCCACGGCATGATCACTTCCGCTTCGGCGGCAAGATGGATTATCCGGTCGGTTGGAAGACCGCGAGTCACGCTCTGGATCTCCTGAAAGCTGCTGATATCGGCCTTCAGCGATTGAGACGGCACCGGTGTGCGCGGCGGTTGCCGGTCCAGGCCAATCACGTTGATCGAAGACTTCGTTAGCTCCGCACATAAGTGCTGGCCGATAAAACCGGAGGAACCCGTCACAAGGACGGGCGAGTCGGATGATCCATTAGGAGATTTAGTGGCGGCTGTAGATTTCTTCATAGCGAGGTCCGAGAGCGTCTACTGAAAACGACGCCGCGTGTGAACGGCAGCGTTCGCGAACTCCATCCTTTGCAGCCAGAACAAGCCCGGCGCGCAAAGCGTCCGCGAGCCCCTGCGCATTGTGAGTTTCTTCTCCGTCAGTGGCGGGATCGAAATCCACACCGACATGGGGAGTGATCATTTCAGGAAGGCCGCCATGTCTTGCAATGACGACGGGTGTTCCGGAGGCCAATGCCTCCATCACAACCGTGCCCGACGGCTCCCACATCGACGGCAACGCCATAACGCTGGCCTCACCGTAGATTTTCGGAAGATCGCCAGGTTGCCCGAGTCCAAGATTCTCGATGCCGGACGCGATCTCAGCAGGAAGGTCTGACGTGATTTCCTGAAACAGTTCCGGAGCCATGCGGCCTGTGAGTCGCAGCCGCACGTCCGGCAGATCGCGTTTCAGAATCGAGAATGCGCGGATCAGTGCCCGCACCCCTTTGCGCCGGACATTGAAATCGCCGACGCCCAGGATCGTCGGGCGCCCGTCGGATGGGCCGCGTCCTACGGGCCAGTCTGTGACTTCGACCGGCGGCACGATGACATCCGGATTGCGGCCGAAATGCTCGAGCGCCAGCCGGCGGATGAAGTCGCTGCAGACGATGAACGAATCGACATTGTCGATCGCTCTCCGCAACATCCACGCTTCAGGCGGTATCCGCCGGCACGACACGCGCGGGATGGCGATTCCATTCAGTTGAAGAACGGTTCGAAACGGTCTCGATCGACGAACCATCTGCACGCCGAGCGCATCCGCATAGAAACAGGAATGAACCACATCCGCATTCAGTTTTCGCACGGCGCGAGCGGCCGTGAAGAAAAAGGTGTGTTCCGGCTGCAGGCGCGCCATGCCCAACACCGGATTCCATAAGGGCCGCCGCAGAATCCGAGTGCCGCCCCCGTTGCGTTCTATGGACGACTCTCGCGGATGCGTGGAGACCAGCGTGACCTCATGCCCCACCCGATTCAGGTAGCGGGCCAGCACGTCGATGCAGCGTTCGGTGCCTCGGCGCACATAGGGCCAGCAATAGGGGTGGGTGAGCACAACCTTCATGAGACTCCAGCAATGGTGCTCACCGGATCGCTGTGACCAGCGATCTGTTTCAATAACGCTTCGAATCGTGGGCCGACGTTGTCCCACGAATACTGCAGCGCGAAGTCACGGCAGCGTTGCGCCGTTTCGGGATTCCGGCCGAGCTCGATGCCTTCGTCGAGAGCTTGCACGAGACCCTCAACGTTGGTTGGTTCGGCATGCGAGTCATCGCCGGGGTCGAATAGTAATCCGATGCGGGGATCCTTGATGATCTCCGGCAATGCGCCGTCACGCGCGGCCACTACAGGAGTGCCCGCAGCCATCGACTCGATGACGACCATCCCGAAGGGCTCCCAGATCGAGGGAAGAACGGATACGGTTGCGGCCGCAACAAGCTTGGGAAGGTCGTAATTGTCCCATCGTGATGCGGCGTCCTGGTCTTTGAATGTGACGAACTGGACGTCCTGCCTCCACTGGGGCGACACGTGCGGAAGCAACTGGTCCTGGAGCGCGTTAGGAAGAGGTGATGCGATCTGCAGAATGGCATCCGGCCGCTTCTCCTTCAAGACGTCGAACGCTTTCATCAGCAGGCGGCCGCCTTTCCGTTTGTCCTGCAACGCCGCGGCGCACACGATGCGCGGTGGTCCGCCTTTCAGTTCCGGTCTTGGCCGGAACTTGTGAGGTTCGAACGCCATCGGAATGATGACGCTGTCACGCTGCCACCGTTTGAGGAAATACTGCCTGGTGTAGTCGCTGTACAGAACCAGAGAATCGGCGTTCCGCACCGCCTTGCCGTGCACTACTCCACCGAGAGACAGAGAGCGAACGTACGAGATCTTTGCGGGAATGCCGTTCGGAACAAAAACGGAAGGAACTCCTGTGAATCGTCGGGCCACCTGCGCTGCGAAGGCATCCATGAAAGCGACGCTCAGCACCACGTCGTACCGTTCCCTCAGGAGGTGCCACAGGCACGGGAAGAAGAACATGTGAAATTCGAGCAAACCGATCTTTGCCAACAGGGGATGCCAAAGCCGCCGGTGTAAGACACTGGTGAAACCGTCCCGCTCGATCACCTCTTTCCGGCCGGCTTTGGAAGAAATCACAGTCACCTCGTGGCCTTCCTTCGCCAGAAACGCGGCCAACTCATTCACGAATCGTTCCATGCCGCGGCGGACGTAAGGCCAGGTGGTGACGGTTGTGAACGCAATCTTCATCTGCCGTCCAGTTCCAGAGACACGATGGAATGAGCCGGAAACTCGTATTCGAAATTCGGCCCCACTCCGGCGATTGCAACACGGCGGATACCCAATTCTTCAGGAGCGCCTCTGTCGAACTGGCGTCCGACTTCGTCCACGGCCTGGCGGGCCCACTTCACTCCTCCGATGTTCGGAGGCGCGGTTCCCGTATTGGAATCGACACCTTTGCCGTTCAGGACCCAGGCCGCGCCACCCGCGGGACGAAAGCCCTGAACATCGATTCTGGCTTTGATGGGCTTATCGAAATGCTTGTTGACGACGAGGACATAGAGCTTGCGGCCATCGTCGCTCTTGCTTGCGATCACGTCGAGATAGGGAACCTGATACATCCGATCCACGATCCCGACCGATTCCGACGTGTAGGTGGGACTCTCGCTGGACGACGATACGAGTTTGGATCCGAAGTGACGCGTGTACATCTGGCTTGCGTAATATGGCCCGGTCGGCAGGAACCGATCGCCTTTCTTTCCGATCCAGCCGGTAAAGAGCGGATCAACCAGCTTGAAGGAATTAGCAATGTCTGTTCGCGGATTCTCGACAAACACCTTCATGACGCTCGCCACGTAGAGCGCCGAACCGAGGGTCTTAACGTGATCGGTGAAGCGCCCATCGGGAGTGAGCTGGAAATACGGGCCGAATTCCGTAATCGCGATCTTCACGCGCGATCCGGGCGCGAGGGAATCGATCTTGGCGGATAACCTCTCTATGCTTTGCCGCACATAAAGAGGAGCCGCCAGCATGGCCGCATATACCGTCCGCACATTCTGGCCTTTGTCCGTATGCAGCCCGGGCGCATATGCATTGTGAACCGCGATGAAGTCGATCTCCTTCCCGGCGGTCCGCAGAACTTCTTCGGTCCAGTTGCGATAGCCCTTCGGCTGTGAGGGATTCAGGCTCTCTTCGGCGATTGCGCCGATCTTGATCGACGGATCGGCTGCTCGCATCGCTTTCGCGAAGTCGAGCACTTTGCGCGCGTAGCGGTCCGGCGTCATTGTGAACGCTTTTGAATGCGCGGATCCGTCATTGACGTAAAGCTCGTTTCCGATTTCCCAGTACTCGACGCGGCGCCGGCCTTTGTTGACGTACTTGACCCACTCCGCGGCTTCCTGAGGTGTACCGGTGCCTGCATTGACGGTGATCAGCAGTTGGCCATTAACTGCGTCGGCAAAGGTCAACGCTTCGTCCGTGCCGAACACGTGACGCGACCGAGCGCCGCCGGGCATCGACAGCGTTTCCTTTCGAGAGCTCTGCGCTCCAGTGCCGTCGCGCCAGTTATAGAAGTCCGAAAAGAACCCGCCCGGGAAGCGTATGAGCGATGGTCCGAGATCGCGGACCAGCCGCACAACGTCTCCGTTCAACCGGCTGGCTTTGGAATCCCAGATCCCGTTTGCGTCCCAGATCCATTCGATGTTTGTGCCGTAAAGCCCGGTGGGGATATCACGGATCACGCGATCCGCCCGGACGCTGATGCTGGCGTCGGAACTTTCCCTGTTGCCGCCACCGCTGGCGCGCTCTCCGCCACTTGCACGAGGCGCCGGATTATTGGATGCGGCTGCAGCCGGCGCATCGAAGCCAACGTAAACGTCGTCGAAGTACACATTGCCGGAAGTTCCATATGCCAAACACGTAAAGATAAGGAACGATACGCTCCGGTCATTTGGCACGACGAGCTCTGCCTGTTGGTAGCTCAACCCGGATCCTCCGGATGGCTCCTTCAGCTCAGCGGAGAATACCTGTCCGCTGGAGGTGAGCGCGTAGAGGCCCAATACTGCGGTTGCACCGTTTTCCGCCCCGAGATATCCGGATATGTGAACGGTCTTTCCGCGAAACTGATCGGCTGGGAAAGACTGAGCGACGCCGAATGGACCGCCGCCGAGGTCGGTCGCCGTGTTGTTCCGATTCGGGCTCAGCTTCAGACCCATTCCTGTTTGCGAAGGAGTCTGAACCTGCGCAACGGATCCTTTGTTGGCGACTCTCTGGTCGAGACTCCAGCTTGCGGGAAGCCCGTTGGCTGATTCATCGAAACCGGTATTCTTCGCCAGGTTACCGGGGTTGTTGGACGCTCTCGGGTTCGCGCGACCGGGCGGAGTTGCCGGCGCTCGGCCAGGCGCTCCTCCCGGCGCTGACGTTGCACTGCGCGGACGCGTGCCGACATAGAAGTCGTCGATGAAGGCGGAACCGGAAGTTCCGTGGACCATGACGAGGAAAACAACGAACGAGATTTCGGAGCTGTCCGGCAGGTCCACGAAGTTTTCCTGATAGGTGAGACCGGAACCTCCCGACGGCTCCTTCAACTCACCCGCGATCACCTGTCCTCGTTTGGTGACTGCGTACACGCCCGCGAGAGCCGTCGCCCCACCGTTGGCGCCGAGCCAGGCCGAGACGTAAACGCGCTTCCCACGGAGCGGCGCCAGAGAGAAGGCCTGGCCGAGACCAAAAGGATCGCCGCCCAAATCCGTCGCCGTGTTATTGCGATTCGGCGACAACCTCAGGCTGAACTGGCCTCCGTGTACCGGCGACCTCGCCTGGGATACCGTGCCCTTGTTGGTGACCTTCTCATCCAGACTCCAGCCTGTCGCCATTCCGTTTTGCCATTGCTCAAAATCGGGATTGGCGACAGCATTTCCGTTCGCGGCGAATTCAGCGCGCTGAGAAAACACAACGCTGATCAATCCTCCAGTCAGTACGGCAAGAACCAGAGTTGCCAAAACGAGCCGAAGTGCGATTTTCATGGCTGCCCAGCCTCCTGAAGTGATGTTTGTGCGGGAAATAGAGTCGGAGTCAGGTTCAGTAAAGCGAACACGATCGCGTTCGTGTACAGCTGTGGATCGACGAAGATCGAATGGTCTACGACCTGACCTCCGAGGATGCCGATCCAACCCACGGTCAGACCCAGCGCAACTCCACGCACCGGTCCTGTAGTCCGGCAAAATGCGCGCCAGCCGATAATGAAGGTACCCACCAGGAGCAGCGTGAACGCCAGAAACCCGATAAGGCCCGTTTCGACTGCGACGTGAGAGTATGCGTTCCCCATAGTGGCGAGAGGGCGAACGTTCATCTGAATAAGGACGGGATCGGTTTCATCCATCCATGAGATTTCTGGAAGATACTTCGCAACGAACAGACGCGTGTTGTTCAGCCCGATGCCGAAGAACGTGTTTTCCTCCATGACGATCGACATCGCGCCTCGAAGCCCCTCCATGCGCTGGTCCACGCTGGCGGAGAAATCCGTCGTCACACGCGACATGATCTTGTCACGCATGGGAATGGCGGCGATCATCAGCGCGCATACTCCGAGTATGAGAATGCCCAGACTCTGCTTCAGCGAGATTTCGCGAAACCATGACAAAACGAGCAGGACTGCAACAACCGCCATGGCGGTCATCAGAATCGGCAATCGCGACATGGTGGCTGCCAGTCCAGCTCCGGCAATCAGCAAGGCGATCGTTGCCATCAGCCTCAATTGAAAATTTTTGAGAGTCAGAGCGAGGGCAAGGGCGACCGGAATCAGCATCGTCAGATACGACGCCAGATTCGGCGGATGGTTCATCGTCGCGGTAGCGCGCACCATTCCGTAGAAACCTTCCATGGAAAAGTCTTCCTCAAGCCCCTCCAGTGAACTGGAGACGTCGGTGCCGACGACACCGCTCTGGCCGGTGACGACCTCCTTCACGGCTATGAGAGATTGAAAGACCATCGCGGCGCACAATGCTGTGATGATGATCCACCATTCGCGTCGTCCCACGTTGTGACGAACATACGCAAGAATCAGGGCGAACCTCACATACCGCATCAATTCGTACAGGCTCCAGTCCGGTCTTTCCGCGGCAAAAATCGACAACACGGCAGCGCCGGCAAACGGAAGAAAAAACGGCCAGAGCGCCGGCGCTTTCTGCGCGGAGTCTCGCCGGTTTTGACCTTTTGTCGCCTCGTAAGCCCATATCACCAGTAGACCCACGAAAAAAATATCCGCGAGCACCCAAAAAAAACCCTGAGTCCCCGCGCCGATAAAACGGTCGAATGAAAAAAACTGCCGGTTGTAGGTCAGACTGCCGACCCAGAAGAAGAGCAGAAGGTCCTTGAGGCTTCCGACACACCAGGCGAGCAACGGAATCACTGCCGCAGAGAAAACCACTGCCCGCAATTTCCATCCGGATCCGGCAAGCACGGTCGTCAGTGTCGTTGTGACGAGGCATCCTGCTGCTGCAAGCATGAGCAGAAAGGATTTCGTCGTCAGCGTGTGTGTTAAAGAGTACCTCTGCATAACGTCGTCAATACTGCGTCAGTGATCCCTGCCTTCGGCCGATTCTGACGGCATAGTTGAACCCCAGGATACCGAGCGTGGGCAACAGGACCGCGAAGCCTGTCAATTGCAGCACGATCGAACCCAGTTCGAATAAAGTCGCATTCTTCATGATGGCCAGCCGCATGCCTTCAAGCGCTGCCGTCAAAGGAATCAGGTTGGAGAACCATTGCATCCAGCCCGGCAACAGATTCACCGGAAACAGGACGCCGCTGACCAGAAAGACAAGCACTGTCATCATGCTCATCAACGCTTCACCGCGTTTGACGAGCAGTACGACGGCAGCCCAAAGAATGCCGATTCCCATGAAACTTAAGACGGTCAAAATAAAAATCGTAAGGCCGGACAACGGATTGACGGTATCGATCCTCAATCCGCCGATAGCCACTCCGGCCAGCAGATACATCAGGAAACGTACCGCGCTCAGAAAATAATTCCAGAATGACGAGTAGATGAGAATGACCGTCAGTCGAACAGGCGACATCAGTGTGGCTTCGAGCGTTCCTGTCGTCTGCGACTCGCGCACCTGCTGCGCAAAACCCACCAGGCTGACGAGAACGCAGTCGGTCAATGCCACGCCGATCAGAAGAAAGGCCATCAGGTTGCCGCCGTAACGTTCGAGCGACGGCACTTTTTCCACTCCGACAGTGCGGCTGAGGTAGTAGAGGATTCCGACCAGCAGTAAATTGCCAAGAAGCTGGACAACAAAGGCGATGCGATAGCTGAGCGCAATCGCCGCGTCGCGGCAAAAAAAGGCCCATGCGAGTCTCATGACTTCTTCTCCCGCGTGTCCGCGGTCACAAGCGACCGGAAGATTTCATCCAGGGGAACGACGTCGGTTTCGCATCGCAGCACTTTTCCACCGGAACGGAGCACTGTGTCGAGGACTGCGGACAAAGCGCCGCCGTCATTTGTTGTCCGAACGTGAAGAACAACCGCATTCGAATCCGCTGCGGGAAGTTCCTGAATGTCGATCAGACCGGAATCGGCCGACGGCCATCGAATGCCGTCCGGGGAGAATCCACGGCACGTAATGCGATGAATTACGTGCTCACGCTTCTCGAACTCCTTGCGGATATCGGAGATGGAGCCATCCGTGATTACTTCTCCTCGATTCAGAATGATGACGCGATCGCAAAGTTGTTCGGCCTCATGCAGCTGATTGGTCGCGATGAAGTGGGTTGTATTCGGAAACTGCTGCACGTTGTTGAGAATCCATTGCCGGATGTTGTGCGCGCTGAGCGGATCGAGGCTGCGTGTGGGCTCATCGTAAAAAACCAGTTCGGGACTGCTCAACAACCCACGGCCGATCGCCAGTTTCTGACGCATGCCTGTGGAGTACCCGTAGTAGGGGCGGTCGGCGGCCTCCGTGAGTCCGAGAGTTTCAAGCAGCATCGCGATTCGATCTTTCGCGTGTTTCGCCGGCAATCCGTAAAGCGTCGCGAAGAATTTCAGGTTCTGGCGGCCCGTCAGGCGCCAGTAGAAACTGCGTTCGTCGCTGGTTACCAAACCGATGTGCCCGCGGATGTGGACCGGGTCGGTCGTAACGTCGCGCCCAAGTACCAGAACCGATCCCTTGTCAACCTCGATCAAGGTCGACAGTATTTTGAGCAGCGTTGTTTTCCCGGCTCCGTTTGGCCCGAGCAACCCGACGATGCCGCCTCTCGGAATCGAGAATGAAATTCCTTTAAGCGCCGGTCGCAGGTTTGCGGTTGGCGTGATGGTGCGGCGGAAACGGAAGCTGGACGTATACCATTTCCAGACATCGCGGACATCGACGGCCGGCGACATGGACCTGGAGTCTGCAGTTTTGGCGGAGGCGATGTTGTTGATGGCTTTCATCGCACGACCCTCACAAGACCATGCAGCGGTCCCGGATGCTTCCGTAGAGCAGCGCTGCGCAAATAATCGTCTGTCGCAGGATCAGGAAAAAGACCTTCGGGAACAACAACGCGACACCTGTGACCGACAGCCTGGGATTGGCAATGAGCACGAGCCGTATGACGAACACCAGAGTCAGGGCAAAAATCCAGGGACTGACCGCGGCTCCGAGCACAAGGCCCACGACTGCGAGATAGAACAACAGATTGTCGCGAAGGCAGAAGGGGCCCCACCACATGACTCTTTCGCGAAAGCCCGGATGCATCCGAGCCATCAACGGTACCGACATGACGCGAATGTAGGAAGCGAGCCACTCCACCGGCGGGACGAGCCGCAGCTCGTGATACATCATCATGGCAGGAGCAAAAATCGACACGTGTCCTGCTTCCTTGATCCGCCAGCCGAGATCGACATCGCCGCATTCCAGAGGCGCGGAAAACATATCGAAGAAATAGAAGTCCTCGTTGAACCCGCCGACCTCGACAAACACTTCGCGGCGGTAAACGATGTTGCATGTGGGAAAGAAAGGGTTCTCCGAGTGAATGGCGGACTCACCGATGGAAAAAAAGCTCGAGCGGACGCCGGGTTTGTTCACGACGGTGCCGGTCACGATCGCCGCTGTTGGGTTTTCATCCGTGGCTTTCAGAGCCTGCTCGAGCCAATCCTGCGTGGCCGTGCAGTCACTGTCTGTAAAGGCCAGAAGACTCGCCTGGGCCAGCCGGGCTCCAACGTTTCGTGACTTGGAGACTCCGAGATTCGCGGGATTGCGGTGATAGACGAGTCGAAACGACACGGTTCGAGCGTAGTCGCGCATCAGATCGTCGCTTCCATCCGTCGAGCAGTTATCGACAACGATCACCTCATATTGATCGGCAGGGAGCGTTTGCGCAGCCAGCGACTCGACGAGCTGCGGCAAATAGTGCTTCCTGTTGTACGTTGGAACAATGACCGAGATGCGAATGCCTGCCTGGCGATTCATGGCGGTCAGATGATGAAGCGCCGGGATCGAATACTGCCGTAGATCAGGGAGCCGCAGATCACGACCTGGCCCATGCCGAGAAACATTATCTGCACGGCGGCTTTCGGCCATCCCAGCGGCGAAATGCTCGGCTTGATAAAGGTACACATCTGGATCAGCAGCGGAAGAACAAGCAAAAGGCCCCATGCGGTCGCGGTGGCAGCAAGCAGGGCGCCGACCAGCGCAATGTAAAACAGGAAATTCTGAGAGAAGGCAAACGGGCCCCACCATACGATGTGGGGTTTCAAGCCCGGATGGAGCCGGACCAGGAAGGGAATGCCGCTATAACGGGAGTGCGACACCAGCCACGCCCACGGACTTACTGTTCGGATCGCGTGGTACACGACCATTTCCTCGATGAAAACGGTCTTGTATCCGGCTTCGCGGACTTTCCAGCCCATGTTCACGTCGGTGCTGTCGACCGGCATTTCAGCAGCGTTCCCGAAATAAAGATCCTCCTTGAATCCGTCGAGCTTCCAGAAAACATTCGCAGGATAAAAAACATTCGTCAACGGATAGATCGGGTTTTCACCAGGAGGGTCGCCTGCCACGCCGATGGAAAAAAAACCCATTTCCGCCGAAGGGTCGTTGCGGGTCGGACCGGCAACCAAACCGATTTCGGGACTCCGGAATCCGCTGATGCCGAGTTCCAGCCAGCGCGGCGTAACGCGACAGTCGCTGTCCGTGAAGGCCAATATGCGGCCCTTCGCAAGGCGCGCTCCCACGTTTCTGCTGTAAGGAGCGCCGCTGTTCTTCTCGTTCCGGTGGTAAACGACTCTACACGGAAGCTTCGATCTGAATTCGTCGACCATGTCGGAAGTGCGGTCGCGAGATGTGTCGTCGACGATGATGAGTTCCCACTGATCAG
>Ga0137465_1000292_pt1 | contig 27296 bp, 25 predicted proteins | sample EasRivERMGT828_2_FD_104906 | JGI IMG/M metagenome (GOLD analysis project Ga0137465, IMG submission 104906) | Soil microbial communities from meander-bound floodplain in the East River, Colorado, USA - East River MetaG ERMGT828_2 | ecosystem: Environmental > Terrestrial > Soil > Floodplain ... | reverse complement strand
GCCGGCACCGCCGGCTGCTCCACCAAAAGTAGAACAGCCTGCGGCGTCCGCAAAACCACCGGCGGCAACGCCTCCGCCGCCGGCACCGCGTCAGCCGCAGTTCACACCATCCGGTGGAAGGATCATTCCACCGCCGACGCGAGTGGGACCGGCCGTTCCTCCGGTTTTGCCACCGCCCCCAAAGACGGAACCGCCGCCAGAACCAAGGAAAACGATGCAGCAGATTGTGCAGGAGCGGCTCCGTCAGGAACATCGATTACCTCCTCCACCTCCTGCACCTCCTCCGGGACAGCAGCGTCGGCCATATCCGCCGCGGCCGCTGACGCCGGGCCAGGGTGGGCAACGGCATCCTTCGAGTCCGGGATTTCAAAATCGAGGTGCGGCACCGGGCGCGCCGGCCGGGCAGCGGCCGTGGGCTCGCCCCGGAGCGCCCTCTCCCCCTTTGCAGCCGACAGAGCAGCGGCGGCCGGCGGCGCGAGAACACGATCGCAGCGAACGGTACGAGCGACAGGCTGAAAAGAGACTGGAATCGCCGTACGTTCGTCCTCAGCCGAAGCCCGAAGTCCCCCGGGAGTTCCGCAAGGTGACGTTGACGGAAGGTCTGACAGTGAAGGACCTGGCCGAAAAGCTTGGCGTTCTGGCAAAGGACATGCAGAAGAAACTGATGGATCGAGGTGTATTCGCCACGATTAATCAGACGCTTGACAAGGAAATGGCAAAAATCGTCGCTAAAGACTTCAATGCGGAAGCCGAATTCGTGACATTCGAAGAAAAGGTGATGCTCGACGCCGTCGAGGTCAGCGTTTCGGAGAATGCAGTCGCGCGCGCTCCTGTCGTGACGATCATGGGTCACGTCGACCATGGAAAGACTTCCCTGCTCGACGCGATTCGGAAAACGCGCGTTACGGAGCAGGAAGCCGGCGGAATCACGCAACATATCGGCGCGTACCAGGTGAAGGCGCAGGACCGGAAGATCACGTTCCTCGACACGCCGGGTCACGAAGCATTCACCCTCATGCGCGCCCGCGGAGCAAAAGTCACCGATATCGTGGTTCTCGTGGTTGCCGCGGACGACGGCGTCATGCCGCAAACGGAAGAATCCATTTCGCACACGCGGGCCGCAAAGGTTCCGATCGTCGTCGCCATCAACAAAATAGACAAGCCGGGTGTGAACCCCGAACGCGTCAAACGCGAACTCGCAGAGCGTGGTCTGCAGGCGGAAGACTGGGGCGGTGACACACCAACAGTGGAGGTCTCCGCGAAGACGACAAAGAACCTCGATCTGTTGCTTGAACTCATCCTGCTCGTGGCCGACCTGCAGAATCTCAAAGCGGATCCGACGCTGCCGGCAATGGGTGCGGTCCTGGAAGCCAAGATCGACCGCGGCCGCGGAAACGTCGCGACCGTCCTGGTTCAGAACGGCACTCTGAAGGTCGGCGATAACTTCGTGGCCGGCGCCGTCTACGGCAAGGTCCGCGCCATGTTCGACGAAAATGGACAGACTGTGAAGGAAGCCGGCCCCTCATCACCTGTCGAAGTTCTGGGGCTGGAAGGGCTGCCGCTCGCAGGCGACACGTTCCAATGTATCGCCGACGATAAGAAGGCTCGGCAGATCGTCTCCTACCGTCAGGAAAAACTGCGGGACATCGCTCTTGCGAAAACCTCCAGACTCACACTCGATCAGTTGCACAAGCAATTGATCGAGGGCGAAATGAAGGAAGTTCCGTTGATCCTGAAGTGCGACGTCCAGGGTTCGCAGGAAGCCCTGACCGAAATGCTGAGCAAGCTCAGCACGGACAAGGTCAAGGTGCGCATCCTTCATTCGAGCGTCGGCGCGATCACTGAAACCGATGTCCTGCTTGCTGCAGCGTCGAACGCCATCATCATCGGTTTCAATGTGCGGCCGGAACGGAAGGCTGCGGAACTGTCGAATCGCGAGAAGGTTGACATCCGGCTCCACACAATCATTTACAACGTGGTGGACGAGATCAAACGCGCGATGCAGGGAGTGCTGGAACCGATCATCAAGGAAACGTATCTGGGCACCGCCGACGTTCGAAATACCTTCCGAATTCCGAAGGTCGGCGTGATCGCCGGCTGCTCTGTGACTGATGGCAAGATCACGCGAGGCGCCGAGATTCGGCTGCTGCGCGACAACGTCGTTATTTTCCAGGGGAAGATTGCATCTCTGAAGAGATTCAAGGAAGACACTTCGGAAGTTACGAAAGGCTATGAATGCGGAATCGGCATTCAGAACTTCAACGACGTCAAAGTGGGCGACACGATTGAAGCGTTCGTCACAGAGAAAGTGATGGCCGACGTCGGGACGTAAACGGCTATGGTCGTCATTGCCCTCCTGACTCTCGACATTCATATCCCCCACGCACAATCATTGAAAGATAAACGGATGGTTGTGCGCAGTCTGAAGGATCGGCTGCGCACGAAATTCAATGTATCGGTATCGGAGGTCGACCACCAGGATCTGTGGCAGCGATCGCAGATCAGCGTCGTGACTGTCGGACCCGACGAGCGCTTTCTGCAAAAGGTCCTCGAAGAGGCGGCCGAAGAGGCCGAGCGAATCGCTCCGGAATGCGCGATTCAGTCGAATATCGAGATTGTTTAGATGCAAAGCCGAAGAATCGATCGAATTGAGGAACAATTGCGGATCGAGCTCAGCGAAATCATCGAGCGCGAGATTCAGGATCCGCGCGTCGGGCTGACAACTGTGACCGGCGTGAAAGTCTCGCCCGACCTGCGGCACGCCAGGGTTTTCGTCACGGTCCTCGGTGACGAAGCACAACGAAAGAAAGCGCTCGAAGGCCTTCGGTCGGCCGCCAGTTTCGTACGGCGTTCCCTCAGCAAGCGTCTTCACCACATGCGCCGCATTCCCGAAGTGACTTTCGACTACGACGAGCTTGTGGAAAAAGGCATCCGTATCGAAGAACTCCTCGACCAGATCAAACAAGAAGAGAAATAGCCCGGCGGTCCGACGTTATGGATGGGATGTTCAATATCGATAAGCCGGGAGGCATGACGTCCCACGACGTGGTGCAGTCCGTTCGAAAGAAACTCAATACTTCCAAGGTGGGCCACCTCGGCACACTGGATCCCATGGCAACCGGGGTCCTGCCGGTGTCCGTAGGAAAGGCAACGCGACTGGCGCAGTTCGTTTCAAGTTCACCCAAAGAATACGAAGGCGAGCTTCGATTCGGGTTCGCCACAAATACTTACGATCGCGAAGGCGTGCCGACGACTGAAGAGCGGCCGTTCCAGGGAAATCTCGACGAGGCCGTGCGTAGTCTGACGGGCACGATCGAGCAGGTTCCTCCGCCGTTCTCCGCGAAAAAAATAGGCGGCGTACCGGCTTATAAACTGGCGCGACGGAACCGCTCCGTGGAGATGTCGGCGAGCCGTGTCGAAATCGTGTCGTTCGAGATCCAGAGCCTGCAATCGCCTCTATTGAGGTTTCGAGTGGTTTGTTCTCCCGGCACGTACATTCGAAGTCTCGCTCACGATCTGGGTCAGCTCATGGGCTGCGGCGCGCATCTGACGGCTTTGCGCCGCACACGATCGGGAGATTTTCAGATCAGCGACGCGATCACGCTGGACAAAGTGTCAGCCGGAACGCTGATCCCGATTGACCGCGTCCTGGAAGCGCTGCCGCGAATCGAGGTTTCGGAGGCGGACGAAACGAAAGTCGTCCACGGGAACTATTTTCGCGCCGAAGGTGACGCGCGACTGGCTCGCATCTTTAACAAAAAAGGCCGGTTTCTCGCAGTCGCTTCCATAGAAAACGGTTGGGTGCGTCCCAGAGTTGTGCTAACCTCAATAAATTCGGACTGAAGCAAAATGTTACGCTGTATCTTAGAGAAAGAGACTGAATCGTAGCCAATGAGCCTGACCAAGGATAACAAAGGGACCATTATCACCACGTACCGAATCCATGCCTCAGATACGGGATCCCCGGAGGTTCAGATCGCCCTGCTTAGCGAGCGAATCACGTACCTTACCGAGCATCTGAAGACGCACAAAAAGGATCACTCGTCACGGCGCGGATTATTGAAGATTGTCGGCAAGCGTAGAAGACTGATCGACTATCTCAGGATGTACAACACGGATCGCTACCGCGAAGTGATTTCCAAGCTTGGAATCCGAAAATAAGCGGCCATTCGCCGCGACAATTTGAAGCAGACAATTTGAAGCAAATGATATGAACGGCCCGGGGCACCGCTTCTGGGCCGTTTTGTTTTAGGAGAAACGAAACAACATGAATGTTCACAGAGTCAGCACAATGATCGGCGAGAGAGAACTCTCGATCGAGATCGGAAAGCTGGCAAAACAAGCACAAGGTTCCGCGCTCGTGCGCTACGGCGACACCGTCGTTTTGGTGACTGCATGCGCAGCCAAGGAACCACGGGAAGGCCTGGATTTCTTCCCGCTCACGGTCGATTACCGCGAAAACTTCTATGCAGCCGGCAAGATACCCGGCGGATTTTTCAAACGGGAAGGCAAGCCTTCCGAACGTGAAGTTTTGAACAGCCGCATGATCGACCGCCCCATCCGGCCGTTATTTCCGGAGGGCTACAAAAACGAAACGCAGGTTATCGCGCTTGTTCTGTCTGCAGATACTGATATCGACCCCTCGATGCATGCCATTGTCGGCGCGTCGACGGCACTGTTCACATCCACTATCCCATTCAACCATCCCGTTGCCGCAGTTCGTGTAGGCCTGGTGGAAGGCCGATATGTTCTGAATCCTACGTATGCGGAGATGAAAAACAGCCGTTTGAATCTCGCGGTCGCGGGAATGGAAGACGGCATTGCCATGGTGGAATCCGGCGCGAATGAAGTGTCCGAAGAGGTCATGGTCGAGGCGCTGAATTTCGGCCACGAAGCCATCAAACGGATCATCGCGCTCCAGAAAGAGCTTTACGCGAAGATACAGCCGAAAAAAGTCGTCGTCACACCTCCGGCTGTTGACGAAGCAATGGCGAAAAAGATCGAAGAGGTGATTCGTCCCGTCCTCGAAGACGCTCTCGACACGCACAAGCACGAAAAGCTCGAAAGCTACAATCTAGTCGACCAGGCAAAGAAGAAAGCCGCCGAACTCTTTCCCGAAGCCGCAACCGAACCGGAAAAACTGAAGATGGTCAAACGGATCTTCGACGCGCTCAAGGAAAAGATATTCCGCGACGAAATTCTTCGGAAGCGCGAGCGCCCGGACAAACGCAAGTTCGATACGATCCGGCCGATCTGGATCGAAACCCGGGTACTGCCGCGAACACATGGCTCGGCTGTGTTTACACGAGGCGAGACGCAGGCTCTCGTGACCGCCACCCTCGGAACAGCCGATGACGTGCAGCGGCTGGACTGGCTTGAGGGCGAATCCAAGAAGCGCTTCATGATGCATTACAACTTCCCGCCTTTTTCGGTCGGCGAAGTTTCACCATTGCGCGGACCCGGCCGCCGGGAAATCGGACACGGCGCCCTGGCCGAACGCGCGCTCCTGCCGGTGATGCCGGATGAAAACGCGTTTCCCTACACGATCCGCGTGGTCTCCGACATTCTCGAATCCAACGGATCGTCCTCGATGGCGACCGTTTGCGGCGGCTCTCTCGCGCTGATGGACGCCGGCGTCCCGATCAAAGCCCCAGTTGCCGGTGTCGCGATGGGCCTGGTGAAGGAAGGCGATAACTACGCCGTTCTGACCGACATCGCAGGCGCTGAAGACCACTACGGCGACATGGATTTCAAGGTCGCCGGAACTCGCGACGGCATCACAGCGCTGCAAATGGATATCAAGATCCCGGGCGTGACTTCAAACATCATGTCCGAGGCGCTGGCTCAGGCCAAAGCGGGGCGGCTTTACATCCTCGACAAGATGGTGGAAGCGATTCCTGCCGTCAGCGAGGAGATGTCTCCGTTTGCGCCGCGGATCTATACAATGAAGATTCCAACCGACAAGATCCGCGATGTCATCGGGCCCGGCGGAAAGATGATCCGCTCGATCATCGAACAGACCGGAGTGAAGATCGACGTCTCCGATGATGGACGAGTCAACATCGCGTCCTCGGATGGTCCATCAGCTCAAAAGGCGATCGAGATCATTTCGAACCTGACGGCCACTCCCGAAGTCGGCAAGACGTATCGGGGCAAGGTGGTGCGGATCGCGGATTTCGGCGCTTTTGTCGAGATCTTTCCCGGCACGGACGGGCTCCTCCACATCTCGGAGATCGACGAGAGCCGCATTCGGAACGTCCGGGATGTCCTTCAGGAAGGCGACCAGGTGATGGTAAAGGTCGTCGGACTCGAGGGAAATAAGATCAAACTGTCGCGCAAGGCTGTGCTGCGGGACCAGAAACAGAAGCAGGAACAATAACCTGTAAGCGCTAAGGCGCAAAGACGCCAAGAGAGCCCGCATTAAGAATTCCTTTTTGCGGGCCCTCTTGGCGTCTTTGTGTCTTTGCGCCTTAGCGCTTAATCGAGGTCAATGGGTTTGATCGGCATCGGCAGTTCGTCTTTCCGCTTCATCGCCTCTTCGAACTTCTGGTCGACCACCTTCATGTGGTCTTTCTCCTTCATGAAGGCTTCCTTGAACCGGTCTTCAGCCGTTTCCTGGTCCTGCTGTACTTTCTGGAACGCGTCTTCGAAGGAGATCTTTTTTCCCTTGGGTTTGTCGGTAAACAGGACTTCCCCGGAAGCCTTGTCCACCGTGAGTACCGCGTCGCAACAGGTGCACTGAACGCGAAGCGTGGTTTGTTTCTTGTCCATACGCGGACAGTATACTATGGCCGTCCGGTCTCGACGCCCTCCCGCAATTTGTCGCGCATGTCCCGCGCAGCTTCGATCTGCTCTCCTTTAGGATTCTCAGCAATGTAGGCGTTGAGCTGTACCATCGTGCTGTCGAACTGCTGAAGTTTCAGATAAACGTTGGCAAGCATGAGCCTGATTTTGCCCATCTTCGGCGCGAGGTCCAGCGCGCGCTTGAGCGCACTTTCGGCCTTGTCCAGCTGAGCGGCCTTGTACAGCGCCACACCGAGGCTGAAGAATGCCGGCGCCGAGCGCGAGTCTGTCTTGACGGCCTCTTCACCGGCATCGACTGCCTTCTCCGGTTTGTCCTGGTCAAGGTAGATCGCGATCAGATTCACCAAAGGCTCGACCGCCGTCGAATTCAACTCGTGAGCAAGCACAAATTCCCTTTCCGCATCTTCGAGGCGGCCTGCCTGCATGTAAGCAACACCGAGCTGGTTGCGCGCTTCGTAAAACGTGGGCGCGAGTTCCACGGCATTCCGGAGGTATTTGACCGCGTCCGAGTTGTGATTCTTCTTCAGAGAGTCGCTTCCCTTCTCAAAAAATGAAACCGCTTTCTTCGGATAACGTTCGAGAAACTCCGAGATATTCACGACGTCGGCTCTGTTCGAAGCGACAACCGTGTGTCGCCGCGTCAGGGGCACGAGGACAGTGACGTAGCCGCCTCCGTCAGAGGCGAGCGGATGAGTGGTCGGCTCAAATCCCGGGATCTCGACAAGAATCGAGTAGGCGCCGCGTGGTAAAGGGCTGAAAGAGAAACTGCCGCCGATACCTGTTACCACGGTCTCGACAGGTCGGACGCCGCCTGACAAGAGTGTTACCGTGCAATTTGGATCACACGTGAAGTCGAGGCTATCGAAGATGAGGCGGCCCGATATGGCCTGTTCGGCAGCCTGGAGCAGAGTGGGATCGCAAAGCAGAACAACAGATACAACAACCATCGCCGCAGATTTCAGCCATCTCATAGCTGCGCTCCAAATCCGTGAGGTCTACGCCGAATTGTGCAATTGCGGTTCCGGCGCGATGCGGCCGGGAAGACTATGGTTCCGGTTACTTCAGAGGAATCGCAATTCCACTCGGGAGGCGAGTGATCGGAATTGAGAGATATCGATGAGGCCGGGGCGCAATGTCGAAGAATCCGATGCGGCTGCTGCGATCGCAAACCGCAGGCACTCTCGAGCAGGCCGTCGATTCAGCAGATATCGAAGATACGTCGCGACGAATGCATCGCCTGCGCCGATCGGATTGGTGTCGAACAGGCGAGGTGGGGCACCGTAAAGACACTTGCCTTCGTGGATCAATACAGCACCTGCTTTGCCGAACGTCAGCGCTGTATGCGGCGCAAGTGGGAATACGGCCGGCGTGATTGATCGTCCCGTCAATTTGGTGAATTCTTCCATGTTCGGTTTTATGAAATCAGGATGCACCAACAACCCAACGCGTAGAACCTCACCGGCCGCGTCAATGGAAGTGATCTTCCGCCGGCTGCGCGCATAATCGAGAATCCGGGCATACAAATCGACGGGCAAACCCGTAGAAAGACTTCCTGTGGTCAGTACTCCTTCGCAGCGCGGGATCCAGCGCCGGACCTTCGTCCACAACCTGGCCTCGGCCGCCTTATCGATTGGCGGGCTCTCTTCGTTGATCACCGTCGGATGAGACCCCGTTTCGTCGCACACGATGGTGCACGTGCGGCTTTCGCCGTCAAAGGCAGGAATGAGGTCAGCCTGAATACCCATCCGACGAAGAGGCTCCGTAACGGCGCGCGCATTACCGCGTCCAACGAACCCGATCAGAGCCACGTCACCTCCGAGCTGTCGAAACACGCGAGCGACGTTGCTGCCCTTTCCTCCGGGCTGGACGATCACGGATTGGCTGCGTTGGACTTTGCCGGCGTGAAAATTCTCAACGCGAAGGATGCGGTCGATACCGAGATTGGGACAGATGACGAGGAGCACTCCCCGGATTCTACTTCTTCTTGAGAAGGCCTTCGAAAAACTCCAGGACGCGAGGATCGCGGCTTTGACCTAGCCAGAAGATCGCCTGCTTGCGCACGGCGGGATTCGAATGGTCCCGGGCAATGCGCATGAGTGTCGGAATCGACTCGTCGTTCCGACGCTGGCTAAGGGCGAACACGGCCTGCTTCTGAACTTCGGTGTCCGGGTCGTTGCTCGCAAGCTTTTCGAGTTCGCCGGGAACGAGACGGCTGGCTTCCTGGCCCAGCCAGAAGATCGCATCTTTCCTGACGGCAGTCGATGTGGTCGTGCGCGCGATATCGAGGAGAACGCCGGCGGATTCGTCGCTGGCCGGCTTGCCCAGCCAGTAAACCGGGCGATCATGGACGCGAATATCCTGCGCCAGCGTTATGATTCGAATTCTTTCGATTCCGCCATCGGATTTTCGCGCCAGGAAAAACATGGCGGCGCGCTCGGGAACCCGTGTCTGCGAGACCTCGATACCGTCAATCAACGTGGTTCGCGTATTTCCGTCGCCCGGCATTTCCCAGGCTACCCAGAATGTCTCGCTATTCAACCCACGGCCTTGAGCGATCGCGTTGTCGTAACGGGCCTTCAGCGAGTCGCCATTGACGCTGACAAAGTCGGGGAATGTGTAGACTCGGCCCTGCGCCAGGAACAGCAGGGCCGCCATGAGGGCGCTCATCATCTTGCCTGCTTCCCTACTTCTTCTGCGGCAGGAGAAGCCGCTCGAGTGCCTGAGTGGCTTCCGGAGATCGGATGCCTCCGAGCCAGTAGACCGCGTTCTTGCGAACTTCGAGATCCGGATCCGTTTCCGCGATATTGCTCATGACCGCTACCGCCTGGGCGTCGCGAGTCTGACTCAGCGCGTACGTGATCTGTTGCCGCACCTTCGCGTTATCCATGCTGTTCTTGTAAATGTCCTGAAGCAATCCAACGCGATTGGGTCCGCGGGACTGGCCGACCCAGTATGCGGCGTTGCTGCGCACTCTTTCGCTCTTGCTCTTGTCACGCGCAATCGTCACCACCGCGTTCAGGGCTTTGTCGCTGCGAACCTGGCTGAGGCTGTAAACAATGGCTTCGGCATCCTCATCACCCAGCGTCGGCAAGAGACTCACGAGCGTATCCACCGTCGAATCGCCTGCGCCTCTCGAACGGCCCAGCCAGAAGATGGCATCACGCCGCGCCTTGGCATTTGGAGAACTCTTCACGATCGTGAGGAGCATGGCTGCGGCCTGCGGCGACCTGCCGTCGGCAACGAGATTCAGACTCGACAACACAACCGGATCCGCCGGATTGGCCTTCAAGCGCTCCGTGGCGATCTCGATCGCGCGGTCAAAATTGTTGCGAAACACAGCCCGCATGATTTCCTGCTGAAGGCTGATCTCGGGATCAGAATTCTGAGATTCGAACACAAACGGCGCAGGCATCGGCGGCATCGGCGGCATCGGCGGAACCGCGATATGAAAGGACCCGGCCTGAACGCCGAAAGGCGTCACAACTTGCCCCGGCCCCACCTGCTGAAGGCCGAAAGGCGTCACAACTTGTCCAGGCGTCACCTGAACAGTCCCTCCAGCGGGGGTTGTACCTGGCGGAGGCGCTGGAACTGGAGTGGGTCCCGAGAAACGCAAAAGGATGGTCTCCGCTGTCGAGGGCATCTGGTCCGTCAACTCGATCCGCAACTCCTGCACATCGTTCAGCCATTGCGACTTCGGATACTGTTTCGCAAACTGAGTGATCCGGGTCAAAGCGTCCGTTCTCTTTCCCTGGCGCGACAGAGTGCGAATGAGGTAGTACTCCGCGCGATCCGCGATCTGATTCTTCGGGAACCGGCGAATCACTTCACGAAATTTGCTCTCTGCCTCCGAGTATCTGAATTCGTCCCACAACTTCAGCCCCGTATTGAATACGTTCCGCGCTTCGTCCGCCGGCAATAGTGATTGCTGCATCACGATGCGGACCTGCGCTGGAGCGGCCGGCACAAGAGCAAGAGTTGCGACGACGATGATCAGCAGGTTTGTTGAAATCCATTTCATTCTTGAGTGCATAACTAGAGGCTCCTTCAATTCGCCTTATGGCTGCGCCCTATCGGGCTTGCATTCGCTTCGCTCATCGCTTTATGGCTGCGCCCTGTCGGGCTTGCATTCGCTTCGCTCATCGCTTTATGGCTGCGCCCTATCGGGCTTGCATTCGCTTCGCTCATCGCTTTATGGCTGCGCCCTATCGGGCTTGCATTCGCTTCGCTCATCTCAGACCGCCGAAGCTGAGCTCGGTAACTCTCGGCTGAAACGCTTTCATACTGGCGATCAGTCCGTTGGTTTGGATTCTTTTCTGGATATCGCTGATGTCTTCATCCGCGTTTTGCTCATCGATATTCCGGAGATCACGAAGAACCGTTTCATAGGTCTCCATGACATGCACCACAGGCGGAACGTCGGCTGCCGCCTCCTTGCGTTGTCCCAACTGAGCCAGTTGCTGGTCCGCGGTTTTTTTGGCGTCCGCCAGGTCGTCGATATCGGCTGCAGCGATCTTCATCACGTTCCGGAGCAGCAGCTCGGATTCTTCAAGAAAATCAACCGTGACTGGGTCGAGTGGAACGCTGTGCTCGACGTATACCGCCGACCGGGACTGGTTCCCAGGAGTCGCTCGCTGCGGATCCGTCGGCTTTGCCAACCTGCCGAGACCGGCAGTGATGATGAGAAGAGCGGCAATCGTCGCGACAACCGGGAAGAACCGGGTCGTTGCGCGTTGGAGCGACTTCTGCACCTCGAAGAACGGGGAAACACGGCTTCGGAGCGGTGCCTCGGGCTGCGCGTGTCGCAACGTCTGCTGAAGGCGGCGCTCGATTCCCCACCACTGGCTTTCTGAAACGGTGAGGTCGACTTCGGCCAAAGCGTCCATCATTTCGCGCGACTCGGAGTAGAACTCCGAGCAACCGGAACAAATCAACAATTCCCGCTTGAACTCCGGTTTTGCGGAAATGTCCTCACGATCGATGATGTGCTCGGTTATCCGTTCGCGAAATTCTTCGCAGTTATGCATGGTGCTGCTCCTTCACGGCTGCGACGGCGAAGTGCTGCCTCAGACGATCCACGACCCGGAACAGCGTCTTCTTGACGGTTCCAACGGACGTGCCCATCGTCTCGGCGATCTCTTCGCACGTCATTCCCTCCTGGTGCTTCATCAAAAACATGAGCCGCTGGCGCTCCGGAACCGATCCAAGCAGATTCAGGATCTGCTTAATGACCAGCCCGTTGTGCACGTTTCGCTCGGAACTGCCGACCGGGTTTTTCGAATAGAACCCCGGCTCGAGATCGTCTTCGATCGGATCGGGCCGCTTTGTCGACGCGATCGGATCACTTTTGCGTTTTTGATTCAGGAATGAGTTCATCATGATTCTCGCCAGCCACGTACGGAACGACGACATACCTTTGAACTGGCCGATGGCGCGGTATGCGTTCAGCATCACGTCCTGCATGAGGTCCTCGGCATCGTGATGATTACCGCTGTATTTCAGGGCCAGAAGATAGAGACTCCTGTGGTGGTGCGTGGCAACCACGCAAAAAGCCTCTGGATCTCCGCGCTGGGCTCGCGCAATCAGCTCTGCTTCTTCAGCCGGTAACATCGCCATTCCGTTGCTATAGACACAGTGGGCTGGATGTGGTTGGCATCTTATCGGAAGTACTCACCCCATCGCCGGTCGACGAGTTTCACGATGGACTCGTCCATCACCAGCGGCTCAGGGTACCCCTCTTTCCACGTGGCGTCGATGCCTGCGACACCGCGATAGACCGGCCTCGCGCCCACGAAGACCTGATCCGTGAAGAGCATGTCCCGAACGGGGTCGAATCGGGTAAAAATCCCCCATTGTAGGTTTTCATCGTCGTCGAGGCTCACGTCCGGGCTGACGGCGACCACAAACGGCACTCCCAGGGGCGCCCGGACCAGTTTCTGGATCACCTCGCGGCCATGATCCCGCACTCGAACGACGAGCAAGGCGTCTTCGAGATTCCGGTAATCCTCGATCCGGCCGTCCAGGCTCCGGATATCCACGTTCGAAGCCGCTCCACGTTTCGCTATCGGGTCTCCGGCAGCATCGATCATCAGCTTGCTTCCGACATGCATCTTGAACGACGTAAAGTCGAGCGTGTCCAGCGGCGCGAACGGCAGGATCCACATGTGATCCTCCGGTTCGAAGCGAGCCCGTATCTGACGCAGGACGGCTCGAAAATCATGCGGATCGCAATCCGGCCCGACCATGACCATGACTTTTGTCAACGATAGCTGGCCCGTGCCAAGCAGAGACATTGCTGTTTTCAATACTTCCTTCGGATGACGCTCCTTGAGGGAAACGACGAGAAGGTTATGAAAACCGGCGCCGGCATAGGCGCACATATCAACGATGTTCGGATTGATGACTTTGATCAGGGGGCCGATCATTTCCCCTGCCGCGATCCCCAGAAATTTGTCTTCCTGCGGCGGTTTTCCCACCACGGTTCCGGCGTAAACAGCGTTTCGACGCCGTGTGACTTTTCGAATATGAAAGACCGGAAACTCCGCCGCCTCAGAGTAATGTCCGAAGTGATCGCCGAAGGGTCCCTCCATACGCCGTTCGCGCGCGGGGACAACACCTTCGAGTATGAACTCGGCGTTGGCGGGCACCATCATGTCGATGGTTTTGGCGCGAACCATGGGCACGCTTTTGCCTCGAAGCAAACCGGCAAAGCCGATTTCATCGACGTCCTCGGGCAGGGGAAGGATAGCGGCCATCATGAGGATCGGATCCGTGCCAATCACAACCGCGACTTCCAGATCCTTCCCTTCCTGCTCCGCTTCCCAATAATGACCGCGGCCGCCCTTCATGCTTTGCCAATGCATGCCCGTAGCGTCTTTTCCGAAAACTTGAAGTCTGTAGAGACCGAGGTTCCTGCGCCCGGTGCGCGGGTGCTGCGTCAGAACCATACCGTAAGTGATGAAGCGGCCCGCATCTCCCGGCCAGCACTTCAGGACCGGCAGCGCCGACAGATCAGGGTCTTCGATGACTTCCTGGCATCGCGCGGATGAGACTTTGTAGGGACGTGTCAGCAGCGCGCGCTGGATGAGCGCTCGCGATTGCCAGAGCCCCTTCAGCGTAGGGGGATTGACCCGGTGGAACGCATCGATCAACTCGTTGCCGATTTCGGCCGGCTCGCGCCCAAGCGCCATGCGAACGCGATCCGTAGTGCCGAAAAGATTCATTACGAGCGGAATCGATGAACCTTTTGGACGTTCAAAAAAAAGAGCGGGCCCCTGCTCGCGCAGAACCCGCTGAGTGATTTCGGTGACCTCCAGTTCCGGCTCAACCTCTGTACGGATGCGTTTGAGCTGCCCCGCAATTTCCAGATGGCGGAGAAAGTCCTGCAGATCAGCGAACGGCATAAGCCGCGACTTTAACACGTGTTCGTCGCGGCAGCCGCGGGGAGAGGACTTGAAAGATCAATCGGTCCAGGACGACCCGTTCCAGTACCACTTTTTCAAGCGGCCTGCAGGAGATATCGATAACGCCGCCCAACCCACCTGGCCTTGTGGGCGCGAATCGTGAAAGTAATATGCAAATCCATGGTTGGTGCAGGCACCGCTGTTGTATACGCACGGCAGGCCGGTCGTATTGAATGAAGGCACGCCGGTCTGAGGCGTAAATCCCAGAACGGTGTTACTGAGAACCGGAGGAGCGCCAGGGCCGGATGGCGCCGTCACACGCACAACAGCAGCTTCCAGGGGTACCTGCGAGTCGTGTACCTCGAGCCCACCGGAAGCGCTGGACCGTTTGTCGTATGCAAGAATGCACTCGGACTGCGCCGAGAAATGCATCGTCATGTGTTTTTTTTCTTCCACGGCAAGCACGCGACAGTTCTGCAATACTCCCGCCAGACTCGTCATGCTCGACCGCAGCCTCCTGTTCGATATTCCCGTCACCATATCCGGAACGGCGGCCACAGTGATCATCGTGCCTACAGCGGCAACGATCAAGACTTCCAGAAGTGAAAATCCTGCCTGCGTTCGTTTCATACGTTCCCCCGAAACTCTTTTTCGGCAGGATTCGATGTTTGCATTAGGCAGAAATTCCCTGCTTCACGGGGAAAATACGTATGGCGCTGATTCTAAGTTGTTTTGCGGATCACGAATCCGCGGGCCGAATGGTATATGGCGGGTTGAAAGCCGGGACATTCGCCTGGCGCCCGGCAATCCATCGAAGGACGTATACCCGCCGGGGGTCCGTCGATCCAAAAGCGTTCGGAATGACCTCCAAAAGAGCATGCGCGGCGGCGTCATTGAAGTAGTCGATATCCAATTCCACCTTCACCCAGTCTGGCCTGCCCGACGACTGATCTTTTTCATGAAATGTTATCTGCAGGTTGGCCTCGCCGAACTGCACCTGCTTGTAGCTGCTCGTCGCTCCGGGATGCAGGAGTCCGGGACCGGGTTCCTGAGAGAACGCACCTTGCGAAGCCGCCACTCGGACCTGGTCCAGCAGTGCGCGGTCGGCCCAGCCAAAACAACGATCCTGCGCAATGGTCTCCCACTGGATCTCGCGCATGTGATCGAGCGGCGTACCTTCGGGAAGGTCGATGTCCTGAATCACGGTGAGGATGTTCAGAAGGCAAGCAATGCCGGCAGGACGTTGTTCCATCACTCGCTCATACCGCGCCTGGCCTTGCGGTTCACTGTTTGCGCCGTGTGCCATCAGCTTCGTGAATGCGGGATGCGTCTTGCGAAGTACGTCCCACTGCGATTTTGAAAAATCCCATCGCGTCTTGCGCGGTAAGAGCATCAGAAAAACGGGCCGTACAATTGTGGGCGACACGTTGACCGGGTGAAACCCTGCCTGAACATATCCGTCCGAGGCCGCAAGCACGGTATATCTGTCTCGCATGCCGTCCTGGAACGGGACAGTCACGCGAATTGTCGGACCTTTGACCGTATCGGTGAAGACGTGACGCTGCTCGCCATCGATGATCCGCAGCAATACCCTGGTCTCGCCCGGCAGCAACTCTCGCGTGCCGTCATAGAGGTTGATCAGAATTGTGGCAGTCTGGTCTTCGTGCCCAGACACCTTTTTCGGTGCGTTATCCGGCATGGCTTTCTCCACTAGTCGAAAAGTTGTGACAGCAGCGTGTTGGTGAAGACGCCTTGCGGGTCCAGTTGTTTTCTGATCTGACGAAACTTCTCGTACGAATCCGGATACATCGCTTCCACTTCACTGCGTCTCAGCGTGAAGTGTTTACCCCAATGCGGCCGGCCGCCGAGATCCTTCATGATGGGTTCGACGCGCGCGTAGACCTCATTCGCGTTGGGCTGAGTACTCACACCGATGTAGCAGACGTCCTGGCCTCGGGCGGGACTCATGAGGCTTTGGTCGGCCGCGACATAGCGATAGGTGACGTGCTCCAGTTCGTACATCGGAACTACGTCGAGCGTCACTTTCGTCACGATACCGAGCGCTCCCATACTCACCCTTGCCGCATCGAGAAGCTCCGTGTCCTTGATTGTCAGAAGGTCACCTGTTCCGGTAACGAGATTCATCTCGACAATCGAGGCGGAAAGGTTGCGCAGCTTCACTCCCGTGCCGTGCGTGCCTGTAGATATCGCGCCGGCAATGGACTGCTCGGTGATGGAGCCGAGGTTCCTCATCGCCTTTCCGCCGAGCTCCATGTTCCGGATGAGGTCCTTCAGGCGAATGCCGGCTTCGACCGTGTACCGGTTTTCCCGAACATCATTGACAAGGCTCTTGTTCAGCTTGTCGAGCTGGAGCAGCGTGTCGTCAGTTACGACAAAGTGAGACCACGAATGGCCGCCTCCGCGAGTTCGCATACGGCCTCTGCGCGCCGCGGTCTCCTTGACGATCTGAATGACCTGTTCTTCTGTTTCCGGCTCGGAGAACCGATCCGGCTTGAATTTGAGGGTATGTGCCCAGTTTTCGTACGTGTGGTTACGTTTGACATTGACCATTTCCGCCCGCCCTTTGCGTGGTGGCCTGAATCCGGCACCATCTTGTTTTTGTTGAAAGCTGACATAGGGTACTGCGACGACGCCCAGAAGAAACGGAAAAAAGCCGAAGCTCGAGTTCACTACAACTTAGCGATGCTTGCCGGATCCGGTATTCCAGAATAAACTGCACCGCATGTCGTCCTTCACGGACCGCAGATTCTTTCTGAAAACGCTGCTCGGCAGTGCCGCCGGCCTCTCCGTTTTCGAGCCTCGCGTCGCGGCACAAACTGCGCTGGCGGCAACACGGTTGACCGACAATCTCACGATCGTCAGTGGCGGCGGCGGAAATGTCGTCGTTCTGAACGGATCTGAGGGCTTGTTGCTGGTCAATGGCAGTCTTCCGGAGCGCGCGGCCGACCTCGTCCGGTTTCTCGACGACCAGTTCAGGGGCAAGCGCGTCGCTGCCGTGTTCAATACCGATTGGCACCTGGAACATACTGGATCGAACGGGACGTTTCGCAAGGCCGGCGCAAAAATCATCGCGCACGAAAACACGAAGCTGTGGATCGGTGCGGACTTCTACTCCGACTGGGAGAAAAAGAGATACAAGCCGCGGCCCGTTGAGGCGCGACCGACTGAAACGTTTTACACGAACGGAAAGATGATGTTCGGCGATGAGCGCATCGAATACGGCTACATGATGCAGGCGCACACCGACGGCGATATCTACATCCTCTTTCCACAGCAAAACGTCCTAGTTGCCGGAGACGTGCTTGCGGTCGGTCACTACCCTATCCTGGATTACGTGACCGGCGGCTGGCTCGGCGGCCTTCAGAACGCGAACCAGGCACTCCTCAAGATCGCAAACGACAAAACGATCATCGTGCCGGGTTCCGGACCCGTGCAATCACGCGCCGACTTGCAGGCACAGACAGAAATGTGTACCGCGATGCGTGACCGGCTTGTGCGGCTGATGCGTCAGGGCATGGGACCGCAGGATATGATCGCCGCGGCACCCAGCAAGGACTTCGATGCGAAGTGGGGAAATCCTGAACTGTTCATCCGGAATGCGTATCGAGGCATGTGGGGCCACGTCCGTGAATTGGGAGGGATCATTTAAAGCATCCATGGCAACGAAGTACAAAGCAGCCGCGTTTGCCGTTCTTCTTGCAGTCACGCTCCTCGCGTCGAGTTCCGTGACCGCGCAGCAGAACCCGTCTTCCGCCGCCGCTTCGGCCGCACCCCACCAGATATTGGTCAACCAGTACTGCGTCACCTGTCATAACCAGCGTTCGAAGACTGCCGGTGTGATGTTCGACACGATAAGCCTGACCGATGTCGGGAAGGATGCTGAAATCTGGGAAAAAGCGGTTCGCAAACTCCGAGGCGGGATGATGCCGCCACCGAACGCCCGCCAGCCGCAGCGGACAGAAATCGACGCGCTGGTCTCGTTCCTGGAAGCCTCGCTGGATGGTGCCGCAGCAGCAAGTCCCAACCCTGGCCGCGTCGCGCTCCATCGTCTGAATCGCGCCGAATATGCCAATGCCATCGAAGATCTTTTCGGCCTTCCGATCGATGCCTCTGCTCTGCTTCCGAAGGATGATCAGGCCAGCGGCTTTGACAATGTCGCCAGCGTGCTGAAAGTCTCCCCGTCGTTTCTCGATCAATATGTCTCCGCCGCGCGAGCCGTAACGAACCAGGCAATCGGCAACGCGAGGGCCAAACCGGTTAGTGTCGTGTTTCGACCTTCACGCGCCGATCAGGGCGTGCATATCGAAGGTCTGCCGCTTGGAACTCGCGGCGGATTGCTCGTGGACTATCTGTTTCCTGCCGACGGTGAATACAAATTCAACATCAATGGTCTTGCGAGCGGCGGCTACGTTCGGGGTCTGGAGTACGAACACCGGTTGATCGTCACGATCGACGGCGCGAAGGTTTTTGAAGGAAAGGTCGGAGGCGAAGAAGACATCAAAGCCATCGATCAGAAGCAAGCTCCCGCAGTCGCAGCAATCAACGGTCGTTTTCAGAACCTTCCGATCAGCGTGAAAGCCGGCCTTCGTAAAGTCGGCGTGACGTTCGTTGCCCGAACCTACTCTCAGTCCGACGACACGCTGTTTTCGTTTGTGCCCGGCCGCGGTGAAGATCGGATTGCGCGGATCAATAATGTCGAGATTCTCGGACCGTTCAATCCTGCAGGACTGACGCCGACGGTCAGCCGGCAGCGCATCTTCGTGTGCGAGCCCGCGCCATCGGCATCGGAGACCGAGCAAGCGGCTTGTGCGAAACAGATCGTTTCGGCGTTCGCTCGACGAGCGTTCCGCCGGCCGATCACGGACCGCGATCTGGTGGCGCCACTGGCGTTTTATAAGTCAGGCAAAGAGGATGGCGGCGGTGACTACGACGCAGGGATCAAAACGGCTCTGATGGCGGTTTTGTCCAGCCCGAAGTTTCTGTATCGCGCGGAAGCCGCTCCCGCAAATGCAGCCGAAGGTTCGAGCTATCGCATCACCGATCTGGACCTGGCATCGAGGCTTTCATTCTTCGTCTGGAGCCGCCTGCCCGATGAAGAACTTCTCAACACCGCATCGCAGGGCCGATTGAAGGATCAGAGCGTGCTCGAAAAGCAGGTTCGCCGATTGCTCACCGATCCGAAATCGAAATCGCTCATCACGAACTTTGCGTTCCAGTGGCTCAAGATCCGGAATATCGACGAGAACGATCCCGACGCGTTCCAGTTTCCGAACTTCGACGAAGCGCTCCGTGATGCCTTCAAGCGCGAGATCGAACTGTTCATCGACAGCATCGTGCGCGAAGACCGGAGCATCATGGACCTGCTTGCCGGGAATTACACGTTCGTGAACGAACGTCTGGCGCTGCATTACGGAATTCCGAATATCCGTGGCCAGCACTTCCGACGCGTCACGCTCACCGACACCAATCGCTGGGGCCTGCTCGGAAAAGGCGGCGTGCTGATGGTTTCCTCGTATCCGAACCGCACTGCACCTGTTCTGCGCGGCGCGTGGATTCTTGAAAATATTTCCGGCACCCCACCATCGCCGCCGCCTCCCGACGTTGAAGGTTTCAAGGAGAACAAGGAAGGCGAAAAAGCAAAGACCGTTCGCGAAATCATGGAACAGCACCGCGCGAATCCGTCGTGCAACGCGTGCCATGGGGTGATGGATCCCCTCGGGTTTGCGCTCGAGAATTTCGATGCCATCGGCGCATGGCGATCAAAGGATTTGAATGCAGGAACGCTGATCGACGCGTCCGGGAAACTCGCCGACGGAACGGCCGTGAGCAGTCCAATGGATCTGCGCCAGGCCCTTGTGAAGCGTCCCGAACAGTTCGCGCAGACGCTCACCGAAAAAATGATGACGTACGCGCTTGGCCGCACCGTTGAGTACTACGACATGCCGACGGTCCGCAAGATCGTCCGCGATGCGGCAAAAGAAAATTACCGTTTTTCATCGATCGTGCTCGGTATTGCGAAGAGCGCTCCGTTTCAGATGAGAAGAATCGAAAAGGTTTCGAGCAATTAATGGTCCCTCAGGAGATGGAATAATGTTCATCACAAAAAGACACATTTCACGCCGCATGTTCCTGCGCGGCGCGGGCGTTGCGGTCGGTTTGCCATTGCTGGATGCGATGATTCCGGCCGGAACGGCGCTGGCCCAGACTGCGGCCAAACCGATGCCGCGAATGGGATTCATTTATTTCCCGCACGGCGCGGTCATGGATCGCTGGATGCCGTCAAAGACAGGAACGGACTGGGAGATTACGCCCATCCTGAAGCCTCTCGAACCCTTTAAGAAAAATCTGACAGTCGTCAGCGGCCTTGCAAACAATCAGGCCTACGGTCCCGTGCACGCGTTGTCGCCCGGCACATGGCTGAGTTGCGTGCGTCCGCGCGAGAGTCAGGATCCCTTTGGCGGGATCACGGCAGATCAGGTTGCTGCGAAGCACATCGGCCAGGACACGCCGCTGCCGTCACTTGAAGTCTCCGTCGAGGGCGGCGGGGGCGGCGGCGGTTGCGACCGTAACTTCGGCTGCAGTTATGCCGGTACCATCTCCTTCCGCACTCCGTCGACTCCGTTGCCGATGGAATACAACCCGCGCAAATTGTTCGAACGGCTTTTCGGACAAGGCGACTCGCCGTCAGAGCGAAAGGTTATTGCGAAGCAATTCGTGAGCATTCTGGATTTGATCGCGGAAGAAGCCGGAGATCTCCAGCGCAACCTGGACCCGCATGACCGCGCAATACTGGGCGACTATCTGGAGAGCGTCCGTGAAATCGAACGGCGCGTTCAAAAGATGGAAGAGCACGACCTTACAAAGCTGGACCTGCCCGACGTTCCACCGGGCACGCCCGCTCTGGACGACCGCCTGAATCTCATGTTCGACATGGTCGGCCTGGCCTACGAGGCGAACCTCACAAGGATCTTCACGTTCATGATGGCCGCCGAGGCAAGCAACATGACGTACAACCATATCGGAGTATCGGATGCGTTCCATCCCGTGTCGCATCACCAGAACGATCCCAGAAGAATGGACAGGCTCTCGAAAATTCAGACCTACAACACAAGCGTCTTTGCCAAGTTCCTTACGAAACTTCAGAAGATTCAGGACGGCGACGGCACGCTGTTCGATCATTCGATCATGCTGTTCGGAAGCAACATGAGCAACAGCAATGCGCATAATCACGATCCGCTGCCGAGCGCAGTTGTATCCGGCTGGAAGACGATCAAGGGCAACCAGCACCTCAAGTATCCGGAGCACACGACGCTGGCGAACCTTCTGGTCACGCTGCTCGACCGCGCGGGGATTCCCGCCGAGTCGCTCGGAGACAGTACAGGAAAGCTTTCGGAGGTCTAGGCCCATGCTGAACGTCCTCCTCACCATGTTGTTGGCCGCAGCTGCGCCGGCCGGCCTGATCGATGCCGTCAAAGCCGGCGATCGAGCGGCTGTGCTCGCCATGATTCAGCAGAAGGTGAATGTAAACACGGCGGAAGCCGACGGGACGACAGCGCTCCATTGGGCCGTGCAGAAAGACGACCTGGACCTGGTCGACCGGTTGATCAAGGCAGGCGCGAAAGTGAATGTCCGGAACGATTACGGTTCCACGCCCATGTCGGAAGCGGCTGTCAATGCCAGCACCGCTGTCATCGACAGACTTTTGAAAGCCGGGGCCAACGCGGAATCTGCGAATGCAGACGGACAGACAGCACTGATGGTCATCTCGCGAACCAGCAACGTCGAAGCGGCAAAGCTTCTGCTCAAAGCCGGCGCGAACGCGAACGCAGTGGAAAAGTTTCACGAGCAGACGGCATTGATGTGGGCCGCAGCCGAAGGCCAGCCCGCAATGGTCAAGGTCCTTGTCGATGCGGGTGCACAGGTTGACGCGCGTTCGAGAGTGAATAACTGGGAAAGACAGGTCACCGCTGAAGCCCGCGCCATCGCACGGCCCTCCGGCGGACTGACACCGATGCTGTATGCCGCGCGTCAGGGTTGTCTGGAATGCGTGAAGATCCTCGCGGAGGCCGGGTCCGACCTCGACCTGGGGGATCCGGACAACGTCAGCCCGCTGCTGATGGCAACTTTGAACGGCAGATGGGACGTGGCCGCTTACCTCATCAATAAGGGCGCCAACATCGATAAATGGGACTGGTGGGGACAAAGCCCGCTCTACGCCGCCGCGGACATGAATACGCTTCCGCACGGCGGGAGGCCGGATCGGCCGTCGGCTGACGAAACCACGTCCCTGCAGGTCATCCAACTGCTACTTCAAAAGGGCGCCAATCCGAATCTTCAGCTGAAGCTTCTGCCGCCGTTTCGCTCGCTGGGCGCCGATCGTGGCGTCGACGGAATGCTGACAATCGGCACCACTCCTCTTCTGCGCGCCGCCAAGGCGATGGACGCTCCCGCGATCGAGTTACTGCTGAAACACGGAGCAAACCCGAACCTCACAAACCTCCGCGGCATGCTTCCCATCGTCGCCGCGTCCGGCGTGGGCTCGATCGATGCGGATACGCGCGGCTGGTACACGACTGAAGACGTGCAGCAACGCGCCATAGCTTCGCTGGATCTGCTGTTGAAGGCCGGAGGGGACGTGAATGTCGTCGATCCGCAACGCGGCTGGACCTTGCTCCACGGCGCGGCGTTCTGGGGATGGAACGATCTCGTGAAGTACCTCGTGGCGAAAGGCGCAACACTCGAGACGAAAGACAATCGCGGATTCACACCCGTCGATGCCGCGCTCGGGAAAGCCGGCGGCAACAGTCGCGGAGGCCAGCGCGTCGATGTCCACGAAGACACCGCTGAATTGCTGCGGCAGTTGATAGCGGAAAGAAAATAGCGACTAAAACGCTAAGGCGCAAAGACGCAAAGGCACAAAAGGCGCGCGATCAAAACATGCTTATTCGCGCGCCTTTTGTGCCTTTGCGTCTTTGCGCCTTGGCGTTTACTAGTGAGGAGTGGATGCGACGTGCTCGCGCAGCAGATCCCGTCCAAAATCCCCGTTGAAATCGCGCCAGATCGAATGCACATGATTCCCATTGTTCTGGGCGTTGTCATGTTCGATCAGGAACGTTGGCCCCTGAATCCGATAGTAATGCTGCTTGCCGCGCTCCGCAGATCCGGCCCACGCGAACGCAATCTTATCCAGACCGGCCTTCTGAAGTTTCGCCGTCCGGTCGGCTGCGATGTCGTCCGCCATCTTGGAGATGTAGATATTGACGACCTTCATCAGCATCTCGCGTTGCGGCGGAGTCATTTCGGCGTGGGTTATCCCGATCGGCGTTAGCGGGGTGATATCGAGCTTGTTCGTAGTCACGATCTCGTTCAGAGCTACGGCCTGAATCACAGCTTTGCCGCGCTGCGTCTCATCAAGCGCCATTAACAAAGCGCGCGCCTCGTCTTCCTGTTCGCCCAGGATGCGCGTACCGGCTCTCGGACCTTCGCGAACCTCAGCGGGGTTCGTTCCGAAGAACGTCGGCGAGCTTGCCACAAAAGTCCCGTTGATGACGCTGAAGTGCAGCGATATGTGATGACCTTCCACACGCCAGCCCCACGGATCCTTACCGGAAGGCGTGCCGAAGACGGAAACGAAGTATTTCAGCGGATGACGCTCGAAACCACCTCCGCGGCCTCCGGCTCCCCCGCGCCCGGCAGCAGCGGCGCGTTCGATTTCCCCAAGGGTTGTCTCGAGTTCCATAATCGAGGTGGCGGTCATGTAGCCCTTCTGGCTCAAAGCGCTCTTCAACAAGTTATGCGCCAGCTGACGCTGCTTCTCGTCCATGTCTCTCAACAAAAGACCGTTGCGTGCAAAACCTTCCGTCGGGATGAAATTCCAATGAAGCCGTTCGTCGGACTTGAACTCGAAAACAGCCTTCTGCCGTAGTTCCGGCGTAAGGCCGTTGATGAAAGCAGTCGCGGCAGAAGCCATCGTGGTCGACGATCGCTGGGCGGAAATAAGGGTGCCCGCAATGAGAGCCACGATGCAGCTTGCTGCGAGAAGCAATCGAGAAGAGCGAAATTTGGCCATGTACCCCCTCCAAGTTTGGGAATTGTAATATGATGCCGCCCCATGAAGCGATGTCCATTCACTCAGATTCTGGCCGGCGCTGTCGCGACTTTAGTCGGGCTGACCCTGGCGGCTTGCTCGACTGCAACACCGACGGTTGAGAAAACGGCTGCTCCGCAGATCCCGCAGCGTACGAAGGAACAGATGGTCGAACTCGGACGCCAGCACAAGACCGCCGCCGACCTTTTCAAAGCCCTGCGCGACGAAGCCAAAGGCGGGCAGCGCCTGTCTCCGGCGGCACTGCCCGACTGGAGCGGCATCTACACCAGAACCATCGTGCCGGGCTTCCCCTTCGATCCCGATCAACCGCCGGGCGGCCTGCCGCCTGCCAAACTCACGCCCGAGTATCACGCAAAGATGCTCAAGCGTATCGAAGACGTTAAGAAGGGTATCGAGTGGGATCCCATATCGACCTGTTCCCCGCCGGGTCAACCTCGATGGCTTACCGAACCATTTCTGCGCGAGTTCATCGTTACGCCCGACCAGACATGGCTGGTCAACGAAATGGTCAACGATATCCGCCGCGTTTACACCGACGGCCGCGATCACATTCCCGAAGCCGATCGATATCCGCTCTACAACGGCGATTCCGTCGGGTTCTGGGATGGCGACAGGCTTGTCGTTCACACAAATCAGCTGCAGGCCGGCATCTACCAGCGCTCGCAGCCGGATTACACAGATCAGGTGGAGACGGTGGAGATCTGGTACAAGGCGGACGACAAAACGCTGCGCGCCGACGTTTGGGTCTATGATCCTCCGGCGCTCGCGGAAGCCTGGTTTACGAGACAGTCGTACGCAAAGCTGGATGAAGAAGGGAAAAAGCTGCGCATCCGTTACTGGCATTGCGGCGAGAACGAAAACAATTCCGTCTTTCAGAACAGGCAAGGCACAACCGAGTTTCGCGGTTTCACCTTCACCAAATGAGAAGCAGGAGACGAGCCATGATCAAAGCAACTATCACTTTCCTGAGCCTCGCCGCCGTCACGGCTGTTGTCAGCGTGCTGCCCGTGCCGGCAGTGGCTCATCATTCGGCAACGATGTTCGACACGGTGAAGACGATTACCGTTGAGGGCGTGGTCAAGAAGTTCGAGTACACGAACCCGCACTCATGGCTTCATGTGGACGTGAAGAACAAGGACGGCTCAGTCACAACCTGGGGTTTCGAAGCCGAAGGACCCAGCACCTTGCAGCGTTCCGGCATCCGTCCGAGCGATTTCGCGGCAGGAACGAAACTGAAGATCAGCGGGCACCCGATGAAGGACGGCACCCCGGCCGCGATCTGGACCGAAGCGACTCGCGCGGACGGCAAGCGCTTCGATCCTCGCGAAGGCTTTAAGGTTAAATAACCCAGGTTGTTTGCCACAACTCCTTTGAGCGTGACGCGGCCGCTGTCGACGATCACGTAGCCGGATAGCGGCAACACCTGATGGAGACCAGGCCGCGGTTAGCTGACTCGGATCAACGCCTCGAGCACGGCAAGCCCGCCGCCGCTGGGCAACACAGCTACGGCAACATGCACCCAGGTCGCTTTCGAACGGTCGCCGTCGCCGATATCGGATGTTCCATCCAGATTGAAGCACTGAAGCGGCTTGCCCATTTGAAGACCTTTCACGCCCGGTTGATTGCGCCACCTGAGAAAATCGTTCTGTGCGAATGGCCGGATTTCGATGTTGAAGATCTGCTGCTCGGCTGAAAGGGTCAGAGCCCGCGGTATCGTCCCACTGCAGATGAACTCCTGAGCCTCATTCAGATACGTCACTGTTACGCGCACTTCCGAGTCGGAACATCCTGGCCCTTTGCTCACGTGAGCGAGCAAAGTCAGCGAAACCGGCACCTGCGATCCTCTTGGAAAATTCAGACTGCCGTTCGAGTTCGGCCATTTCGCGTCGGCGATACAGGGGGCGACCTTGTCCGACGATCCCGATCCTGATGACGATGCACGGCTGGACTGGCCGAATCCTTGAACGGTCAGAAGTGGTATCAACATCGCAACGGTCAAAACTCGCATGCAACAAAACTCCTCGATAGACTAGACACCGGTGAAATCGTATCAGTTTGCGGCACTTAGAATTTTGGAGCCAATCAAATGCGCTTCGGTATTTTCACGAGTTTAACGTTCCAGACATGGCCGGCCGTCCGCGACCTCTGGCAACACCTCGAACGCACTGGATGGGACATGGCCTGCGTCTCCGACCACTTCATGCCCAACACGAAGGACCGCGAAGGACCGGTCCTCGAGGCATGGAGCACGCTGACGGCGTTAGCGGCGATCGTGCCGCGGATGAGGGTAGGCACAATCGTTCTCGGCAATCCGTATCGTCATCCGGCGATCCTTGCCAAGATGGCGGCGCAGGTGGACATCATCACTGAGGGCCGGCTTCTGCTCGGACTCGGCGCGGGCTGGCAACGGAACGAGCACGAAGCGTATGGCATTCCCTACGGAACGATGCGAGAGCGGCTGGAAAGGCTGGACGAAACGTGCGAGGTGATCCGGTCGTTGTGGACGAAGCACCGAAGCGATTTCAACGGGCGCTATTACCAGCTATCCAACGCGCCTCTCGAGCCGAAGCCCGTGCAGAAGCCGCATCCGGAACTGATGATCGGAGGCGGCGGCGAACGCGTCACGCTTCGCATCGTGGCGAAGCATGCCGATCATTGGAACGTGTGGGGCGGCCCGAAGATCCTGGCGCGTAAGACCGCGATTCTTGAAGAGCACTGCCGGAATGTCGGACGGGACAGCAGGACGATCGGACGCTCCGTCAACATGGTCCTGCAGTTCACCGACAAACAGAGCGAGATCGATCGCCTGGCCGAGACAGTTGTCTCCAGACTTGGCAGCAATCCCGACGACGCCCGCGACACCTGCCTTGCCGGAACGCCTGAACAGATTCGCCAGAAGCTCGTCGAACTCCAGCAGGCCGGCGCCACCGCGCTGTTCATTCCGACGTTCCTGCGACCCTATG
>Ga0137465_1000287_pt1 | contig 27838 bp, 23 predicted proteins | sample EasRivERMGT828_2_FD_104906 | JGI IMG/M metagenome (GOLD analysis project Ga0137465, IMG submission 104906) | Soil microbial communities from meander-bound floodplain in the East River, Colorado, USA - East River MetaG ERMGT828_2 | ecosystem: Environmental > Terrestrial > Soil > Floodplain ... | reverse complement strand
GAATGGGAAGCTGGACGTGAAGGCGCTGCCGGCGCCCGAATACGGCGGGACAGAGGAACAGTATGTGGCGCCGCGAACGCCGGTGGAAGAAACGGTGGCGGGGATCTGGGCCGAGCTATTGCGATGCGAGCGCGTAGGCGTGACCGACAGTTTCTTTAACCTGGGCGGGCACTCGTTACTCGTGATCCGAGTGCTTTCGCGCGTTCGCGACGTGTTCGGCGTCGAGTTACCTGTGCGCGCGCTGTTCGAGTATTCGACGGTAGCAGAGCTGGCCACGCATATCGATGCGGTGCGGAAGACAGAACGGCAGGTACTGCCTCCGATTGTCGCCCTCCCGCGAACGGATCGTCTGCCATTGTCGATGACGCAGCAGCGATTCTGGATACTGGAACGCTTAGGCCAGGGCGGCGCGGCCTACAATATCGTGACGTCGCTGCGGCTCACTGGCGAACTCGACCTGCATGCGTTCGAACGGGCGCTGGGCGAAATCGTGCGGCGCCATGAAACGCTGCGAACGACGTTTGCAGAAGTAGACGACTTTCCCGTTCAGGTAATCGCGCCATATGAAGGCTTCAGCCTGGCCGTAGAAGACCTCGAATTCCTGCAGGCCGAACAGCGTGAAACCGCGCTGCGGCGGCGGATTCATGAAGAAGCGAAGGAAACGTTTGACCTCACGGTGGGACCCTTGTTTCGAGTCTGCCTGCTGCGGCTGTCCGATCAAGAGCACGCGCTCGTGGTGAAAATGCACCACATCATCGGCGATGGATGGAGCATAGGTGTGCTGTTTCGAGAGCTGTCGATACTGTACGAGGCGTATCGAAACGGTCACGAATGCCGCTTGCCCGATTTAGCCGTCCAGTATTCCGATTTCGCCATGTGGCAGCAGGCTTCTGTGAAGAGCACGGCTTTGGAGCAGGATCTCGCCTGGTGGCGAGAGCGGCTCAGTGGAGCGCCCGCATTGCTGACGCTGCCGACCGATCGCCCCCGGCCTGCCGTGCGCCGGAACGACGGAGCGATGGAGCCGCTTCACTTCCCTTTGCAATTGCTGGAACGTCTGCAGGCTCTCGGCCGGCTGGAAGGCGCAACGCTGTACATGGTATTGCTCGGCGCTTTCCAGTTACTCATGGCGAAGTACGCCGATACCGAGGATGTGGTCGTAGGCACGACAGTTGCCGGACGCAACCATCGTGAGGTCGAACCGCTGATCGGTCTGTTCATGAACACGCTCGTATTGCGGACCGACTTGTCGGGAGATCCATCGTTTCGTGAAGTTCTGAGGCGAGTGAGAGAAGTGACCCTCGGAGCATACGAGCACCAGGACGTTCCATTCGAGAAACTGGTTGCCGAACTTCAACCGGAACGCAGCCTGAGCTATCCGCCGCTGTTCCAGGTGATGTTCGAAGTGCGAGAGGCGGGAACGCTCGGGAAGGGTTTGCCGGGGCTCAGCACCCGGAGCGCGGGTGTGGAAACGGAAGAAGCAAAATACGACATCGCTGTCGCTTTGATACCGGCGTCCGACGGGCTGTTCGGCCGTTTGGTCTACAGCACCGATCTTTTCGAGGCGAAGACGATAAAGCGGTTTGCCGGACATCTCGAGCGAGTGCTCGACCAGGTGGCATCCAATCCCGACATGAAGCTCTCGCAACTGGAATTGATGCAACCTGCCGAGCGCGAACTGGTGTCGAGATGGAATCGGACCAAGGCCGATTTTCCGGCGAACCAATGTATCCACCATCTGTTCGAGGCTCAGGTCGCACGCACCCCCGATGCCGTGGCCCTGAAGTTCGAAGCGCAGGTGCTTACCTACCGCGAACTCGACACGCGAGCCAACCGGCTCGCCCGGCGGCTGATCCGGTTGGGTGTAGGACCGGACATCCGAGTCGGTCTGTACCTGGAGCGCAGCCCGGAACTCATCATTGCGATACTCGGCGTCATGAAGGCGGGCGGTGCGTATGTGCCGCTGGATCGCAGCCACCCCGGGGAGCGGCTTGTTTACATGTTGGAGGACTCGGCTGTCTCCCTGCTGCTGCTCGAAGAGCGGCTGCGAGGCCTGATTCCAGAGCCGGCGGGAATACAGGTGATGAGTATCGAGACTGCACTAGCGCAAAACGCGGAGAGCGATGAAGCTCCGCATACTCATGTGACTCCGGACAACCTGTGCTACGTCATTTATACGTCCGGCAGCACGGGCCGGCCCAAGGGTGTGGCGATGCATCACCGCGGTGTGACTAACTACATCCATTGGGGCATCCGGGCCTACGGAGCAGACCATGGTGAAGGCGCTCCCGTCTTTACCTCCATGGCCGTCGATCTAACGATCACCAATCTGCTGCCGCTGTTCGCCGGCCGGCCTGTGCTCCTGCTGCCCGAAGAAAGTCCCGTGGAAGCGCTGGCACAGGTTCTGCGGCGAAAGCCGCATTTCGGTCTCATCAAGATCACTCCTGTGCACCTGGCTCTTCTCAATACCATGCTTACGGTGGAGGATCTTGAAAGCGCCGCGCATACCGTCGTTATAGGCGGGGACGTCCTTTCCGCTGAGCCGACGGTGTTCTGGCAGGATCAGGCGCACGCGGTTCGGTTGGTGAATGAATATGGTCCTACCGAGACCGTGGTTGGGTGTTCCGCTTACACACTCGTCACAGGAATGCTGCGTAACGGCGCCGTGCCGGTGGGCGCTGCAATTCAGAACCTGAGTTTCCACGTGCTGGATTCGCATATGAGGCCCGTGCCGATTGGCTTGCCCGGGGAGCTTTACATCGGCGGCGTGGGCGTCGCCCGTGGTTACCTCGGCCGTGCGGCACTATCCGCAGAGAAATTTTTGCCGGATCCGTTCGGTGATCCCGGGTTGCGGATGTATCGGACAGGCGACCGCGCACTTTGGTTGCAGGACGGCAATTTGATGATCCTGGGCCGGACGGACAACCAGGTGAAGATTCGCGGCTACAGAGTGGAGTTGGGCGAGGTGGAGGCTGCGTTGCGATCTCACGAGGCCGTGTCTACATGTGTGGTGATTGTGCGCGAAGACCGGCCCGGAGATAAACAGCTCGTTGCGTATATCGTCGGGAACGCCGATGCGGCCGCGCTTCGCGCGCACTTGCGGCAGACCCTTCCCGAGTTCATGGTGCCTTCGGCATTCGTGACACTGGAGTCGCTGCCGCATACTGCGACGGGCAAAGTGGATCCCAGAACACTGCCCGCTCCGGAGTATCAAGGGTCGCAACTGGAGAGCGAGGCTCCAAAAGACTTTCTTGAAGTACGGCTCATCCATCTCTGGGAAGAGCTGCTCGGGATATCGGGAATCGGACCAACGGACAGCTTCTTCGATCTGGGTGGAACCTCGTTCCAGGCATTGCGGCTGTTCGCGCGTGTGAATCGGGCGATGGCATGCGATCTCCCGGTTGCGACGCTCTTCCAGGGAGCCACGATTCGGCAAATGGCGGAGGCCATCCGGGTTCAGAAGAGTTCCGGCCCCCTCGCTTTGACTTCGGTCGTGCCGCTTCAAACCAACGGGACGCTTCCTACACTGTTTCTTGTTCACTCTGCCGATCGAAATGTAATGGGTTATGTCAACCTCATACGTCACCTCGGTCCCGGCCAGCCCGCGTTTGGCGTACGCGACATCGGTGATCTGGGCCGGCCGGTTCCGCAGATCGCGGCGGAACATGTTGCCGCGATACGGGAAGTGATGCCTCACGGCCCGTACTATCTCTTGAGCTGGTCATTCGGAGGCATCGTCGCGTTCGAGATGGCCGTCCAGCTTCAGCGTCAGGGCGAGACAGTAGCCTTCGTCGGAATGCTGGACACGGCCGCGCCGGATTTAATGCGCGAATGTGGATGGACGCGCGAAGAAGACATCGTATCCGTCTTAGCACATGACGAGGCCGCGCGCCGAGGCCGGGCGTTCACGCTGCGCCCCGAGGAACTCCAGGGGCTGGATCTGGACGAGCAGATCCGTTATGCGGTGGAAGCATTAAGGACTCAGGACGTTGTACCGCCGGAGTATCAGGCCGACGCGCTTGCCAGAGCTGTCGAAACCGTACATGCCAGAATCCGGAGCTATGCCGAGTATTTTCCGGACCGGCTCTCCGCCACTCTCACTCTTTTCCGCGCAAGTGAGCGCGCCAAGAATCTCGACATTTTCCTCGAGTCGCGTACCCCGGAGGAGCAGCGTACGCTGGGTTGGATGCGGCACGTCACCAGTTCGGTGCAAGTGCTCGACGTCTCGGGAGCTCATTCCGCGGTCGCTTCCGAACCGCACGTTCGCGTGCTCGCTCAGCGCTTGCAGGACGCGCTTGCCGAGGCAAGAGAGCGGGCCGGCTGGCAGAATCCTGCGCAAACTTCTCCCGCCATCAAGAACACATTGCAGATAACGGAGCCTATGTATGCAGAGGAACGAGCAAATTAGTGTCACTGATGACTGTCACCGTCTTTCCGCCTCAGACAGGGTGCGCCGTCATGTGCTCTCCCTGCTCGATCTGTCAGCGGAGGACGTACTGTACATCTGCCGGCGGGCAATCCAGATCAAGCATGCGCCGTCGAATCCCAACACGCTTGCCGGACGCACCGTAGGTGTCTACTTCCGTAAGCTGTCCACGCGCACTCGCACTGCATTCAACGTTGGTGCCGGGCGTCTAGGGGCTACGGTGATCGCTTATGGTCCGCACGATCTACAGACGAACACGGGGGAGACGCTGCAAGACACGGCGCGCATCCTGGGCGGTTACCTCGATGTTCTTGTGATGCGAACTAACGAGAGCGTTGAGGAAATGAAAGTCTTCGCCGCCTGTCCCACGATGGCTGTAGTGAACGCATTGAGTTCCGACGAGCACCCGACGCAGGCGCTCGCCGATCTGACGACCATTCTCGAGCACTTTGGGCGGCTCGAGGGGATTTCCATGCTCTACTGCGGTGAGGGAAACAAAACGGCGGCAGCATTGGCCCTTGCGGTCAGCCGTATTCCCGGCATGCGGCTGATTCTGGCTACGCCCGACGGGTATGGCCTGGATAAACAAAAGCTGGATATCGCCCTTCAATTGGCAAGCGCGCACGGTGCGGTCGTCGAAGAGACGCACAATATCGGCTCAGTCTGCGGTCCTGTGGACGTTGTGTACACCAGTCGCTGGCAGGAGATGGGTGTGAGCAAGCCCGATCCGGATTGGAAACGAAAGTTCGAGCCTTTCCGCGTCTCGCAGGCGTTGATGAATCGCGTATCGGGATCCGGTGCAATATTCATGCACGACCTTCCCGCGGTTCGCGGTGAAGACGTGGAGGACGCAGTGCTGGACGGACCGCAGAGTCTGGCCTGGATTCAGGGACAACACAAGTTGTTCACCGCCATGTCCACCATGGAGTGGTGTGTGGGTGTAGTCAACGAAGATATCTGATTCCGATTTCACATTAATCGCCGAACAACCGTTCGCAAATCAATCCTCCAAAATCCAATGCTCACTATGCAAACCGCCGCAAAACGCGTTCCTACGTTCACGAACAAGACCGACGCCGGCGAAGCTCCGATTCTTATGGCTTCCCGGTGCCGATCACATCGAATCGGGACAGCGGAGATCCATGCCCATCATGGCGAGATTGTGCAGGGCGTCTTCTATTCGAGCGACGGAAATCTGGAGCACGCACTAGTCACACTGCCGTGCAGCTTGTATCGAGCCCGCGCCCGATTCCGCCCGGTGCGATCAGGTCCGCTCACGTTGGAACCTGCTGGCCGCTGGCGTGCAAAAACCGCCGCGCGTTTGACACTCGATGCACTGGGGCGGACCGGGTGGGGCGGATCGCTGCAAATTGAAAGTAATGTGCCGATCCGCTGGGGTTGCGGCTCGTCGACGACAGACGTGCTGGTTACGATCCGCGCCGTTGCGGATGCCTTCAACAGGGTGCTGGAACCGGAATGGATCGCAAGGATTTCAGTCGCGGCGGAGACCGCGTCCGATTCGCTCATGTACGGGCCAGAGCGGACCGTCCTGTTCGCGCAGCGCCGGGGCAGCCTGCTGCTGGAACTCGGCGGGCCTCTGCCTCCGATGGTGGTCCTGGGATTCAATACGGAAGTGGATCGCGGTGTAGAGACATTGTCGCTGCCGCCGATTCAGTACTCCTCATGGGAAATCGAAGCGTTTCGCGCCATTCTCGGAATGCTGCGGCGGGCAATCGAGCATCAGGACCCATGGTTGGTTGGACGGGTGGCGACTGCCAGCAGCATTATCACGCAGCGCCATCGTCCCAAACGCTTCATGCCACAACTGCTGCGTCTTTCACAAGAGGTGGGCGCACTGGGTATCCAGGTAGCGCACAGCGGAACTGTGGCGGGATTTCTTTTCGAGCCGGGCAACGAGACGATCGGCCGCATTCAACACGCACAGGCTGGGCTCAAATCACTCGGTCTGGACGAAAGTTGTCGGGAGTTTTCGACCGCACCTTGAACTATCCGGAGATTGTCGTATGAACGATCCGATTATCCATGCCGACGTCGTGGAGGCGCATGCGCTTCCGCGGATCGTATGGCTCCGTTCGAATCTTGTCGTGTTGGCATTCTCGTTAATGAAACTGTTGCCGGCTCGCTTCATCATCCGAAAGGCGCTCGAGAATGGGGAACTTCAGCCGGGAGCCTTAATTGCGGAAACAACGTCCGGCACTTTCGGTCTGGCGCTTGCCATGGTGGCACGTCTCCAGGGACATCCGCTGACGCTGGTCAGCGATCCCGCCATCGATCCGCCGATGCAGCGCCGGCTCGAGGACCTGGGCGCCACTGTCCACATCGTGCGCGAGCCCGCGGCCACAGGCGGTTTCCAGCGGGCCAGGCTGGACGTACTGCAGCGTGTGCTGGCAGAGAATCCCGGCAGTTTCTGTCCGCGGCAGTACAGCAATCCGCATAATCCTGAAAGCTACGGCGCTTGCGCGGAGCATCTGGCGCACGCGGTGGGTCCTGTCGACTGCCTGGTTGGCACTGTCGGATCCGGCGGATCGATGTCTGGAATTTCATCATACCTGCGCCTTCTTGTTCCTGAACTCACCGTCATTGGCGTGGATACTCACGGAAGCGTCATCTTTGGCCAGGCCGACGCGGGGGCCAAAAGGATGCTGCGAGGCTTGGGAAATAGTCTGGTGCCTCCGACCGTCGACCACACCGCTTTCGATTGGGTGCATTGGGTGACTGCAGCCGAGGCTTTCCGCGCCACGCGGCAGCTTCACCAGGAGCACGCGCTGTTCGCCGGCCCGACCAGCGGAGCCGCCTATCTGGTCGCGGACTGGTGGGCACGAGAGAATCCGGACAGCCTGGTGGCCGTGATTTTTCCGGATGAGGGATACCGCTATCTGGACACGGTATACAACGACTCATGGCTGGAGCAGCATGGATTACGCCTCGAAACTCTTCCAGCAGCCCCCGAGGAATGGGATTGTCCTCATGAGACGGGCGACTGCTGGTCTTTCTACAATTGGGCCCGCCGTTCGCATGCATCATCGACGCTGCAGCCGCAGCCCCATAGCAGTCCGGTTGCTATGCAGCGGACGACGGGAAATCGCGAGAAATAGATATGGAGCGGACCACAACGGGTCTCCATATGACGGCGCCCGGAAAACGAGCCCTGCTGTTCATTGAAAGCAACACCAGCGGGACTGGCTACCTGTTTGCGTCAGCCGCGCGTGAGATGGGTTACAGCCCTTTTCTGATTACCGCTCAGCCGCACAGGTACCTGTATTTGTCGCAGCCGGATGCGCCTGAAGTCATCGTCGTTTCGCGCGTGCAAGAGGACGAGATCACGGACCTGATCCGGCGCACCTTCGGTGGCGGTGCTGCGGTGGCCGGGATCACGTCGAGTTCCGAGTACTTCATCGTTACCGCCGCAGCTCTCGCAGCCCGATTCAATCTACCTGGTCCGGACCCGCAGTGCGTTCAAGCTGCGCGTGACAAGTCGCGCCAGCGCGAAGCGTTTACGGCCGGCCGGTTGCCGAATCCGCAGTTTCGTGTGGCGCGGTCGGTAGCCGAGGCTGTCGCTGCTTCGCGTGAGATCGGCTTCCCTGTAGTGATCAAGCCTGTCGATGGAACCGGTAGCATCGGCGTTCGTGCCTGCGTCGACCCCAATGATGTGGAACGGCACGCGACTTCACTGTTTACGCATCCCGGCGATCCGGGCAATCGAGTATTGGTCGAATCACTCATCACAGGTGAGGAGTTCTCGGTCGAGGTGTTCTCCGGACGCGTCGTGGGAATCACCCGTAAGCACCTGGGCGCTGAGCCGTACTTCGTAGAGGCGGGTCACGACTATCCTGCACAGATTCCCCGCGGAGTCGCGCGAACGCTCACCGAGACGGTTACTCACGCGACCGCATTGCTGGGGCTGGACTGGGGACCGCTTCACTGGGAACTACGAATACATCGTGGCCACGCATACGTCATGGAAGTAAATCCGCGTCTGGCCGGAGGATTCATTCCAGAGTTGGTTCGCCAGGCCGAGGGTATCGATCTGATCCGTGAAACGCTGCGTCTGGTCGTCGGCGAAAAACCTGAATTGAAGCCCGACCGCCGGCGGTATGCATCCATTCGTTTTCTTTTCGCGCCCCGCGAAGGGCGTCTCGCTCAGGTCGAAGGGATCGACGAAGCGCGCTCTCAGGATAACGTGGTGGATGTCACGCTATATCGCTCTATAGGAGATGAGCTGGTTATCGCCGGCAATTTCCGCGATCGCCTTGGTCACGTCATCGCTTGTGCCGGCCGACCCGAAGTCGCCCGCATTGCGGCAGTGAGGGCAAGAGAGACCGTCCGCATCGGCGTCGAGACAGTTTGCAATGCCGGACAATGCAAGGACATCTCCTCTTCTGCGCCGCGGGGAATCGGAGTGGCGCGATGAACGACACCGGCCGCATCCGAAAGCCGCTGGATTGGCGAGCGAGGAGGATTGTTTTCGGCAACCGAGCAGATCAGGCAATCGAAAACGAATTGCGTTTCTACCTCGATATCGACCGGGCCCACCTGGTGATGCTCGTAGAACGCGGATTGATTTCCCGCGATCACGGACGGCGCCTTCTGGTGACTATGGACCGGCTAGTGGCGCAGGACTACGCGCCTCTTCGGGGCCGGACGGCACAACGCGGTTTGTACCTGTTGTACGAGGACTGGCTGATCGAGGTCTTGGGCGAGAAAGTCGGCGGCGCTGTCCACCTCGGACGGTCACGGAACGACATCAACGCCACGGTACTGCTTCTGCGGTTGCGTCCGGTCTATCGCAGGCTGACGTCCGAGTTGTTGCGCTTGCTCGCGGTTCTGGTTCGGCGCTGCGAACGGTACGCCGGACTCACAATGCCTATTCACACGCACTATCGGGCGGCGCTACCGATCACATATGGACATTACCTGGCGGGAGTCGCATTAGCCTTGCAGCGGGATCTTCGCGGAATCGAACAGGCCGCTGCGGAGATGGATCGCTCACCTCTGGGCGCCGGCGCGGCCGGCGGCACAAGCATACCGATCGACACGGAGAGGACCGCTCAGCTACTCGGATTCACAAGCGCTGTTCTCCACTCGGTCGATGCGGTGGCCTCGCGCGATCTGGTTCTCCGGTTACTAAGCGCAGCGTCTGTTCTGGGAGTGACCCTCAGCCGCGTCGCGACCGATCTACAGTTCTGGAGCACTGCCGAGTCTGATTGCATCCGCTTTCCAGACGAGTTGGTAGGCTCCAGTTCCATGATGCCGCAGAAGCGCAACGCATTTCTCCTGGAGCACGTACAGGGTAGAGCTGGAGCATTGTTGGGAGCCTTTACCGCGGCGGCCGCCACCATGCACTCCACTCCGTTCAGCAATTCGGTAGCTGTTGGAACCGAGGGTGTAAAACCATTGTGGAGCGCTCTGACCGAGGTGACCGAGGCAATGGTCCTGACGCGGCTGGCTATCTGCGGAGCGCAGCCGCAGCCGGACCGCATGAAGCAGCTTGCCGTGGACGGCTTCACCACCGCGACCGCCCTCGCAAATCGGCTCGTCCAGGATGGAGCCCTTTCTTTCCGGCAGGCCCATCGCTTGGTCGGACAACTGGTGAGTCTGGCAGTCGAACGCGGGGAATCGCTGGAGACGGTCACCAGGCATCGGTTTGGCACGCAAGGCATCGCGGTGCACGCCGAATCACTGGATCCCGATGCGGTCGCTGAAGGCGCCGATTACGGCGGAGGACCTTCGGCAACGTCGCTGGGCCGGGTAATTGATGAACTGAGGCATGGCTGGTCGCGCGGTGCGCACCGGCTCGCGGAGAGAGCACGGCATTGGAGTGAGGGAGCGCGCGCGTTGCAGGCTGCGGTAGCGGATGTAATGGCGACGGAACCTCGACTAATGAGGTCGAGCAGTTTCCGCGAAATAGAACGCGATGACTAGATCCGAGTTCATTCGCTGGTACGATTTTCCCGCGATGCTGCGTGCGATAACTTGTGCTCACAACCGAGTCAAACCGATTTATAAAAACGGCAGAGCGTTTTTAATAGCGGCAGCCTGACCTCACACATTAACGCAACCACGCACTCCTGAATTTCGCGTCATAAAGGTCGCGTTCAAAGCCATGAAAATTACCGACATCGTAAGGGGTGAAGCTTTATGCATGGAAACAACATCCAGGAAGTGATTATTCGAATCTGGAAAGAACTCTTAGACCTTCAGCAGGTTCAGGCGGAAGACAATTTCCTGCTACTTGGCGGTGAGTCCCTTTTAGCCACTCAGGCCTCCGCTCGGCTACGAGACGTGTTCGGATTGGAGGTACCTTTGCGCTCCATTCTGGTTGGAACCGTCGGTGAACTGGCCGAACAAATTGCAACCATTCTCAACGACAAAAAATAAGACGAAGTCATGGCTCGCCTGGGCATGTTCTGCTTTCTCGGTCGAGGTCACCTCGATCCGACCGCCGCGCTGGGTCGCCGGCTTGTGTCTCGCGGCCATCACGTGACCATGTTCCACCTCCTGATCGCGCAGGCGGCAGTTCGAATGGCGGGACTGAATTTCCAGGCGATCGACAGGCTCGACTCTGGAACCATTGTGCGGCAGCGGCATCGACGAGAGTGGGCTCCGCCCCTTAAGTTCCTGAGCACTGTAAGCGCAATCCAGAGTCATGCACAGCACGTGTTGCGAGAAGGCTGCGACGCATTGCGCGCGGCGAACGTTGATATGGTGATTGCCGATCAGATGGACCTGGCGGCAGGAACCGTCGCAGAGTTTCTCGGCCTTCCGTTCATCAACGTGAGCTGTGGCCCTCCGGTTTACCTGGACGAAACCGTACCGGCCCCGTATTTCGGATGGAGCCCGGCGAGTGGTCCCCTGGCAAGCGGTCGTAATCGACTCGGCAATTCATTTATCGGCATGGCTCTCAGTCCGGTGATGAGTGTGCTGAACAATCAGAGGCGCGCGTGGGGACTCCCCGACATTCGGAATCTTAATGGTGTCTTTTCAAAGACGGCGATTATTACTCAGCTGCCCCAGGTCCTCGAATTCAAGCGGCCATGCGCACCGCAGCAACTGTTTTACACCGGTCAGTTTGCCGATGGGTACGTTCGGAAAGCCGTCGAGTTTCCCTGGAATCGTTTGAACGGAAAGCCTCTGATCTATGCGTCAATGGGAACAATCCGGAACAACCTGCCATGGGTGTTTCAACGGATTGCTCATGCATGCGGTTCCTTCGATGTCCAATTAGTTCTGTCTTTAGGCGCGGGCGCGGTTCGTCCGGCAGATCTCGGCCCGCTGCCCGGTGACCCCATCGTTGTGGAGTACGCGCCGCAGATTGACCTGATTCGCAAGGCCGCTCTCGTGATCAATTGCGCCGGGTTGAATACAACCCTCGATTGCGTCTCGAGCGGTGTTCCGATGGTGGCGATTCCGGTGGCCGAAGATCAACCGGGTATTGCTGCTCGCATTCAGCATGCGGAAATGGGAAGAGTTGTCCCGCTTAGAAGACTAACTGTTGCGTCGTTGCGGGACGCAATACGGTCTGTTCTTGATGACCCCCGCTACAGAGCATCAGCGCGTCGGCTGCAATTAGCAGTCAGCAAGATCAATGGTCCCGAAACAGCGGCGGACATCATCGAGAAGGCGCTTTCGGGCTTACGAACCATCGACCAACCAGCGTAGGGAACTACTGATGATTATCAGTGAAAAGAACGAAGAGTCCATCCACGTTTCGGCTCAATTAGACCGTGCGCCGTTGTCATTTGCCCAACAACGCATTTGGCTCATTCATCAACTCGAACAGAACAGTACCGAGTACAACATGCTTTGGGCTCAGCGGATGCGCGGAAAGCTCGACGTAGGCGCTCTAAGCAAGGCGATAAACACGATTGTGCAGCGCCACGAGCCTCTTCGAACGTGTATCGCGGAGTTCGACGGTGAACCGATGCAATGGGTGGACCCGCCGAAAGATATCAATATTCCGATCGACGATCTGACGCACCTTGATACTGCGGCACAACAGGAACGCATCAGAGGCGCATTGAGGAAGGATGGCAATGAGCCGATCGACCTGCGGAAGGGTCCGATGCTCCGGTTCAGGTTGCTGAGACTCGGCGAGAACGATCATGTGTTCTTGAGAGTGATGCACCATATCAACTACGACGGTTGGTCGGACGGACTGTTTTGCAAGGAGCTGAATGCTCTCTATGACGGTTTCTCCGAGGGTCGGCTTGAGCAACTGGTGCCATTGCCGTCCACTTACAAAGAATTCGCCGTATCGCAGCGGAAATCGGTAGCGGAGACCGTCAACACCGGATTGCCCTATTGGCGGAAGCAACTGGCGGGAATTCCGGAGCAGCTGGAATTGCCGGCGGACCGGCCCTACGGCACTATGGCGACGCTCGGATCGGGACTCCATTATGTAGGGTTGTCTGCGGAGCAAATTGCGGGTGTCAGAAGGCTCAGTCAGGCGAATGGGGCAACTTTTTTCATGACCATGCTGAGTGTGTTCGCAGTCCTTCTCCATCGCTACTGCGGCCAGAACGACATCGTCGTGGGCACCCCTATCGCCAATCGTCGTTCGCCAGTGCTCGAGAACATCATCGGGTGTTTCGTCAATGCACTGCCATTGCGAATACGCTTGAAAACGGGAATGACTTTTCGCGAACTCTTGAAGAATGTTCGCGACACGGCCTGGGATGCGTATCAGCATCAGGACGTTCCGTTCGAGCGCATTGTGGAAGAACTGGCGCCGCGACGAAGCTCCAGCCGGACTCCGCTCTTCCAGGTGTCTTTCTCAATGCAGGACACGCCGTCAACCCCGCTCCGGCTTCGTGGACTGGACGTCGAACCTCCGTTCCGAGGAGAAAGGCTGCGTTCCCGCTTTGATCTCGAGCTTCAGGTATCTCCTCGCGAAGGTGAACCGACCTTGTGCTGGTCTTATAAAAGAGATCTCTTCGACGACTGGCGCATTCAGCAAATGGCTCGAAACTACGTGACGCTGATCGACGCCATAATTGCCGATCCGGATCGAGAGCTTTCGGACCTGGATCCGCTCAGCTCAGCGGATCGCGCAATGCTCCTCGAGCAGTTTAACGATACGCAGCACGACCTGCCGGAAGTAACCTTGCCGGCTCTATTTGAACAACGAGTACAACAAGCCCCGGACTCGGTCGCAATAATTTTCCACGAAGCGGTAGTCACATATCGGGAATTGAATGACCGCGCCAATCGCATTGCCGATCATTTGATTGCGCGCGGCATCGGGTGCGAGGACATCGTGGCGATTGCGATGGACCGGACGCCCGACTTGGTTGTGGCCATATTGGGCACGATGAAGTGCGGAGCAGCGTTCCTTCCGCTGGACCCGGATTATCCACCGGCCAGGCTGGCCCATATGTTGTCCGACGCGCAGCCGAAGTATTTGTTGACGACGGTTGCCGCTCAATCCAAATTGCCGGAGACGGCTTACGATCAGCTGATTGTCGATTCCAACGATGCATTGCGGATCCAGGCAGAGGGTCCCGCACACGATCCGGCCAATGCCGAGCGTGTCCGACCTCTAGGGAAGACGAATGCCGTATATGTGATTTACACCTCCGGTTCGACAGGAAAACCGAAAGGAGCAGTTGGGACCCAGATCGGATTCGTTAATAGACTGCTTTGGTTCAACGGCTCGTGTGCATCTAATCCGGAGCAACAGGTATTGTCGAGAATATCGGTCGGCTGGATCGATGGCTTGACCGAACTATTTGCTCCGCTGGTTCATGGCGCTCCGGTTGTGTTTGCCGATTCGGCCAGCGCAAAGACGCCGTCTGCATTGATTGACCTCATTAACCGGTGGCAGATCGGCCGAATTACTCTGGTGCCCAGTCTCCTTCGGGCGCTCCTGGATGAGCCGAACGCCGGCCAGCTTCAGTCTTGCAAGTTGTGGGTCAGCGCCAGTGAGACGTTGCTCGGCTCGGATGCAAAACGTCTTTGGGCAACGGTTCCCGAAGCCCGGTTGCTCAACCTCTACGGGTGCTCCGAATCCTGCGGCGATAGCGTTTTCGCGACTTGCGAGAGTTCGGATATTGTCGTCGGAAAACCGATCTGGAATACCCAAGTATACATTTTGAGCGAGGATCTGCAGCCGACTCCGATCGGCGTACCGGGGGAGGTTTACTTCGCCGGTGAGGGGGTAGCGCGAGGGTATTGGCGTCGTCCGGAACTGACTTCGGAACGATTCATAGCTGATCCGTACGGACCTTCCGGCAGCCGTATGTACCGAACAGGAGATATAGGCCGCTGGCGGCAAGATGGAAATTTGGAGTTATTGGGCCGGGTAGACCGGCAAGTCAAGGTTCGAGGTCATCGGATCGAATCCGCCGAAATCGAAGCTGCTTTGCGAGAGCAATCATCGGTGCGCGACGCGGTGATCGTGCCTCGGACCGACGAGTCCGGCGAAACGAGGTTGATTGCTTATGTCGTGCCGTCTGCAACTCAAGGTCTGAATACTTACGACTTGCGGCGCCAACTCATGCTCGTCATGCCGGACTATATGATACCGACGTCGTTTCAAGCGCTCGATTCACTCCCGACACTGGCGAATGGAAAACTCGATGTAAAAGGTCTTCCGCCTCCCGTGGTATTGCCGAAAACGTTCTCTCGCACTCCGCGGACCGAGCGGGAAGAGATTTTGTGTTCTCTCTTCGCGGAATTGCTCAGGGTCGATGGTGTGGGCATCGACGACGATTTTTTTGAGTTGGGCGGCCACTCTCTTCTAGCCACTTCGTTGATCAATCGAATTCGCCAGGCTTTCGGCGTTGAACTTACGCTACGCGCAATTCTGGAAGCCGGTACGGTCGCAAGCATAAGCGAGCAATGGCCATGAAATTTTCGCTGTTTTTCGAAATGCAGTTGACGGATCCGACTCCGGAGAAGGAAGCCGAACTGTTCCGAAATAGCCTGGCGCAAGCGAAGCTCGCCGACGAGATCGGCTACCACTGTGTCTGGGAGGTCGAACATCACGGGCTCTATGAATACTCGCATTCGTCCGCGCCGGAGATATTTCTCTCCTTTGTCGCCGCGCAAACCAGTCGCGTAAGAATCGGACACGGATGCACTTTGTTGCCGTATCGGTACAACCACCCTATCCGCGTAGCCGAACGAATCGCAACTCTCGACATCCTTTCCGGCGGCCGGGTCAATTGGGGAAGCGCGAGGTCGGGATCGAGAGTAGAGAGAGAAGCATTCGAAGTCGACGTTCCAACGATACATGCTCAATGGCTTGAGGCTCTCGACATGATTCCACAAATGTGGAATTCGGAGCCGTACTCCTACAAGGGTCAGTTCTTCGATATCCCGCTGACTCACGTTCTGCCAAAACCCGTTCAGCGGCCGCATCCGCCGATGTTTGCCGCCTGTAATCGACCGGACGACGCCGTTGCTGTGGGCAAGTTGGGACTGGGCGCATTGTGCATGGCGATGCATCGCGATGAAGCACTAAAGAATCACGTTTTGGAATACCGGGAAGCCGTGTCCGGAGCGAAGCCCGTCGGACGATCCATCAACAATCACTTTGCGTGTAATGCTGCCGCGTTTGTATTGAAGGACGACAACGAAGCCTGCCGCCATGGCCTGCGCGGCGCGATGTACTTCACCCAGGCCATGGTTCATTACTATGGCAAAGAAAGACCTGTCGGAAGAATCAATATCTCGCGCGACTTCCTGCCGGACGATTATGTCCAAGGCTTCCGCCGAGTTCGGAATACACCACAGTCTCAACTGTCATCGATCATAGGAGACGCGTGCGCGGCGCGAGAATCCGTCCAGCGGTTTGCTGATGCAGGCGTGGATGAGTTGATCCTGGTCATGCAAACCGGAACTTCACCTCACGAGTTGACGATGGAGTCAATTCGAACCTTCGGCGAAAAAGTCATCCCTTTCTTCAGCTGATTATTCGGGCAAGCGCTGACGCTTGCCATCGTACTGGGTGCTCCATGATTGACTTGCGTAGCGATACCGTTACAAGACCGACCCCTGCCATGCGGGCGGCAATGGCAAATGCCGCTGTAGGTGATGACGCTTACGGAGAGGATCCGACAGTCAATAAGCTCGAGACCTGCGCGGCGGAGCTCTTTGGTAAGGAGGCGGCGGTATTCGTGGCCTCGGGAACTCTAGCCAACATATTGGGAGTCAAGGCTCATACGCAGCATGGCGACGAATTGCTGTGCGCCGAGCGATCGCACATTGCGGACTACGAGTTGGGAATGCCGGCGTGGTATGCCGGATGTTCGATACGGCAGGTTCAGACTGCAGATGGAATTCTTAGCTGGGAGCTGCTTGAGCGGCATATTCGTCCTCCGCGTCCGATATTCCCGCCTACGACGCTCATCAGTATCGAGAATCCGCACAATATGTGCGGCGGCTCGGTGTATCCGCTGCAGACGATCGACCGGATCTGCGATGAAGCACACGCGAGAGACATCAAAGTCCACATGGACGGGTCTCGAATCTTCAACGCGGCAGCCGCAATGGGCATTCCTCCGGCTCGCATTGCCAGGAAAACCGATACGGTCATGTTCTGCCTGTCGAAAGGTCTGGGTGCGCCCGTCGGATCGATCTTGATCGGGACGTCCGAATCGATTGAGCGCGCCAGGATGCATCGACGAAGACTTGGCGGAGCCTGGAGACAGGGAGGAGTGTTGGCGGCGGCGGGCTTGATCGCCTTGAGAGACATGCCGCAGCGCCTGCATCAGGACCATGTGAAGGCAAAGATACTCGCGCAGGGGCTTGCACGAATTCCTAGCCTGTCGGTTGATCCCGCTAAGGTCGTAACAAACATCCTGATCTTCGATATTCGCGATACGGCATTCACTGCCCCCGAGTTTGTGGCGCAACTCAAAGCGCGTGGAGTGCTCGTATCCCAGGCAGGCGGAACTCGTATCAGAATGGTGACGCATTTCGATGTGAGCATGGACGATTGCATCGAAGCTCTTTCCATCGTTGAAGAGGTCATCTCGAACAGTGCAGCCCACTCCGGCGAACGATCGAGTATCGATTCGAGCGCGCAGCCACAGCCGAATTGCGGATTGGCCTAATGACGATACATGAGCTTGAAATATCGGGCCGTAGCCTTCACTGTGTGACGGCCTCGCTGCAGTTTGCCGCGCCGGTGAATGCGTCCGCTCCGTTTGTGGATTTGCCGGTGTCCATTTACGATGCGCGGCGAGACTGCACGCAGCGGTCGCTGGATCGCCATGGGTTCGTCCTAGCATCTCACTCGAGTGCCGTTTCCGACTTCTACGACGCTGGGGAAGTACGGGAAATCTATTATCCGGAAATCGCCCGGTTTGTCAGTGCGGTCACCGGCGCGAGCTTCGTTACCGTCTTCACGCATTCCGTGCGATGCGCCCCGAAGGCCGACCAGGGGCAAACCGGAGTGCAGCGCCCTTTCAAGTTCGTGCATAACGACTACACCGCCACGTCTGGTTTTGTGCGAGCGCGAGAAGCCCTGGGGGCGAAAGCGGACATCCTGGCGGAGCATCGGTTCTGCATTATCAATGTGTGGCGACCTATCCGAGGACCAGTCCGGGAGTCGCCCTTGGCTGTGTGCGATTCCCAGAGCGTGGCAAAGCGTGATCTCGTATCGGTACCCTCGCAAGATCCTTCAGGACGAGCGATAAGGATTTACACACTCGCGTTCAACTTAGAACACAGGTGGTCGTACTTCCCGATGATGCAACCCGACGAGATGTTGCTCTTTAAGACTTTCGATTCTTCCGATGATGGCCGCGCCCGCTTTACTTTTCACTCTGCGTTCACGGATCCCGCGACACCGCCTGATGCAGCGCCGAGAGAGAGCATAGAAGTGCGTGCGCTTGCGGTGTTCGGATGAGGAGCTGATATGTCGATGGTCATGAATATTGCTTCTGTCGCATTGGACAAGTCGGTCCAGGATTACGGAAACAGAACGGCAATCGTCGGTGAAGGGCTGTCTGTCTCATACAAGTCATTGGGTCAACGTGTCAACGCGGCTGGAAGAGCGCTTCTGAATCTCGGCTGCCAGGCGGGAGATCGGGTCCTCATTGCTCTTCCGGACTCCCTCGAATTCACCGTCGCATTTTTTGCTTTACTCAAGATCGGCGCCATTCCGGTGCCGGTCAGTCCATACGTCTCGTCTCAAGATTATTCCCATTACTTGACGGATACGGATGCCAGGTTTGCCATCGTCCATGCTTCAACGGTTCCGAGCATTTACGACAGAGAGCTGATTGCCATCACCGTTGGCAGCGATCTCGAGAACGCGAAGCATCTCTGTTGGGAACGACTTGTAGAACACAGTTCCTGCGCGGCGCTGGAACCGTATCCCACACCGGCCGACAAAGTAGCTCTCCTGGCTTACACATCGGGCAGCACCAACCGGCAAAAATGCGTCATGCATTCCTCGATCGGAATGGCGATGGCCTGTTGCAACGTCGGATTGCGGACATTTGGATTCGGACCAGAGGACAGGATCCTTTCCGTGTCGAAACCATTCTTCTCGTTCGGACTTGGATTCGGCGTGCTGTTTCCTATTTTTGCCGGGGCAAGCACGATTGTCACTTCGAAGCGTACGGACTTGAAGGACGTTGTGGAATTCATTCGAATCTACCGGCCGACAGTTCTGTGTGCCGTCCCATCTTTCCTTTCGGTCCTGTTGAACGCGCGCAACTGGCTGACTGTGGACTTGTCCTCGATCCGGCTCATCGCTTCTGCCGGCGAACCGTTGGGAATCCGCTTGTACGAAGGATTCAGGGACGCATTCAATATCGAAGTAGTCGATGGAATCGGGTCGACAGAGATGATGACTCACTTCATCAGTAATCGGCCTGGACGATCTCATCCTGCAAGCTGCGGATTGGAAGTGCCGGATTGTGAGGTCGCTTTAGTAGATGATGAGGGCCGGCCGGTTTCAAGCGGCGAAATCGGCAAGCTGATGATCAAAGGCCCGACGCGCTTCATCGGGTACTGGCGCGACCCCGAAGCCACGATGCGTGTCCGCAGCGGCGAGTGGGTCTTCACAGGCGACAATTTCTACCGGGATGAGAACGGCTACTACTACTTCTGCGGCCGCAATGACGACATGTTGAAGGTGGCAGGAGTCTGGGTCATTCCTCAGGAAGTAGAAGCTGTACTATGTCAGCATCCGCATGTTGCCAGCGCATTTGTAACGACTCGAGAAGACGCCGCCGGAAGAAGGCGGCTGATCGCGTACATTGTCCCTCAAAATACCGCAATCCCTACTAATGCTGAGCTTTTGACCTTCGTCGGGGCGCGAGTCGCCGAGCACATGATTCCCGCGGCGTTTGTGATGTTGTCCGCCATGCCCTTGACCTCCAACGGAAAAGTAAATCGAAAAGCGTTGCCGATGCCGAAGTGGCAATCGGCGCAGTGTGTCTAACGACCGATCCAGTCTTCGGACTGTTTTCAGAACCGCTTCGAACCTTTCAGCTGTTTTTTAGAGAGGAGACGAGAATGTCAATTGCCGAAACGAACGTCATAAGTGCGCTGCACTATCCGTCATTGCAGTCGGCGCGGAATACCGAGTTCATCAACAATTACTATGCTCTCAGCCAGGAACCGATGAATTTGCGGGCCGTGGGGCAAAAGTGGTTTGACAGAACCTACCGTCGTGAGTGTGCACGACAACATTCCGTAGGGTTGATCCTCGGAGGAACGCCCTGGCTTGGAACTCTCCTGAAGAAGAAGCTCAAGCGGACGATTATGGTGGATATCAATCCGGCGATGCTGGACACCGCAGAAAGCGCAATCAAATCGACCTCCGACGCGCACGGGGGGGAAGTGGAGTATGTTTGCGCAAACTGGGTCGCGATGCCGCGGTTCTCTTCGGAGATCGACGTAATCGCGGGAGACAACTGTCTGAACTTCCTTCAGTACCCGGAAGGCTGGTGTCATTTCTTCGATGACCTTGTACCGAGACTGAGCCGCAATGCCGAATTGATCATCCGCTTTATCGCAATTCCTGCGACCCATGAGGCGATGTCCGTAGATGAGATCGTGGAAAAATACTCGGCTGCTGATTCCATAAACTACACCCAGGTGCGGGCGCACTTGTTGCTTGCCCATTGGGAACCGGGCTTGATGGCGATACGAACGGAGCACGTCGTCGACATTTTCGAAGCAAATCGATCAAAGTTTGATCCCCTGTTTCGAAAATTTCCGGCGCCGCAAAATGATCTCGTTACGATCACAAAGTTCAAGAACAGCGGTTTTGTGTTGTTTTCACCGCCTTTAGAAGAACTCCTGAGGTTCTTATCCTCCTATTTCCAGGTCAAGAGCGTCCATTTCGGACCATATGGTTTGTCGGAGTATTTTCCCATTATTGTTGCGAAACGCCGATAACAAGCCGCGGCACTAGGTATGACGGAGAATCCGAATGGCGACCGATAACTTTCAACGCGTGTTTCGTGATGGCCGCATCGTAAGAATCGCTGGGTTCCTGCCGCCCGAGACTGCTGATCAGCTAGCGGAAAGGGCATTGCAACTCGTCGACAAGCATGGATTAAAACGTGACGGCTATCCGAGCCGCGGTGGACGGAGTCTGCACGACATTCTCGATGGACACGTCGTCCAGCAGCATTTTCCAGAATTGGTTGAACTCTATTCGAGTGTTCGCGCCCTGGCGGAAGAAATCGTCCAAAAGCCGGTGATTCTCTCGCCGTACCTCCGGTCGGGTGTCAACATCAGAGTCTACAGATATACAGAATCCGAGGATGGCTGGCACTACGATACAAACCCTGTCTCGGCGCTGCTCTATCTGACCGCCGGGGGGCAGCCAACGCAGTTCATCATGCCTGACGACAAGCTTTTGGACATCTATCCGTCACGCGGCTTGTTATTACTCTTCAACGGCCGGAATCTTTTGCATCACGTGCCGAAAGGAGATCAGCTCCGGATCACCTGTCCCCTCAATCTTTATTACCCCGACGACGTCAAGCGGCCCGATTACATCGATAAGGTCCTCTTCGAAAACAGCGACGCCGTAGCCCGATAACATCGGTGCCCAGGCCAATTTCGACGGTGCTTAAGCTATGAAAGTAAGCTCATCCGCTAACCCAAGTCCTACAACCGGCCCACTTTCGTTCCAGCAAGAACGGTGTTGGAAAGTCTTAGATGCCGCCTATGACGTCATTCCGCCCCTGGCGTTTCGAATTAAAGGGGCCTTGAATGAGAAACACCTGGCGACCGCTTTGAGGGCATTGACGCGCCGGCAGGGCGTCCTTCGAACAACATTTGACGACGTAGGGGGAGCAGTCATCCAAACAGTCTCTCCCGAAGCCGAAGTCGATTTCGAAGTCGTAGATCTAAGTCACCTGGATAAGAGCGAATGGGATTACGAGTGCGCTCGGTTGATCCGTCTCGAGGCAAATCGCCCGTTTCTGTTGAATCACGCGCCTCTGATGCGTGTGCGGTTGGTCCGGCTACGAGATGATGAACATACACTCTTCTTCATTGTCCATCACATCATAGGAGATCTATGGTCGATGAAGATTCTTTGGAGAGAATTGGCGCATCTTTGGACGGCGGCCGCCGAGACAGACAATCCAGATCTGGACCCGTTGCCCATGCAGTACATCGATTTTGCGTCTTGGCAGCGGAAGTGGTTCGCCGGCAACGTACTTCAAACACATCTCGCCTATTTGCAGAAATGGGCTCGGAATGTTCCCGACTCTACACTGCCTAACGTTCAGCTTCAGGAAGACAAGACACGGCGTGGTGACGTGGTCTGCATTGAGCTGTCAGCCGAAGTCACTGAAAAGGTGCGTCAGATAAGTCGCGAGCTGAGAGTAACCGTGTTCATGATGCTGCTGGCATCATTTCACATATTCCTAAGGCGCTATACAGGCGCGGACAGGTTCCTGGTTGCCGCCATGGTGGCCAACAGGTCGTCAACCGAAGTTGAATCGCTGATCGGCGTGTTTGCAACCAGTCTCGCAATGCGAATGGAACTGCCGTCGAAGGCCACGCTACACGACGTCGCCGTACACACCCGCGAGGCGCTTTTGGACGCCTATGCAAACCAGTACATGCCACTTTGGCAGCTCTCTCAAATGACGGGCCAAGATCTGGACCCGGTTCGCTTGCGACCGCGAATCTCGTTCACGCTCCAGAGCGCGCCCCTGAAGTCCCATGAGATCCCTGGAATGACCATTACAGAGTTCGCATCCACCGGCGCTGCAATATTCGACGGCGAATCCGGCGCGGTAGCTCCGTTCGATCAGTCATGGGAAGTATGGGAGATGGGGCCCAAATTCAGGGTCGCCGTCGTTTATCGCCGTTGCTTTAAACGGCCAGCTGTCGAAGAGATGTTGAAGTCCTTTGTGGACGTGCTTGAGTCGATCGTGATGAGTCTTGCGAAGTCACCCGTCGGTACTGATTCCACCTACGTGTAACGTTTAACAAAACTTCATAGGAATCTGCGAATGGTTCAAACGGATACAGGCACGCGGCTGCTGCGTCTGGTGAATGGCTATCAATTCACACAGGTAATTTATGTGGTGGCGAAATTGGGCGTCGCGGACCTGCTTCAATCGGGGCCGATGCACATCGATGAGTTGGCGAAGGCAACGGAAACGCACGCGCCTTCTCTCTACCGACTCTTGAGGGCCTTGGCGGGACACGGCATATTCATCGAGTATCCAAATCGTTATTTCGACCTGACTCCCCTTGCAAATTGTCTGCAACAGGATAGTCCTGGGTCGGTGAGAGACATCGCTATTCTGCGCGGAGACGATTACTACCGGACCTGGGGAGATCTCCTGTACAGCGTTACGACAGGTATCCCATCGTTCCAGCGAGTGTTCGGTATGTCCAACTGGGAATATAGACAGTTGAACGCGAACGCAAATGCACAATTCAATTCCTTCGTGGCGGAGATGGCTCGTAGACGGGCCATCTCGGTTCTGAGTACCTACTCGTTTCCAGAAGACGGTGTGGCTGTCGACGTCGGCGGCGGAAATGGGACGCTATTGATGTCCATACTGAACCGGTATCCGCGCCTGCAGGGAATACTGTTCGACATGCCTCAGGTCATAAAGGACGCCCAAATCGAGATCAAGAAGTCCGGCGTCGGTGAACGATGCGTCGCAATGTCCGGAGATTTCTTCAACGAAGTGCCGTCCGGCGGCACTTTTTACATCCTTTCCGCCGTCCTTCATGATTGGGAGGATGATCGCGCCGCGACTATTTTGCGACGGTGCAAAGATTCGATGAACGGCGCACCACTGTTCATCATCGAACGAATTCTTCCCGAACGGAATCAACCTTCCTCTGCCCTGTTGTCCGATTTAGATATGTTGGTAAACACGGGAGGCTATGAACGCGATGAGGCGTCCTGGCGATCGTTGCTGGAAAGCGCAGGATTCCAGCTGGAATCGATAGCGCCGACGGCTTCGGATTTTTACGTTCTCCGGGCAAGCCCTCGCCCGACGACGTAAGCGTGACTCCTCGTTGCGCCTGAAACATCATGGCAGACAAGTTCAAGGAAGGATAAGTGCGGGCTGTTTGGCGCATACGGCCATCCCGATGCCGTGGCTCTGACGCTTGGCGGTCTCTCTGCAGCACCGCGGCCAGGAGAGCGCAGGCATCGCTTATCTGCGGGATGGAGATGTTGCCGTTAAACGGTCGTAGTCCATCCGAGATGACTCGTACAATCGGCGCGGATTCCCTTGAGTTTCTCTCCCTTGAGGGACTGCTCGATACCGCGGTTCCGATCAATGGATTTTGCACGGGTTGTTTCTCCGGGATGTATCCAATCGACGTTGACGGCCTGAGGCAAGCGTCGGTGCGCGACTACATGCATGACACACGCTGAGGACGATTTCAATGCGCCTCACATGCAAACAAGCGTTGTCTTCCTAGAAAGGACAGCCCTTTCATCGAAACAGGAGTGGAGTATGAGTCCGAATGAAATCGAGCAGCATTATTGGGAGGCATTGGATCAGGGCCACAGGACGATTGTATTCAATGATATTCAGGTCTCCGGTGGTGAGTTGGTCGGGCAGGATCTTCGTTGCTCTAAATGGATTCGATGCCATTTTGAGCGTACTCAATTTGTAGACTGCGACCTCAGAGGCGCTGACTTTTCTGCGTCCAACCTGGATCAAGTTCGATTTGTCAGGTGCTCGATGTACGGTTGTGAGTTGCCGGAAAACACAAATATAAGCCTGTGCTGCTGCGTGCTGCGAGGGCTGTGGGGTACGGTAGAAAACCACAAGGTCAAAACTCTCACGCACGGCTAGAGCGCGATGCCGTTGACGCCAATCGGCGACGAGAGCTTGACCGCCTACTTTTCGACGCAAAAAATGACGTTTTGGATCGGCCTATTGCCGCGTTTTGATTTCGGCGGTCGGGCCGATACGTTTTTCCCGAACTTTCAAACTTCCGCCGCCTAGACCGCCGAAATTCTTCCAATATTGATCGGATTGTCCGCAATCACGCCAATCCAACCCCATCGCTTCTTGCCATTGGGTGTTTCCGTATTCACCGGCCTTTTTTTCGGTCTTAGGCCACTAGCAGACATGCGCATGAAGAGCTTGGCGAGAGCGGTGAATGAAGGCGGGAGCAAAGGCGCCACCTTGGCGCACGTCATCATGTGCGCCGCGTCTAGTTATTGCAGAAATAGCGATGGCCGTCATTCTCGTCGTGGGGCAGGTTTGCTGGTACGCACTGTCCGCCACCTGGCGGCCGTCGACGCGGATTCGGTCGCGTCTAGCGACGTTTTCATTCACTCTCGCTTTGGGACAATGAATTTTGTACCGCACAACCTTGCCGCGGTCGGCGCTGGCTCAGACCCGTAAAGCGGATCCCACGATTCCGATCGTAGGACTTCGGCGCATGGATGCCGTATTCGCAGAATCCTTCAGCCGGCCAAGGCTCATGGCGGACTTGATTGGAGTGTGTGCATGCGTAAGCAAACGGTAATTAAACGAGAAATTCCGATTGTCGAAAATGAGCGCGCTCGGCTCCGACTATTGGAACGCGCCGATCTTCCGTTGACATTGCAGTGGCGCAACCAGGATGAAATACGACGATGGTTTCTGAATACGTCTATCCTCTCTGAGGAAGCTCACGGTGCCTGGTTCGAGCGATACGAACAACTCGATAACGATTTCGTTTTTCTCATTTTGATCAAAGAGCTTCACCATCAACCTGTTGGTCAAATCTCGCTCTACAACATCGATTGGGAATCCGGCAAAGCCGAATTCGGCAGGCTCATGATCGGCGAGCCCATTGGCAAGGGCAAAGGATATGCCAAACAAGCAACGACGTTACTACTTCACCTAGCCTTTGACTTTCTGTATCTTCGAGAAGTCTTTCTCGAAGTCAAAGTGGCAAACGAGCCGGCTATCGCAGTCTATAAGTCTGCGGGGTTTACTATTTTCAAATCCTCCCACGACTTGATCTCCATGCAACTCAGAAGCGTGTAGCAGATCCAACGCGGCTATACACCTCAACAAAAGACGTTCGCCAATCATCTTCAATTGGGGAGGCATTCCCATGAAAGAGTTATTGCAGCATTACGCAACCAAAGAAAACGTTAATGACGAAAACCAGCCTTGCGCCTCCGGTCGGGAGTCGCGGATGATCCATTTGTTTCGGCCGTACATGGGACGGGAAGAAATCGATGCCGTAGGTGAAGTACTCACCAAGGGTTGGATCGGTCTGGGACCGAAAACCGCTGAGTTCGAGAAGGCGTTTGCAGCGTACATCGGAGTTCAGCATATGGTTGGCTTGAACTCCTGTACGTCGGCGTTGGATCTGGCCCTCAAGCTTCTCTGCATTAATCACGGCGACGAGGTGATAGTGCCGACGATCACGTTCGTGTCGACCGCGCATGCCGTTGCCTACAACCTCGCGACGCCTATTTTCGCGGACGTTCGAGAGGATACCCTCGCCATCGATCCTGAGGATGTACGCCGAAAGATCACACGACGAACCAAGGCGATTATCGCCGTGCATTATGCGGGCCGTCCCTGCGACATGGAAGCGTTGAGGTGTGTGGCGGGCGATATCCCAATCATCGAAGACGCCGCCCATGCGTGCGGCGCTTCCTGGCGCGGACGGAGAGCCGGCTCGCTGGGTGACTTGGCTTGCTTCAGCTTTCATGCGGTGAAGAATCTTGCAATGGGCGACGGTGGAGCTCTGGCTTGCGCTGATCCCACCGTTGCGGAACGGGCACAGTGGCTACGTTGGCTCGGCATCGACAAAGGAACGTGGGAACGGACCCGCAACAGTATGGGTTACTGGTGGGAGTATGCGGTCCGCGAGATCGGCCTTAAGTGTCACATGAACGATATCCAGGCGACGATCGGTCTCGTGCAGCTTCGAAAACTCGAAGCTATGAATGCGCGGCGTCGCGAGATCGCCCGGATGTATACGGATGCGTTTCGGCGCAGCGGTGTTGTTCAGCCGCCGCCCGACGACACTGAGGAGTCCATGTCCTCCTGGCACATCTATTGCGTCCGTGCCGCAATGCGCGACGAACTGTGCATGGCGTTGCAGGAGAAGGGCGTCACAACGGGCGTGCACTACAAGCCTATCCATCTTTACAACTGCTACGGGAACCGCCCGTCATTGCCGATTGCCGAGCGTGTGTTTCCAAACATTCTTTCGCTGCCCATGCATCCCGGACTTACCGACGAGGACGTCCAGACGGTGATTGGCGAGATCGAAGCTTTCTACCGGCGGAAGCGCGCCTCTGTTGCACGCTCCCTTGCAAGGACTGGCTTGTGAAACCGGGTGAACTCATTTGTGACATCGCCCGCTTTCCGTTCGCCAAGATCGCGTGTGCTTCGCTGGATGTCGAAGACCTGGCGCACATTCACTTGCTCAATAGCGCATTGACAATTAATGACACCGATTACTGGGCACTCCACTGACCTTCCCCCGAATTAATGCCGGCACGAGAGTGAGGAATTATCCCCGCCGTCGTGGCTGTGGGAAAGTGGGAAACTAGCAGCGTTTTTCAGCGTAGAGTTTTCCAAGCGCGTGTTGTGGCCGGCTTTTCCATAGCCTTTTCCTCCCGTCGCACGAAACTGTTCCGGTGGTTGGTTTCCCAGACTGCTGTGTGGACGAACGGTGTTGTAGTGAATACGCCAAGCCTCGATCTGGCGCCTGGCATCTGCAATCGTTTCGGCCGTTGAATAGCCCACAGTGCCGTTATCGTTGGTTTCCCTGAGCAACACAATCGAGTCCAAAGGTGCAACGCTCGCGATGTGGGGGGAGTGGGTTGTTAAGAAAACCGAGAGTTGAGCTGCTCCCCAAAATTCGGACCACGCATTAAGGTGTAAAATCGCGGCCTCGGACAGGAGCAGGAATGAAGACGAGGCAGCGGCGAAATTTCAGCGCCGAGATGAAGGGCCGAATCGCGCT
>Ga0137465_1000279_pt1 | contig 28942 bp, 26 predicted proteins | sample EasRivERMGT828_2_FD_104906 | JGI IMG/M metagenome (GOLD analysis project Ga0137465, IMG submission 104906) | Soil microbial communities from meander-bound floodplain in the East River, Colorado, USA - East River MetaG ERMGT828_2 | ecosystem: Environmental > Terrestrial > Soil > Floodplain ... | reverse complement strand
TACGGGCGGACAGGCACTGGGCCGTTCCGTCGTGAACCGTCCAATTCGACGGGTGGGACTCTCACCCACGAGCCCAACCACCTTCACGGGCTGCTGCGGTCAGTCCATGGTATTGTCATATTCCATCACTCACCTTAGTGGCTTGGCCTGTTCCGATGGTAAAGTAAACGCGTCAGATGACCGCGCGTGCCCATGTGCAGGTGTTCGGCAATCCATGCCGCCGTCACCGCGTTTGCGCCCGCAACCGTTCCGCCAGCCGCACCTTGAACGCGTCGCCTTTGCGCTCTTTCAATTCCTCCACGCTTCCCTTTCTTGTGCAGCGCTTGATGCCCGACGCTGATCTCTCAGCGAAAATATGTCAATACCATTGACTGACCCTTGAAGGAGTTGGTGGTTAGAGATGTTCATTCTTCTTTTGGTCGCGAGAGGATTTTGTCTGAATTGCGTTATCGATTCCAAACCCTGGACACTCACCACAATGCTTCCTTATCAACCCGCTCAGCTTGCGCGCCACTGTCCAACCGGTGTCCAATCCTCCGCTGGGGATGGACAGTCATTCGCTCCGGACGGGCCATCACTGTCTCAGGAAGCCCGGCAGTTCCCCAAAATGAGACATTCCACCTGAATTGGCCCGGAAGTTTGCACGACTGGAGCGCGAGCCGACCAGTCCAGTGTCCAAGTCTTGCGAGCGACTGTCCAACTTTTGTAGTGCGAGCAAGACGCGGAGCGGAGGATGTCCAGAAATTTGCGGTACCGTGTCCATCCCGAGGGGAGGATTGCAGAAGTCGAGAGGTACCGTGCCCAAGTTTTCAGGTACTTGTCTCATCCCCGGACAGTGGATTTGCAAGAAGCCGTGCGTAGAGCTCAAAAGACGATCGGGTAAAAAGACGATCGGGGTTAAAAAGCCGATCGCGATCGGGGTACGATCGTGAATATTGTGGGTGCGGAGACGCGGATCGAACGGAGCGCGCTTGAAAATTTCCCAAGCGCGACGGGTGGTTTCCTTTTGCGGGTCGGAGAGCCGATAGAAGCTTGCCCAAAAGGCTTCCGTCGCCCGGTAGCGATACATTAGCGCAGATGGGGCGGCGGAGTTTCGCGCAAGGCCGTATCCATTTCGACCAGGCGGCCCGTGACGGCATCAGCCATGCCTTGCTTGAACGAGTCGGGAATCCAGGAATCATCCTGCTCGACGACAAACTTCGCCACGCGCATGCGCTCCGCCGGGGGCAGGGACTTGATTTCTTCAATGATGGCTTCCGCAGTCATAGCCCTACAGAACACTGCTCCCGGCCAAAAGGCAAGAGGCGAGCTCGTGCGTTTCAGTGGCAGCGCAACGGCAATTGCGTGAGCACCGCGCCGTTGGTGAGGAGCACTTGGGAGCGAAGTTGAATCGTTAAATCGGTTAAATGAATTAGATCGGGCGCCAAATTCGATGGCCACTGTCGCGCCATCGATCATGGTGTCCTGCTCGTCGTAGATGAAATCGGTTTCCGTGATGGTCAGCTTGTTGGTGCGGCGTCGAGTTGAGGGTCGAGGGCTGAAAGTTGAGTGATGGTGGTGACAACGCAGAGCAACGGCCGAGGGCAGCCGGTAAAAGTTTGAGAGAAAAGGCGGAATTTCAAAGTTTTTGTCGTTGGTTTTCGCGTCCGGGTCTGGCAGAGTGCGACTATGAGCGCAATCGAAGTGATGAACGAAATCAAGGCGCTGCCTCCCGCCGAACAGGAACGGTTGGCCCGGCTGCTGGTAGAGGAGACGGATTGGCTGGAGGACATCCTGGACGCCGCCATCGCCAAAGCACGGATGGATGAGCCAGAACGTCCGGTCGAGATGTTGTTGCGAGAACAAGGTTTGGGATGAGCTACCAGCTCGTCACCAAACAGAGTTTCGACAAGGAGTTCGCCGGTCTGCCCAAGGAGATACAGCGGCGTGTGGCCGCTGCCTTCCTCGGACTGCGCGACAACCCATTCCCGCCCGGATGCGTCAAACTTAAGGGCACGTCCAGTTATCGTATCCGCGTAGGGGATTATCGGATCATTTACTGTCCGGATCCGCCCAACCAGATCATCCGCCTGCTCGCGGTCGGACATCGGCGGGAAATTTACCGCCGACGAAACCGTGACCGTGTTGATCAAGGTGAGATCGAGGTTGTGGGTCTCTGTGGCGGTGCAAGAGGAATGGGTGAGCATGGCGCCATTGGTCAGGAGCAGCGAGTTGAAGTAACCTGATACCCGCACCATTGGTAGCTCAGGCATCCTGCCTGACGTAGAAAGCGGGCTTCCAGCCGCCCGGAAGAACACTGGCCTTTTCTGCGACCACACCTTCTTTTCTGAAGGCGCCTGGTCCGCCGGGCTGGAAGCCCCGGTTCTACGGCAGCCAAGGATGGCCGCCGCTACGGTGCGTGTGTCAAGATGCGCCCAGCAGTGCCTGCGATTGCGAACAAAACTTGCCTTGTGTCGCTTGCCTCATAAGATGCGCCTCAAGCGGGCGCGATAGCAGCGCAGTTCCGCCCGGTGATTTGCGCATGATTCGCTCGTTTGCATTTACGACTCAGGGCCGTCTGCACACCAAAGACATCGAAATGTTTTTGATGCCGACGCTGCTGGCGGACACCAATCTTTTCCTTTGGGTGGACCTGGAAAAGCCCACGCCGGAGGAGACCCGGTCTGTGCTGGAGGATGTGTTTCACTTCCACCCACTTTCCATCGAGGACTGCGTGTCGGTCAGTCCTTCGCCCAAGGTCGAGGAATACGTCCCGAAGGAGGAGGATAAGTTTGCGCCTTATCTGTTCATGGTCATTCATGCCGTGGATTACAGCCGCAAGGACGGCGTGTTCGCGACCAGTGAGCTGAATTTTTTCCTGGGAAAGAATTTCCTCGTGACCTTTCACGAGGTGCCGCTGCGGAGCATTCAAGCCACTGAAGAGCGTTGCTTGAAGAGCACGGTGCACATTGCGCGCGCGCCGGACCGCGTTGCTCATACCTTGCTCGATGGCATCGTGGAGAATTACAAACCAGCCCTGGAAGAGCTCTCCCTGGAGATCGCTGATTTGGAAAACCAGGTGGTGCAAAGCCCGACCAAGACCACGCTCAACAAACTGCTGCAGATCAAAAAAGAAGTGTTGCACCTGCGTCAAATCATCGGCCCGCAGCGGGAGGTTCTGGCCCGGTTTGCCAAAGGGGAATTCAAGCTGATCCGTCCGCATCTGGTGCCCTATTATCGGAATGTTTATGACGCGTTGTTTCACATCTCCGAACTGGCGCAAACCTATACCGACTCCTTGACGGGGATCTTGCAGGTGTATCTTAACATGTCATCGAATCAGACGGGCGAAGTGGTTAAGTTGCTGACGATGATCACGGTCATCACCACGCCGCTGCTCGTGGTGGGAACGTGGTACGGCATGAACTTCGAGACCATCCACGAGTTCAAATGGAAGTACGGTTACTGGATGGCCATTGGGGTGACGGTCGTTTCGACGGCGGCGACGTTGTTGTGGTTCAAGAAGAAGAAATGGTTTTGAAATGCCGGCTCCCAAATCCAGCTTTCTCGACAAGGTCCTCGGCCGGATTGGCCGGCTGGACCAGGCGGGATTGCAAACGGTCATCCAGCGGCTGGCGCGTGAACGAAGTTTTCTGGAAACGCTCTTTAACACCATTGAAGACGGCGTGCTGGTCGTGGATGAAAACGCTCGCATCCTCTATTTCAATCAGGCGGTGACCCGGCTGCTCGGCTTGCAATCGCACAGCGCCGAAGGACAGCCCATCACCCGCTATTTGCCCGAAGTGGATTGGCCGACGCTGTCCGCCCTGGACAGCGCTGGAGGCCAGCGCGTGACGCGCCATGAACTGGAGGTGACATATCCGCGCCCGCGCTTTTTGAGCTTGTACGCGGCGCCTCTGGATGGCGAAGCTGGCGGCAGTTCGGGGCTGGCTTTGATCGTGCACGATGCCACCGAAGCACGTGAAAAAACATTTGCCGCCATTGAGAGCGAACGTATCCAGGCGCTGACGCTTCTCGCCGCCAGTGTGGCCCACGAGATCGGCAATCCGTTGAACGCGCTCGATATTCATCTCCAACTCATGGAGCGCGAACTGAAGAAACTCAAGGCCGCCCTCGCTGAGTTGGGGAGCGCCAAAACGGTTTCGGTCGGGCGAAAGAAATCCCGCAACGGCGCTACCACCAGGGGAACCGAGGAGATCGCCGACCGATTGGAAAGATACGTGGCGGTGGCAAAAGGAGAAACGACGCGCCTGGACTATATCATCAGGCAGTTTCTGCAAGCGATCCGCCCGACGCCCCTTCAGCTTAGTGTCGCGTCCCTGAATGACGTCATCCGTGAAACGATTGAGTTGCTGCGCCCGGAAATCGAAAACCGTGGCGTGACGGTGAAGGAAAAACTCGCCGGCCAGATACCTGGCATCCCGATCGACCCCGCCCAAATCAAGCAAGCGCTGGTGAACCTGATCAAGAATGCGCTTCAGGCGATGACCAAAGGTGGGGTGCTCACCTTGAAGACAGATCAGGCGGCGGAGGGGATTGTCATCACGGTATCGGACACAGGTGGAGGCATCCCGCGGGAGCAGATCAAACGCATCTTCGAGCCGTTTTATACCACCAAGAAGAAGGGCACTGGCCTGGGACTGATGATCGTGCAGCGGATTGTCCGCGAGCACGGCGGCCGGATCGAACTGGAAAGTCGCGTCGGCCAGGGAAGCACCTTCCGCATTTGGCTGCCGCTGCACGAACGGCGCCCACGATTGCTGGAGGCGGGGAAGGGACCGTGAGCCGTGTGGCCTGTAGCATGTTGCGTGAGAGGGCAACCGCCGGCCAACCACGCACTAGGCAGCCCGCAACACGATTGTGCATCCTCCCTGCGGCCTGTATGGATATTTGAGTGGAAACGAACAAACCAACGGTCTTGATCGTGGACGACGAAAAGCCGACTCGCGAAGGTCTGCGGGCGGCGCTGGAAGACCGCTACGACGTTTACGTGGCGGAGGACGCCGCTACGGCCACGGAGCTTTTGGAGCGGGAGGCCCTCGACGTGTTGATTACAGACTTCCGGCTGCCAAACGAAGACGGCATGAAGCTGGTGGCCCGCGCCAAGTCACTTCCCAAATCGCCCGTTTGCATTTTGATGACGGCTTACGGCTCCGAAGAACTCGCCGTCCAGGCGATGAAAAGCGGGGCCGACGATTACATCGCCAAAGGCCGCATGCAGATCGAAGAGCTGGAAATACGGATTGCCCGGTTGCTGCGCCAGCAAAAGCTCGAGGCGGAAAATGTTTCGCTGCGCCAGCAACTCGACACCAAGTTCGGGATGGAGAACATCATCGGCCAATCCTCAGCCATGCTCGAAGTGTTCGACATCGTCGGGCAGGTCGCTCCGTCCAAGGCCACGGTGCTGATCCAGGGTGAAAGCGGCACGGGCAAGGAACTCGTGGCCAAGGCGATTCACCACTTGAGCCCGCGCAGCAAACAACAGATGGTCACGGTCCATTGCGCGGGCCTGGCGCCGACGTTGCTGGAAAGCGAGTTGTTTGGACACGAGCGGGGCGCGTTTACCGGCGCGCACGAACGCCGCATTGGCCGCTTTGAACAGGCGCACGGCAGCACGCTGTTTCTGGATGAGATTGGCGAGATCGACGCCAGCCTTCAGGTGAAGCTGCTGCGCTTTCTGGGCGAACGAACTTTTGAACGCGTCGGCTCAAACAAGACTCTGACTGCTGATGTCCGTGTGATCGCGGCGACGAACAAAAAGTTGGAAGAACTGGTGAAAGCTGGAACCTTCCGGGAAGATCTCTACTACCGATTGAAAGTCGTGGAGGTCGAATTGCCGCCATTGCGGGAGCGACGGGGTGATATTCCTCTGCTGGCCCAAGGTTTCATGAGGGAATTTGCGCGAGAGAACGGAAAAAATGTGAAGGATTTTACCTCGGAAGCCATGGAGGCGCTGTTGAATTACTCCTGGCCTGGCAATGTGCGCGAACTGCGCAGCGCCATGGAGCATGCGGTTCTGTTTTGTCGCGGGGAGAAGATCGCCGTGCGTGATCTGCCATCCGAGGTGCGTGGTCTGGCAGGACAGGCCAACGCCGAGATGCGGCGGCTATTGGTCCAGGGTGATTTGACGGTCAAGGAGGCCGAGAAACAACTGATCGTTCGCGCGCTCAAAGAGAGTGAGGGGAGCCGGACAGCCGCGGCCAAGAAGCTGGGCATGAGCCGGCGCACGCTGCACCGCAAACTCCATACATATCACCTGGAAGGATTTTAATTCATGTCCGTCCCGGTGCAGGAATTGATTCATAAGTGGGAGTTGGGAGCGGGAAGCCGGGTGCTCAAATTGATGGTGGGCTTCGTGGCGATGGTGGGGCTTGCGATCTTCTACGATCTGGCTGCGTTCCGAAATTTGTCCACCCTCGAAGGCATGGATGCGGCGCAACTGGCCCGGAATATCTCCGAAGGCAGGGGCTATACGACGGAGTTCATTCGCCCGTTGAGCATTTACCTGCTGCGAAGACACGCCAATCAAGGAGTCCCGACGCCATCGAACGATTCGAATCCGACCAACCGCGTTGCAGCGGTGCCCCCGCAGGATGGCTTTCGGCTGGACGGGCCGCATCCTGATTTGGCAAATGCGCCACTTTATCCGTTCCTGCTGGCGGGCGTGTTGAAGGCAATGCCGTTTGATTACCCGGATCTTTCCACGGTCAAGCAGTTCTCGATTTACGGTCCTGATTTATGGATCGCCATTTTCAATCAGGCGCTCTTTCTTCTGGCAGTCTGCATGGTTTTCAGGCTGGGTCGGCGTTTGTTCGACGAACCGGTCGGCTGGATGTCGGCCGCGCTCTTGCTGGGGACGGATCTCTTTTGGCGGTTCAGTATCTCGGGACTCCCCACCATGCTGTTGGTCGTGATTATTCTGGCGCTGGTTGAAGTGCTCGCGCGGTTGGAGCCGGCAACGCGCGAAGGAACACGAAGCCAATTGTGGCTTGTCATGATGGCGGCAATAGCAGGCCTCCTGACAGGTGCGGCTGCATTGACGCGCTACTCCTTCGGATGGCTCATTGTGCCGCTCGTCCTCTGGCTGGCGTCGTTGGCGGGTAATCGGCGAGTGCTCCTGGCGTTGGCTGCGGCGGCCGTTTTCCTGGTCGTCCTGGCGCCCTGGGTGGTCCGCAACTATCAACTCAGTGGCGCGCCTTTCGGCACAGCCGGCTATGCCCATTTTCAGAATACGCCAGTGTTTCCCGGACTCGACCTGGAGCGGTCATTAACTCCGGACTTTAGCCAGATGAGTACGGGGGTTTACTGGCAGAAACTGCTGAGCCATGTGCGTGAGATCATCCAAAATGACTTTCCAAAGTTTGGCGGCAGTTGGGTATCCGCCTTGTTCCTGGCGGGATTACTTGTGCCGTTCAAGAACCCGACTTTGTCCCGATTGCGATTCTTTCTGGTCTCTTGCCTGGTCGTCCTGACCGTTGTGCAGGCCTTGGGCCGTACTGGTTTAACCACCGAATCTCAGGAGCTCAACTCGGAGAACTTACTGGTAGTGCTGGCCCCGTTGGTCTTCATCTACGGTGTCAGCCTGTTTTTTGTTTTATTGGAGCAGTTCACGGCCATCGCCGTCCGCTATATGATCACAGGAATGGCATTGGTTCTGGCGGCGGCGCCCTTGATCCTCACCTTTCTATCACCATCACCCTCGCCGATTGCGTATCCGCCGTACTATCCACCCTGGATTCAAGACAAGGCCGGGTACGTGGAGGAAGGCGAATGGATCATGACAGACATCCCGTGGGCTGTGGCCTGGTACGCGGGCCGTCCGCAAAGCGTTTGGCTGACTTTGAAATATCGGGATGGGGCGTCCGCGAAAGCTCCGGAGGATTTCTATGCCATCCATCATCTCCGAGCGATTCAGGCGCTTTATCTGACCTCCAAGACGTTAACGGCTTTGGACACGCAATCGCTCTACGAGTGGGTCCGAGGAGCCAACGAAGCTGAGACCTGGCAGAACTTTGTCCTGGGAACCTTTCTGAAGAGCGAAGTGCCGACAGGCTTTCCCTTGAAAAGAGCCCCTGAAGGGGTGTTTCCGGAACTATTTTTGACTGATTCTGAACGAATTGAGCGCAAATCAATCCAATCCCCCGAGTAAGTCACATAGGGCCAGACTGCGGCTAGATTTCTATTTGACATCCCGAAGCTATTCAGTGAAAACCGTGCGAGTTGTTAGGCTGAAAACCTCTGAAATTGGTTGCAAGAAAATAATTTAACTATGAAGAAACTCATCGCGTCCGCTGGTCTGGTCGCTGTTGGAACCGCAAGTCTTCACGCCGTCGATAGCTATTATGGTTTGAGCCGTCAGGAAGCCTCCAAACCTTGGAGTATTTCTGCTTCGTTACGTGGTTTTTACGATGACAACTTCGCGGCCGCCCCCAAGAGCATCCGTGAGGACAGTTGGGGGATGGAGTTCAGTCCTGCCTTTGCCTTGAATTTTCCAATGGAACAAACCTATGTGCGGGTGGGTTACATTTACTCGTTGAAATACTATTTCGAGCGGGACGATGACAAGGCCGATCATAGCCATGATTTTAATGTGAAGGCCGAGCATCGGTTCAGTGAGCGGTACAAGATCGAACTGAGCGATTCTTTCGTATATGCGCAAGAACCGGAGCTCATTGACGAAACCACTCAAACCCAGTTCCGGACCGATTCCGACGTCTATCGCAATCGAGCCACGGTCAATTTTGTTGCGGAGTTGACGGAGTTATGGAGCTTGCTGGCTGGCTATCAGAATATTTGGTATGATTACGTCCAGGAGGGCGACTTTAGTCGATCCGCGCTGCTGGATCGCACGGAACACCTGTTTCGGCTGGATGGACGCTGGCAGATGCAAGAGCATCTCATCGGCTTGGTGGGCTACCAGTACGGCGTTAACGATTACAGAAGCAAGAACCTGATCACGAGCCTGGTGCGAGGTGATGATCGGGATAACACCGCGCACTACGTTTATCTCGGGGCCAATTATTCCTTCAGTTCGCAGTTGAACGGGGAGGCGCGCGCTGGAGTGCGGTCCACAGACTATGACACGGGCGACGACGAGTTGAGTCCCTATGTGGATATAGCCGGCACCTACACCTATCTGCCCGGGAGCTATGTGCAACTGGGGTTCCGACATGACCGCAACGCCACCGATGTTGCTGGATCCGGCGCTGACATTACCACCGATCAGGAAACTTCGTCTGTTTTCGGTTCGATCAACCATCGAATTACTCCCCAGTTGAATGGCAGGCTGGAGACTCAATACCAGCGCGGCGTTTTTAACGGCGGACCAGCCGACGGCGATCTGGAAAACTTTTTCCTCGCAGGTGTCAACCTGGAGTACCGAATCAATAACAACTGGGCCGCCGAGACCGGCTACAACTATGACCGGCTCGATTCGGATGCAAGTAACCGCAGCTTTACGCGCAATCGCGTTTACGTCGGAGTCCGTGCTAGTTATTAACCATCAATATTGAACTGAATGGGAGGCTGGAGGACAACTCTAGCCTCTTTTTTTTGACGTATGGAAGCCAAACAAAACTTTAACGCGCCAGAGATGAAACTCCACTTTCTGGATTACTGGCGCATCATCCGCATCCGCAAGACCGTCATCCTCGCGGTCTTTTTGCTCATCACGATCACGACGACCATCGTCACGTTCATCCGACCCAAATGGTACGCCAGCACCGTGCGAATGAAAGTGGAGAAGGACTCCCTGGATGTGGCGGGACTCGGCCAGGATCGGCAGTACCTGGGTTTTGACCCCTATTGGATCCAGACGGAGTTTGAAAAAATTCAGTCCAAGCTGATTCTCTATCCGGTCATCACCAACCTGGGGTTGAACCGAAGATGGGGGGAAAAGTTCAAGCAGCAAGAGGAGTTAAGGACCAGTGACTCGTTTATGCTCCTCAAGGGCCAGATCGATGTTCGTCAATCACGCAATACCAGCTTGATTGAGATCCGGGCCTTCAGCGAGGACAACGATGAGGCAGCGGTGATAGCCAACATGATCGCCGAGGTTTACCGCACCAATCGCCTGGAAATGCGCCAGGATCTATCCAGGGGCGGCATCAAAGTCCTGGAGGCGGAATGGAAGAAACAGGACAATATCGTCACGAACATGCAGGCGCGGGTGAACGAGCTCAAAACAGAACTGAACATTTCCGACATCGAAGCTCAAGGTCAAGGCTATGGATCGCCCAGCGGGGTGCTCGAGCCGGAAACCCTCCGCAAGTTGGAAGGCTCCCGCATCGAAGCCAAAGCGGAATTCGCGCAATTCAGCACGACGCATAGCGGTCTCACCAATCTTTCCCGCGCTGAGTTGAAAAAGGCCCTGGCCACTGCCGTGTCGGATTCTCTATTGATTGAATTGCTCGGCAACCTGTCCGCGGCGGAACAAAAACTGGCCGAGGACATGGAAAGTTTCTCTCCCGACCATCCGGAAGTGAAGCGCTTGCGGAGCCTTCTTGAGCGAATTAACTCCCAACTCAATGACCGAATGGATGGCATTCTCGAAGGCCTCAAAGTCAGGACCGCCGCGGTCAAAGCCAAGCTGGATCGCCTGGAGGCCGACGTGGCCGAAGCCAAACAGGTCGATATCAAAGCGGCCAATGCGCGGCGTCCTTATTTCGGGCTCAAACGCGACCTCGAGACCCAGTTGGAAGTGCGCGATCGGCTCTGGCGTCGAATCATCCAGGAGAAAATCGATACCGCCATCCCCAAGACGGTCGTGGAAATCATCGAACACGCTGAACCGAGCTTCCGCGCGGTTCGCCCCAAAAAGACGCTTAACATTGCCCTGGGGATCGTCGTCGGTCTGGCTGTTGGTGTCGGATTGGCCTTTTTCATCGAATACCTCGACACCAGCGTGAAGACGATCGACGACGTGGAGCGCGCGTTGCAGGCGGCCGTGCTCGGAGTCATCCCGCAGAACGTCGGTGCGCTCATCGACGAAGGACCGGACAGCCCGCACGCGGAAGCTTACCGCGTTTTGCGCACCAACATTCTTTTCTCGCAGAAGGATCCCAAGTTGAACACAATTACTGTGGTCAGCGGCGGCGCTGGGGAAGGCAAGTCCACCACCATTTTCAATCTCGCAACGGTTTTTGCTCAAAACGGTCAGCGTGTTTTGATCGTGGACTCGGATCTGCGACGGCCCAGCATTCATAAGTTGCTGAAGGTTACCAATGCGATCGGGCTGACCAACTATCTGCTCAAGCAAAACACCCTTGAGGAAGTGATCCAGACCACGCCGTTGTCCACGTTGGATTTCCTGCCCAGCGGCAAGCTGCCCAGCAGCTCCATGGGTGTGTTGAGTTCGGCTCAGATGAAGGAGCTTATTCGCGACCTCAAACGGCGTTACGACTGGGTCTTCTTTGACTCACCACCGATCATGGGCGTCAGCGATGCTGCCATCCTCGCGAGCGAAGTGGACATGGTGCTGCAAGTCATCCAGTACCGCCGTTATCCGCAGCCGATGACCATCCGCGCCAAGCAAATGATTGAAAAGGTCGGTGGCAATCTGCTGGGCATTGTCCTCAACAATATCAACATGGCCTCCGACGAGAATTACTACTATTACAGCGGTTATTACTACGATTATTACTCCAAGGAGGACGATGGCGAGCCGGCGGAAAAATCCAGATCAAACAAGAAAAAGCCGGGCCAGGAAGAAGCCAAGGTGGAGATCAAACCAAGATACTGATCCGCTGTCCAAGATGATGGTTGCTTGATCTACCCTTATGAAATTAGCGCAAAAACGATTCAAACCATGCCTGGGACCTGGCGCATGCTTGCTGGCTGGCTTCCTGTTGATCGGGTGCGGCTCCTTGAAATATTCCGCTGATCCGGTGAATCCGGCAGCGCCGTACGTGTTTCCGGGCCAGGCCACGGCGGGACAGCATCCGCCTCCTGCGCCCTCCGCCACTCCTGGTCAGAATCTGGTTCCAGTAGGGGTGCCAACGGTCTCACCCGGAGAGTCCCTCTCTGTTTCTTCCATGCTGCGGTCCGGGGACACGATAATGATCAGCTTCTCGGACCTGCAGCCTCCCGGGCTTTTGCCCGTCACGATGGAGCTTGGTGCTGATGGGAAAGTAACGTTGCCCTTCAATATCATCGTTCAAGCCACAGGCAAAACCACACGGCAGTTGGAACAGGAGATCCGAGCCGAATACGTGCCCAAGTATTTCAAATACCTTACGGTCACGGTCAGGCCGGAGATGAGATTCTTCCATGTGAATGGCGAGGTAAAGGTCCCTGCTGCCGTCCCTTACCGGAGCGACACTTCGGTGGTCAGGGCGATCGGGGCGGCTGGCGGCTTCACCGATTTTGCCAGGCGTTCCAAAATCTTGCTCACTCGATCCAGTGGTGAAAAGCAGATGATTGACTACGACAAAGCGCTGAAGGATCCGCGCAAGGATCTGCCCGTTTATCCCGGCGATCACATTCACGTGCCCAGACGGGGCTTTTAGTGGTCCGACTCACAATTCTTAACGGTAAAAAGGCGGGCACCGAATGGGTAGCCCGCCGTTTTCCTGTACGCATCGGACGATCGAGCGCCTGCGACCTGCGTCTGGAGGAAGACGGCGTTTGGGACCAACACCTTGAATTGAGCTTCGATCCCGAACAAGGCTTTATCCTTACGGTCCAACCCGACGCGTTAGCCAGCGTCGGCGGCCAATCCATTCAACGAACCTCGTTGCGCAACGGCGATATCATCGAGATTGGCGCCTTGCAAATGCATTTTGCGCTAAGCCCAACCCGACACCGAAGCTTGCGCATTCGCGAGGCTTTGACCTGGATTGCGCTGGCCGCGCTGTGCCTGGGACAGATTGCTCTCATCTATTGGCTGGCTCAGTAGGTTGTATTAGAGCGGTTGCCAGAATTCATTTCCGATTGGCAACCTATTGGACATGCTGCGGGTCGCAGACCCGCGCTCCCGGAGCGAGCCTCTGTGAGGCGCAGCAGCCTTGGCTCTTGGTTTGGTCGGAAATTATTTTTGGCAATCGCTATAAACCGTTGAATCGCTGAACCGGTTACCAAATCCTCACCCTTGGCGCGTTTGGCCTTCCCTTCAACGCTTCGACAATCGAACGGTTCAGCAATTCTTCTCTTCCACTCTCTCTCAATGGCGGAAATGCCGCACCCCGGTAAACGCCATCGCCACATTGTGCTCATCCGCGGCCGCGATTACTTCCGCATCGCGCGTCGAACCGCCCGGTTGAATGGCCGCCGTGGCGCCGGCTTGCGCGGCGGCAATCAAACCATCGGGAAATGGAAAGAAGGCATCGCTGCACACCGCGCTGCCCGTCAGCGAAAGCCTGGCTTCCCCCGCCTTCCACGCGGCCACGCGACTGGCATCGACTCGGCTCATTTGGCCGGCGCCGATACCCAGGATGCAGCCAGGCGCAGCATAAACAATGGCGTTGGACTTAACATGCTTGACCACCCGCCATCCAAAGAGCATGGCTTGCAGTTCCTCCGGCGTGGGTTGCCGTCGCGTGACGACTTTCAAATCCGTCGTCGCAATCCTTTTCAGATCTCGCTCCTGCATCAAGTAAGATCCTGCGCCCACGCTGCGCATTTCCAGCAAAGAAGTTGTCACCGGATTTTGCAGGACTTTCAGCAGTCGAAGATTCTTTTTCTTCTGGAGCAGGGCGGTCGCATCCGCCGAAAAATCCGGGGCCACGATCACTTCGCTGAAGATCTCGGCAATGGTTTCGGCACATGGCAAGTCGAGCGGCTGATTCACGGCAATAATCCCGCCAAAGGCGGCCTGCTTGTCCGTGGCAAGGGCCTTGTCCCAGGCTTCGCGCAAATTTTCCCCCTGAGCAACGCCGCAAGGATTGGTGTGCTTGAGGATGGCTAGTGTCGGACGGTCCTCCGAGAACTCGGCGATCAAGGCAGCCGCCGCCGTCAAATCCAGGATATTGTTGTAGGAAAGTTCCTTGCCATGGATCTGTTCGAAGAATTCATCGAAGCGTCCATAAAGCGCGGCGCGTTGGTGCGGATTCTCGCCGTAGCGCAAGGATTGGGAGAGAGACGCTCGGACCCTGAGGATGTCGGGCAACTGCGTCTCTTCTTCTTTCGGCATCTGGATCACAGAACCGGGTTGACTGCCGATCCAAAAGAAGGTCTTGATCAAGTGCGCCGCAATGCTGGCATCGTAGGCCGAAGTGCGGGCGAAGACTCGCGTCGCCAGTTTTCGCCGCAGTTCGAGCGTGGTATTGCCGGTGGCTTTGATCTGGGCGGCGACGTCGGAATAATCGGCCCAGTCCATCACGACGGTGACACTTTCATGATTCTTGGCGGCGCTGCGCAGCATGGCTGGACCGCCAATGTCAATGTTTTCAATCGACTCCGCCAGGCTGGCGTCTGGTCGGGCAATCGTCTGTTCGAACGGATAAAGATTCACCACCACCAGGTCAATAGGTTCGATGCCATGCGCTTTGGCAGCAGCTTCGTGTTCGGCATTTCCTCGCAGGAAAAGAAGGCCGCCGTGGATTTTCGGATGCAGCGTCTTGACGCGGCCATCCAACATTTCAGGAAAGCCGGTGTGCGTGCTCAAATCGGTCACGGGCAAACCTCGTTCACGCAGTGTTTTGGCCGTGCCGCCGGTCGAAATCAAACAAATATCCGCCTCAACCAGGGCTTCGGCGAAGGGGATCAAGCCGGTCTTGTCATAGACGGAAATCAGTGCGCGCTGAATTCTCGACATAAGTTGCCTACGAATTTCTTCCAACGCCCCTGTGACAGTCAATTGCAGAATGCAAAATCGACATTCTCATCATCCTGCCTTGAAAGGCATCTTTGAAACGGCATTCCATTATCGCCCTCGTCATCGCCCGCGAGCCTTTCAAGAACGAGGACAAGCAGCCCGCCTCGGGGTTTCCGGAGGCATTCTCAAACCTCGACACTTTGACCCGGCTGTGGCTGAATAATTTGGATTTTTGGGTGTCGCGCTCGAATCTGCTCCTCGAACCATTGGCGTGAATCGACCTGACCGTGACCGAGCAGGACAGCCCGAGGTTCCACTCTGCCCACGAAGTCGAGCAAGTCCTCCCGATTTGCATGGGCCGTCAAATCAAAATCCTGCACTTCGCAGCGTCGGGTCATTTCTCCGGCCGAAGGGCTGAAAAAGAAGGTCTCCCCCGGTCGGGCAGCTTTGAGGCGCCCGCCGGGCGTGTCCGGATCGGTGTAACCAACGAAAAAAATGGCTTGTTGTTCGTCCCCCATCATACGGATAGCCAGGTCGTGAGCGGCCGTGTTTTCGTTCATCATCCCGGCGGTCAGGACAAAGATTCTGCCGCCGGTCAGTCTCACTTGTCCGAGTTGGCCTTTTTCGAGGACTTGCAAATTCAGCGCCTCCGTAAGGCGAAGATTTTGGTGCTGGCGATGAGCGCGATGTGCTTCCAGATCGTAAATTTCCGTGAAGACGCGGCCCAATCCGCCAATGTAGATGGGCTGGCGGCGAAGTTTCCCGGCACGCATCTCCAAGGCGAGCATGGCCAGGATTTCCTGTGTGCGGCCCAGCGCAAAGACGGGGATGAGCACGCTGCCTCTGCGCTCCAGGACGCGATTAATGGACTGCGCCAGGCGGTCCATTTCCGCCTCACGGCGGAAATCGGGCGGCACGACCCGGTTGCCGCGTGTTGTCTCCATGATTAACACGTCCGCTTTCACGTCGTCGAAGCGGGCGGCTCGCAACAGTGTCTGGTCGTGAAAACAAACGTCTCCTGTGTAGAAAAGGGTCTCCTTCTCCCCGCGCACCATCATCCCCCCGGAGCCCAGCGCATGACCGGCATCGTAGAATTCCAACGTCGCAGAGGAGAAACCGGCACGGGTCCTGTGATAGGACGTCCATTCGATTTCGCGATTAAATTTGTAGCCCTGGAAAAGAGGCTCGATCTCGTCCACCTCATCATGCGAATAGAGGGGATATTCCTTGATGCCGCTTTCGTCGCGTTGACGCGTCATCACGTTGACGGAGTTGTGGAGCACGCGTTCGACGAGGAAATAGCTGAGTTCGGTCAGCAGCACATGGGCTTTGGGAAAGTGCCGCACCGCCACAGGCAACGAGCCCACGTGATCATGATGACAATGCGAGATCGCAATCGCATCGACATCCTCGTTAGCAATGAGGCCATAGAGCGGGAGACTCGCTCGGCCCTCGACTTTCGGATGCGTGCCGGCGTCCATGAGCAATCGATGGCCCTCCATTTCCAGGAACCATCCACTGGCTCCGATCTCCGTGTCGGGATTCAGATTCACAATCCGCATAAGGGAAGTTATGTCATTGCCGAACCACGGCTCAAGGATGGAGTCCCAAGCGTTAACCTTTTGGTCTGTTCAGCGTCCCCGACTTCTCGTTGCTCGCTTTAGGGATTGCTCGTAATCCGGGACCAATCGAAGCCCTGGGTGGCGGCGTATTGAGCAAAAGCCTTTTCATTTTGAATCAACACCGCGCGCACCACACTGGAATCATCGGCCCGCCCAAGGTTCAGGAGCAAGTCCGGGATGACATCCACCTTTTTGTGAGCATAGGTGAGCGCAAATACGGCCTGAGCCACGGCATAATAAGGCAAATCCTTATAAGCGCCCTCGGCAGAATCCTCCACCGCGTCCGCCAGGAATTCGAGTTGGTCCACCAGATGCGGAAACTTGGGAGCGTTGATCTGCGTAAAGGCTACTTTCCAGAGCGGCAATTGCCTCAAAACCTGCTCGACCACCTTTGGGGTGATGAGCGAGGCGCCATGGTTCACATAATCAACGAATTCAGACATAGCCAAACCTTAGCGATTGAGCAGAGGAAGTAAATCGGAAAGCTCGGATCGGAAGTGATGATAAAGCGCGCTTTAATTCGTTAGGTTGATCGAGACGTTGCCTCATGGGCCTGAAGCGGCCTGTGGGCGTTATTTCCGCAACTTCGCCATGAAGCCCGGGTCTGTTCCGGCCAGATCGCTGCGACGTTGCCGGGCCAGCAGTTCCCCATACACACGCACGTCATGCACCAGCATATCCAGCCGCAACCGCAGCGCGTCACTAACCTTGGCATCTTTAACATCGATCTGATCGGTGAACGACACACCATAAGGCAGGGTCCAGGCGTAGCATTGGCGGGCGACAGTGCGAAGTTGATCGGTGACGGTCAGGCCTTTCTCGTGCGAGGCCACGATGGTGGCAAAGAGCTTGCCGGCAAATTCGTGCCAAAAATGATCCAGGAAATTCTTCATCGTGCTGCTGATGCTGCCGTGGTAATCAGGCGTGCCGAGGATGTACGCGTCCGCTTGTTCGACACGGACCTGCAACGGCGAAAAACTTTCGGACTCTTGCGACGAATCCGGATTAAAGAGTGCCAGCGGCTCCGCCAGCAAATCGAGCACGTCCACCACCACGCCGCGGGCTTTAAGCCGCTCGGCAACGTGATTCACCACGACGCGTGTGGCAGAGGCGCGATTCAAACTGCCGACCACCGCAAGCACATGCAATCGTGGCGCCGTCATGACCAGAGGTTAGCCGCTTTTTTGATGGGCGCAATATCGGGAGTAGCCCCACGGCCCGACTCCCATCTATCCTGTGGAGATGAAACTGGCTTTTGATCTTTGCCCGCTTAAGCATAGAATAGAACTGACCCTGCTAGAGAGATGAGGTTCACGGCGTCCATACTCCTCTTGACTGGCTTCGTTCTGGCCGCGCTTTATTACTGGAAGCAGCTCGCCAGACATGACCCTGCATTGACGCTGCGAGCATTTCTGAGTTGGGTCTGCAAGGGAGTCGTCGCGCCCGTTCTCCTGTGGATCATTTTCAACTCCGGCATTTTGATGCCCGCAATCCTGCCCGAAATGGAAATGGCCAGGGCCGGCGGCGGCAAATGGATTGGTGTGCTGCTGACGGTGACCGCGCCCGCCCTGCCCGTGATTGGATCGTACTGGGCTGCATTGACGTTCGGGACGCTCATTGTTGCCGTCTGGCATCGTCTGGAAACGCGCGAAGAGTTTGTTGACTACAGCGTGTTCTGGTCTGTCTTGATGCTGCCGTTCGCGGGGCTGATTCTTTATTTCACGAACTGGGCGTGGGCGGGGTTTGTCCTGTTCGTCTGGTTGTGGCCTGTTCTTCACAGCACGATCGCGCTCCTGCCCGCAAAGAAGCTTCCGCCATGCTATTCAGGCGCCATTGCTAAAATGAAGTTCGGCAAGTACGAAGATGCCGAATGGGAAGTCATTCGCGAGCTCGAAGAATGCGAAGACGATTTCGAAGGCTGGGTGATGCTGGCGGAATTATACGCCAATCATTTCAACGATTTGCCCATGGCGGAGAAAACCATCCTGGAGACGTGCGCGCAGCCCAATGTAAATCCATCCCAGATCGCGGTCGCATTGCATCGCCTGGCCGACTGGCATCTGAAACTGGCCGAAGATCCTGTGGCGGCGCGGCGGGCTCTGGAAGGCATCTGCCAACGGTTTCCTGGCACGCACCTGGAAAGAATGGCGCGACAACGCATCGCCCGGCTTCCGGCAACGCGGGAGGAGCTGCGCGAACAACGGGAGAGCAAGCCCATCCACCTTCCAGCCCTCAATGACGGTCTCGATGAAGTCCCGGAGCATGACGTGTCGAAAGGCGTCCAGGACGGAGCGACCGTGCAAGCCAGTCGATGGGTGGAGAAACTCAAACAGGATCCTGACGATGTTCCTGCCAGAGAAGAACTGGCCCGAATCTTCGCCGAACGACTCGATCGGCCCGATTGGGCTATCGAGCAGATAGACCTCTTGATGCAAATCCCCGGACAGCCGGAACGCAAAAGAGCGGAGTGGTTGAGTTTGATGGCCGCCTGGCAGATCAGATATCTGCGCGATGCCGGCGCGGCACGGACAACCCTGGAGCGGCTCATCCGGGAGTATCCTCAAAGCGCGCAGGCGTTCGCAGCCCAAAGACGAATTAGTTTGATCGACACCGAATTGAAGATGCGGCAGGCACGATTGGCCCTAAACTCGATGGCACAAGCCCCTCCTCGCCTCGGTGGCGCAGTTGCCGATGAATGAACCGTGCCCGCTCACAAGCTCCCCTACGTTTCGGGGCCTCGCTTGGCTTCGGGACTGTGACGAATGTCACGGCCCTCGTAGAGATAAACCACTTCTTCAGCCACATTGGTGGCGTGATCGGCGATGCGTTCCAAGCTCTTGGAAATGACCATCAGATGCAAACAGCGGCTAATGGTTGCGGGACTTTCAACCATGAAGCTGGCCAGTTCCCGGTGCAATTGTTTGTTAATTCCATCGACCACCTTGTCGCAGGGAATGACAGCGCGCGCTTTGGCCGGGTCGCGATCCACGAAAGCTTCCATCGCACGCTTGAGCATTTGCAAACCGGTTTCACCCATGCGCGGAATGTCGATGTAAGGCTTGAGCTGGGGTTCGGCGTTAAGTTCGATCGCGCGGCGGGCTATGGTAGTGGCTTCATCACCGACCCGCTCCAAATCATGGGAGATTTTCATCGCCACGGTGATGAAGCGCAGATCGACGGCCTCGGGTGCCCTGGACAGGAGTTTTATAGACAACTCATCGATCTCGATTTCCAGGTGGTCGAGAACGCAGTCGTCGTCCTTGATATGCTGGGCCAGAGTGTCATCGCGATCGATCAGGGCTTTCAGCGCGCGGTCAACCGCAGCCTCAGCATGGCCCAGCATCGTCAGCAACTTCTGCTTCAGTTCCTCGAGCTCGCCTTTGAAGTCAACCATATGAGTGTGAGCGGCAACGCTTCCGGCCGCACTGCTATGTTACTCGAGGGAGGGGGTTATGTCTGCGAGAATCGCAGGCCTCCTGGGCCTGGCTGGGGAAACGCAGGAGGAAGTGTCCCGCCAGCACGGCACAGGCCCAGGCGCTTTTGGGGCCGAGCTAAAATGGCGTTTCCATCCGCGCGAAACGGGCACGGATGGAAGCCGGCGTCGTCGGACTAAAAGTCCGTGGCAAATCTCGTTTGAAAGATGTGGGTATTGCCTTCCAGACCATCGCTCTCCAAATTCGCCAGCGTATAGTTGAACTGAATCTTCATGTTCGGATTCAGGTACCAATTGACTCCCGCCGTATAGTCATGGACTCTGCCCCCGGAGATTCCCTCGTCGTTGAGATTGACGCGCGAATAGCGCAAGGCCAGTTCCCACGCGCCCGCGCCACTGTGCTCGCCCAAACCGAAATTGTTTGTCGGCCGAAGGCGATCGAAAGCGCCAGTAGCCCTGCGATAAGCGCGGCTCTCGCCGGTAATGAACCAACTGCCGAAGAGGTAGTAGCCATCGAAGGAAGGCGAGTCGCCCGTCGTGGTGGTGGCACTCACCCAGTTGCGGAAATATTCCCCCTGGACCGAGAAAGGTCCGTAAACGAGTGCGGCTTCAGTGCCTACAAGAACCGAGTGATCCGCCGGAATCGAGCCCGTATCGACAAAACGCGGCGCCAGGTGCGCTTCGGGCCGCGAACGGAACCGATGCGCGCCATCGCGAGGCTCATAATAGCTGCCGCTGATTCCCAGATGGACAAACTTGCGCCCTTTGGACTCCTCATCCCACCAGGGTTGACCGGCCACACGCCCGACCGCGCGCCAATTGCTGTCCAGCACCAGGCTGTTAGGATTATTGTCGTCCACCTCTGTGAAGCCTCCGGCTGCCCACACCAGGCGCTCCTCCAAGGCGGTGTTATAAAACATCGCGCCGAGGTTGCGCTCCGGCCAGAAGGCCTCCACGGCCGCCGAGCGCTCCATGAAGGTGAGGTAGCGGCTGCTGGTCAAGCCTTCCAGGCTGGAAGGTTCCTTGAAGTGGCCGGCCTGAAAATTGCCCGGGCCAGGGATGGCGCGCAGGCCAAGAAAGACATCTTTGAAGGCGACCGTGCCGCCGTCGGGGATGCCACCGGCAAAATCGACTTCCACCTTGAAAAACGTCGGCAAAGCCACTCCGATCTCGCCTTCGACCGAGAGCCGGGCGCGGCGGAACTCCGCTCCGGCAGGAATGTCACCCACCTGCGTCTCGGAGTCGTCATCCTGCGAGAAACTCGCCACATCAAGATGGAGCCGTCCGCCGATCTTGCCCTTGAATGTCTTCTTGTCGGCCGACTGGAACTCGAGGCCGTCCTTCCAGGACATCTGAATGCCCGATCCGGTCGCGCTCTCCTTGGGCAGTTCGGCCTTGATGTTCTTGGCCTCCTGCTCCGTGAGAACCCCTTTGCGAATGAGCGCATCCAACAACGGATCTTTGGTTTGAGCCTCAACCTGACAAACGACCGTGCCTGACAACAGCACGCCTGCGGCTGCGAGTGTGGACCATTTGGTGTTTTGGTATTTGGTTGCCTGCATAGTTTTTGTTTTTGTTGTGTTTCTCCTGCGGTTGATTAACGGCTGCGCGCGAATAGTGATCGGGATCAACGGAGAAGCAAGCGGTTAAATGAGCGGAATTGAACGGTGCTATGTTCCCCTTGAACTCGTGGAAAAGTCCGCGCCCGCCCAAAATCGGAATCTGCCCATGTCAGGAAATTGCAATGCATGCGCGTTTTGACGCACGGCGTGTTGACGAACAGTGCGTGGTCCTGTGCTGGCATGGCGACGACATTAGAGGCGAAGTTGTTACGAACAAAGGTCGAAAACGTTACGATTCCGTGACGTTTCGGAATTGGGAGACAGGTCTAAATTCACGCTGAAATTTGACTCCCAGGGCGGAAACGTGGAATGGCAGCGCGGTGCGGGTTGCCAGCCTGACCTCCCGGTTTGTCACCGGATTGTCGCCAAGTTTTCGCTCGGTTGCCATTGGGCTGTAACAATTGGTGGCCATCCTAAGCGCCAGTGACGTGCGAGAATCATTTGTTCATTAAAGAGGCAGTGGTGGCGCCCTCCGAGGAGTGGAGCTTTTCGGTTCCGTGCTGGCGATTCCTGCGTGTCAGCCGAGGTCAGGGGTACTGGATTGGAAAGCCTCGTGCGCGGGCATTGGAAGCCGGAGACGTTGTCGTCGCCGCCCCGCAGGTCGAGGGACTGGTCCGCGCCAGCCAATTAGGCGAAATCGCCCTGCACTACTTTCATTTTTGTCCTGAGTTGCTGACGGGGCTTCTGACCCTGGCGGAGCGGCGCCATCTGGATTCGACTGCCAGCGACGGGCGAGTACCCTTGCGGTTCTTGTCGCCGTCGCATCCTTTGGCGCAGCGTTTCGAAACACTTTGCATTGGCAAGACGCGTCAAAACACGTTGCATCAGCGCGGCCAGATGCTGGAATTGATCGGCGCGCTGTTCGGCGATGAGGCCGTCCCCAAACCGGAGAAACGCGTGCGCATCGCCTCGGCCCGCGAACGCTTTTATCAGTTGATCAACCAACTGCCGGAAGGCGAGATCATCCAGCACACCCCGGAGGAATTCGCGCAACGATGCGGGTGCAGTCTGCGGCACTTCAGCCGCCTCTTTCACGATCATTTGGGAGTTTCCATCCGCGCGCAGCAAACGAAAATTCGCCTCGAAAAAGCCAGCTGCCTTTTGCGTGAGACCGACGCGAAGGTTGTTCAAGTGGCCAAGGACAGCGGCTATCGGCACCTGAGCCTGTTCAACGCCATGTTCAAAAAACATTTTGGCGTGACTCCCAGTCAATACCGCCGGCAGCATTATTCTTCTTCCGCCCATGAGGAACACCACGGTTCGGACAAAACGCCGCCGCCGTCCTCACGCAAACGTAACACGCCTGACATTTGATCGTCATTCGGCGGCGGCATTCTTTCAGCCAATCAAACCGCATCGAGCAAAGCCTGAAATGGCATGGCGGTTTGGACGGATCGGTAACGGTTCGGCAGCACGCAACATCATGACAACCGAGCAGAATTGGCCAGAGCGATTGCGGCGAGACAAGCCGCCCTGCTAGCGGGCTTCTGCGCAACTCACCAATAAACACATGGACGCAATCATCCTTACTCCCATTTTCGCCAACGCGCTCAAGTTCGCGATGGATAAAGCCACCATTGAAGGCAAGATCACCATCGGCATGCTCGCCATCGTCTCGATCTTCAGCTGGACGGTGATGATCAACAAGGCGCTCCAACTTTACAAGGCCAGCAAGTGGACCAAGCGCTTCTTCGGCGCCTACCGCGGCACGCGTGACCCCATGGAACTTTTCAACAAGAATGAACAGTTCGAGGGCGCTCCGGCCTACGACGTCTATTTCACCGGCGCGGAGGAACTCGCCTATCATCTCAAGAATAACCCGGTCGAAGTCGCCAAGGTCAAATCCGTCAATCCAAACTCCATCCATGGCGCGCACACCGATGTGTTGGCCCGGTCTGTCGTGACCAAGATCAGCAACGCCTCCTTCGACTCGGTCAAGTGCGCCCTCGAACGGGCCGTCAGCGCCCAGGCCATCTCGCTCGAAAAGGGAATGATCATCCTGACGACAGCCGTGGCGGGCGGTCCCTTCATCGGTCTGCTGGGCACGGTCTGGGGTGTCATGGAGACATTTTCCGGCATCGCCATCAAGCAGGCCGCCAGCCTCCAGGCCATGGCCCCGGGCGTGGCCGGAGCGCTCATCGCCACCGTGGTCGGCCTCTTCGTCGCCATTCCTGCCATGTTCGCTTACAATTACATGATCACAATGATCCGGGCCATCACGCAGGAGCTGGACAACTTCGCCACGGAATATGCCACCGCCATCGAGCACGCCTACGTGGACAACCGCTCCGTCTCCGAGGAAATCGCCGACGCCATTTCCCGCATGCGTACTGAAGAACAAGCCTTGACCGAGAAGCAGTCCTTCTAAGGCCTGACCGCCCATGTGACTCTGGTTTGAAGCGAATTGAAACGTTTTCGCCATGAAAAAATACTCCAGCAACAAGCACCACATCCTCTCCGAGCTGAACATCACGCCGCTGCTCGACCTGGCGTTTGTGCTCCTGGTCATCTTCATCCTCACCACCGCCCCGCCGGTCAATGACATGGACATCACGCTGCCTTCGGCGGCCGAGAATCCGAAAGACCCGACTCGAAAGGCCTTCTACGTGGAAGTAACCATGGAGGGAAAGATCAAGCTCAACAACGTCGATATGAATGAACAGCAGCTTCTGGACAAGCTGGTCGAGTTCCGCAAGGAAGACCCCAACCTGAATGTAGTCGTGCGAGCCGACGCACAAATCGAATTCCAGAGAGTCGTCAACGTTCTGGACGTTTTGATTTCTGCCAACGTCGCCAAATTCGGTCTGGCCACTGAGCCGCTCCCAAAGGGCGCAAAGTAGCGCCGGGCCTGCCTTCACTTCGAGCATGCACCGCGCATTTCTCCATCGGCCCGGTGCAAGCCGCGCCCGCTAACCCGACGCCAGGATGGACCACCCCACCCGAGCGAAAAAGAAGAGCCGCACTGGCGTCATCATCTCGATCGTGGTGCACGTCGCGGTCCTGGGCACCCTGGTGTTCATCATATCCAAAACCAAGATGGGCCAGGAAGTATGGGAAAGGATGATCGGAGCCGATCGCGTGAAGAAGACTACGGACAAACCTAAACCGCCCCCGGCGCCGACAACGCCGAAGGGGCCACGGCCAACCCGCACAGACGCGCCCCCGCCATCGGGCGGACGTCGCGCCACGGACGCGCCTGCAGCGGTCGATTCAGGTCTCGCCGTCGACGATCGCACGAAGGGCAAAGGCCCCGCCACCGCCGGCACTGTCTCGACCAGCGCGCCGCCACTAAAGCTCATTGTTGCGCCCCCGCCGCCTCGCCTCACGTTCCAGTCCGCCGCCAGGCCCAGCACGGTCCAGGCTCTGTTGGCAGAGCGCGCCAAAGCGGCTGCCTCGACCGAGTCGTTCGGCACGGAGCAGATTTCCAAGAGCGGCGTGTCGGACGTGGGGGCGATCGTCGGCAAGATTTCCGGCGCCACGGTCAGCGAAGGCAAATTCGCCGTGGTCCGCGGGCTCAGCGATCGCTACGTGAGCACGACGCTCAACGGTGTCAACCTTCCCTCCGCTGATCCTTACCGACAGTCCGCGCCGCTGGACTTGTTCCCCGCCCAGGTGATCGACCGGGTGATAGTGACAAAAACATTTACGCCGGATCAGCCGGGCACGGCGACCGGTGGTGGGATCGATGTCATCACCAAGTCGTTTCCGGAAAGGCAGTTTCTGGCAGTATCGTTGGGCGGCGATTACAACACCCAGGCCACAGGGAACAAGAATTTTCTGACCTACAAGGGTGGGGGAACCGACTGGGCGGGAATGGACGATGGCTCGCGGGCCTTGCCCGACGAGATCAATCAACTGGCCCCAATCAACCCGGGTGGTCAGCCCATACCAGATGCTCCGATCTTGAGCGGACGTTTCGGCACGGAGCTCTTCACGAATACCGTTCGCGACGTCGCCATAGTGGATAAGGTCGCGCGTCTGCTGGGTACGACGCAATTCGGACCCACGCGCGAGGCGCCGCCGGCGAATCATAGTTTTTCGATGGCCGGCGGCGGCGTGACACACCTGTTGTCAAAGCCATTGGGTTACTTTTTCGGCGCGAGTTACAAACACGACTATGGGTTTTACGAGGATGGCATTTCCCGGCGGTACCAGGCCGGGACCAACTTCACCAGTGAAATTAAAAGCGACTACCGGGACACGCGTTCGCTAACTGTCGTGAATTGGTCCGCGATGGTGAATCTGGCTTATCAGCCTTTCGAGGACCACGAACTGGGCTTCACCTTCTTCTACAACCAGAACGGCACGGATGACGTGCGCATCCAGGATCAAGGTTTCGAGAAAAGCAATGAGTCGTCGACGTACGAAAAGTACAATCTTTATTGGACCGAGCGCAACCTCAACACCTATCAAATGAAGGGAGGCCATCGCTTTCCGTACGTGGGCGGCTTGCAGTTCAACTGGACCGTCGCGCTGACGCAAACGACTCAGGACGAGCCGGACGCAAGATTCTTCAATCACGGCTTTGCAGGGGAGGAGTTCTCCACGGCTGTCGCTGGCATTCCCTCTCCGAGGTACCCGACGCGCTATTTCCGCGCCCTGGATGAGGACAATGAGAACGTGAAGCTGGATTGGACTTTGCCCTTCCGTCATTGGGGGGAGGAGGAAGGAAAGTTCAAGTTCGGCCTTTTCGACAGTGTTTCCGAAAGGACTTTTACCGAACGCCAGTTCTATTACCCCAACGGGCGCGGGGGCTACAGCAACGATCCAAGCCGCTTCTTTACCAACATCAGCCAAGTGGGTTTGTCATCGATAAAAACCAATATAAGGAGTTACACATATTTTTGGGGCGACTACGCCCAGTCCTTCGATAGTCTTTACAACGGTGATCGGGACATCCGGGCAGGTTATCTCATGCTGGACCTGCCGGTTCTGAAAAGTGTGCGGCTGGTCGGAGGCGTGCGCTACGAAGAGACCGACCTTTTCGTTCATTCAGAAAGCTACCTTAATAGCAGCGTCACCTCGATGAGAACAAACGATACGGATCTGGTTCAGTACGATCTGTTGCCGGCCGCCGGGTTGATTTACTCGATTACTCCCAACATGAGTGTCCGTTTGAACTGGAGCGAGACGATCGCGCGCCCCAGCTTCCGCGAGCTGGCCGCTTATTACAGCTACGATCCGATCATCAACGATTTTGTCGAAGGCAATCCCCTCCTGGAAATGACGGCGAGCGAAAACTACGACGTGCGATGGGAGTGGTTCCCTCGCCCCGGCGAACTGTTCAGTGTAAGCCTCTTTTACAAGGATATAAAAAACGCGATTGAACGCGGCAATGTGAAAGTCGAAGGCGATGTGATCACGTATTTCAATAATGATGCCAAACTCTATGGGGTAGAGTTCGAGGCGAGAAAGACGCTCGATTCTCTGGCCGCGTCTTTCAAATACTTCAGCTTTGGCGCCAATCTTTCGCTCCTGGAGTCCGAAGTAGAACTGCGGCCTGCCGATCTGGACGCCAAGCGCGATTTCTTCCCTGACGCCGACGACACACGTCCACTTTACGATCAATCGCCGTACATTTTGAATCTGGATTTGAACTACAGCAACCCGCGCTTCGGCACCAGCGCCACGCTTATTTTTAGCGTGGCCGGTCCGCGCGTTGTCATTACCCGACTGAACACCGAGGATGTTTATGAGCAGCCGGTGCAGTCCCTGGATTTTATCCTTTCGCAAAAACTTGGCCGACGCCTGAGCTTCAAGTTTAGCGCCAAGAACCTGCTCAATCCGAAAATCGAGCGCACTTACGGCAAGGACACCGATCTGCTTTATTCCTCTTACACCCGAGGCCGCTCCTTTGGCCTGTCGCTGACCTGTGACTTTTAGTAAGATTCAGAGCAAGATTACGTTTATGAATTTCTTACGCATGGTGATCGTTCCAACGCTTAATCCAAATCTTCTTTAATGAAACGCACATTCCTTTCAGTCCTAATCTTTTCACACGTCGTCGGAGGCTGCCTGGCGGATCAAGCATTGAATCCAGGCCCCGAACTTTCCGGCAGCGCCGCATCGGCTTCTGTGGGTTTCGTCGTCATGCCCGGTTCGACGAATGCCCTTCAGTTCCGCCTTTACACGAATGCGTCTCCGGACTCGCCGCACTTGTTTAACACCTTCGATATCGAAGCTTACGGCCAGAGACTGCTGCAAAGTCCCGGAGGCGACGGGCTGACGCGTGGGCTGGCTGCGTCTCCTTCCGACGCCTGCCTTCACAATATCCTCGTGGACGGCGAGGGACCCGCATTGGCCTCTACGAACAGCATGACGGTGATCGAACAGGCTTCCGGGCCGGATTGGCGTTACCTCGCCCTGGACGCCGGCGCTGCCTACCGGGGCCGGCTCGAAACGTATCGGCGGGGCATTCTGTTTGTTGAGCCGGACCTCTTCATCCTCTACGACCGTCTGGTGGCCAAAGAGCCGGTCAGCTTTCGCATGTTGCTGCACGTTCCGAGCGCCACGCGGCGGGACACGAATTGGGGCGACCTGCACCTGGACTTGCCCAAAGCCGGCTTGACCATTCACGCACCAGGGCGAGGGAAGGATTTTCGTCCGTGGGAGCGCGTTGAGTCTGCAGCGGATACTATCCTGCCGGGGACCCTGACGATGCAGTTGGGCCCGACCAATAAGCTCGCCGAGTTCGATGTGCTGACGGTGTTCGCCATCAAGCGTGGAGGCGAGAAGAAGGATTATGCTTTCAAACTTCTCCTCAGTAATAGCGCGGCCGGCGCGCGCATCCATCGTGACGGCCTGCCGACGCTGGTCGCTTTCAGAACCGATCCGGCGGCCGGGAGTGCAAGCCTCACCGGCTTCGGGTTCAGCGGCCCCGTGGGAGTAGATGTCTTTAAGCCGAAACTGAGACGGTCCCGGTAATCTTGCCGAGGACCTTGGTTCCGTGCGTCTTCCAAGGAGTGAAGCAGAAAAAAGGCGTTCCCGGACGGCGGCAGTTTCACCAGATTGTCACGTTCCTGCGATATGACCGTAAAGTTCCCTTGCTTTACTAAGCAGCGAACCGTTCAACCTGAAACCTCATGAAGTATGACTAAATTTACCAAAACCTGTCTAAACGTTCTGGTGGTCTGTGCTGGCCTATTGGTGGCGCAAGGCTCAAACGCAGCCATCATTCAAGTGAACGCGAACCTGAGCGGCACCAATACCTGGCGCAATACGAATGAATACGTTTTGAACGGGTTCATTTATGTTCTGCAAGGAGGTGTTTTGAACATCGAACCCGGCACAGTCGTCCGTGGCAGGGCCGGCACCGGCCTCAACTCCGCGGCATTGTTCATCACGCGGGGCGCGAAAATCTTTGCCAATGGCACCCGCGCTAAACCAATCGTCTTCACCTCGGAAACAGATGACCTGCTTGACCCGGGTGACATCCCGCTCTATACGCGCAATCTGTGGGGTGGGGTGGTGATCTTCGGCAATTCGGTGTTGAACACTCCCAGCGATGTTAACG
>Ga0137465_1000278_pt1 | contig 28960 bp, 20 predicted proteins | sample EasRivERMGT828_2_FD_104906 | JGI IMG/M metagenome (GOLD analysis project Ga0137465, IMG submission 104906) | Soil microbial communities from meander-bound floodplain in the East River, Colorado, USA - East River MetaG ERMGT828_2 | ecosystem: Environmental > Terrestrial > Soil > Floodplain ... | reverse complement strand
TGCGGCGGCTGAACGCGTGTCACCTCTACAATGTCGCCTCCGGATGCCGGGATGCGCCTCAGCGGCCCCGTATCGGTTCGGGCGAAGAGAACGACTCCGTCCTTGTTCCAGGTTCCGCCAAACGCTGCGGCGGTTAGTGTTCGCAGGAGACCCGACGCAATATCGATTCGCTTCAACAGGCCGTCGGCCGCCGTGAACGCAATCGATTCACTGTCCGGAGACCAGAATGGAACGGCCAACGTTGCGTCGTCGGTTCCCGCAATCGGCTGGGCAGTGTCGGAATCCAGCGAACGCAGCCAGAGTTGGCTCTTTCCGTTCGTGTTCGCCTGATAGACGAGTTTGCGGCCATCCGGAGAAATCGCGAAGGCTGTGGGATCATCGGTCAACGGTGTCGCGACTTCGAGTCGCATCTCCGGGGCGTCCGGCGGAACGGGCCGCGAAATAAAAGAGGCAACGGCAGCGATGATTGCGAGAGCAAGAAGTATCCACGCCGCGCGCTCCCGGATGTGCGAACCTGTTTTAGTTGGAGTTGTTTCGACTACCGCTTCTGCCGTGACGCCTCTCAGTTGACGCAGGACATCCCGCGCGCTTTGCCATCGATCTTCCGGATCTTTTTCGAGACAGCCTTGAACCACGCGCTCGAGCGCCGGCGGCGTCACACGTTGAGTGGAAGACATCGGCGCCGCTTGATGTTCGAGAATGGCCGCGATCAAACTGGCCTGGCTCTTGCCTTCGAAAACCCTGCGGCCTGTGACCATCTCGTAGACGATTTCGCCAAATCCGAAGATGTCGGTTCGCGAGTCCGCGTCGCGGCCTTCGAGTTGTTCCGGCGCCATGTATTGGAGAGTGCCGAGGATCGAGCCCTGCGCCGTCATGTCCGCGCGGGTAGGAATTGCGGATAACGTCGCGGGCGCCGCCTCGGGGGCCTTGAGTTTCGCCAAACCGAAATCGAGCAGCTTTGCGCCCGTCTTCACCAGCATCACGTTGCCCGGTTTCAAATCTCGATGCACGATGCCCTGCCGGTGCGCCTTGTCGAGTGCGTCGGCAATCTCGCACGCGACCTTCAACGCCTGATCGAGAGGCAACGCCCCTTTTTCCAGACGTTGAGCCAGCGTCGGCCCTTCGAGAAACTCCATCACGATGAAATCCGTGCCGTCGTGTTGGCCCACATCGAAGACCGGACACACATGCGGGTGGCTCATGCTGGCGAGCGTCTGCGCCTCACGCTCGAATCGCTGCTTCAATTCGATATCGTGGGAAACGCGCTCCGGCAGGACTTTGATCGCGACAAAGCGATTCAATCGTTTATCGAGGGCTTTGTAGACCTCGCCCATTCCGCCTTTGCCGATCAAAGACACGATCTCGTAGGCGCCGAGTTTTTGCCCAGGGTTGATCGCCATGAAAGTGCCGGATTATAGCCCGGGTAGATTTGTTCGCACGTGTTGATTCATTCCGGTGTAAAAGAGTGATTCCTGATTCGGAGGAGGACAACTGTGACCAACAATGCTGAACGAACCACGCCGTTTACATCAGCGGAATATTTCGAGAGTCTTCGCGACGGGCGCGAGATCTGGATCTACGGCGAGCGTGTCAAGGACGTAACGAAACATCCCGCGTTTCGCAACACCGTGAAGATGCTGGGACGGCTTTACGACGCGCTGCACGATCAACGCAAGGATGTTCTCTGCGCGCCAACGGATACCGGCAGCGGTGGCTACACGCACAAGTTCTTCAAGGCGCCTCGCAATGCGGAAGAGATGGTCGGTTCGCGCGATGCCATTGCCGAATGGGCGCGCGTATCTTATGGGTGGATGGGGCGCAGTCCCGACTACAAGGCGGCGTTCCTCGCCACGCTGGGCGCGAACGCGGACTACTACGCGCCATTCACAGACAATGCAAAGCGCTGGTACAAGAAGGTTCAGGAGGAAGTGACCTTCGTCAACCACGCCATCGTCAATCCGCCGGTCGACCGCAACAAGGAACTCTCCGAAGTACGCGACGTGTACATGCACGTCGAGAAGGAAACAGATGCGGGATTGATCGTCAGCGGCGCAAAGGTTGTTGCGACGACTTCAACGCTGACGCATTACAACTTCATCGCCAATAACGGAGCGCTGCCGATCAAGACCAAAGATTTCGCGTTTGTCTGCATCGTTCCAACTGATGCGCCCGGAGTGAAATTGTTCTGCCGCCCCTCTTATGAAATGACGGCTGCGGCCATGGGAAGTCCGTTCGACTATCCGTTGTCAAGCCGTCTCGACGAGAACGATTCCATTCTCGTATTCGACAAGGTCTTTGTGCCCTTTGAGAACGTATTCGCATACGGCGACATCGAGAAAGTGAACAACTTCTTCCCGCTGTCCGGCTTCCTTCCCCGTTTCATGTTCCACGGATGCGTTCGTCTCGCAGTGAAACTCGACTTCATTGCCGGCCTTCTTCTCAAAGCCGTAGACGCTACCGGGTCCAAAGATTTTCGCGGCGTCCAGGCTCAGGTCGGCGAAGTGCTCGCATGGCGCAATATGTTCTGGGGCCTGACGGACGCGATGGCGCGCACCTGCACACCCTGGACACCCGGTTACGTTCTGCCGAATCTCGACTACGGTCTCGCTTACCGTGTGGCCGCGAGCACCATCTATCCGAAATTGAAAGAGATCATCGAAAATGTTCTGGCCAGCGGTTTGATCTACCTGCCCTCGCACGCGGCCGATTTCAAGAACCCCGAAATTCGCAAGTACCTCGATAAATACGTCCGCGGTTCCAATGATTACACCGCCGTTGAGCGCGTGAAGCTGATGAAACTCATGTGGGATGCCATTGGGACGGAGTTCGGCGGCCGTCACGAGTTATATGAACGGAACTATTTCGGGAATCACGAAAGCATCCGCTTCGAAGTGCTGATGGCGGCCAACGCCACGGGTCAAACCGCAAAGTACAAGGGCTTCGCCGAGAAATGCATGGCCGAATACGACCTGGACGGCTGGACGGTAAGTGACCTGATCAATCCGGACGACATCAATCTCATCATGAAGAGGTCCAAGTCCGGCGGCGCGTAAACCAACGCGACCTGCTACAATCCGCGCCGCATGATTCCGCGGCCCGCCAGTTTATGTCCCCAATGTGCGCGTGAAGTCCAGGATGGCTGGGTCGCGTGCCCGGCGTGCGCCGCTCCTTTGAATGGAGATGCGACGACGAAGGGCAGTCGCGTTCCGGCGACGCCGTCGACATCGAGCGATCGCGGGAGTCAGGAAGAAGGCCGTTTTCCCACAGGAACTGTTCTCGGCGCGCGATATCGCGTCCTGGGATTGCTGGGACGCGGTGGAATGGGCGAAGTTTATCGCGCTTACGATCTCATCCTGAATCAGTCTGTCGCGCTCAAGTTTCTTCCCCAGCACTTCAACGAAGCATCGCTCGCGCGCTTTCGAAACGAAGTGCGCATCGCAAGGCAGGTCTCGCATCCGAATGTGTGTCGCGTGTACGACATCGGCGTTGCGGACGGCATGCACTTTCTCTCGATGGAGTATCTCGACGGCGAGGACCTTGCCAGCCTGCTGCGCCGCATCGGCCGCCTGCCGGAGGACAAAGCTGTCGAGTTCACGCGCAAGCTGTGCGCCGGTCTGAATGCTGCACACGAACGCGGCGTCCTTCATCGTGACCTGAAGCCGGCCAACATCATGATCGACGGCCGGGGACAGTTGCGAATAACCGACTTCGGACTCGCCGCCATCGCTGAAGAAGTTGCGTTAGCCGACATTCGCAGCGGCACTCCCGCTTATATGTCGCCCGAGCAAAAAGCGGGCAAAGAAGTGACGACCCGCAGCGACATCTATTCGCTGGGACTCGTCGTGTACGAGATGTTCACGGGAAAACATCGGACCGGATCCTCGTCGAGCATGTCGGACATCGTGAAGGACCTGGATCCGGCGATCGAGCGCGTCGTCAATCGCTGTCTTGAAGAGGATCCGCGCCGGCGGCCCGCGACTGCATTGAACGTCGCCATGGCGTTGCCGGGCGGCGATCCCATCGCCGCGGCGCTGGCACAGGGCGAGACTCCGCTGCCGGAGATGGTTGCGGCCTCGCAGGAAAAAGAAGGACTGCGCCCACGCACTGCCGCGATCTGTTTCGCGGCGATTGTGCTTTCAGTTGTGATCACGGGTGTGTGGCTCGGCCCACGCCAGCTCGCCGGCCTCGCTTCTCTCGGCACGCCGCCGGACGCGCTGGCATTCCAGGCGCGCGACATGTTGAAGCGTTTCGGTTACGGCGAAACCCAAATGGACAAGGCCTATGGCTTCGACTGCTGCCTTCTGCAGAACCTGGTTTTCGTAAACGGCGGAGATAACGCCCGCCGGCTGGAGTTGCTCAAGGCACACCAGCCGCCGGTGATCCGTTTCTGGTATCGCGAACACCGGGCAGGCGACTTCAGGGCCGATCTCACAGTTGGGCTCACGACCGGCATTGTGAGTCACGATTCGCCTTCGAATAGCGAACCCGGGATGATTCGTATGGCCCTCGATCCCACCGGCCGCCTGATCAAGATGGAGGCGCGGCCGGAACAAGTGGCCGCTGTTGGAAACCCGGGGCCGATGGATTGGGACACGTTATTCATGGCGGCCGGTTTGAAAAAAGAACGCTTCACCGCCGCGGAGCCTCATGAGACGCCATCGATGGCATTCGATGAACGCAGCGCATGGACGGGGACGTATTCGGATCGAATTCCGGAAGAAATTCGCATCGAAGCGGCTTCGTGGCGCGGGCGACCAGTGTACTGGAGCATCACTGGATCGTGGGAATCCGCCGAACGTGCGGGCTCCAACGTCTCCTGGATTGTGCCGGCCACGGCCGCGTTCGTTTTCTTTTCTGTGATCGGCGGCGCCGTTCTGGCTGCGAGATCGAACCTGCGATCCGGGCGCGGTGATCGTAAAGGCGCCGCTCGAGTCGCCGCTGCATTTTTCGTTCTGGGCATGTGCGCATGGACTCTGCAAGCGGCGCACACTCCGGATCTCTGGGAGATGCAGATGCTCATATCGGCGCTATCGACCAATGCCTCCATCGCGGCAATGCTATGGCTGGCTTATGTCGCGATCGAGCCCTACGCGCGGCGCCACTGGCCGGATGCGCTGATTTCGTGGAACCGGCTACAGGCTGGCCGTTTAAGGGATCCGCTTGTGGCCTCGCACATCCTCGTTGGTGTTGCCGGACGGTACATCGCGGTTATTGCCGTTTTGTTCGTGCTCGGGCCTTCGACGCGCACGCCAGGTTTTGTCTCAGGCTTCCTGGACGGCCCCGGCAATGCCCTGGGATTCCTGGTCGGCGCCCCCGCCATTGCATTGGCGGTCAACCTCGCGTTTCTAATGGGCGCCGTGGTCTCGAGAATGCTGCTGCCCCGCGTTTGGATTGCGGATATCGTCACTTCGGCTTTGATTGGACTCTCGGCTGTCTCTCCGGGGGCGTCTCCAACGGGCATCGTCCTTTCCGTTGCCGTGAATGGCATTCTGCTTTACGCCTCATTGTGGGTATTCCGCCGCTTTGGATTGCTGGCTACTCTCGCGTGGTGGCTGAGCTACGCGGGTTTTGGATTGGCTCCGCTGCTGCTGACCGAATGGTACGGCGGGTGGGCGCTCGCGGCGAATGGCTTTCCCGTGGCGCTCGCCGCGTACGCTTTATGGGTCATCGTGAACTCGGAAAGGCAACCAGCCGAAACTTAGCCCGGTTGCCGGTAACCGGGAGCGTCCGTCCGGCGTACTGCCAGATGAAGCGTAGAGACTGCTAAAAGCTTACGCTTGTATAGGTTCCGACCCTCGTGATACAAGGTTTTCCGTCACTTTGATAAATCAGTTCCGACGTATGATTTCAGGGGCGAAACCAGCTTTCAAACTTATGAAACGATTGACACTCATCTGCGCTCTATTTGCGCTATTCGCCGGCTCTCCTGCAGTTCTTCAAACGAAACCACAAACGGCGGCCACTCCGACTGAACAATCCCAGGCGCTTGTCAAAAGCTACTGCGCCGGTTGTCACAATTCGAAAATGCCGAAACCTGCGGGTGGTCTGGCTCTGGACACTCTTAATGTTCAGGCAGCTGCGCAGAATCCGGAGATTTGGGAAAAGGCGATCCGTAAATTGCGTGGCCGGCTGATGCCTCCTCCGGGCAGCCGTCAGCCTGAGCAGAAAGATATCGACTCGATCGTCAGCTATCTGGAAACGACTCTCGACAGCCGCGCAACCGGGCCGAAGGCGGGACACGTCCGTATTCAGCGATTGAATCGAACCGAGTACGCAGCAGCCGTTAAGGCGCTCGTCGGAGTGGACGTCAACACGAAGGACATTCTTCCCACCGATAATAAGGTCAACGATCTCGACAACATCGCCGCCGGTCTGGCCGTTTCTCCGGCGTTTGTCGATCAATATGTCGCCGCGGCGCGGCTCATCGCGAAAAAGGCCGTCGGCGATCCAAGCCTCGAAGATGTGACGTATCGACTCAACGCAAATCGGGGCGGGGAAGCCATGCCGCTCGGCATTCGCGAAAATGGCGGCATCCGGTTCAAGCACAATTTCCCGGCCGATGGCGAATATCGTTTCACCGTCCTCTTTCCTGATCAAACGGTCGGTCTCTACACGGGAAGTCTGGAGAACGAGAGTACTCTCGTCGTCATGGTTGATGGCAAGATCATGTTCAAGAAGCCGATCGGCGGCCTTGCAGACCTCATGCTCAACAATCTCAAAGCCGGCGACGGGCGAGCGCAGATCGAGGACCGGTTCAAGAAAATTCCCATTCAGGTTCAGGCCGGCGTCCGCGAGATCGTCATTGGGTTTATCGAGCGGTCGCGGTTTGAATCGGCCGCTAACGTTGGCGGTGGTGGATTCGGCGGCGGCGTTCCGAATCTTGGGGATATCCAGATTGTCGGACCGTATAAGGTCACCGGCGTTTCAACGATCAGCCGTCAGTTGATTTATGTGTGTGACCCCGCGGAGCGCAAGCCCGACAGGGCGCAGCCTCAAGAGAAGCCTGCTGGGGAAGCCGCCTGCGCTAAACAAATCGCAGCGAACCTGGCAAAGCGCGCCTTCCGCCGTCCGGTAACCGATGCGGATGTCGCCCGGTTGATACCTTTCTACGAAACGGGGAAACGCGGAGCGCAAGCCCGACAGGGCGAAGCCTCAAGTAATGCCGCTGGCAATTTCGATGCGGGTGTCGAGCGGCTCGTCTCAGCGGTCCTGGCGAGCACCGACTTCCTCTATCGTGCGATTCGTGGAACGGAAGGGGCGAAACCCAACGCCGAAGTCGCTCTCACCGATCTGGAACTGGCATCGCGCCTGTCCTTCTTCCTTTGGAATTCTGTGCCCGACGATGAACTGCTGAATCTGGCGATCAACAAGGGCTTGAGCAAGCCTGGAGTTGTCGATGCTCAGGTGAAGCGCATGCTCAACGATCCGCGCGCCTCGAACCTGGTCGGCAGTTTTGCGATGAAATGGCTGAGCCTCGACGATCTGGATGCCGTCAAGCCCGATCCGGCGATCTTCGGCCAGGCGTTCAACGACGCCTTGCGTCAGGACTTCTCCAGGGAAGTCGAGTCCTTCATGGGCAGCGTCCTTTTGGAAGGTCGTCCTGTCGTAGAACTGCTGACCGCAAAGCACACGTTCGTGAATCAACGGCTCGCGCAGCACTACGGGATCCAGGGAGTCACCGGCAATCAATTCCGGAGAATCGAACTGACCGACGAGAAGCGTTTCGGATTGCTCGGCAAGGCAGCGGTCCTGCTGAGGACGTCTTATCCGGACCGCACGTCACCGGTCCTTCGCGGCGCGTGGGTATTGGGAAGAATTCAGGGCACCCCTCCGACGCCGCCTCCTCCGGATGTGGAAACAGACCTGGCGCAGGTTCAGGGCGGAACGGCCAAAACAGTGCGCGAACGGCTAGAGCAACATCGCAACAAGTTGAATTGCAATCAATGCCATGGCGTGATTGACCCGCCGGGCCTGGCGCTCGAGAACTTTGACTCGATCGGCCGCTGGAGAAACACCGACGCTCAGGCCGGGAATGTTCCGATCGACGCCAGTTCGGTGTTGCCGAACGGCGCCGCAATTAACGGCATCATTGAACTGCGGGCACAGTTGGCAAGCCGTCCCTCGGTCTTTGCTCAGACGTTTACCGAAAAACTCATGATGTATGCGATCAACCGCGAGCTGAACTATTTCGACATGCCCCAGGTTCGCGGGGTTGTTCGAGGCGCTGCAAAAAACAACTACACGTTATCCTCACTTGTTCTTGGAATCGTGAACACGGACGCATTTCGTAAACAAGCTCCAGGGAGATAGGGAGATAAAACATGTTCATCTCGAAAAAACATCTGTCCCGCAGAACGGTGCTGAAGGGCGCCGGTGTTGCAGTAGCACTGCCGTTCCTTGATGCCATGGTTCCGGCCGCTACCGCGATGGCTCAAACCGCCGCCGCCGCGAAGCTTCACGCCGGCTTCTTCTATATTCCTCACGGTGCGATCATGTGGAACACCGCGCACGGCCCCGCCATGGATCGGTGGACACCAAGCGGTTCGGGTGCGGACTTCAAACTGAGCGCGATCATGTCGCCGCTGGAGCCTTTCAAGAAGTACGTCTCGTCCGTTGGAAATCTGGTGAACGACGCGAGCGCAGGTTCGGTACATACGCTGAATCCTGCCACCTGGCTGAGTTGCACGCGCCCGGGCCAGGGCGGCGGTGCCAGCCTGGCCACGACTCTCGATCAGCTCGTTTCAAAGAAGATCAGCCAGGACACCACGCTGCCGTCGATGGAAATATCGGCGGAAACGACTGTTCAACAGGCGGCCGGCAACGGTGGTTTTTACACCACGCTGTCGTTCCGCGACGCCAGTTCGCCGCTTCCGATGGAACACAACCCGAAGAAAGTGTTTAACCAGTTGTTCGGCGAGACCACGCCCAAGGAACGCGTCGAGATCGCCCGCCAGACCGACAGCCTCCTGGACTTGATTCTCGATGGGACGAAGGCTTTGCAGGGCAAGCTTGGCGCCGGAGATCGCGCCACTCTCGATCAATATCTGGAAAGCGTTCGTGAAATCGAACGCCGCACGCAGCTGGTTGCCGCTCAGGATATTTCCAACATGAAAATTCCGGAGCGTCCGGTCGGAGTGCTGGATGATTTCGACAAGCAGGTCGATCTTCTTTTCGACCTGATCGCTCTTGCTTACCAGGCCGACCTGACCCGCGTTGCTTCCTTCATCATGGTCGCGGAAGGCACGAACCAGACCTACAACCACATCGGTGTTCCGGACTCGTTCCACCCCGTTTCGCACCATGCCAACGATCTGGAGAGAATCAACAAGCTGGTGAAGATCCAGACATGGCATATGGACCGCTTTGCAGCGTTCCTGAAGAAGATGTCGGAAACGAAGGACGGCGACGGATCGCTGCTCGATCATTCGATCTTCATGTATGGATCGAACATGGGCAACAGCGATCAGCACAACAACTATCCGATACCGACCGTCGTCGTGGGTGGAGGAAACGGCAAGATGAAGCAGGGCGGACAGCACATTGTGTTGCCGGATCGCACACCGTTTGCCAACGTCCATCTGACGCTGTTGAACAAGTTCGGCCTCGAACAAGAGAAGTTCGCCGACAGCACCGGCCTGATTTCGCAGATGTAGGAGGTTGTTTTGGATCGTAGAGAATTACTGAAGACGGCGATGGCCGGATCGGTGGCGCTGGGCTTCCCGTCGCTCGTTCGTGGACAAGCAGCCAATCGTTTGCCGGATAAGTTCACTGTCATCGACGGCGGTGGAAGTAACGTCCTGGCGTTTTCTGCAACCGATGGCCTTGTGCTCGTCGACAGCGGCGCGCCAAACAATGGCGACAAGCTGTTTGCCGCGCTGAAGACCTTCGCGCCGAACGCGAAGATCAACACTTTGTTTAATACCCATCATCATCTGGATCAGACCGGCAACAACGAGCAGTTCGCTGCATCGGGCGCGAAGATCATTGCGCACGACCGGACGCGTCAATGGATGTCGACCGACTACTGGTTGCCGGATGAGGATCGTTATCAGAAGCCCCGGCCGAAAGGCGCCTGGCCGACTCAAACGTTTTTCAACACCGGCTCAATGAAGACCGGCGCGGAACAGGTCGATTACGGTTACCTCGTCACCGCGCATACCAGCGGCGACATCTACGTGTATTTCAAAAACTCCAATGTCCTCGCAGTTGGTGACGTGGCGTCACCGGTGAAAGACCCTGCGCTGGATTGGATCACCGGCGGCTGGATCGGCGGCCGCGTGGATGCGATGGACCTCCTGCTCAAGATCAGCAATGAGCAGACGAAATTTGTTCCGGGTTCCGGTCCGGTGATGACGCAGGCGGAGTTCAAAGCTGAACGTGAATTGATGGAAACCGTCCGGCAGCGATTGTTCAAGAGGGTCCGTGACGGAGAAGGCGCTAAAGAAATGTTGGACGGCGGCGCGTTGAAGGATCTCCCACGCACCTGGAAGGATCCTTACAAGTTCCTGTACGACGCCGCGAGGGGCTTGTGGGGGAACCACAACAAGCTGGACCCGAATGTTGTTTAGATTACTGTAGGCGCGGTCTATGACCGCGTTGCGCGCTCATAGAGCGCGCCTACAGCTGGAGGAAGCGTGAAGCGTTTCATTCTCGCCATCGTATGTGTAGTTATCGTCGGGGCGTCTTTCCTGGCTCAGACGCAGCAGGGAAAACTGGCCAGCGTGATTCAAGCCGGAAACCGCAAAGCGGCCCTCGACATGATCCGCGCGGGCGCCGACGTCAACGAAGCGCAACCCGATGGGACGCGGCCGATTCACTGGGCGGTCTATCGTGTCGATTATGAAGTGATCGAAGCGCTGATCGCGAAGAAAGTCCGGGCGAACGTCACGAACGAACTCGGTTCCACGCCGCTGTCGGAAGCCGTCAAACTGAGCGATGCGCGCATCGTCAAGATGCTCCTCGATGCGGGCTCCGGAACGGAAGGCCCCAATGAGGACGGCCAGACCGCGCTCATGCTCGCGATCAAAAACGGCGACCTGCCGATCGTCCAAATGCTCGTTAATGCCGGCGCGAACGTCAACGCGGTCGAGAAGGTCCAGAACCAGACACCCTTGATGTGGGCTGCGGCGGCGACTCGCAATGCGGCAGAGATGGTGAAGATTCTTCTCTCGAAGGGTGCGGACGTGAAGCCGCGCGCGAAATTCACCGACTGGCCGAGCCAGATCACATCCGAACCCCGAGCTCAATATCATGCGTACGGCGGACTCACTGCGCTGTTGTATGCGGCTCGCGGAGGTTGTTTGGGATGCGTCGATGCTCTTATCGGCGCGGGCGCAGACCTCAACGTGCCCACGCCTGAAGGCGTGACGGCTTTGATGGTTGCTCTCGACAACAACCAGAACGACGTCGCGAAACTTCTGATCGATCGCGGCGCAAACCCGCATGTCTGGGATGTCTATGGACGCACGGCTCTCTACATCGCCGTTGATCGAAAAGCTGCCGCAGCGGCTGCCGGTCCTGGTGGTGGCGGCGGTGGTCGTGGTGGTCCGGGCGCAGGCGCTGCTCCCGGCGCCGGTGCCGGTGCCGGTGGAAGGGGCGCCGGCGCGGCAGCTCCCGCCGCAGCAATTCCTGCCGCGGCAGGGCAGGGCGCGCAAGGTCGCGGCGGTCAGGGAGGTCAGGGTGGTGGCGGTCGCGGTGGTGGTGGCGGAGGAGTTCCTGGAGTTGCAGGCGGACGTGGTGCTGCAGGCCCCACAGTTTCGAGCATGGACGTCATCAACGCTCTGCTCGCAGTCAATGTTGACCCGAACTCGCAGCTCACCATGCGCCGTCCGAGCAATCAGGGCGGCCGCTTCAACGATCCGAATCTCAGCACCGGGACTACGCCGTTGTTTCGCGCTGTCATGAACAGTGACATGGATGTGATCCGCGCTTTGCTGGCCAAAGGAGCCAATCCGAACGTCTACGGCATGGGTGCGACGCCCTTCCTGATGGCAGCGGGCGCCAATCCGTACGGTGGCCGCGGCGGTGGTGGAGGTACCGTCAATACCGCCATCCTCGACCTGATGCTCCAGCACGGAGCTGACGTGAATTCCCAGGTCACGGGAGTGACAAGCTATTCCATGCGCATAGCCCGCAATCCTTCCGACGCCGAAGGAATCACAGCGCTTCATGCTGCCGTGCAATCCGGCAGACCGGAGGTCGTGAAGTACCTGCTGGAGCATGGAGCCCGCGTGGATCTTGTCGATGCGTCCGGCAGAACTCCGCTCGATGTGCTCAACGGCATTCCGGCACGGCGCGCCAATACCGGCGCTGATGCGGCTGGACTCGCTCCACTCAACCCGACGATTCCTCAGGGTATTCGAGGAGCCAATGTCGGAGCCGCCCGAGGAAATCCCGCGGCAACTCAGGAAATCCGGACGCTGCTGCAGAACAACCCCACGCCGGCACGCTAGAACATTGTAGGCGCCGTCTGCGACCGCGCAAGCGCGCTCATAGAGCGCGCCTACAGTGGCTGCCGGAATATTTCGGAGTATTCCCGTTGCTTGCGCCACGCAAGGAGCAGAACTTGTGGATATGCGAACCACAAGCTTCTGCATTCCCGGAGTGGTTGCCGCGTTACTTCTCCCCGCTGCTCTACAAGGACAGCCCACACAAATGACTGTCGCCGTCTGCGAGAGGACGATCGTTGGGAATCGAACATTGTCTGTGGCGCGCGATGTGACCGCCCGCGTTTTTGAGAACGCCGGTATCCAGCTTCGCTGGGAGGATGCGGGCGACTGCCGGCAGCTTTCTGCGCATGCGCGGTTTCTCATCGTCATGGACTCTCGCCCACCGGCCGGCTGGACCAGCGCCGACGCGATGGGGTTCGCTCCCAGCCAGACGACGGAGTGCCGCCGCGCATATGTTTTCCTCGACCGTGTGCGGGCTTTCGTCGCGATCAATGTGCCCGAACGGCTACGGCCGGAGGCCGACAGCATCATTCTGGGTCATGTGATCGCTCACGAACTGGGACATCTGCTGCTTCCCGGCGCGCAGCATGAAGCCGGCGGGATCATGCGCGGAAGATGGAAATACCCTCAGTGGCGAAACGCCGTGCACGGACTTCTCCTGTTTCAGCCGAAACAGGCCGCCGCAATGCAACGCCAGGCTGCCATCAGAACGGTTTCTGCTCTCAGAACGGCTCCTGCTGCAGGATGCGGATGAATTCCTGAATATGCGGATGACGCCTGTCTCGTTTCAACGTGACCGCTTTCCACTCGCGAGGTAGGCCGCGTTTCGTCAGGCGGAGGGTTCGCAGCCGGTTGTCGCGCAGATGCGGCTTCGCGGCCCAACTGGCCAGAATCGCGATTCCCAATCCTGCCCGCGTCATTTCAATCATGGCTTCGGTCAGTTCGATGCGCTTGAGCGATTTCGGCTTCAAGCGCGCCGGCCGGAGCAATTGCGTTATGACGCTCAACCGCTCGTCGGGCACGTTGTAGACGAGCAGCGTTTCTCCGGCAAGTTCTGCGGCCGTGACAAAGCTCCGGTTTGCGAGCGGGTGATCGGCCGCAACGAGCGCCACCAGTTCGTCGCGGAATAACGGATCGGTGCTGAGCCGGTTGTTGCGCACCGGATCGCTCACGATCGCGAGATCCAGTTTTCCATCCATCAACCCTTCAAGCGGCCTCCGTGTGTAGTCGGCAACGATTTCTATATCCACGTCAGGCAGCCGCCTGCGCAACTCGATCAAGCGGGCCGGCAGCCAGTGGTAGCAGGTATAACAACCGGTGCTGATTCGAAGCTCGACACGCTGGCCGCCGTTACCGTTGCGTATGTCGCGCTCGGCCCCGGCAATCTCTTCGAGCACTGCCCTGGCAGCGGACAGCAGACGCTCGCCGGCGGGCGTCAGGGCCATGCGACGCGTCTCGCGCGAAAACAAAGCCGCGCCCAGCCTCTCCTCGATGTCTCGAAGCTGATGACTGAGCGCCGACTGCGTGAGGTTCAAGACAGCGGCGGCACTGGTCAGGGTTCCGGTGGAGGCAATCGCGTCGACCAGCCGCAGATGCCGAAGATCAAGCTGAAGCGTGGTATGCGCGATATTCATATATGTGATGACGAAGTTGAATTGGATTCATTGATTGCCGAAGTCTAGCATGGCTGCATGAATACGACGACAGTTCAACTCCGACATGCGATGCGCAGGCTGCTGTTCACTCCTGCCACGACGATTGCAGTCATTATCACGTTCGCTATTTCGATCGGCGCGCTTACCGCCGTGTTCACCGTCCTCAAAGGTGTGATTCTGGCGCCGCTGCCGTATCCGGATCCCGAACGTCTGGTCGTGGTGCACGAAACGCAAACGAATGCCGGGCTAAGCGGACAGCCGGCCTCGTATCTGAATTTCCTCGACTGGCGGCAGCACAATAAGAGCTTCGAAGAGCTCGGAGTCGTTCGTCAGATCGCGCTCACCGTCACGGAGGGGAGCGAACCGGTGCGGGTTTCCGGACTCCGCATCACTCCGGAAACTCTCTCGTTGTTGGGCGTTCAGCCGCTGTTCGGCAGACTGTTCGACGCGTCCGAAGGAACCCCGGGAAAGCAGTTCGTCACGATTCTGGGATTCGAGCTTTGGCAGCGCCGGTTCGCAGGCGACAGGACGATTCTGGGCCGGACGATTCACTACGAAGGCAGGCCGTACGAAATCGTCGGAGTGCTTCCGAAAGGAGTCCGTTATCCGGGTATTCGTGTACCCGCAGAGGGCGCGGACGCGTGGATCCCGTACACGCCGGCCGGAGCCGAGAATCAACGTCAGTTCCATTCGATACGAGTCGTCGGCCGGCTTAAAGCCGGTGTTTCCCTGGAACAGGCGCGGCAGGATCTTCAGACGATCGCTGCCGACTTGACCAGGCAATATCCCGTCACGAACACCGGATACGAAACGGAACTGCTGTCGCTTCATGATCAATTGACCGGGCAAGCTGCGCCTGCGATCTGGGCTCTGACCGCCGCGGCGGCATTCCTTCTGACGCTGGCGTGCCTGAATGTTGCGAGTGTTCTGCTGGCGTCGTCATCAGGAAGGGTGGGGGAGTTTGCAGTGCGGGCGGCGCTTGGCGGCACGCGCTGGGATGTCGCGCGCCAGTTGGTGACTGAAGGATTGCTATTGTCGTTCGCGGGCGGGCTGCTCGGATTGTTGCTGGCTTACGGTGGCGTACCTCTGCTTCTTGCCCTCGGAGGAACGGCGATACCCCGGAACGAGGAGGTATCCATCAGCCCGTCTGTGATCCTCTTTGCGGGTGGAGTCTCCATTGTCGCCGCGCTGATTTCGAGCGGGCTTCCCGTCTTCCGAACAGGGCGGACGCTCGCGGACGCATCAGGCGGCCGCAAAGGGTCGGCTGTCGTTTCGGGCAATCGGTACATCCTGCAGGCACTCACAGTAACGGAGATTGCCGTCGCGCTGGTCCTGCTCACCGGAACGGGATTGATTATTCGCAGCCTGCAGAATCTCGCGAATGTTGAGGTCGGTATTGACCCTGGAAACGTGACGACCGCTTCGATCGCGCTTCCGCTTTCAAGGTATGCGGATCAGAAAGCCCAGGCGCGCTTCATCGACGAATATCTTGCGCGACTGAATCAAACGACAGGAATCGAAGGAGCGGCGATGACGTTCCGCCTGCCTGTCGTCGGCTTCGCCACGGCCACGTTTACTGTCGAAGGGCAGCCGGTCGGGAACGGTGAGGAGCCCTGGGCAGATTATCGCGCCGTCAGCACCAAATACTTTCGAGTAATGAGGACACCTCTCGAACGTGGACGCGTGTTCACGGAAATGGACAACGAGAATGCTCCGGACGTTGTGATCGTCAACAGGGCGCTTGCGGAGCGTTTTTGGCCCGGGGAAGACCCGATCGGAAAGAAGCTTCAAATCGGGGCCGAAAGAAAACGATTTCGCTCCGTCGTCGGCGTCGCCCGCGATGTTCATATGTCGACACTCGACTTGCCGATAGGTCCCTCCATCTATGTGCCTCACCGCCAGAACTCATGGGTCAATGCGCTCGCAAACTCATTCGTGGTCGTGCGGTCAGCGCAGGCTGGTCTGGACCCCGCGTCTTCGATTCGGGCCGTAGTGAGAGAACTCGATCGGGAACTGGCAGTCGCCGAACCACGAACGATGGAAGATCTGGTGAGGGGTTCGATGACGCAGCGACGCTTCATTGCGACGCTTTTCACAGTATTCGGAATCCTCGGCTATCTTCTCGCGGCAGTGGGTATTTATGGTGTGGTATCGAACATGGTTTCGCAACGGACTTATGAGTTCGCCATGCGAGCCGTGCTGGGCGCTTCGCCCGGGACGACGTTCGCCCAGATCGTCGGCCGCGGTGTCGTGCTCGGCGCTGTGGGTTGCGCAGTCGGTCTGATTCTGACCGTGTACCTGACGCCGTATTTGTCGGCCCAATTATTCGGTATTGCGCCGCGGGATCCTTCAACGCTCGCCGGCACCGTGGCTCTTCTCATCGCAGTCGCCGCGATTGCCTGCGCGCGTCCGGCATGGAAAGCGATGTGCGTGGATCCGATTCGATCCCTGAAAGGTGAACGCTGATCCGACTGGTGAGAATTCCCCGGTGACCCCGCCGTTTTTCCCTGTTCTGCCCGTCCGTCCGCTCAGATGGACGGGCTTATGCCGGTCGGTCCTCCGCTTGCGCTGAAATTCTTCAGACTCCCAAACAAGGAAACCGAAAAAGCCATGAATGCAGTCGAGTTGATCAAGCAGGACCATCGCGAGATCGAAAAGCTCCTGGCACACTTCCTGGAGACGGATTCTGAAAACACGCAGGAGGACTTGTACCAGCGCATTCAAACCGCGTTGACGGCTCACGCGGAGATGGAAGAACGGGTGTTTTACCCTGCGATAAAGCAGTTCGCGCCGGAGCAGGTCGAGGAAGCATTGCGGGAATATGCGGAGGTGAAGCAGACGCTTGCCGAACTTCTGGACGCAGACCTGAACGAAGACGATTTCGAAACGCGGTTCGAGAAGTTGATGGACGATGTCAGACACCACGTCGAAGAAGAGGAATCACCGGGAGGCATACTTGCCGTCGCGCAGCAAAACCTCGATGAGGAATCGCTTTCAGAATTGTCGAGACAAATCCTCAACATCAGACATCAGATCGAAGAGGATCTCGCCGCGTGACACTGAGGACTGATCATGTCTAAACAAAACGAAGAGCACGACAAGGATCGTGAGGCGGTGAGGCTGGGTCGTCCGAATGAGATCCCTCCGGAGGTGCCACCGGAAGAGTTCATCGGGTTGGATGAAACTGGTGAATTTCCCGAGTGGCAGCCGGATCAAGTCCCTTGAAACGATCGATCTTACGCGACCGCGTGCTTCGACGACGCCGCCACGGGCTTCATGATTTTGGGGGTGTGGTTCACGACAACCACTCCGTCGGGACTTACCATGTACCGCTTCCTGTCTTCGAACTCATCCCAACCGACGCGAAAGTCCGACGGAATCTGAACTCCTTCCAGGACAATCGCATGCCGGACGGCGGCGCCAGGCGCAATTCGCACGCCTGCCATCAGCACACTGTCCTCAATTGTTGCGCTCTCTTCGATGTGAACGCCGGGCGATAGGACAGTGCGCGATACCTGGCAATTGCTGTGGACGCGAGCCGTCAGTGAGGATTCGTCGCTGCGGTCGCTCGAACCGGGATGGTGTGTGATCTGCGAGCCTTCGTAGTCGTTCACATGTGGGCTGAATGCAGAGTCCGGTCGCACAAGATCCATGCTGGCCCGGTAATAGCTGTCGATTGTGCCGATGTCGCGCCAATAACGCGGGGCATCGATAGAGGTATCGCGGAAGTCATACGCATATACGCGAGCGGATTCAATCAGTGAAGGAATGATGTGGTGGCCGAAGTCGTACCCGAAGCGCGACTCGCAATTCTCTGTAAGGGTCTTGACCAGGACGTCCGTGTTAAACGCGTAAACGCCCATGCTGACGACCGCCCGGTCAGGTCTTGAAGAAATTGGACATGGCGCCTCCGGCTTTTCTTCGAATCCAGTCACCCTGGACCCGTTGTCTACTTCGACGACACCGAAATGCGATGCATCGCTCAACTGGTGTTCCAGCGTCGCCACGGTGACGTCAGCGCCGCTTTGAACGTGTTGCGCAAGCAGTTCGCGGTAATCCATGTGATAAACCTGATCGGCGGAGAGAATCAGCACGTAATCGGGCCGGTTTGATTGCAGGAGCGAGAGATTATGAAAAACCGCATCAGCCGTGCCTCTGTAGCGCTTTCCAGCACAAGGCGGCAGACAGTACAAAGGTTCTGTGGCGTGTCTGGAATTTTTCCAGACTTCGCTCCAGCCCAAACGGATATAGGAATGTAATTCTTCATGCAGATATTGCGTCAAAAGCGCCGCGTGATGCAGCTTCGAATGAAGACAGTTGGATAGCGTGAAATCGACAATGCGGAAAATTCCGCCGAACGGGATAGCCGGCTTCGGACGACTTACAGTCAAAGGATAGAGTCGTTTACCTTGGCCTCCTGCCAGTATCAGTGCCTGTGTCCGTGGCAAATCTGATGGTGAAGTACTGAACATGAGGTTCCTCGTTCCTGGGTTGACGGTTCAAAGACGGGGCGTTCGCTGACGGCAGAGCAGAGTGTGCAAGCCTGGGACCAAAATCGGGATCAAGACTTCGCTGTTCTGCATGTTTGACAAGTACTTTATAATGCAAAGTACAAAGCAGGTTGTGGCGTGGGGGGACCGGCCGATTGCCCAAGGAAGATGGCCGGCGAAGCCGGTGTACATCCAGTAGGCCGGACGGTGGGCCCGACGCTAAATTAAGGAGGTTTGTCAAAATGTCGGACATGAACTCGGTACCTGCCCTCTTGCGCAATTCACAAATGTTGCGGCTCTGCATTGCCGGTCTTCTCGTAATTGTTCTCCTGCTGCCGGTCTCGATGATCAGAAACCTGGTTGCTGAGCGTGAAGGGCGCCATCGAGAGGCGACAGCGGAGGTTTCATCCAAGTGGGGAAACCGGCAGGTGATCATCGGACCGGCACTCGTTCTCCCTTACACAGTTCCGCGTAAGGAGATTTCCGGCAACGTCGAAGTGTTTCGGCCGGAGACGCGCACGGCGACCTTTTTACCCAAAACGCTTCGGATCACAGGTGAAGTTGCCGCGGAGTCGCGGGCGCGCGGCATCTTTACGGTGCCGGTGTATGCATTACGGGTTGTGATCGACGGCGAATTCCTGATGCCGGATCTGGCGGAACTTGGCATCGATCCTGCCACAGTATCGTGGGATCGCGCGCAACTGGCCGTAGGCATTGGGGACGTCCGCGGTATTCAGGGTCAGTCGACATTAACGTGGAATGACGTGCAGCGCGAGTTTCTTCCCGGAAGCGGCGCGTTCGCGGAAACCGAGGCCGGTATTCACGCGCCCGTTGCAGTTGCTCCGGCCGACAAGACTCTCAAATTCTCGTTTCCGTTGTCATTGAACGGCAGTGTGGCTGCTTACTTTGTTCCATTCGGAGAGGATACGCTGGTGCAGCTGAAGTCGAACTATGTCCACCCCAGTTTTCAGGGAAGCTGGTTGCCAACGACCCGGGCTATCACCGATGACGGTTTCAATGCGACGTGGCGAATCTCGTACCTGGGACGAAACTATCCCCAATCCTGGATGTCCGGCACCGGCATTCGCAAGTCCATTGACGCTTCACGGTTCGGTGTGGAGTTTGCAGATCCGATCGATCGTTATCGAATGGCGGATCGGAGCGTCAAGTATGCCGGTCTGTTCATACTGCTGACGTTCGCGACGGTCTGGCTTGGCGAGGTCCTCTCGAGTGCGCGCGTGCATCCGGTGCAGTACCTGATGCTGGGTTCCGCATTGTGCGTCTTTTATTTGCTGCAACTGTCGCTTTCAGAACATGTCGGGTTTGGCCTTGCATATGGGATAGCAAGTCTCTCGATCATCGCGATGCTCGCCGCATATAGCCGCATCATTCTGCTGGGGAACTATCGCGCAGTCGTGCCGGCGGGTACAGGCGTGCTTTACTCATATCTTTTCGTTTTACTGACGAACGAAGATCACGCTCTGCTGGTGGGGTCGATCGGATTGTTTGTGATCCTTGCTGCGGTCATGTTCCTTACAAGGCGGGTCGAGTGGTATTCCGCAGTGTCGAATGAGAACTGATCCAGGATGAATATCTTCGGCGCAAAGCTCACGGCGGACGAGATCGCCCGGTATCGAAGTCAGGGTTATCTTCAGGTATCCGGACTTATCGGTGCCAGGACGATCCAGGCTGCGCGCGACGTAATGCTCCGCGGATTACAGCCGTCCGGTGGCGATTCGCTTCACGCGTTCAGGACCGATAGCGCTGTTCTAGCCTGCTTTACGAAGAGCGTCCGCTCCGCAGCGGGACAATTGGCAAATGCGCGAAAGTGTTCGGCACCGCGCACGGTCTACACCATTACCGTGTTTCCCACTTCAGCTCCATGGCAATGGCCGGCGCCTCATATCGATCACTCGCATGAGCAGGACAGGCATCGCACAATTCCGCCGCCGTTTCGGGTCGGTTGTCTGATTTATCTCACCGACACACCACTGCACACGGGCGGCACCGTGGTTTGGCCCGAATCTCATCGGCAGCTCGAAGCGGCCGCTCGCGCCGCTCCGGAACTCTACGAATACATGTCGTCTTTGAACCGCGACATTCGCAAATTCGACTTCCTCTCGCCACAGGAGATCACGGCCGCGGCCGGCGACGTGTTGTTCTACGACTACCTTTGCGCGCATGCGGGAAGTCTCAACAACGGCTCTGCCCCGCGGATCGCACTCAATCACAAGTGGTGACGCCACACCGGTTGGCTTCTGGTGTTCGTCTGAGCTAGCATGACCCGGTGCCCGAGATGTCCGGTCGAAATCTTCTTCATTACACAGTCATGCAGCGCATCGGCGCGGGCGGCATGGGCGAGGTCTGGCGTGCCTGGGACACGAAACTCGAACGCGATGTCGCAATCAAGATTCTTCCGAGCGACCCCGATGCACATTCCAACCGGCGTGAACGATTCCTGCGCGAAGCGCGCGCGGTTTCGGCGCTGATTCATCCCAACATCGTCACGATTCACGAGATCAACTCCGACCAGGGGTTGGATTTCATCGTCATGGAGTACGTTCGCGGCACCTCGCTCGACGCGGTCCTCGCGAATGGGAAGCTGAACGTCCGGCAGACTCTGGCTTATGCGATTCAGATTGCCGACGCTCTTGCCGCGGCGCACGCGGCCGGCGTCGTTCATCGTGATTTGAAGCCGGGCAATATCATGATCGCGGATTCCGGCCTGGTCAAAGTCCTCGATTTTGGTTTGGCCAAACGAATGAGTTCGTCATCGGGCTCTGACATCACAACGGGTGCGCTTACCGTCGAAGGCGCAATTGTGGGAACGCCTGCTTATATGTCGCCGGAACAGGCCGTCGGCGGCACCGTTGATCCGCGGTCGGATCTGTTTTCGTTCGGTGTGGTGCTCTATCAGATGCTTGCCGGACAACAGCCGTTCCAGGGTGAAAGCAACGTCGTCATTCTTCGGCATATCGTCTACGACGCTCCGCCCCCGCTGGCGGAGCGTGGCCTCGGCATATCGCGAGAGCTCTGCGGTCTCGTCGATAAATGTCTGGAAAAGGACGCCGCATCGCGATACGCAGACACTGCATCGCTTGTTCGGGAGTTGCGTCGAGTTGCTGCGTCGCCCGAAACCGGATCAGCGTTAACGGATTCCATGCCGACGACAGGCGCGGCGGATCTTCGCCCTGTGCGTTCAAAAGCCCTTCCCCGGTACCGCATGGCAATCACGGCGGTGGCGTTCCTGATGGTTCTTGCCGCAGTTGTAGTTTTGCGCCGTCCGTTCGGCGAGTGGAATCGTCCGGCACCGCCGGTCGCGGACTCAACCGCCGATTCGCTCGATGGAACGCCCGCCGAACTCACACAACGCAGCCGAGTGTTGCTGAGTCGTTACGACAAGCGGGGCTTTATTGATCGCGCGATACGTCTATCTGAAGCGGCGCTCAAGCAGGACTCACAGTTTGCGCCGGCCTATGCCGCGTTAGCCCAGGCCTACCTGCGCAAAGGTGTCGGGAGTTCCGATAAACATTGGTTGAATCTGGCCGGGGATTCGGCCCGCCAGGCCGTAGCTGCAAATCCAGACCTGGCTGCCGCGCATGAAGCCCTGGCTGCAGCTCTTTTTGAAATGGGCGACGTCGCAGGCACACAACGTGAGGTGGACGAGGCGTTGAAGTTGGACCCGCGTAGTGCAGCCGCGTACGTCTTGCTGGCCAAGCTTACCGCGCGCTCCGACCGCGAACGTGCCGACGAGTTCTATAACAAAGCAGTGGAACTTGGTCCGCAGGACTGGGTTGCCTTCGCCGAATACGGCATCTTCCTCTACAGGAATGCGCGGTTCAAAGAAGCAGCCGGTATGTGGGAATCGGCAACGCGCATTGCTCCGGACAACGTTCGGGTTCTGAACAACCTTGCAGGCGCGTATCACATGCTGGATGACTACGAAAGGGCTGCCTCCACGTTGCAAGCGGCACTACGAGTGGATCCTACGGCAGCGACCTGGAACAATTTTGGGACCGTGAGGTTCTTTCAAGGACGGTATAGCGATTCGGTTACGGCTTTCGAGAACGCCACAAAAATGGATTCGACCAACTACCAGTACTGGGGCAATCTCGGCGATGCCTATCGCTGGACTGCGGGCCGGCGCGACAAGTCCTTCGAGGCTTATAAAGAAGCGATTCGCCTGTCGCGCGAAAGGATCGCTCGCAATCCGGACGATGTCGAAGGCCGCGGACGGCTGGCGTTATATCTGGCAAAGTCAGGTGAGGAGAGTAGCGCGTTGGAAGAGGTGGACCGGTTGACCACTGCAAAGAACGCAGGTGCCGACGCCAGTTTCAAGAAGGCCGTTGTATACGAAATCCTTGGGCGTCGAGAACCCGCGCTGACTGCATTGGGCGAAGCGATGCGCGGAGGCTACTCCCTTCACGAAATCGAGAACGAACCGGAGCTCGCCGCGCTTCGCTCCGATGTTCGTTACCATCTGCTGGTCAGTTCTATTCCGAAAAAGTAACGCTACATGTCGATATTCATGTCCGGATCGTGCGTAAGAGTTCGTGTCGGATTGCCTTGAACCGTTGCGGCGACGAGCATGATGTACCTGTTGGTGACTGGCCCCGAGCCTTGATTCGCTGTTCCCAGCTGCGCGACCCACGACGCTACTGCGGAGGTTGTGTTCGGCGTGGTGCTGGCCTGGACGAAAGGCCAACTGCTGCCCGCAGGCGGCATCGTATCCCAGATACAGAGCGGTCCTGCCGAGAGGTTGGAGTTCACGATCGGAGAAGACATCGGTTGCGTCGCCTTCTGCTGAGTGTTTCGGGCGATAAGGATAGTGATGCGGGCGGCGAAATTGTCAGTGCCTTGATTGGCATCGCAAACGCGGACCCAGAGATTCGGAGCATCGCTTTGTTTGAAGTTCAGGTGCTGAGCATCCTTTTGACAGAAGCTCCAGTGCGCCGAATTGTTCGGGTCCGGAGGATCCGGAGCGCCGGATGCCGGTTGAAGCCATGCTTTTGAAGTCAGCAGTGGGTTCGTTTGTGTTGAGTCGTAGGCCACGAAGCGACCGTTAGGTGCAGAGTTGGTGTCGTTGTAATTGAATACGAGGTTCAACATGTAATACATGGCGCACTCCCTTCTTGAATCAGCGCCGTGCATGATAGCGCAATTTGCATCATGGTGTGCGGAGGCGATTCTGCAGGGCGGGTTGGGTTTGCAGCTGAAGCCATTGCGCGTGCGTCAGAATCTCACGGATTTCCAGCGTCACTCTGGAGTTCGTCTTTTCCAGCTCACCGCGCGCCCGGACGACACGGTCGATTTGCGCGGAGACCACTTTGGAGGGTTCGAGAGTTTCGGCTTCCATCATGCGTGCCAGTGTTGCTTCCTCACGTTCCAGATCGGCTCTGTTTCGAGCCAGGACCTGGGCGGATCGCTCGACGATCGCATCGATCCGTTTCTTCTGATCTTCCGATAGTCCGAGCGCCATCACCGGGTTGGTCCCACGATTCACAGGGCCCGACTGTCTGGCGCCGCCACCGCGACCGCCACCGCCAGTCCTCAAACCGACACCGCCACGCGGCGGGATCGCAGTGCTGGCGTCCTGAATCACGAAGTCGATGTTGGCGACCGTTGCCGCTGAGGAGATCGAGATCGCGGTCCCCTGCGACATCTGCAGCGTGCCCGGATAGTACGTCGGCAAATCGACGCGGCCTGCGGTGATGTAGTAGCGGCCTGGGGGAATCTGCTCGAGAAGATAACGGCCGGTCGAATCGGTTTGCGTAAGGCTCACCATTGCCTTGAGCGCATCATCTGCTCCATCCACGCGCATCGCCGTTACCCGGATTCCGGATGCCGGTGCTCCGCCGGCCAACCGTACGACTCCGGTGATGCTGCCGGTTTGAGCCGGCCGTGTAGGCAGGTCCTGAGCCATCAACGAACTGGTGGTAAGGATCGCCAGAACGAGACGAAGTCGCATGTGCGTATAGAAGCCGTTTTTCGACATTCCTTAACAAATGGGGAGAAAGTTTTACTGAAGCGCTCCCGCTCCCGGCCCGAGATCACTCGTATGCCGGAGTTCTCAATGTATGTGTCAATTGTTCCTGTCCAATGCCCGGGGGAGATGCCAATGCCGCTGCCGTTGATCAATTGCATTTGCATCGGCATCTACACCGGGCATTGGACAGGAGCAATTGACAGTTACATTTATCTCCCTCTCCCGGTGGGCCCCGGTGGGAGAGGGAGCGCAAATGGAGTTATTTCTGACATAATCTGTACACCTTGGAGGTCCGATGAGACCTTTTGGCCTTTTCGTCACTCACGTTGTCCTTACTGTGCTTCTTTCGGTTACCGCGTCCGCTCAGTGGATCAACTACCCGACGCCGGGAACTCCGCGTTTACCCAACGGCGCTCCGAACCTTTCGGCGCCCGCACCGCGAACAGCGGACGGCAAGCCGGACCTGACGGGCGTCTGGAGAGGCGCCGGCCCTCTCTATCGCTTCAACGTCGCTCAGGACCTGAGACCGGAAGATATCCAGCCGTGGGCTGAAGCGTTGTTTCTCGAGCGGGTGCGCGATGCGCGGAAGGACAGTCCTCTTTCGAAGTGTTTGCCCGTCAGTATTCCGTTTCACAATTTCTTCAACCTGACGAGGATCGTTCAAACACCGGCGCTCACATTGATCATGTATGAATCCCCGAACAGTCCGCATCGAACGGTTTTCACCGACGGCCGCGACCTCCCGAAGAATCCGAATCCGACCTGGTTGGGATATTCGGTGGGCCGCTGGGAGGGAGATACATTCGTCGTGACTACTGCGGGGTTCAACGATCTCGGATGGCTCGACAGCTCCGGCCATCCTCAAACTGAATCCCTTCGCATTACCGAACGCATGCGCCGCCGCGACTTCGGCCACATGGATTTCGAAATCACGATCGACGATCCGAAGGTATTTACCCGGCCATTCACGGTCAAAGCGGAACGGCTTCTGGCTGCCGATACCGACCTGCTGGAAGACGTTTGCGACAACGAACGGTCTCGCCAGCACATGTCGGGTAATAACGGATTCCGGCTAAGCAAGGAGAGTGCTGCCAGGTACGCCGGCGTCTACGAACTCGCTCCCGGACGCGACATCGTGATCACGGCTGTAGAGGATCTCCTGTTCGTACGCGGTCTCAACGAACCGAGAGTGCCGCTGTTGGCGCAATCGGAAACGCAGTTCATGTCGACTGCCACGCCGACCGGCTTTGAGTTCGTCAAGGACGCGCAAGGCAGGTTCACGCAGCTCATCGTGCGTGGCGACGTCGATCAGAAAGCCGTTCGCAAGGCTGACCCGCGGTGACATAATCCGCATCAACCACTATGGATCCAATCAGACGCAAATTACTGGCAACGGGCGCCGCGATGACTGCGATGTCTGCAGCGGAGCGTGTATTTGGTGAGCAGACTCGGCAAGGGGGAACTGCGATGTCCTTTTACGAAAAGGGTCCCGTGCGGATCCATTATGAGGAGGCTGGTTCCGGGTTCCCGTTGTTGATCATTGCCGGCGGAGGATTAAATTCGACCATCGCCGGCCTGGCCAATCATCCCTTCGATCCGATCAAGGAATTCAAGAGCGAGTTCCGTTGCATCGCGTCGGACCTGCGCAACGCCAATGGCGGCCAGTCCTCCGGTCCGCTGGAGATCGATCGGCCGTGGGATGCATTTACCGATGACCACATCGGCGTGATGGATCATCTGCGCATCGACAAGTTCATGGTGCTGGGTTTCTGTATCGGCGGCCCCTTCATCTGGAACCTTCTGGAGCGCGCGCCGAATCGTGTCGTAGCGGCGGTGCTCGCGCAACCGAGCGGGTTTCGGCCGGAGATGCCCGACCTCTTTTATCAGAACAATATCTCAGGCTGGGGGCCGGAATTGGTGAAACGGCGGCCGGAGATCACGATGCAGATGGTTGAGAGATTTCTCACGAAGATGTACCGCACCAACGCCGACTTCGTTTTCACGGTGACGCGCGATTTCGTCCGCAATTGCCAGACGCCTGTGCTGATTCTTCCCGACGATATTCCGGCGCATCCGTATGCCGTTGCCATGGAGGCCGCGATGCTCGCGCCGAAGGCCGAAGTGAGTATGTTTCCGTGGAAAGAGCCGAGAGAGCGGATTCCGTTGGCGGTCCGGCAGGTTCGTTCCTTCCTTAAGGCGCATCGTCCGTAAATGGCGGGCGGTCTATGACCGCCCGAGGTACCAGCCCTCCTTACTTCTGTCCCGCATCCAGTGCGAACACAAACAGACGAGGCCGTGCTGCTGCCGGGACCTGTGCGACCGGTGGAAGAGGCTGGCCGCGCTGGGCGGCTGCCTGTTCCGGAGTCAGGTTGGGTGGAGCGAAGGGTGGAGCAACTGCACCGCGCTGGGGAGGCGCTCCGAGTCCGCCCATCAGCGCGACGTATTGTTTGCCGTCAAGGAGGTATGTGATCGGCGGACTCATGCCGCCGTTCTGTCCCGTTGGGATGTCGAGGAGCTTTTCACCCTTGTCCGCGCTGTAGGCGATCAGTCTTCCGTTGGGTGTGACCTGGAACACCAGGTTGCCGGCAGTCGAGAGCGCGCCGCCGCCGCTCTGGCCGCCGATCGGCGCAAACCATCGCTCTTTCTGTGTTGCCGGATCCCAGGCGGACATGATGCCGCGTTGTCCCTGCCGTACCGGGCCGTAGGCCGGCGGCGTATTCAATGGAGGCGCCGGTCCGCGTTCGCCCGGCTGGCGCAGACCGAGAGTCTGTACTCCGGGAATGATCTGGAAATTCGAAGTTGCTGTGAAGCTGAATGCGCCGGCCGCGGCGATCGGAACGTAAACCAAACCCGTTGTAGGATTGAACGCCATTTGCGCAGTGTTGTGGGCCTGCAGCGGCGAGACGGTGACTCCGCGTTCGGAGGAGTAGTACGCATCCGGATTGATTTGCGGACGCCCGGTCTTCGGATCGATTCCTTTCGCCCAACTCACCGGTGCGACAGGTTCGGCGGAGATAAACTCGCCGGTGACACGGTCGATCACATAGAAGTAACCATTCTTGTTCACCTGCATGATCACCTTGCGATTGCGTCCGTTGACGCGGATGTCCGCAAGCATCAGGTGTTGGATGGCGTCGTAGTCCCACTCGTCGCCGGGCGTGCATTGGTAATGCCACTTCAACTGACCGTCGTCGACATCGATGGCGAGGATTGACGCGATGTACAGGTTGTCGAGGCGCTTCGTGCCGATTTGCTTGCCCTGACGCACTTCCTGCGGCCACGGCAGACCATTGCCGACTCCGACGTATACCAGCTCTTCTTCCTCGTCGTATGCCATGCCGTCCCACATCGAGCCGCCGCCGCCGTACTTCCACCATTCGCCGGTCCATGTTTTCGCGGCAGCTTCCATGTGTTTGTTCTCGAACGGCTTCGATGGATCGCCGGGTACCGTATAAAACTTCCAGAGTTCTTTGCCGTTGTTGACGTCGAATGCGGCCAGGTAACCGCGCATTGGCGCGAACTCCGCGCCAGCAGTGCCGATGAGGACTTTTCCTTTATAGACCCGCGGCGCCATCGTCAGGCTGTAGTTCTGCGAGTTTTCTTTCGGTATTGCTGAAACGGACCAGAGAACCTTTCCGGTTGCAGCGTCGAGCGCCTCGAGTCGTCCGTCAACAACCGGCACGATCACTTTGCCTTCGTATAACGCGATGCCTCGACTGATAACGCCGCAGCAAAGAAGAACGGCGCCACGCACGACCTTTGGGTCATAGCGCCAGATTTCTTTTCCGGTTCGGGCGTCGATGGCAAACGTCACGCTCCAGTTCGTGATTCCATAGAGGACGCCGTTTGCGAACAGCGGCGTTGCTTCCTGATTGCCGCCGCCTTCTCCAAGCTCATACGACCACGCAGGACCCAGCCGGCTGACGTTCGTCGTGTCGATCACTCTTAGCGTGCTGTAGCGTTGCTCGGAATAGCTCTGACCGTACGTCAGCCATTCCGTGCCTTTTTCCGCATTCCTCAGGGCGTTGTTGTCCACGCGGCGCGTCTGCAGCGCACCAAGCAGTCCGGTTATGAAAACGATTGCGGCGAGCGGCATCAGCAGCCACTTCAATCGAGATAGATGCATGTTCGTCCGTCTCCTGTTCTGAAAATGAAGGGCGATTATACCCTTCGTCTCTTTACTCCTTCCGAAGCTTTCAGGTTAACAACGTGGTGAGAACAAATTCGGGGACGGTCGCCTAAATTCCCTAATTGCACTTCAAATTAGTTCCTCACCCGGCACGCCGAACCCACCACGGATGAAACTGTTGTAGCCTAATCGCGCGTGCCGGCACTGAGGTCGGTTTTTCCTTGGTGCGCTAAGCCCGTAAATTAGTTGGA
>Ga0137465_1000277_pt1 | contig 29211 bp, 18 predicted proteins | sample EasRivERMGT828_2_FD_104906 | JGI IMG/M metagenome (GOLD analysis project Ga0137465, IMG submission 104906) | Soil microbial communities from meander-bound floodplain in the East River, Colorado, USA - East River MetaG ERMGT828_2 | ecosystem: Environmental > Terrestrial > Soil > Floodplain ... | reverse complement strand
GCCACTTGCCCGGCCAACATCACTGTAGCCAGCAGCGCCGGGGCCGACGGCCTGAGCGGGGATTGCCAGGCCCAGGTCAATTATACGGCCAGCGCCAGCGACAACTGTTCGGGGGCAACGATTCTCTGCAGTCCGGCTTCGGGCGGACTTTTCCCGGTGGGCACGACTACGGTCAATTGCACGGCCACCGACGCCTCCGGCCGCACCGCCACGTGCAGCTTCACGGTCACGGTCACCGACAGCGAGCCGCCCACAGCCAATTGCCCGGCCAACATCGTGACCACCAGCAGCACGGGAGCTGACAGTCTGAGCGGGGATTGCCAGGCGCAAGTGAGCTATGTGATTCCAGCCCCGACCGACAACTGCCCCGGTTCCAGCACAGTGTGCAGTCCGGCCAGCGGTTCGATGTTCGCGGTGGGCACGACCACGGTGACCTGCACCGCCACCGACGCCTCGGGCAACAGCAGCACTTGCAACTTTACCGTTACGGTCAACGACGATGAGAATCCGACGGCCACTTGCCCGGCCAACATCACTGTAGCCAGCAACGCTGGGGCCGACGGCCTCAGTGGGGATTGCCAGGCCCAGGTCAATTATACGGCCAGCGCCAGCGACAACTGTCCGGGGGCGACCATCAGTTGCAGTCCGGTTTCGGGCGGACTTTTCCCGGTAAGCACGACTACGGTCAATTGCACGGCCACCGACGCGGCGGGTCGCACGAGCACGTGCAGCTTCACGGTCACAGTCACCGACAGCGAGCCGCCCACGGCCAATTGTCCGGCCAACATCGTGACCACCAGCAGCACGGGAGCTGACAGTCTGAGCGGGGATTGCCAGGCGCAAGTGACCTACGTGATTCCGGCCCCGACCGATAATTGTCCCGGTGCCAGCACGGTGTGCAGTCCGGCCAGCGGTTCGATGTTCACAGTTGGCACAACCACGGTGAGCTGCACGGCCACCGACGCCTCCGGCAACACCAGCACCTGCAGCTTTACGGTCACGGTCAACGACGATGAGAACCCCACGTTGAGTTGCCCGCTGGCTGTTATTGTGCCCAATGATCCAGGCATGTGTGGCGCGGAGGTGACCTACACGGTGAACGCGACCGACAACTGCCCTGATCCGGTGACGAGTTGCACCCCGCCCAGCGGGAGCTTCTTCCAGAAGGGCACGACTACCGTGAACTGCACCGCCACTGATGCAGCCGATAATACGGCGACTTGTACTTTCACCGTCACGGTCAACGACGCCGAAGCGCCGGTGGCGCAATGCCAGGGCGACATCACTGTGTTCAATGATCCGGGCGTATGCGGCGCCGTGGTGAGTTACGCGGCCGGCGCAACTGATAATTGTCCAGGAGCCAGCATTGCTTGCAGTCCGCCCAGCGGTTCTACTTTCCCGGTGGGCACAAACACGGTGAACTGCACGGCCCAGGATGCAGCCGGAATAACTGCTAATTGCTCCTTTGAAGTTGTCGTCGTGGACAACGAACCTCCAACCGTTAGCTGTCCGGCCAACGTGACGGTAGGATGCAGCGTGAATGCGCTCGAGCCAATCAGCTATCCCGCTCCGACTGCTTCGGACAACTGTTCAGGGGGAACGGTCATCTGCAACCCGCCTTCGGGGAGCCTCTTCCCCATAGGAACCAGCAATGTGACCTGTACGGCGACAGATGCTGCGGGCAATAGCGCCTCGTGTACTTTCAGCGTTACGCGGGGTGCGCTGGGGTTCACTGGTTTTCTTCCGCCAATTGGGGGTGCGGATGGTGCGGGCGGCAGCTTTGCAGACCCGTTACGCGCATTCAAACTGGGGAGCACCATTCCAGTTAAGTTCCGGCTGACATGTGGAGGCACCCCCATTACTACAGGGATTCACACTCTGCAAGCGACCAAGTACTCCAGCTCAACCAGCTCGGATACGGCTATCGACGCGACACCCACGGATGCCGCTACGACCGGCAACGAGTTCCGGCTGACGGATGCGGCCGCCGGCGAATGGCACTTCAACTTGAGCACCAAGTCCGGTTTCAGCAAAGGTATCTGGAAACTCGTCGCCACGCTGTCGGACGGCAGCCAACATGAGGTCTGGATCGAGATCAAAAAGTGAGCAGGTGATTAGGGAGCGACGCATCCCTCGGCTCCGACCGCTTGAGAAGCAAAACAGCAATATTGGATGTTGGGAGACAGCTTTATCGACTCCAAATCATGAAAGTTGTGGTCGGTCCACGGAGAGGGCCACTCGCCATCTTGCTCGGGGCCCTCGTTGTTTTTTGTGCTACACCGAGCCTTGCCGCTGGCGCACAGCCTGGTTCTCTCGATGCAGATTTTAGTCCGGGTGACGGAGTGGACCAGTCGGTCTTTGCTGTGTTGGTGCAACTGGATGGGAAGATAATCATCAGTGGCGATTTTACGACGGTTGCCGGCGTTTCACGCAACGGTATCGCACGGCTCAACGGTGGGGGCACTCTGGACTACGGCTTTGATCCCGGGTCAGGGCCGGATGACCTGGTGAATACCGTGGCCCTCCAAGGCAACAAAGTCATCATCGGGGGATATTTCACACACGTAAGCGGAACAGCGCAAGGTTACGTGGCGCGTCTCGACAGCAGCGGCGCTTTGGATGCGAGCTTTGATCCCGGTTCGGGGGCTGACGGCCCGGTCCTCGCCCTGGTCGTTCAGGGCGATGGGAAAGTGCTGCTGGGTGGCGAGTTTACGACCATCAATGGCATCGCGCGCAATAACATCGCCCGGCTCAACAGCAGCGGAAGTCTGGACACCAGTTTTGATCCTGGGACGGGCGTCAGCGGCGCACTTTTCTCGAGCGTGAAGTCGATCGCGGTGCAAGGAGATGGCAGGGTGATCCTCGGCGGAACGTTTACCAGCGTCAACGGTGCCGCGCGCACAAACATCGCCCGGCTCAACGCGGACGGCAGTCTGGATAACGGCTTCAATCCCAAAGTGCATGTAGCGGGAGCGGGCGTTTTGGCGGGCGTTAATGCAATGGCGGTGCAAAGCGGCGGCAAGATTGTGATCGGCGGCGACTTCACTGGAATCAATGGAGTCGCGCGCACAAACGTCGCGCGGCTCAACAGCAATGGCAGTCTGGATACGAGCTTCAATCCCGGGACCGCGGATTTTGCAGTCAATTCAGTGGCGGTGCAAGACAGTGGGAAGGTGGTTATCGGCGGCTTCTTTACCCGCGTCAACGGCACCACGCGAAAGTACGTGGCGCGACTGAACAGTGATGGGAGTTTGGACACCGGCTTCGATCCCGGGGCGGGAGCAGACGACGCGGTTTACGTCGCCGCCTTGCAGGAGGATGGCAAGGTGATCATTGGCGGATTGTTCACCCGTTTTGACAGTGCGCCGCGCCATGGCATCGCGCGATTGCATGGAGACCCAGTAGTCCCGGCATTGCGGCTTCTTAATCCGGAGCGGAGCGGCAATACCTTCTCGGTGTCCGTCGCGACCGTGACCGGAAAAGGCTATGCGTTGGAATTCAAAGATGGGTTATCGGACAGCGTGTGGACGCCACTCCCTGCCGTCCTGGGAGATGGGGAGGTCAAAGTTTTGCAGGATACCGGGGCGGCGAGCGTAACGCGATTTTACCGTGTGCGGATGGAATGATGAAACAAGCGATAAGAATTGAACCGACGCTTCCATGGCGGCGGCGAGCGCCATGGTGATCTTGGGGAACCTTCTTGACCGGGAACAGCGCCGTTGCGTCCTGCCGGGCTGATGCGGACGATCTCAGGCTCATGCTTTCGGCAAAGGGGAGCTGCTACCGGCACAAATTTCTTGGTTCAGTCCGTTCCTTCATTATCCTGCTGGCGCAGCAAACAAATGCGTCCTGAAATCTAGAGTGATTGCCAAAAGTAATTTCCGAAAAGGTGGGGCAAACCTGCCGGTTTGCCGCGGCGCCCGGCAGGGCGTTGCCCACTTTTTCGGAAATTACTTTTGGCAATCGATATAACCAGTCTTGTGATGAAACTCATCGATCTGTCGCAGCCGCTTTTTGATAATTGCCCAAACTGCCCGGTGCACCCGCCCGTTCGTTCCGAGATCATTGCCGATCATCCCAAAGACGGCTGGAGAATGGAATTGCTGACTCTGGCCAGCCACACCGGCAGCCATGTGGATGCGCCGTTGCACAAACTGGCTGGCGCTCCAGAACTGGACCAACTCCCGCTGGAATGCTTTGCCGGCAAAGCAGTGATTGCCGACTTGCGCGAGGCCCAGGCGGACCAGCCGTTCACTTCCAGCATACTCAGCCGCAAACTGCGCGTGGAATTGGAAGACAGAATTGTTCTGCTGGCAACGGGCTGGGGCTACAAGCGCGCCCAATCCGATGAATGGCTCTATCATTCGCCCTATGTCTCACCCGATGGGGCCGAATGGCTCGTGAAACAAAAGATTCGCGCTGTCGGCATCGACCACTATTCCATTGGCGGCGCGCGCGCCGAACAAAACAGCCGCACGCATGAGATCCTGCTGCAGGCCGGGGTTTGGATTGTGGAGGAATTGTTTTTCCCGCCGGAGGTTTTTTCGCTCGCACAACCCGTTCAATTCTGGTGTTTGCCGATCAATCTGCGGGGCCATAGCGGCGCCTTTTGCCGTCCGGTCATCGCGATTGAATAAGAGCCCCGCTATGGGGCGGCTTTGAGTTTTGCCTCCGTCTCCTCGATGGTTTTTTGAATGGATTCTTTGAAAGGCGAAACTTCCTTCAATGCCTTGTAATACGCGATGGCCCTGGAGTAGTTCTTGTCCTCGTATTCCAATTTGGCGAGCTGGCCGAGAATTTGTTCGTAGAGAAAGATATTTGCGTCCGCCTTGCTGGCTTCGTTTTCGTGCCATTTTTTTAGCGCCAATTCCCAAACGTTGCGCGCGCGGGTAACGTCTTTCCGATTCTCCAGATAAATGCGGCCCAGTTCGAAGAGCAGTTCCTGGTGGCCGGGATTTGCTCGCAAGCCCTGGCGCAGGAATTGTTCTGCTTCGTTGACTTTGCCGAGTTGAGTGCGCAGCCAATAGGACGCCACGATATAGGTTTCCACTCTGTCCGGATCGAGCATCGCCGAGATTTGCAACCACGGCAGCAACTCGCGCTCCTCGCCGCTGGACTGTTTGGATGAATGGTGCTGATGAGTGCACGGCTCACCCGGTTTGTGCTGGCACTCGGCTTGATCTTCGTCGCCCAGGTGCTGATGAGAGGAGGGAAAGAAGTTGCGGCCGAAGGCGTCGATCCAGTTCTTTGGTTTGCCGAGAAAGTCCATTCCTGCTTCACGTTCGCCGTGCCCAGCGCCCGCGTTTGCAGCCATGTGCAGTTTGTCCGCTTCCGGTTTGGCGTCGTAAATCGAAGGATAATAGCCCTTATGAAAATAGGCATCGGCCTTGGTATAAAAATGCTTGGCGAAAAGCCGCCGGCTATCACCCAGGGCCACCGTCAGCACGTCGGCGGAGCTGCTGTTGGCGCCAGCGCGGTTCTGAAACCACGGATCCAGCCAGGTCGTGAGATTGAAAGCGACCAGCAGAAGAGCCAACGTCAAGGCCGTCACCCGCATAGCCATATTAGTTCAATGCCTTGCGGCGAAAGAGAAGACAAGCGCCCGTCAGCAAAAGGGCTGCATACACCACCGCATACGCGCATGCGCCGATCCACGCGGCCCAGCTTACCAGATCGCGGTCATGCACGATCAGTTCGCGGACGTCGAAGGCCCATTCCAGGTGCGGGATGAGAAAATAAACAGCATAGACAACGGATTGGCCAGGCTCAGTCAGTTGCAACGCTACTTCGTCCAGATGGCGTCCGACCAACAAAATGCCCATCACGACCACGAAGGTAATGGTACTGTTCGAGGAGGGGGCGGCGAAAACGATCGAGCCAATCAAGGCCATCGCGATGACAATGGCCAGGGTGAACCAGTGCATCATGCCTGCCTGGAAGTAATTCAGGATGGGCCAGTGATGCTCGCGCGCGCCACTGACGACGGCGAAGAAGGTGTAAAACACCAACAGCGTCAACCCGCAGGCCAGCCAGCAGCCCAGGCATTTTCCCAGCACAAGCTGGTTTCGCGTCACGGGTTTGGCCAGGAGCGGGAAGAGAGTCCGGTTTTCCTTTTCGGCGGGGATTTGTCGCGCCGTTGTGGTGATGGCAATGACCAGCGAAGACATCCAAATCAGGAAAAGGCAAATCTCCTTGAGATAGCGGACGATCTTGTCTTCATTGAAGAAGTTCACCGAACCCATGATCAACGTGATGAGCGCGGTCAATACGAACAACACATAAAAATCTTTGCGGCGGCAAAGCTCTTTGATGACCACGCCCCCGATGGCGTGGATGTTGTTCACGGCCACTTTCATCGCCCCCGCGGCGCCGGAGGAGGAAGAACCGGCGCCGACAGGAGCGATTTCGCGGCGGAAATCCAGGCTTGCCTTGCCAGGCCTCGTAGCACTCATGCGGCCAATCGATATTGACAATCGATAATTTGCAGGAAAACCTGTTCCAGACTGGCGCACTGGTGCTGGCGCACAAGATCACTCACGCGGCCTTCGGCTTTCAATTCCCCCTCGTGCAGTATGGCCACGCAATCGCACACTGTTTCGACCTCGCCCAGTTCGTGCGATGAGAAGAAGACCGTCTTGCCCTCGTTCTTCAAACGCTGGATGATCTCGCGGACCCTCATGCGCCCAAGCGGGTCAAGACCGCTGGTGGGTTCATCCAACACAAGCAGGTCAGGATTGTTTATCAACGCTTGCGCCAGGCCCACCCGTTGTTGCATCCCTTTGGAATAGGTCTTGATGAGCCGCTTGCGCGCATGTTCGAGTTCAACCAGCTTCAGAATCCAATCGATTCTCTGTTCCAATTCCGCCTTGGGGATGCGAAAGATCTTTCCGTAAAAACGCAGCAGTTCCTCCGCCGACAAAAACTTGTAGTAATAAGTCAGCTCCGGCAGGTAGCCAATGCGTTGCCGGGCAATCGGCTCACGGACATTGACGCCGAAGATGTAGGCATTCCCGGCGGTCGGATTCACAAAGCCGAGCAGGGCATTCATGGTGGTGGTCTTGCCCGCGCCATTGGGTCCCAGGAAACCAAAGACCTCGCCCCGATGGACGGATAGATTCAGACCCTTAACGGCCTGCTTAATGCCTTGGCCTAACTCCCGGCTCCGATAATCCACTCGGAGGTTTTCTATTTTTAGAATTGCTTCCACGGCACCTGACTCTTTGGAAGCAGTCGGAGCGAAATCTGTACCATCAGGGGGTCAATGACAGTCCAGGAAACAATTTATCCGGGGCCATAACCGTAAAGCGGCTAAATCCATGTTCTTTTGGAGCAGGGCAAGGACATTTAACCGGCCCGTGTCCGCAGCCGACTTGCACTTTTTGCCGTATGAGGAAGCCTTCTCGGCGGGTTAGCTGATTCACCGGCCCGGCCCTTGGGAATAACCTAACCCTTCCCTTGCCAGGTTGACTGCGTGAGAGGGCTGGACAGTAACTACTTTTTCTCTTCTGCCTTCTCTTTGTCTTTCTCCTTGCTCTTGTCCTTCTCCTCCTTTTTGACCAATGCCTCAATCTCCCAGCCAGTGGAGATATCCAGCTTTGGGAGTGATTTCTTCAGATTCGCGACGCCTTCCTCTGTCACCTTGCTTTGCCAGACATAGAGGTTCTTAAGTTGAGTCAGGCCTTTGAGATGCTCCAGGCCCGTGTCAGTCACTGCCGTTCCGTAAAGATTCAGGTAAGTCAGATTCTTCAAGCCTTTGAGATGCGCCAGGCCCGCGTCGGTCACTTGTGTCAGTTCCAAATGCAGGCGAATCAGATTGGTCAGACCCTTCACGTGCGCCAGGCCGGCATCGGTGATTTTCGTGGCAGCGAGGTTGAGGTGAACGAGACTAAGAACATCCTTCAATGGCGCCAGAGTCGTATCCGTCACATTGGTGCCGTGAAGACGGAAGTTGACCTCGCGCCAGGGAACGTTTGCCGCGATGGGACGGATCTCGATGCCTGCTTCGGCAAATTTCGCGATGGCCTTCTGTTCCGCAGCGCTTGGCTTAAAGTCAGCCGGCAGGGCGGGACCGCCTTTGGCCGAATCCGCCGGCTGGGAGGAAGCTGTTTGCGTCCAGACGGCGCCTTGATTGATCCAATCGCGAATCAAGTCGGTCTGCGCTTTGGTCAGCGGTTCGCCTTCGTTGGGCATCACGTCATCGTCGTCCTTCGGCAACGTGATGCGCCGATAGAGTTCACTCTTCTCGGCGCTTCCAGGCATAATGACCGGTCCCTCTTTGCCTCCTTTGAAGGCGGCATCTTTTGAATCCAGACGCAACTTGCCCTTTTGCTTTTCAGGCCCGTGACATTCGAGGCAACGCTTCTGTAAGAGCGGTTGAATTTCTTTGGCGAAGTCAACTTTGGCTTCAGCGCCGCAAAGGCCCGTGGCCATTCCGGCTATACCGCCGATGAGGAAAAACAATCTTTTCATATGCATTCCATTCGTGACAAATTCAGTCATGCTAGCGCCTTCACACGGTTTTTTTGAATCATAGCTTTCGTCGTTCGAGTTTATGCAATGCGTCCGCGCTCTTCAACCGGAAGTTGTGTGAAGCACCACAAAAAAATCTGCCCCGATCATCACAGGCGAAACAACCGCTGCGTGTCCGGATGCGCGCGGACAGCGTCAAGCTGGCCCTGGCGCACCACGCGGCCACTTCCCAGCAAAAGCCCGTGCGTGATGCACTTGGGCAGATCGTCCCAATGATGCGTCACCATGATCAGGCGGGTGCCATTGCGCGAGACCTGTTCCAACGTCTCCACAAATTCAGCCTTCGACTGAAGGTCGAGGCCGTCAAATGGCTCGTCGCAGAGGAGAACTTCCGGCTCGTGCACCAGCGCCCGCAAGAGGAGCACTTTGCGGAACTCGCCATAAGACATCTGCAGCACCCTTTTCCCGGCCAGGGTGGCGAGACGGAAGGAGTCGAGAAGTGCCTCAACCTTTTTCTTCTGCAAACGCGAGACCTTCTGGATCAGGCCGACACTGGAAAAAAAGCCTGAGGCGATCACTTCGGCTCCCGTGAGCCCCTCACGATAGTTGGCCTGAAAATCCGGCGCGAAATAGCCCAAACGTCGCTTCAAATCCCAGACGGTGTTCCTTTGAGTAAGATCGAAGCGCCGGACCTTCGCGCCTACAGCCGGGTGCAAGTCGCCGAAGATCAGTTTGAGCAACGTGGATTTGCCGGCGCCATTTGGACCAAAGAAAACCCAGTTCTGGTCATCGCGCATTTCCCAATCGATCGCGTGCAGCACCTTTTTGCGATTGAGGTACACAGTGGCTCCCTGGACGCAAACAAGAACTTTGGCCTGCGCTGGTTGGGTTCCGTGCTGCGCGTGAGACCTGGAACAGGCGCGCTGTCGAGGCCGAATTCGGGCGTCTCCAGTCGAATGAAGACTCGTTCTTCCTTGTCGCACGATTCTGCCCTTGTCCAAAACCAGCGTATGCGTGATGGCGGAGATGACTTCCTCGGGACGATGAGTGGTGTAAAGGATCTGTGTGCCTGCGCGCGCGACAGCTTCGATTACTTCGAGCAAATGCAAACGTGAGCGCGCATCCAGTCCGTCGCACACCTCATCCAAAATCAGAAGGCGCGGCTTGCCGGCGAGGGCCCGCGCAATCAACGCTTTTCGCAATTCACCTGTGGAAAGCTGCTGAACATTGCGAGCCAACAGGTTTTTCACACCCAGCAATCGGATGATGCCTTGGGCAAAGGCCATTTGCCGGGCGCCAGGCTTTTGATAAACATAGTCGCCGTTGTAAAACCCACTATAGATGACCTGCAGGCCGGTCAACTTCCATTCCTGTTGCAGATAACGCTCCTGAAGCTCCGGCGACACCCAGGCAATCTGTTCCTTGACGCCAACCGCGCTGGTCTGCTCGGCGCCGTCAAAGGCGTAAATCCGTTTCCCCTTGCCGGGAGCGGGCCAGAGATCGGCGCGAATCAGTTTGAGCAGCGTGCTCTTGCCTGAGCCGTTGGCACCGAGGATGGCCCAGTGTTCGCCCGGCCTCAATTTCCAGGTGATGTCGCGCAGGATGGTTTGGCCATTCAAGGCGATATCCACATGGGCCAGTTCAATTAGCGGCTTAATCATGGAGCCGTTCGCGGCGCGTTCTGGTGTTCGCTCAACGAGGCCCAGTCTAGCAAACAAGAGATCCCTTGGACACGCTCAAACTCAGATCGGTAATGCCTGGCCCATTCCGCCGCTCACCCTGCAAGAAAAGAAGAGGGCGGTTGAGCAGACCGCCCCGAAGTGTTTTACCACATATCCAAAGGTTCCCCCTTTAATTCCAAGCGCTCTTATTTTCCCTGGACCGGGCTTCCAGGGGAATAGGTAGAAACCCTACTGCCGCCCTGACCGGATCCTGAGCGGCAGGGCTATCGCTTCGCGGTGTGAATCTCGCTGATTTGCGAATTGAGTGTCCAGAAGTCGTAAAGATAACCCAGGCCCAACAGGCCAGCGGTGCAAAGATAGAGGAGGCCGGTCAGCCACTTGCCCAGGTAAAAACGATGCACTCCGAAGAGACCCAAAAACGTCAACAGGATCCAGGCCACTGAATAATTAATGGGGCCAGCCACGTACCGTCGATCCGCTTTGCGGTCCATGGACGGGATCAGAAACAGATCGATCAACCATCCGATGCCGAGCAGGCCCAGGGTGAAGAACCAGATCGTTCCGCTAACCGGCTTCCCATAATAAAAACGGTGCGAGCCAGTAAACCCAAAGATCCACAGCAGGTACCCGATCACCTTGCTGTGCGTGTCGTTTTGCACATTCATTTTCTGCTTCGAAGGTGAGCGCGGCGACTATCGCTGCCAATTACAGACCCAGGAAATCTTTATAGGCGCCGCGATCCTCCCAAAGGCAGAACGCATCGAGTGGAGCGGGCAAAAAGAAGAGGGCGGGTGAGCAATCCGCCCTGTGTATGTTTTAGACGGTTCCTCCTTTGCACTGTAGTCGATAGCGGGTGATTCTCGCACAAAAGGGCGTGCGGGATATGGGGTGGTTACCCTAGTCACCTCCTTGTTCTCACCTGGCGCGCGAATAATTCGGTTCACGACCTTGGGAGGGTTTTGCTAGAACCTGTGCCTATGAAATTCCACTCACCCCGGTGCTTCCTGCGGCGTCTCAGGTTGCTTGCTCTTGTGTTGGGTCTCTGGCTTGGAATCGACCGCCTGGCGGCACAAAGACCGAACATCCTGTTTATCATGACCGACGATCACGCGGCGCACGCGCTCAGTTGTTACGGCAGCAAGATCAATAAGACCCCTCATATGGATCGCATCGCCGCCCAGGGCATGCGGTTCAATAACTGTTTTGTGGTCAACTCGATTTGCACTCCCAGCCGCGCCGCCATTCTCACCGGGAAATACAGTCATATGAACGGTGTGACCGTCTTCAATCGTTTCGATGGCAGCCAGCCTCACGTCGCCAGGATGCTCCAGAAGGCCGGCTATCAAACAGCCGTGATCGGCAAGTGGCACTTGTTCAGCGATCCGACCGGTTTTGATTATTGGAACGTGCTGCCGGGTCAGGGCAAGTATCACGATCCGCAAATGATCGAGATGGGCAAAACGAATACCCTCAAGGGTTATGCCACCGACGTCATTACCGATCTCTCACTTCAGTTTCTGAAGACTCGCGACACGAATAAGCCGTTTTTCCTCTGTACCCATCACAAGGCCCCGCATCGTGAATGGTCGCCTGATGCCAAACATGCCCAACTCTATGAGGACGTTGAAATACCCGAACCGCCGACCTTCAACGATGATTACCTGGGCCGTTCTCGCGCCGCGGCCGAAGCGACGATGCGCATCGCGCGGGACCTCAGGAAAACAGATCTGAAACGGGAGCCGCCGCCGGACCTCTCCGATCGGGAGCGGAAGAAATGGAATTACCAGCGCTACATCAAAGACTACCTGCGCTGTATCGCGTCGGTGGACGACAATATCGGGCGCTTGTTGGATTACCTGGATGCCTCCGGCCTGAAGACGAACACCATCGTGCTCTACACTTCGGACCAGGGATTTTTTCTCGGAGACCATGGATGGTATGACAAACGATTCATGTACGAAGAATCCTTGCGCATGCCGTTGCTGGTGAGCTGTCCGGGAAAGATAACGCCGGGAACAGTCAACGATCGCATGGTCCTGAACGTGGATTTTGCGCCCACCTTGCTGGAATACGCGGGCGTGCCTGTGCCGGCGGACATGCAGGGCCGCAGCCTCATGCCCCTCTTGCGTGGTGAAATGCCGAAGGACTGGCGAACCTCGATGTACTATCGCTATTACCACTATCCGTCGGATCATCGCGTTCAGCCGCATTACGGCGTGCGCACCGAGCGCCACAAATTGATCTACTTCAACAAACTCGATGAGTGGGAATTGTTCGATTTGCAGAAGGATCCACGCGAGACCCAGAACGTGTATGGCGACTCGAACTATGCAGACACACTCCAGACGCTCAGGACTGAGCTCTTTCGGCTGAAGAAGGAGTTGAAGGACGAGGATCAGCTTACAGGTCTGTTGGATGATGGCCGAAGGTTCCAGCCTGTCCCTTTGGAGTTGGTGCTGCGCTACGACTTCGCACCGGCACAGGAGGATCGAGCGGAAGATCAATCGGGCAAAGGGCATCACGGCCAATTGCAACAGGCCGCGCGCATCCAAGGCAAACAAGGGCAGGCATTGAAACTGGACGGGCAGGGAAGGGTGACAGTCTCCTCCGTGCCAGCCAGCCTCGATCCAGCAAACAAGCCATTCGCCGTTGGCATGTGGTGTAAGACCCAGCGACCCGATGGCGTCTTGATCTCGCACGGCGGGGCAGGGCAGGGCTTTTCCCTTTATCTTGAAGATGGAAAGCCCAACTTCGCGCTTCGCTCGGGAGGGGAAATTTTTCACGTGAGTGGCAAAACCAACCTGCCGTTGGGGGAGTGGGTGCACCTTTCGGCCGACCTCAAATCCACGGGCGACATCCGCCTGCTGGTCAATGCCAAATCAGCCGGATCGGTCAAAGCAACCGCAATTCGTTCGAAGCCCAAAGAAGGTCTGACCCTCGGCGCTGATCCGGGAAGCGTTGTTGGCGGTTATCAAGGCCCACTGCCATTTTCCGGGTTGATTGAGGATGTCCGGATCTACTGGGGTGAGCTGGATGTCGAAGCGCTGGAGGCCTGGGCGACACGCTGAAAACGGATAGTTCCTTGTGCATTTCAAACATGGGCAGCGATGGGGCGTGCAATTCTAATGGCCGGATGTTACGGTGCCCCGAACCAGAGCAGTAAACCGAACCATGGCTCAAGGAAGAAGCCAAGGCGCTTTGCACACTTCAAAATCGCCGCCAAAGTGCGGCGCTTCCACAACCCTCTTTCTGAGTCTGTTGTGTTCGGCGTGTCAGGTCTCTGTGGGAACAGGAGCAGGCGCACAGATTCGCTTCGCCGGCGCGCCTGCTGAATTGACGATTAGCGAGGTCAGCGAGCGCACCCTGCGCCTGGAACTGTTCGCCCTCGATGAACAGGGCAAGGCTCCTCCCGCAACCCCTTCCACCGTGCTCGTACCGTTCCCGGTTACCGAGAAACTGCGCGTGCGTGAACTCTCTGGCGATAAGGAAATCCGCGTCGGACAAATGCGCGTCCTCGTCAAACCGCGACCACTGGCCGTGTTGGTTCGCCGCGAAGAGGGACCGCTCGTGCAGGAATTGATCTTCGACGACGCGGCTGCGACTAATGCCGGCGTCGTGTTTCGAACGGAAGCGCCCGCGCTTGGTCTGGGCGAAGGCGCGCAGCAGTTTGATCGACGTGGCGCCCTTTATCCCATGGAACCGAGTTGGGGTGGATGGAACCGCCCTGTGCTTGGGTCGGTAGTGCCATCGCCTTTCGTCATCGGCACGGAGGGTTGGGCCTTGTTTGCCCATCGCCCGGGAGGACAGTTCGATTTGCGAGGCGGCAAGGGCCGCTTCATTCCGAGGCCACAGGCGCAGGGCATCTCGTTGTTGGACTTGTTCTTGGTCAGCGTGCAGGAACCCGCAGACGCACTGAGGGAATACACACGCCTGACGGGCCGCCCGGTGATGCCGCCGAAGTGGGCGCTGGGTTATTTCCAGTCACACCGCACGCTCGCCGGGCCCCAGGAGCCGTTGCAAATCGCGCGGACGTTCCGCGAAAAGAAACTGCCGTGCGACGCGCTGATTTATCTCGGCACCGGCTACTGTACGAACGGCTGGAACACCGGTCACGGCTCGCTCAACTTCAACACCAACGCTTTCGTGCCGGAAAATATCAAGGCACTCCATGACCTGAACTTCAAAATCGTCTTTCACGTGAACCGCGCCCCGCGCAATCTCTTCGGCACGTCCATCACCCCCTCCTCCGCCGCGGGGGAAAAGTCCGGAGTGAAGGAGTCTCCAGAAGACTTCGATTCGCGATCGCACATCCGCAATTACTGGGCGCGCCACCGCGACATCTTCGCGCTCGGCGTGGATGGGTGGTGGCCTGATGACGGCGACGAGCTTCCGCTCGAAGCGCGCCTGACGCGGCATCGTTGCTATTACGAAGGGCCGTTGCAGGATCGACCGAACGTTCGTCCGTGGAGTCTTCACCGTACCGGCTATGCCGGATCGCAGCGTTATGGCGGCTGGATCTGGTCGGGAGACATCGATGGCAAATGGGAAACGCTGGCGGCGCACGTCTCGATTGGATTGAACCACGGACTCAGTCTGACGCCATTCTGGGGCAGCGACACGGGCGGCTTTTATCCGACGCGCGAACTCACCGGCGAACTTTACGCGCGCTGGTTCCAGTTCTCCGCGTTCTGCCCGTCGTTCCGATCGCACGGACGCACCTGGAAACTGCGGCTGCCGTGGGGTTGGAACACTGGCGAATACGGACCCATCGAAAACAATCGCAACGTGGACCCTGCCGAATTGCACAATCCCGAAGTGGAGCCGATCTGCCGCAAATACCTCGAACTCCGCTACCGTCTGCTGCCCTACAACTACACCCTCGCGCGCGAAGCCTGCGACATGGGCATACCCATGATGCGCGCCTTGTGGTTGCACTATCCGGGAGACGCCGAAGCGGTCAAGCTGGGCAGCGAATATCTCTGGGGTCGAGATCTGCTCGTTGCGCCCGTCGTCGAGAAAGGCGCGAAGACACGTCGCGTTTATTTGCCAGCGGGGACATGGTTCGATTGGTGGACCGGCGAAAAGCTGGCCGGTCCGCGCTGGATAGAGCGTTCCGTCGATCTGGGCACCTTGCCGCTCTATGTGCGCGCCGGGGCCATCTTGCCACTCGACCCGGTGCGCCAGTTCACCACGCAGTCCGTGACGGAGCCAACCACCCTTCGCGTCTATCCCGGAGCCAATGGCGCTTTTACTCTTTACGACGACGATGGTCAAAGCCTCGGCTACCGCGACGGCTCGGACGCGAAGACAACGTGGATTCGTTTCCGCTGGGATGACACCGCGCGGCAATTCACCGTCGAACCCGACGAGCGGATGAAGAAATGGCCCGGCGACGTTCGCGCGTTCGCAATCGACATTGCCGGCAGCGGCGCTGGAGCCAGGCGAATTGAATTCAAAGGCGAACGAGTCGAAGTGAAGCTGGAGTGATGCAACAGGAGCGCGGACGTCTCGTCCGCACGGACCTGCCAATGACCAGCCTGGTTCGTCTCCAGCAATGATTGCCTCAAGCGAAACCCCTTTACCAAACAGTGAGTTGGCTTGGGCGCAGCATCTGGCGCAAGCGGCTCGCTCTTGTTCGGGCGGACGAGACGTCCGCGCTCCTATTGTCATCGTTCCGGCTTGGCAAATCATTTCTGGCCATACTTGTTCAGCAACCAACTGGCTGCCGCCGCTTCGCCAAACATCAACCAGCGGTCCTTGTAGCTGATCCAGTCGTGTTCCGACATTTTGGGAAATAGGGACTCGACCTGGCGGCTGCGCTCCTCCAGTTCGGCCCGCTCCCGGACGAGATGATCAACGCGATCCCGAACGGTTTGCCCGTTGCTTCCATGGGGACTGTTCGGGTCCATCGCCTTGAGCGCGATGCCTTCAAGAACGATGCCGACGAGTTGGCTGATCGTGGCCTCACCCGGCGACGGCGTGCTGTAACGCTGACCAAGACTAATCGTCATCTGCAATGCCGCCTCTGCCGAAACATCGTCACCCGCCTGCCGGTAAGATTTTGCCAATTCAATCATGTTAAGGCCCAATTCCTTCACTTGCGCAAGTTGCGGCAGCAACAGTTGGAGACTGGACGCAGTCTTGGCATCGGCCACGGAATACCCGGCGGCGAGGTAAGCCTCGGCGTCATCCTGGTAACGCTCCGACGTGTAGTCTTGAAACGGTTTGCCGGACGCGGCGATGAATTCCTGCACGGCTTGATCGGGTTGGCCGGATTTGAAGTAGTCCAACGCGGAGAGATAATTGGCGAGCGCATTGTCCGGATCGGATTCCTTGAAAGCATCCAGCCATCGGCGTCGATCCTCCGGTGCGGCATCCTTTTTGAACGCCGCTTCGAACGCCACCTGTGGGTTGCTCGGAAATTTTTGCATCGCTTCGTCCAGCAAGGCAGAGTCGCCGGTCGTGCGATACGCAGCCAGCAGGCTCGCCGCGTTTCGTCCGTTCGCTTTCAAGTAGGATTCGACCTGCTCGACCGCCAGCTTCAGTTGTTTGTCTTTGAAACGCTCGTAAAGATTTGTGGACCGTAAATCCTCTTCCGGCGGTGAGGCGACCTGGATGCGCGGCGCGGGCAGGCGCGGTGTGGGTTTTATGAACAGGCTGGCCACGCGTTTCAGTGCATCATCGCGCTCGCGTCGCAACTGTTCGATCTGCTCAGTCAACGGCGCTTGCTGTTGCTGGAGCGTCTGGACCTGCTCGCGCAGTTGCGAGGCGCGGCGGGCTTGATAGACTCCCGCTCCAGCAAGGATGGCGACGGTGGCGGTGACAACGGCCTTTTGCAGTGTGGTCATGGCGATGGCTTTGGTGGCGGTAGCAGTTGCAGTGGCGGCTAGGGTTGTTCCCGCGAGCGCGGCAGTGGCGGAAATTGTGACGGCCAGGCCAACGGGCGCGGCTTGGACGGCGTTGGCAGAGATGGCGACGACAAGTCCTCTCGCGCCGACTGTGACGCCACGTTTGCCGAAGAATTCCCGGAGTCGTTCGACGGCGCGGGTAAGGCGCTTTTGCGCGGCGTTTTCGCTGGCGCCAAGGGCCTGGCCGACTTCCCGCAGAGACTTCTCTTCGAAGTAACGGAGGAGGACGGCGGCGCGGTCGGTTTCGTCGAGGTCGTGCATGGCCTCGTCGAGCAGCGGTTCGATGCCTGTCCAGTCGGCAGCGGTGGCGTTGATGGCATTCATCTCGGTAGCGATTTGTTCGCGCAAGTGGCGGCGGGCTTCGCGGCGGACCACGTCAATGGCCTCGCGGCGCGTCACCTGATAGAGCCACGCGCTGACGATAGTGCCTGGCGCAAGTTGCCGCGCGTGACGGGCCAGCTTGAGGAAGGCGGATTGGGCAACTTCCTCGGCCAGTTGGGGCGAGCGGACCTGGCGAAGCGCGGCGGAATGCACGAGATCGAGATGCCGCCGGACGATTTCTGCGAAGGCATCTTCGGCGTGATGCCGGGCGTAGCGCGCCAGCAGGTCCAGGTCGGTTTCGCTCATGTTCTCAAGCATAACGTCGGCGGCGGCAGAAATCCGCCACGATTTCTTGCGGCACCTCGCGGCCAGGCGCCAGGACGGAGCAACCATTCCCGGTCCGCAGCGGCGGCGAGATGCGCCGCGCCTCATTCCCGTGGAAAAGGCACCCGTGGAAAAGGCAATTGCGCGCGCAGCAAGGCGTGGATAGTTTTGCCGTATGGCCGAGATGCAGCGTCAGAAGTTAGGCAAGGCGGAAATGAGCGAAGAATTGCGCGCCGCGTTGGGGCGCGCAGCAGAGGCGCGGGGCGTGGTAAGAAGTAAGTAATGAAACGTAGATTCAGGATCGTCTGCATCATGGCACAGGCAACCGCTGTCGCCATGATTGCGAACGCGGCCACGACCTTCCCCGTGACGATTCAGGTGGATGCTTCCAACACCACGGGTGAACTGAAGCCCATCTGGCGCTTCTTCGGCGCGGACGAGCCGAACTATGCCTGCATGAAGCATGGCCGGAAGCTCCTCGCCGAACTCGGCGAGTTGCGGCCCCAACAGGTCTATTTCCGCGCCCACAACCTGCTCACGTCCGGCGACGGCACGCCCGCGTTGAAGTGGGGTTCCACCGGCGCTTACCGCGAAGACGCCGATGGCAAGCCCGTCTATAACTGGACGATTCTGGACCGCATCTTCGACACGTATCTCGAACGCGGCGTGCGGCCTTACGTGCAGATTGGTTTCATGCCCAAGGACCTTTCCATCAAGCCGGAGCCGTATCAGCACCAGTGGACGCCGCGCGCGCGTTACGACGAAATTTACACCGGCTGGGCCTATCCGCCGAAGGATTACGTGAAGTGGGCCGAACTGGTCTTCCAATGGGCCAGACATTGCATCGCGAAATACGGGCGCGCGGAAGTGGAGACCTGGTATTGGGAAGTCTGGAACGAAGCGAACATCGGTTACTGGCGCGGCACGCCGGCAGAGTTTCTCCAGTTGCACGACTACGCCATTGACGCGGTGCGCCGCGCGTTGCCCACCGCACGAGTGGGCGGTCCCGACACGGCGGGTTCGGGCGGCAGGTTCACGCGAAATTTTATCGAGCACTGCCTGCGCGGCACCAATTTCGCCACCGGAAAAGTTGGAACGCCGCTGGACTTTATTGCGTTTCATGCCAAGGGCGCGCCGATTCATACCAACGGCCATGTGCGCATGGGCATCGCCAATCAACTGCGCACGATTGAAGACGGGTTCCGCATCGTGGCGTCATTCCCGGAACTGAAAGACAAGCCCATCGTCATTGGCGAATCGGATCCCGAAGGCTGTGCGGCCTGTCAGGGACCGCAATTGGCCTACCGCAACGGCGCCATGTACTCCAGTTACACCGCCGCCAGCTTCGCGCGCAAACACGATCTGGCACACAAGCATGGCGTCAATCTCGAAGGAGCGCTGACGTGGGCGTTCGAGTTTGAGGACCAGCCGTACTTCGCGGGCTTCCGCTCGCTGGCCAGCAACGGCATCGACAAGCCCGTCCTCAACGTCTTTCGCATGTTCGCGAAGATGACGGGCCAGCGCCTCGCGGCCGAGAGTGACGCGGCTATTCCGCTGGAAGAGATCACGCGTCACGGAGTTCGAAACAAGCCAGACGTGGCCGCGCTCGCGAGCATGGGCAGGAACAGGCTCTGCGTAATGGTTTGGCATTATCACGATGACGACTTGCCTGGACCAGAGGCGGAGGTCGCGCTGACGCTGAACAAGCTTCCGCTCGCGGATGGCAGCGTAAAACTCCAGCATTTCCGCATCGACGAGAACCACAGCAACGCTTTCGCCGCCTGGAAGCGCATGGGCTCGCCGCAACAACCCACGCCGGAACAATACGCCCAACTCGAAAAAGCCGGCCAGCTCGCGACGTTGGGAGATACGGAAACCATTCGTGTGGCTGACGGCCAAGCCACGTTGCGGTTCGGACTCCCACGCCAGGCAGTGTCGCTGCTACAGTTTGGGTGGTAATCCTGAGTGGGAGAAAGTCCAAGCTCCAAATCCCAAGCTCCAGAGAAACACCTTTGGCCATAGCGTTTTCAAAAATTCTGTGGCCGATGCGGAGGGTAGGGCCGCGCTGCTGCGCGGCCAAGCGGCGCCGCAGCGTCGCCCTACCGAACAAACGCTTGGCTGGCTACAGTTTTATTTAAAATGCTCTAGGCTTGGCCCCATAATCGACAATCCCGAAGGGGGCGCTTCACTTCGCTGGCGGGGGTGAGGCCGGACCGGCTGTTTTGCCTGAGCCGAACATCTGGCGCGCCATGTTCAGGCCCAGCTTCTGCATCGATGCCTGTTGCTCCTGGAACTCCCGATATTGTTTGAGCTGCTGCGGCGTGAGGACTTGCCCGGCACGGTCGAGCACGCGGCGATTGTAATCCTCCATCCAGGCCAACTGCTTGTCGAGGTTCTCGGCAGTCATCAATTCCTTCGTCGGGAATTGGGTATTGTCCGTCGGAATCACGGGCGGCACGGCGGCCTTCTCCTCTTTCATGATCTGCAGCAAGTGCGCGGTCTGCTCGTCCTGCAAGGGCAGGTTCTCCGCCGCCAGCCGCGACTTGAATTGGTCGAGCTGCATCCGTTCGCCAAGGTTCTTCTGATAATCTTCATAGAGGGCAAACCGCTCGTCGCCCAGGAGCGCTTTGAGGTCGGCGTCCGTCTGATTCTTCGCGTCGGCAGCGAGTTTCTGCGTGTCTTCGAGCGCGCCTTCCTTTTTGTCGCCGAAAAGTCCCTGCGCGTTTTCGATGTTGCGCATCTGGGCGTCGGTGAGAAGCGCTTTGAATTTGTCCTTCTCTTCCGGCGAAAGATTCAAGTCTTTGAACAGCCCCGCATACATCATGTTGATGGCGACCTTCTGCTGCTCGCGCATCATCTCGCGCATGGCCGGGTCTTTCATCATCTTGCCGAGCATCTCGCCCATGCCCTTGCCGAAGACGCCGTCGCTGCCCGCGCCTCCATTGGTGCCTGCGGTTTGTCCGGCCGCGCGCATCTGGTCGCTCCAGAGGTTGATGTTGCTGGAGTGCCGGACTTCGTTCGAACGCAGCGACGCGGTCACGGAAACGAATTGTTGGACCTGCCCTTCAAGCCGTTGGTTGACGCGCTCTAAAGCCTTGACCCGTGCGGCCTGCGCTTCGCGCGACTCGGCGTCTGCACGGAGCGCTGCTTCGACCGCGCGTGCACGCGCCGCGGTGGCGCGCAACTGCTTCCATTGCACGCCGCACAAAATGCCGAGAGCAAGGGTGCCAAGCGCCAGAACGCCGACCAGGATCTTCATGATTTGAAGTTAATCAGAATGGCGCCTTGCGGTCAAACGACTCTGAAAGGGTCCTCCCTTGGGCGGGTAGAGCTGTCGGCCTCCGGATCCACGTGTGAAAGATTCCGCCTTGGCTGCTGTGCCGGAATTCACGGCCCGGTTGTCGTTCCAGGCCAAGACAGATCGTTCCCCAAGCTCATAATCCGTGAGATGAGTCCGAACTGGCAAGGCGTCTTTCCTGCTGTCACCACGCAGCTCAAACAAGATCAATCGCTCGATCTGGAAGCCACGGCGCGGCATCTCGAAGTGCTGATTGAATCCGGGGTGAGCGGCCTCATCATGCTCGGCTCACTGGGCGAAAACCAGTCCTTGGAGCCGGAGGAAAAACGCCGGGTGATGGAAGCGGCGGTGAAGGCCGCGCGCGGGCGGGTGCCTGTGCTCAGCGGCGTGGCCGAGAACAACACCGCTGGAGCGTGCCGTTACGTGCGCGATTGCGAACGGCTCGGCGCCGCCGGCTTCATGCTGATGCCGGCGATGGTTTATCGGACTCCGGATCCTCTCGAGACCATGGCCCATTTCCGCACGGTGGCGGCGGCGACCGGGCTGCCCATCATGATTTACAACAACCCCATCAGCTACGGAAATGACATCACGCCCGCGATGTTTGCCGAGCTGGCTGACGTGAAGACCTTCGTTGCTCTCAAGGAAAGCTCCGGCGACCCGCGCCGCATCACGGACCTGCGCAACACCGTGGGCGACCGTTACGCGATCTTCACGGGAGTCGATGACCTGGTGCTCGAGTGCGCCATCCTCGGGATCGACGGCTGGGTGGCGGGGGTGGGTCTGGCCTTTCCGCGCCAGAACCAGTATTTGTGGGAACTGATCCGCCAAGGCTCGTGGGCCAAGGCTCAGGAAATTTACCGCTGGTTCACCCCATTGCTGCACCTCGACACGCACGTGAAGTTCGTCCAATACATCAAGCTGGCCATCCAGGAATGTGGCCTGGGTGCCGAATGGGTGCGCGCCCCGCGCTTGCCGCTGGAAGGCGAGGAGCGGACGCGCATCCTCAAAGTGATTCATGCGGGGATGAAGAACCAACCGAAAGTGCCCGTGAAGTAGTGACGCATGAATAAAATCCGCATCATCGATTCCCACACCGGTGGTGAGCCGACTCGCGCTGTCATCAGCGGCGGACCGGAGCTTGGCAATGGTCCACTGGCCGAACGGGTGAAGCTGCTGCAAAAACGCTACGACCAATTTCGTTCTGCGGTAGTGAATGAGCCCCGCGGCTCGGACGTGCTCGTGGGTGCGCTGTTGGTCGAACCGACCGACAAATCCTGCGCTGCCGGCGTCATCTTCTTCAACAACGTCGGCTATCTGGGCATGTGCGGGCACGGCGCCATCGGCCTGGTGGTCACGCTCGCGCATCTGGGCCGCATCGCTCCTGGCAACCATCGCATGGAGACGCCCGTGGGTATCATCGCCGTGACGCTTCATCCGAACGGAGACGTTTCGGTGACGAATGTGCGAAGTTACCGCAAAGCCAGGGCTGCGACCGTGAAGGTGCCAGGCATCGGCCTCGTGACCGGTGACGTGGCGTGGAGCGGCAACTGGTTCTTTCTCATCGAACAACACGGACAGCAACTCGAACGGGCTAACGTCGAGCGACTGACGGACTACACCTGGCGTGTGCGCCAGGCCGTCAACGAACAAGGCTTTCCTGAAGTGGATCACGTCGAACTCTTCGGCCCACCCAAGTCGCCCGGCGCGAACGCACGCAACTTCGTCCTTTGCCCTGGCAAAGCATACGACCGCTCACCCTGCGGCACCGGCACCAGCGCGAAGCTGGCCTGCCTGGCCGGCGACGGCAAACTCGGCGAAGGCGAGCCGTGGGTGCAGGAAAGCATTCTGGGCAGCATGTTCACGGGCCGTTACCGGCGGGACGGCGATCAGATTATTCCCACCATTACCGGCACGGCCTTCGTGGTCGGCGAAGCGACCCTGCTGCTCAACGAGACGGACCCGTTCTGCTGGGGAATCCGTTGAGGAGCGCGGACGTCTCGTCCGCCCGAATAAGAGCGGGCCGCTTTCGCCAAACGCTATGAGGCCGCCTTGCAGGTTCGAGCGGACGAGACGTCCGCGCTCCAATTAAGTCGTTACGGTCGATACCTTTCCGAACATCCCATCTTCCGGGGGGGAGAAAAGCCTTCCTCAGCGCTGATATACAGGCAGGAGTTGGAGTGGCGGTGTGAGGGATAGTACCGCCATCGCGGTCGTGTAAGTGTTCCCGAAAGATCGGTCCGCCCCATACGGCTCCGGCGGCCATTCACCTGAAGATTGCTGGCTTCGCAGCAGGACGTTGGCGAGGTTGGGAAAGAACTGTTTCCAATGCCGCCCGCCCAATTGCGCCATGGCCTGGCTGCAATAATACGTGCTGTAGAAAAAGCGATCCCCACTGCCAATCCGCTCGCCAAATCCGCGAAATGGATAATTCAAAAGCCAGTCACCTGCGCGCTGAGCAATCGCGGTGTCGTGTTGCCCGGCCATGGCCAGGGACAGAATGCCCGCGCCGACCATGCCACGGCTCCAGCGGGATTCACTGCCGGATTTTTTGTAGTAGAAAACGCCCTGGCTTTCCTGCCAGCAGCGGCGCACGTATCCGATCGCTTCATCGACGTACTGCTTTGGCACGTCGAACTCGGCGTTCTTCGCCGAGCGGAGGAACATCAGTTGCCACGCCGTCACGGAAAGGTCTGAGTCGCCGTAGGTGTCCGAATAAAGATAACGCCAGCCGCCCTGGTCGCCAGGATAGCCTTTGGGCAGGGTCTGGTTTCGGCGCGTGAAATTGAGCGCGTTGACGATCGCCGGTTTGAGCTTCGCGGCGCGAGAACGGTCCGTCATGCCGTAAACTTCCGTCAACATCAACCCGGCGATAGCGTGGTTGTAGTTGGCGGTCTTTCCATTGCTGCGCGAGCCGGCGCCGGAACAGGCGAGCAACCCGTCGGATTGCTGGCAGCGCAGGACGAAGTCGATGGCCTTATCAAGGGCCCGGCCATAGGGTCCTTCGCCAGGCACGTGGCCTTTCGACAGAAAAGCCATCACCGTCAAGCTGGTGGCGGCGGGTTGCGCGCTGTCAGGCGCGTCGATTGAGCCGTCACTGTCCTGTTGTTTGGCCAGCCAGACGAGTGCCCGATCGATGGACTGCTCGATCAGGGTCCACGCCTGCGGAGACAAGGCGCTGGCGAGCGACTCGGATGCGCCAGGCGGCGTTGTGGCAGCAGATTCGGCGTGAAGCAGGTTTGCAACACCCAAGAGCAAGGCTGTGGCGACAAGCTTCATCCTATTTCTGGGCTTCATCCGTGGAACCCGAGATGATCTTGAAATAGTTCTCAATCGCCTGGCGGTACTGTTCCGGTGGGGTGTTGTCGCGGCCCTGCAACAAGTCCTTTTGCAGCCGCGATACTAGCTTGTTCCAGGCTTCACCGCGGGTCCCGGCGCTGGCGCTGACGTTGTCGGTCGCATCGTTCTTGCGCGCTTCGGCCAGTGCTTTCTGCGCACTCTCTCGCGCCTGCTTTTCGAGTCGTTCGGTTTGGTTTTTGGCTTCTTGCGCCTGGGCTTGCGCCGCCCGGGCCTGGGCCTGTCCCATGCCCTGGCCAGGGTTTGAGCTGGGTTTCAACCAATCGGTCATCAACGAAACGTTGATTGGCCGGCAGGGAATGCCCAAACCTTCCGCCGCTTTCTTTTCGTCCTCCAGCAGCGCGAGTATGGCCTCGAGTCCGGGGGCCTGGCCCACCGCATTGGGAGGTGGCGCTTCGTCGAGTTTGGCGATGATTAACCGCATCAATGCATCAAAGGCGTCCTCGGCCAAAGCAAATGCCGGAACGACCGTATTCAACGGTTCTTCGGCGGCCTGGATGTTGCGCACGGACAAATGCCTTAACGACGTGCCTTGCGGCAGGATGATGTCGGTCTGTGTGATTTTGTTGAGTTGCGCCGCCTTCTCTGCAATCTCGTCTGACATCTGGGCCACCTGGGTTTCGGTTGCCTCCAACTTCTCGCCGAGGACGACCGTGTCCTGCGTGATGCGGCTCTGCACGATTTCAGCCACTTTCGGGAAGTCCCCCTGGTCGAACGATTCGGTCATTTTCATCTGTCCGGACTGTGCGGTGATCAACGTCTCGACATCCGCCAGGCGGCTGGCCACGTGCGCCGTCATCTTGGCTTTGTTCGTGGACTTGATTTCGTTCCACTGCGGAAGCGTCTCGCGCAACGCGCGCAACTCAGCGAGCGCTTCGTGTGCGGCGTTGGTATTGCCGGCCCCTGTGCCTTCAGCCGTCAGCTGAACGATTTTCTCCGCGCGCGTGAGGGCAGCGTGAACCTGCGGATCGTCCGCCTTCACGTCCAACGGCAGCCACGTTTCCATGTTCTCGCGGAGTTTGGCCGCGTCCTGCACGACCTGCCGCTGCTGCGGGGCGTAACTCTCGCGAAACTGAGGGAGCAAAGCCGCGCGCTCGTTCTCGGCCGAAGCGTTCCATTTGGCGACCTGCTGCTGAACCTGCTTCTGCCGTTCGGCCAGCAGCGTCATCTGATCGCGATAACTCATGCCTTGCAATTCGAGCATGGCCATGTAACGCCGCAACATACGCGGGTCTTCGGACAACAATTTGGCCAACTCGGCCATGATTTTCTTCTTCTCTTCGAGCAATTCCTTGAGCTTCTCCACAAATGCCTCGTCCACCTCGGCGATCTTGCGGTCATAGGAATGGATTGGGCCCTTGGAACTGCCGAGCAAGGCCTGAGTGTCTTCGAGGAAGATCTGGTGCATCTGGTTGAGCCTCTGCATGGCGTCGGCGATCTGCTGATCGCGCTTCACGGTCTCGTACGTCTGGGTGAGCTCCGCCAGCATCGCGCGGGCTCGGGCGATGTGGAACGACGCCTTATCGATCTGCGCCACGTCATGGCTCGGGCTCGCCGTGGGAATCGAGACGGCGGCAAGGCTCCCGGCGGCAGGCGTGATGTGCGCCTCGCCAATGTTGTGCAACTGAAGGCCGATAAAGGCGTAAGGCGTGCCGGACGTGCGTGACTTCAGTTCTCCGATGACCTGTTGCGACTCCTTCAGGTGACCCTTGGCCGCGTCCAAAGCCGCGCTGTGCGCCGCCTGCAATCCCTCCGCTGAACCCGCTGGCGGCTTGAGTGAATCCGTCTCCTCGTGTGCTTGCCTGAGCAGCTCCTCCAGACGCTTCAAGACCGGATCGATCGCGATCTCCAGTTTCTTGCGCTTCTCGACTTCGAACGTGCCTGCCCACTCGTCGATAGTGATGTTGCGTGGCTTGCACACGGCGCTTTGTCCGGCGTCCAGCATGCGCATCGCCATATCGTTGGGAGGCGGCTGGCTGGCGTTATTCTGCCTTTGTTCCGACGATTTTTGGTTGGCCGCTTTGGTGAGCGACGAAGATTTGTTGGAGCCTTGTCGCGAGTTCTTATGGTTGCCGTCTGAAGGTTGAGCGTCGTTCTGGCCGGTGCTGGCGGCATCAGCAAGCTGGGGTTCCTGCTTTGCCTCGGCTTCGGCCTGCCTGGGCTCATCCGCTTGCCGATCGGGCGCTTGGGCCACCTGTTGTGACGGAGCCCGGGCACGCGCCTCAGCACTGCTGGCCGAGGCGGGTGTCTGCTTCGTGTCCGTTACTTGCACGACGTAAGACAACTGATCCCCGTGCTTGAGGCCAAGCGCCTCAGGATCCAATGGCACGTTCTTGCGAACCTGTTTCTTTCCGGCATCGGCTTCGAGCTTCACCGGCAACGTGACGCCATTCGTTTCGCCGTCGGCCCTGGCCGTGGTGATGATCACCTCCGCCCTGGCAAGGCCGAGATCATCCGAGGCCTCAAACGTCACGTTGACCTTTTCGCCTGGCCGCACCGTAACGTCATTACTTGGTTCGAGGATCTTCACACTCGGGGGCAGGTCTTCATAAACACTCACCCGGCACGAGGGTTTGTTCTTGTTCTCCAGTTTGAACTTGTTGATGGCCGCGGCCGCAAACGTGAAGCTGTTCGTTGGCCGCGAGCGGAATTGATACCAGTTGTCCGTGCTCGCGCTGAGCGGCGTGGACTGTCCATTGCCAAAGTCCACCCACATGCGATCCAACGGTTGGTCGGAGCGAAAATGGATCTCCAGTTCGCTGCCTTCGAGCACCCGCAGGGCGTGAGGCAAAGAGTGGTTTTCCTCTTTGGGCAATTTGCTGTAGGCCGGAGGCGTGATCCTCAGCTTCACTTCCGAAATCTTCGGGCGATCCACAGCCGTGATGCGATGCCACGGCGTCTGGCCATCTCCGGAACGAACCCGGTACGCGAACGACTCCGATACATCGTCGATCGAATGTTGAAAAACACCCGCCGCGCCGGTCTTCGAGGTCATGGCGATCATTCTTTCGCGGCCGTGCTCCGGGCGAACGAACAATGTGGCTGGCCCCTTTTGAACGCGGCCCTTGACCGTGGCGTTTAGTGTGAGTGTTTCGCCTTTGGGAACCCACACATCTGCGGGCGAAGCGCTGACCTGCGCCAGCGAAATGTTTTTCCCGGGCATCCAGAAGCGTTGAACCAGGAGCCTGGTCTGCGTGAAGTTTACCGCGAACAGCGCTGCCAACAAAGCCGCTGCGCCGGCCAGCCAGCGGCTCGCGCGAAAAACGGGCTTCGCGGAAACGATCGTCTCGGGACTGATACTGGCGTTTGCCAATTCCGCTTCCGACGCAACTTTGTGGATCATCGCTGCCGAGCCGCGCACCTCCGGCGCGTCTTTGCTCTGCGCAAGTTCGGTAACCGTGGACCAGCGCTCTTCAAGCTGGGGAACCGATGCATCGACTTCGCGCGCGGTGGAGATGATTGTTCGCTTTTGCCCGAGTGGGCGCAGGCACCACCACACGAACACCGCCGCAGTCAACCCGAAGGCAAGAATGGTGAACGTGTAGCGTACGCGCGCGTCGAACCATCCTGCCACCCAGTCAATCCCCATCGCGATCAGCATCGCCCCAAGCAACACCGCAGCGGTCAGGATGAGTCCTTCGAGCAGCGTGAGGGCGACGGCACGACGGCGAATGGCGCGCAGCTTCTCCGCCACGCTCTTTGGAAGATCGGCCGCATGTTCATTCGATTTCATAAAAAACTCCTCTCGCTTACATCAGCCACATGCTCCCATTCCCGCTCGCCGCATGCAATCAATAACACAGGGCGGACCCCGCCGGTTTCACAAAGACTCTCGCGCGGCCAGGGGCGCTTTTCGACACGCGCATCACGATTCCGTCACCTTCAAATATGGCTCGGCGGGGCACAGCCTCGCCCTACCTTGCAAACTCTCCGAACCCGGGTAGGGCCAGGTGGTCCTGCCCGGCCGTCTGGTGCGTGTGGCACTGAGATGGACTGCCGAAGTTCCGAAGAAGGGACGGTCGAGAATGGAGCAACCAACCCATCCCGCCCTTGGTCAGCTATCCCTTCTCGGCTCGGGATCGCACATCGCCGCGCCCCGCGTCGAAACGCCGCGAAAACAAAGAAATGATCGAAGGCCAATCGATTTCAAGTCGCCGGATCTCATTTTCTCCCGGAAAATCGTTTGTGGTTCAACGGCGCCTTCACTTGTCGAATATTTTTTCAGAAAATATTTTTTCGCGAAGTCAGATTTCCTGTTTACACGTGCGGACTGATTGTTAGTATCCGCGCCAAGCATGAAAAAAGTTGAGGCCATCATCAAGCCCTTCAAATTGGAGGAAGTCAAAGCGGCCTTGACCGGTTTGGGCGTTGAAGGGATGACCGTGAGCGAAGTCAAAGGATTCGGCAGACAAAAAGGACATACCGAGATTTATCGTGGTAGCGAATACACGGTGGATTTTCTGCCCAAGATAAAAGTTGAAGTCGTGCTGCGTGATGAACTGGTGAGCAGTGCGCTCGAAGCCATCGTTAAATCGGCAAGAACCGGAAAGATTGGCGATGGAAAAGTGTTCGTGAGTCCGATCGAGAACGCCGTCCGCATCCGTACTGAAGAGACCGGCGAAAACGCCGTGTGAATTCATTTTCCCTCGACGCTCGTTTCTGGGGTCGGGGATTTTTTATGAACCAGTCAACTATACCGTAATCAACCATGGCAAAGAACCAAGCAGTAAAAGCAGGGGGGCCGCGCGGCGTCCTGGAGATGGCGCGCAAGGCCGGGGCCAAAATGTTTGATGTCAAATTCGTCGATACCTTCGGCACCTGGCAGCATTTCAGTTGTCCCATCAACGAACTC
>Ga0137465_1000275_pt1 | contig 29393 bp, 35 predicted proteins | sample EasRivERMGT828_2_FD_104906 | JGI IMG/M metagenome (GOLD analysis project Ga0137465, IMG submission 104906) | Soil microbial communities from meander-bound floodplain in the East River, Colorado, USA - East River MetaG ERMGT828_2 | ecosystem: Environmental > Terrestrial > Soil > Floodplain ... | reverse complement strand
GCCTACCACGAGGCGGGACACGCGCTCGTCAACCTCCTGATTCCGGGCCTCGACCCGGTGCAGAAGGTGACGATCGTGCCCCGCGGCCGAGCGCTTGGGATCACCTTCGCCGTTCCCGAAGAGGATCGCCGCAGCCACACGAAAGACTACATCCTGGGGCGGCTCGCGGTCGCCTATGGCGGGCGCGCGGCGGAGGAGCTGGTGTTCGGCGCTGAGTCGATCACCACGGGGGCGGCGAGCGACTTGCAGCAGGCCACCGAGCTCGCCCGGCGCATGGTCACGGAATTCGGGATGAGCGACGTCGTCGGTCCCATCACGGTGAACGAGCATCCCGAGCTGGCGCTGTTGGGCCGCGAGGTGGTGCAGCGCCATGAGGTCTCACAGCACACCGCAGAGCTGGTGGATCGCGAAGTGCGCCGCATCGTGCGTGAAGCGTATGCCCGGGCCAGCGATGTGGTGCGGACACACCGGGCCACGTTGGACGCGCTCGCGAGCGCGCTATTGGAGCGCGAGACGCTCGAGCGTGCGGAGATCGAGGCTATCGTCGCCGCAGATCCAGGAGGAGTGTATGGCAACATTCATCATGCTGACGCAGATCAGTCCCGAAGCCATTCGGTCGCCGCGCGCAATTGAGGTCCTCGAGCGGCAAGCGATGAACGTGGTTCGGGAGGAGTGCCCGCAGGTGGAATGGGTTCAGAGCTGGGCCGTCCTCGGCCCATACGATTACCTCGACGTGTTCCGCGCGCCGGACATCGAGACCGCCACCAAGGTCGCGACGCTGGTGCGCATCGCCGGGCACGCTCGGACCGAAGTGTGGGCGGCCACGGAATGGCCCCGCTTCAAAGACATGGTCCGGTCGCTGCCCGAGGTGAGCGGCCTCGTAGCCGTGGAGAGCTAAGCATCGAGGCGCGTACTTTCAAAGATTCCGCACCCAGACAGGAGCATGACTATGACAACGAAGCAGAAGCTCGCGGCCGCGACGAAGCAGGCGAAACAGCGGCTGATCGAGGCGGCAGATGCCGCTCTCGTCGCGCAGGGCAAAGCGGCGCGCGCCCTGCGGCGGCGGGCCGCGGAGACTGCCTGACCGCAATCGAGCTGTCGATAGCGAAGGGCACCTGCTACTCGCTGTTCGCCTACGAGGTCGCGCAGGCGATCGACCTCGACGTGGCCGAGCGGCGGCTCGTGGCGGAAGCCGAGCGCCAGACTATCAAGCAGAAGCGGCGCGCGCCGGCCTACTTCGAGTACCGGCCCGCGCCGCTACGGGTCGTGCGCCCGGGCACCTTCCATACCCACGCCGGCTATCGGACCACCCCGACGGTCGAGATCGTCCTCTACGATTTCGGCGCGGTGTCCGTCAGCTATGCTACGCCGATTGAAGGGCCACTCAACGGGCTTCCCGCCCTGGCCGACGAGCTATGGGGTAACGAGCGCCTGCTCGCCGACTCGCGGCGCCAAGTGGAAGAACTGCTCAAGAGTCTCGGCGACGCTGCCGTTCGCCCGCAGATCGGTGACGTGGTCGAGGACTACGCCCTCTTTCATATCGAAGCGTTCTCTGCGCCATGTGATGCGGCGACACTGTGGGCGGAGCACGCGCAGTCTGTCGCCCGGATCCTGCGTGCCTCCCTGCAGCCGCTGTCGCAGCAGGAAGTGACCGACGCCACCGCGTTGCGACTCTCGTTCGGACCGAATGACGCCGCGATCATCGACACCGACGCCACCGTCTTATTCGATCCGGAGGGAGAAGACGTGCGCACGGTGCTCGAGTTCGCCAACACACAACTCTTGGAAATGCGTTACCTGGACCAACAGCTGGACGACACGCTGGAGGGTGCCTACGACACGCTGCTCGGCCGTCCCAGCCGGCTGTGGACGTCCCGTCGTGGGGCCCCGGATCTACTGCGTCTGGGTCGTCTCCAGGTCGATGCCGCCATCCTTTTCGAGCAGGTCACGAACGCATTGAAACTGGTCGGAGAGCAGTATCTCGCGCGGATCTACGCCCTCGCATCCCGCCGCTTCCATCTGTCCGAATGGGACGCCGCGATCTCCCGCAAGCTGCAGACGATCGACGGGATCTACGGCAAGATGGTGGACCGCGCCGCGACGCGGCGGATGGAGATCCTCGAGTGGATCATCATCGTGCTGATCGCCCTCTCGCTCGTGCTGTCGGTGCTGACTCTCGCTCCGCACTGAGCGTCACGTGGCGGCTTCTCCCTCGCTCGTCCGTTGGTGCTCTCGCTCTCTATGGCTCGATTTCCAACTGGTTCTCGACGGTCGTCACGCCCGGCGCGGCCCAGGCAGCGGACTCGACGGCGGCGCGCTCCGCCAGTGATTGGACGTGCCCGCGCAGCGTCACGGTGCTGTCTTGGAGATGAACGGTAATGCCGTGTGCCTCCACCTCCGCATTCCGGCGCAACGCAGCTTCGATGCGCGCCTTGACGTCGGGGACCAGCACGCGCGGCCTCACCGTAATACGGTTCGTGATCCCCTTGACGCCGGTGAGGAACTTCACGACATCGGCGGCTGTCGTGCGCTGATAATCCCAATCGACCGTCCCACTCAGACGTACCCAACCGTCCGAGACTCTAACGTCGATGGCGTCATGTGGGACGAGCACATTCCATTCGAGCGCGCGCACCGCGGCCTCGGCGAGAGCCGGATCGCTACGCTCATGCATCATCGGAAGCAGGATGTCGATGTCATTGACGACGGCATGAACGCCGCGTACGCGCCGGGTCGCCCGTTCAGCCGCGACTTTCTCGGCGTACGATTTGACGAGACCGGTGAGGGTCACGATCCCCCGGTCGGAGATCTGCACGTCGACTTGAGACGTGCCAAGCTTCGGCTCCCAGTCGAGCTCTTCCAGGAGCTGCTGGCGCAGGTCCTGCGCGATGGCGGTCGTCATGGTGTACTCCTGATCGGTGTGACAAGGGGAAGGCTCTGCGTCCACTCGGCCTGCAGGCGGCGCGCCTCCCGCCGGATGATGGCCGGCGTCAGCCGCTTGCGATCGAGATGCAGCGTTCCGATGAAGCGGGCGTCGAGCGAGCGCGGGAGCGCCCGCCGTAAAGCGCGTGTCAGGTCCTCCGGCCCGGCCAGCACAAGCTCCAAGGAGTGCTCGTGATCCAGCGCGACGAGACGCGCGGTGACAGCGGCGATGTGGCGCCGCTCCTCTTCACGGATGCGGCCGTGATAGGCGCCCTCGCCACGGCCCGGCGCGTCTGCGCGGTCACTGTGAAACCTGCCGCCGCGCGTGCTCAGGGAGTGCACGCACGACAGCTCGACCGCCTCCTCCGGGCCAACGTCGAAGAGGCGCGCGCGTCCGCGCTCGAGTACCACTGCTATCATCCGGTTCACATAACCTCCGCCGGCTGCGGCGTGGCGGGCTTCTCTTCCGGTATCTCCGTCAACGTCGCCTCCGTGAGCAGCAGCACGCTCGCGACCGACACGGCGTTCTCGAGCGCGATGCGGACGACCTTTGTGGGGTCGATGATTCCGGCTTCGATGAGATCGACGTACTCGCTCCGTGCCGCATCGAACCCGAAGTTGCCCGTTCCGGTGCGCATGCGGTCCACCACCACGCCACCGTCGGCCGCCGAGTTCTCCGCGATCTGGCGCGTCGGCGTTTCGAGCGCGCGGCGCAGCATCAGCACACCAGTGCGCTCGTCACCGTCCGCTGCTTCCGCCTCGCGCTCGACCGCGGGGATCGTGCGCAGCAGCGCGAGACCTCCACCGGGCACGATGCCCTCGGCGATGGCCGCCTTGGTAGAACTGATCGCGTCGTCGAACGCTTCTTTGCGGCTCTTGAGCTCGGCTTCCGACGGCGCGCCGACCCGGATCACGGCAACTCCGCCGGCCAGTTTCGCGAGACGCTCCTCGAGCTTCTCACGATCGTAGTCGGAGGTCGTGTCCTTGATTTGCCGGCGCAGCTCATCGCAGCGGCCGGTGATTGCTTGTTTGGCCCCGGCGCCGCCGATGATCGTCGTGTTCTCGCGATCAACGACCACGCGCTTGGCCCGGCCCAGATCCTCCGCTTTCACGTGCTCGAGCTTCACCCCGATCTCCTCGGCGATCACCTTGCCGCCGGTCAGAAGCGCGATGTCTTCGAGCATCGCCTTGCGGCGATCCCCGAACCCCGGCGCCTTCACGGCGACGCATGCCAGCAGGCCGCGGATCTTGTTCACGACCAGGGTCGCGAGCGCTTCGCCCTCCACGTCTTCAGCGATGATCAGCAGGCTGCGGCTCATCTTGGCGACCTGCTCGAGCAGCGGCAGCAGGTCCTTCATGCTCGCAATCCGCTTTTCGTACAGCAGCACGAACGGCTCTTCGAGCACCGCCTCCATTTTGGCCGGATCGGTGACGAAATAGGGAGATAGGTAGCCGCGGTCGAACTGCATTCCCTCGACGACCTCGAGCGCCGTTTCCATGCCTTTCGCTTCCTCGACGGAAATCGCGCCTTCCGGGCCGACCCTTTCGACGGCGTCGGCGACCAGATCGCCGATCGTGGGGTCGTTATGCGCGGAGATCGCGGCAACCTGCGCCTTCTCGCGTTTGGTCTTGACGGGGCGCGACAACTTCTGCAATGCCGCGATGGCCGCGTGCAGTCCGCGTTCCAGACCGCGCTTCAGCTCGATCGCGCTCGCACCGGCGGCGACGTTGCGGACGCCCTCGGCAAAGATCGTGTGCGCCAGTAAGGTGGAGGTCGTGGTGCCATCGCCGACCGCGTCGCCGGTCCGCACCGCCGCTTCCCGCAGCACCTGCGCGCCGAGATTCTCCTGGGCATCCTTGAGATCGACTTCTTTGGCGATGGTGACGCCGTCGTTGCAGATGAGCGGCTCACCCCACTTGCGCTCGATCAGGACGCATTTCGACTTGGGCCCCAGCGTCACCCGGACGGCGTCCGCGAGGGCGGTGGCACCGCGCAGCACCTTCTCACGCGCCTCCGCCCGAAAAGTCAGCTGTTTATGTGCCATGGACGGCTCCTTTCTGAAGCAAAATTCGGTGTTGCGGCATGAAGGCAGTTTGAGAACAACTTCAAATCCACTTCACGCACTGCCCGCAGCTTTGCTCTTAGAACCACAGCGAGGAGTTCTCATGACATGGCAACCGATCGTCGCCGGTGTGGACGGATCGCCCGAATCGTTCCGGGCGGCGTCGCTCGCCTGGCGCATCGCCCGCGCGGCCGACGCGCGCTGCGTGCTGGTGTACGCCGTTCCGGAAGTATGGGCCCCGGGTGGCATGGCTCCGCTCGTCAACTCGGCGGACATTTTTGACCGGCTCGTCTCGGACCTCCGGGAGCAGCTCGCCCGCGAGGTGGGCGCCGAGGTCCCCGAGGCGGTTCGCCAGGCGCTCATCGCCCGGCCGGGGCGCCCCGGCGTGGTGCTCGACGAGATCGTCCGTGAGTATGGCGCGTCGCTCGTCGTCGTTGGTGGGCGGCATCACGGCGCGCTCGCGCGCGGTTTGGGCGGCAGCACGGCCCATCATCTCGTTCGTACCTCGTCCGCGCCGGTGCTCGTCGTCGCGGCATCGGGCCGGCTGACGCAGCGGATATTGGTCGCGACGGACTTGTTCGCCGCCGCGGGCCCGACGCTCTCAGCGGCGGGGCGTTACGCCGACCTGCTGGACGCACAGCTCCGCGTCGTACACGTGGTCGAGGCCGCCAAGTACCCAACGGTCGTGCCGCTTTCGATCGACCTGGCTGAATTCGAGGAGCGGTCGCGGGCGGAGTTCGAGCAGCTTGTGGAGCTCGAGCTGTCGCGCGTGCCCCCGGACGACCGGGTGATACGCCGCGGCCGCCCCGACGAAGAGATCGCCGAGGAAGTGGCCGCCTGGCGAGCGGACCTCGTGGTGGTGGGCTCGCACGGCAAAGGCTGGATCGATCGGCTCCTCATCGGCAGCACGACGGAGCGCCTGCTCAATCGGTTGCCGACATCGCTGCTGGTGGTTCCCATCAGCAAACCTGCGGTCAAACGCCCGGCGCGAGCGGAAACGCGCGCGCGAGCGCGCCGCCGGAAAGGGACGGTGGTCATATGAAAGTCGCCGACATCATGCGGACTGACGTCAAAACGGTGGACCTGGATGCGACGGTGGCCGACGCGATCACGACGCTGGCCGACGTGCACGTGTCCGCGCTGCCGGTCACAGACGCGCATGGCAAGGTCGTGGGTGTGCTGTCCACGACCGACATCCTCTGCGCGCTGTCGGAGACCACCGAGCCGGAGCCGCGCGAGCGGCTCTTCGACGAAACGCCGGTGCGCGAGCTGATGACACCGCGGTCGCGCGTGATCGCACCGGAGGCGGATGTCCTCGAAGCGGCGCGCCGGATGCTGGACCTCGACGTGCATCGGCTCTTTGTCGAGGACCAGGGGGGCCGCTTGGTGGGCGTGATCTCGCAGACGGACATCGTCGCGGCGGTCGCCACCGCCCGAATCTAGGAGCCTTCCCTGACGGCTGTGCCTTCAGGGTTGACCGCCGCTGAAGTCGCGCGGCGGCTGGTCGAGTACGGTCCGAACGATCCCGCGCAGCATCGTGGTCGCAGTGCCGCGCGGCTGCTCGCCGCCCAATTCACCAATCGGCTGGTGCTGCTGCTCGTGTTCGCCGCGATTCTCTCGCTGTTCCTGGGCGAGCGGATCGAAGCGGCCGTAATCCTGGCCATCATCGGCGTCAACGCGCTGCTCGGCTTCGCGCAGGAGTACCGCGCCGAGCGGGCGCTCGTGGCGCTGCGCGGGCTCGTCACGCACACGGCGCGCGTGCGACGCGACGGCGTGACCCAGCAGATCCCGGCCGCCGAGCTCGTGCCGGGCGACCGCGTGCTGTTGGAAATCGGCGATCGCGTCCCGGCAGATCTCGAGCTCGAGCACTGCGACGAGCTCACACTCGACGAATCCACCATCTCGGGAGAGTCGCTGCCGGTGGAGAAGCCCACAGGCGCGGCCTTCATGGGCACCATCGTCGCGGGCGGTTGCGGGGAAGGGGTTGTCACAGCCACCGGCCGCGCCACGGTCATGGGCCGAACGGCTGCGGTGTTAGAACACGAGCCGCCCGAAACGGACTTTCAGAAAAACATCCGGGCATTCAGCGCGCTGCTGTTTCGCATCACCCTGCTGATGACCGGATTCGTGTTCATCGCCAACGCCCTATTCGGGCGCGGGCTTGCACCATCGCTCGTATTCGCCCTGGCGCTCGCGGTGGGGATCACCCCGGAGGCGCTGCCGGTCGTCGTGACCATCGCGCTGTCGACCGGGGCGCTGCGCATGGCCCGCGCCAAAGTGATCGTCAAGCGACTCATCGCGGTCGAAGACCTGGGCAACGCGGATGTCATCTGCTGCGACAAAACGGGCACGCTCACGGCAGGCGAGCCGTCATTGTACGATTTTGTCGATACCGCCGGGCGGACCGACCCGGTGGTACTCCGCCTCGGCTTGCTGGGCTGTGACGGTGGGGCGCAGGGAAAATCCCTCGACCGTGCATTATGGCGGAGCACAGCCGCCCAGTCACTGGTCCCGCAGCTCGCCGCCTACGAAGTACTGGACCGCAACGAGCTCGATTTCACGCGCCGGCGCATGAGCGTCGCGATCCGAGGTCCTGAAGGACTGCGCCTCGTCGTGAAAGGCGCGACCGAGGCGATTCTTGCCGCCTCGATTCTTCCGGAGGAAAAACGCGCCCAGCTCAGCGAGCGCGCGATGGCCGCGGAGCGGGATGGCTACCGCGTCGTGGCCGTTGCGGAGAAGTCCATTGCCTCGACCCCCGTCACCCCGGCCGATGAAGTCGGCCTCGAGCCGCGAGGCTTTCTCCTGTTCCTTGACCCGCCCAAGCCGGACGTGCGCGACACGCTTGCCGAGTTCGGACGTCTCGGAGTTCGTCTCAAGGTGATGAGCGGCGATGGCGCCGTGATTACGCGCCGGATCTGCCGGGACGTCGGCCTGACGGTACCCGAAGATCGCGTGGTCGTCGGTACCGAGTTGGACGGGCTGTCCGGCGAAGCGATGCAGGAGCTGATCCGGCGCTACGATGTCTTCGCCCGGGTATCGCCGGATCAGAAGCGCCGGCTCGTCGAAGCGCTGCGCGCGACGGGCCATGTCGTGGGGTTCCTCGGCGACGGCGTGAACGATGCCGCGGCATTGCGGGTCGCGGATGTCGGCATCGCGGTCGATTCCGGTGCGGACGTCGCCAAAGAAGCGGCGGACATCGTACTGCTGGAGAAGAGCCTCGGTGTGCTGGCGGACGGCATCGTCGCGGGGCGGCGCACGTTCGGGAATATCATCAAGTACATCTTGAATACGATCAGCGCGAATTTCGGCAACATGTCCACGGTCGCGCTGTCATCGCTGTTCCTTCGCTTCATCCCCCTGCTCCCCGGTCAGATCCTCCTCAACAACCTCCTGAGTGATGGACCGCTGCTGACCATCTCCACCGACAACGTGGATGACGAGCTGCTGCGTCGGCCGCGCCGCTGGCGCCTGGATCTCATCTCCCGGTTCATGGTGGTGTTCGGATTACTGAGCGCCGGCTTCGACTTTCTGTTGATCGGCGGCCTTCTGTGGGTGTTCCACGCCGAGGCCCCCCTGTTTCGCACGGCCTGGTTCGTCGAGTCGGCCCTGTCGGAGATTCTCGTGACGTTCGCCATCCGGACACGCCTGCCGCTCTATCGCAGCCGGCCGGGTCGCTGGCTCATCAGTGCCTCGGTGGTGGCTGCGGCCGTGACGCTACTGCTACCATTGAGCGCGGCCGGCCAGCGCTATTTCGCGTTTGTGGCGCTGCCCGGATCGGTCATGGCGCTTGTCGGCGCGATCGTCGTGCTGTACTGCCTCGGCGCCGAAGCGGCCAAGGGCTCGTTCTTCCGGCGCCTCGAGGCCTAGCAGGTCCGCGTCCAGTCATCCAGGATCTGCCCGAGGTCGAGATCCGGCGCGATGAGGCAGATGTGGCCATGACCGCGTAGCACCTGTAGTGTCGCGCCGGCTACTCGCTCCGCCATATAGCGCGCCTGCTGGACGGCTGGGACGAGGTGATCCCGGTCGCTGGCCAGAAACAGCGTCGGCGCCCGAATCTCCCCCAATCGCTCGCGCACGTCGTACTGACGCAAGACCTGCAAACGCCGTAGGTACCCGCGGCGCGTGGTCCGGGCGGTCAGCTCGAGGAAGCGCTCGATCTCTCGCGCGTGCGTGTGGCGCGAATGGAGCCGGAACGCCGTGAGGCGCCGGACGACGCTCATCGCCTGCCACGGGAACGGCACAGCGCTGAGGAGCGCGATCGCGAGGTTGAGGCGCCTCTGCGGCAGGAAGCGCGGGAATGAGTTGAGCACCACGAGCCGCTGGAGCATGCGCGGGTGCGCCAGGGCGAAGCTCAACGCGATCGCGCCCCCAAATGACTCTCCGACGACCGTGGCCCGCCGGTCCGGCGCCGCACCGATCACATCGGCTAGGTCCGCGACGAGATCCTCCATGGTGGCGTCCTCGCGCAACGCGTAGGTCGCGACCCGATACCTCCGCGCGAGCAATGGCACTTGCCGGTAGAACAGCTCACCCGTGCCATCCATGCCAGGAACCAATACCAGCAACGGGCCATCGCCCGCGAGGCGGACTTGCGGCTTGTACATGCAGACAAGAATACGCCGTCAGTTCTGAGATCAGTTGCAACCTGGCGTGAGAGGATGCTCGCCTGCGCCAGCGCTCACACGCAACTCACAACGCCTTCAGGGACGCGGCATTTCCTTTCTTGGGACCAGAGAGAGGCGGGGTTTATGCGACGCGCGCTGCGGGTGATGTGGGCCGGTCTGACCGCTCTCGTCGTGGAAAGCACACTGCTCGCGCTCGCCGCGGTGCCTTCTTTTCTTTTACTACAGTGGGTGGCGCGCTCCACGGCGGGATCAGCCCGCGCCGTGGTCCTCCTGTGCGTGTTTGGGCCGGCCTACGTCCTGTTTGCCCTGTGCTTCATGGTGGTTTCGCCGCTTGCCATGCGGGTACTCGGCTGGCGCACTCCCGACGACGCCACACTGCGTATCGCAGGGCTGGAGTGGCCGCTGCTCGACTGGGCACGCTATATGGCGTCCGCGCATCTCGTGCGTCTCGTCGCCGGCGCCGTCCTGCGCGCCACGCCCCTGTGGACGATGTACGTGCGGCTCAACGGTGCCCGGATCGGTCGGCGCGTCTACATCAACAGTCTCGAGGTCATGGATCATAATCTTCTCGACTTCGGGGACGGCGTTGTGATCGGCGCGGGCGCGCATCTCTCGGGCCATACGGTCGAAGGCGGGTTCCTGAAGACGGGCGCTGTGACGTTGGGCCGCAACGTCACGATCGGCGTCGGCAGTGTGATCGACATCGATGTCGCCGTCGGCACCGATACGCAGGTCGGTGCGCTCAGTCTCGTGCCAAAGCACTCTCGGCTGTCCGGTGGTGCGATGTACGTCGGCATCCCGGCAAAGCGGATTGACGCGCATCAGGATCGCCGGCTGGCGTTCGTCCCGGCGTAGAAGAACCTTCGCGTCATCCTCAAGATTCCTTCACAAAAACCGGCCCACCTTGCAAGTGTACCCTTGTGAGGAGCCGGCAATGACCTGGGGTCCGATCGTAGTTGGCGTTGATCTCTCGCCCGAAGCCAAAGGCGCCGCGGTGGTTGGGGAGCGCATTGCCTGTCTCGCGGGCGCCCCCTGCCACGTCGTTCATGCCGTGCGCGATGCCTGGGCCCCGCTCGTCGCGGTGAGCGCCGATCCACAGGTCGCGGACATGCAGCAGCTGCAGCTCGCGGTGGCGCGCCATCACGTGAACGAGCTCCTCGGCGCCAGCGTCTCCGACCTGGCCCGCCGCAAGCTGGACGTCTTGTTCGGGCCCGCCGCGGTCGTGTTGCAGCAGGTCACGAGAGACGAGCGCCCGGGACTCGTGGTGCTCGGCGGCAAGCACCACTCCGTGCTGGAGCGGTGGCTGGGTGGCAGCACGAGCCTGCACATGGTGCGCGCGGCCGAGGTCCCGGTCCTCATCACGGCGGGCACTCCGACGGCGTACAAGCGCGTGCTGGTCGCCGCTGACCTCTCGAAAGCCGCGGGACCGACGATCGGTCTTGCGGAGCGGTTTGCGAGGCTGGTCGGCGCGGAGCTGCGCGTCCTGACAGTGTTCGAACCGCTTCCCGATCTGACCGGCATTCCGCCCGTGGATCCGACCAAGTACTTCGCGCTCGCCCAGGAGACGCTGCAGCGGGACATCTGGCCGCTCGTGAAGACGCCGGCAGTCGAGAAGTTCGTGCGGCACGGCACAGTCGTGGATACGCTGCTCCGCGAGTGCACGGACTGGAAGGCGGATGTGCTCGTCGTCGGGTCGCACGGCAAGGGGTGGGCGCAACGGGTGCTCCTGGGCAGTGTCACTGAGCAGCTCATCAATCACCTGCCAACCTCACTGCTGGTGGCGCCGGTGGGCGTCGCGGCGGCGGCGCTGGAAAAGCGCAAGAAACGTCAGCCGGCGGTCGCCGCGCGCTGAGGAGCATCTCATGACACACATCCTGATCGTTTACGGAACGACCGACGGCCACACCCGCAAGATCGCGCAGGTCCTGGCGGAAGACCTCCGCGCCAAACGGTGCAGCGTCGATGTCATGGACGCCGCGGATATTCTCCGGCGTGTGAGCCCGGAGGGCTACGATGGCGTGATCGTCGCAGCGTCGGTGCATATCGGGGACTATCAGAAAACGGTCGCGCGCTGGGTGCGCCAGCATGCGGCGGCGCTCAGTGCGATGCCCAGCGCGTTTCTCTCCGTGTCGCTGGCGATGCTCGAACGGCGGGCCCAGGTTCGCTCGGAGATCATCAGCATTATGGAAGGTTTCCTCGAGCGGTGTGGTTGGCGGCCGACGATCACCAAAATGGTCGCGGGTGCCCTGCCGTATACCCGTTATGGCTGGCTGAAGCGGCAAATGATGAAGCGGATCGTCGCCGAGGCCGGCGGTGACGTCGATACGACGCGGGATTACGAGTACACCGACTGGATCGATTTGCGCCACTTCGCCGAGGACTTCGCCGGCCTGGCATCGGAACGGCTGGTCGAGGTCGGAGGGATCGCATGATTCGCAGGATTCTCGGTTTCGCCGTTGTCGCGATCGTCGCACTGCTGGTGCTCAAGGTCGCGCTTGGTCTATTGGGCGTGCTCGTCGGCCTGGCTGTTTCCGTCCTCGTGCTCGCGGCGATGGGATACGCGTTCTATTCGGTCGTCCGTGTTCTGAGTCCGAGTACGGCCGAGCGGATAAGGCAGGCCATTCGCGGCACGCCGCGTTCCACGCTTTAGGAGGAGGGCGAGCGACATGAGTGACACCTACATAGAGCAGTCGCTGGAAGGCGGCATGGGTGTGCAGATGTGGTTGTCGCACGCCGAGGAAACGCAACCACAAGTCGATCTGCAACAAAAGATCTGGGACGAGCTGCGCCACGTGCCCGAACCGGAGATCCAGGGCGTGAGCGTGGAAGTCGAGGATTTCGTGGCCACGCTCACGGGATGGGTTCCCTCAGATCTCGCGAAGCTCCACGTGCAGGGCGTAGCCGAGCATGTACGGGGAGTCGTGGCCGTGATCAACGAGCTCGCTGTCACCGGCTGAACCACTCGGCCGTCTAGCGTGACTTTCGGTGGCGCCGTAACATTGCAGCATGGCGTTCCGTCGCGGCATCTACGTCGTTCCGACGCACCGCTGGTACATCGAGCGGACGGTGTGGTTGATCGCTGGTGTCTTCCTGCTCACGAGCACGACACTCGCCGCACTCGTCAATCCGTACTGGATTCTATTAACCATTGCGACAGCCTGGGCATCGATCGGCGTATCGCTTACGGGCTTCTGCATCGTCGGAAACATCCTCTACCGGCTGGGCTTCAAGCCGATGCTGGGGCAATCGGGACGGGGTAACCTGTATTTCATGCAGACCGATAGCTGGTATCTCGAACGCCGCATTTATCTGGCGGTTGGAATCAATCTGACGGTGGCGTCGGTCCTGTCGATCATTCATAGCCCATGGTGGCTGACGTTCACCGGGTTCGTGGGCGTCGCGATGGTGTGGTTCGCCGCAACAGGATACTGCATCATGGCGAACGGGCTCTACTGGCTGGGTGCGGAGCCTCGTCTCTCCCCTCTGTCAGAGCCGCAAGCCGACACGCCGTCCACCACTCCCGCCTCCGCACGCGCCTAAATCCGAAGGTTCTCAAGCTCGCCGCCGCATGCCTCCTTTGTCTCGCGGTATTCGGAGGCCTGACGCTGTTGATCGTGCACTTTCGCAAGTCTTGAGCGGGATTCTCCAGGAGGCTCTGTGACGAACAACATGGGAACTGCAGATCGAGTCGTTCGTACGCTCATCGTCGTTGCCATTGCCGTCCTCTACTTCACCGGCAAGATCAGCGGCACGCTCGCCATTCTGCTCGGGATCGTCGCCGTCGCATTCCTCGTGACCAGTCTGATCGGCTGGTGCCCGAGCTACGTGCCCTTCGGCTTGTCGACGCGGAAGACAACGCCCAACGAGGGGGGGGGAGTCGAGGCCGGACGTCGCTAGGAATCTTCACGCCTGATTCAATTCAGCCATATGGTCTTCGGCGTTCTTAGAGGGAGTACCCCCCCTTCAGGAGACCGTATGAGTGGCGGCGAACGGTTCGAGCTCGGATTGACCCTGCGCGACGGCTACACCTTTACTGTCGATTTCGCGCCAGGGGAGGGACCACCGCTCGTCGTGGACGAGCTGCCGCCGCTCGGCGAAGCCAACGGCCCCAACCCGGCGCGCCTGCTGGCGGCCGCAGTGGGAAGCTGCCTGAGTGCGAGCCTCCTGTACTGCCTGCGGAAATCTCGTGTGGAGGTTGCCGAGCTCCGCACGAAGGTTGAAGGCACCATCGTACGGAACGAGCGCGGACGGCTCAGAATCGGCGGCTTGCGCGTTCGCCTCGCACCGGAAGTCACGCAGGAACAGCGCGAACGAATGGGACGCTGCCTGGACCTCTTTCAGGACTTCTGCATCGTCACGGAGAGCGTCCGCACTGGAATCGCGGTGGACGTTGAGGTGGAGAACGCGCTGGTGCCCGTTGGCGCCGGTTGAGACTCAGCAGATGCGCGGCAGCTGATCTCCAGGAAGCATGTCGACGACGCGGGTGCCTCCGATGCCCGTGCTGAGCACGACCATCCCAGGATGCTCGCGCACGCAGCGCCCAATCCGCGTGGCCGCACGGCCGAGCGGATGGCTGCGCAGCGCATGCACTGCATCATCCGCCTGCGCGTCTGGCACGAACGCCACCAGCAGTCCCTCGTTCGCGACGTAGAGCGGATCGAACCCCAACATCTCGCACGCCGCGGCGACTGGGCCGGGAATAGGCAGGAGGTGCTCCTCGAGCACGATGCCGATTCCTGCCGCAGCGGCGATCTCGTTGAGCGTGCTTGCCACGCCTCCGCGCGTCGGATCCCGCAGGGTGTGCACGGCGTCGCCCACTCGCTCGCGTAGCGCGTTGACCAGCGGGGTCAATGCCGCGCTGTCGCTCGTCACTTCGGCCTCGAACGCCAGGCCTTCACGGGCGGTCATGATGGCGATGCCATGGCGACCGATGGGTCCGCTGACGATCACCGCATCACCGGGCTGGGCGCGCGCCGGGGCTGGGGAGAAGTCGGCCGGTCGTAGCCCGACGCCCGTGGTATTGATGAAAATGCCGTCGGCTTTGCCGCGCTCGACCACCTTCGTGTCGCCCGCCACAAGTAAGACTCGTGCCTCGCGCGCGGCATCGGCCATGCTCTGCACCACGCGATCGAGCACATCGAATGACAGTCCTTCCTCCAGCACGAACCCGGCGGATAGCCAGCAGGGTTGGGCGCCCATCATGGCGAGATCGTTCACCGTACCGTGCACCGCCAGCGACCCGATATTGCCGCCGGGAAACTCGAGCGGCTGCACGACGAATGTGTCGGTGGAAATGGCCAGGGATTGCCCCGCCACATCGACGATGGCGGCGTCGCCGAGTTGACCGAGGATGTCGTTGCGGAACAGCGGCAGGAAGCGCTCGCGCACCAGCGCCGCGCTCATCTTGCCGCCCGAGCCATGGCCGAGCTGTACGCGCTCCGCTGTTGCGATCGGGATCGGACAGGTGGTGGTCATACGGCGCTCCGAAACCGGCCATAGTTGTAGTACGCGGCGCAGGCTCCCTCTGAAGAGACCATCGGTGCGCCGAGGGGATGCTCGGGCGTACACATCGTCCCGAACGCGGGGCAGTCGAATGGCTTGAGTACGCCGCGCAGAACGTCTCCGGCGCGACAGATCTCCGGCTCAGCGGTGTGGATGCCTTCGAGGGCGAAGCGACGCTCGGCATCGAAGTCGGCGAACTCCGCGCGCACGCCGAGCCCGCTGCGCGGGATGGGTCCGATGCCGCGCCAGTTGCGGTCCACCAGCTCGAAGACGCGTGACACGAGATCCTGCGCCGGCTGGTTGCCGTCACGCCGCACCGAGCGCACGTACTGATTCTCGACTTCGTGCCGCCCCTCTTCGAGCTGACGTACCGCGAGCAACATGCCTTCGAGTATGTCGAGCGGCTCAAATCCCGTAACGACGATGGGTACCTTGTACTTCGCCGCGATGGGCTCGTACTCGGTCCACCCCATGATCGTGCAGACGTGACCGGCCGCGAGAAATCCCTGCACGCGGTTGTCGGGCGATTCGAGCAGCGCGACCATCGCCGGAGGCACGGTCACGTGCGAGACCAGCACGCTGAAGTTCTTGACCCCCAGCTCCTTCGCGCGCCACACCGCCATCGCGTTGGCCGGCGCGGTTGTTTCGAACCCGACGGCGAAGAACACGACCTCGTTGTCGGGGTTCTTGCGGGCGAGCTCGAGCGCGTCGAGCGGCGAGTAAACGATGCGCACCGTCCCACCCCGCGCCCGCACTTGCAGCAGGTCGCAGTCACTGCCCGGCACGCGCAGCATGTCGCCGAAGGAGGTGAAGATCACGTCCGGCCGCGACGCCAGCGCGAGCGCCTTGTCGATCTGCTCGAGCGGCGTCACGCAGACGGGACAGCCGGGACCATGCACCATCTCGACGGCGTCGTCGAGCAGCTCATCGAGACCCTGTTTGACGATCGTGTGCGTCTGGCCGCCGCAGACCTCCATGAGCACCCAGCGGCGTGTGGCGGCTCGTTTGATCTCGGCGATGAGCCCGCGGGCGACCTTGGGGTCGCGATACTCGCTGAGGTATTTCACGGGGTGAGGTCCTGCATCCACTCCAGCTCGTCTAGTTGGCTCATCTCGCGCAGCACTTCGAAGGTGCGCTTCGCTTCCTTCTCATCGACTTTCGAAATCGCAAAGCCCACGTGTACGATCGCGTAGTCTCCGGGCTTGATCTGATCCGCGACGTATGCCAGGCACACCTCACGACGCACGCCGCCGAAGTCCACAACGCCCATCGGGAGTCCCTGGGTGTCGTGCACCTCCACGATCCGGCCGGGAATGCCGAGGCACATCAGGACCTCACCCGCTGCGGCTGGAGCTTCGCCTTGACGTACTCACCGACCAGCAGGGCCGCCGGGTAGAGCACCTCTTCCTCGAGCTGGGCGTGCACCGTGAGCTCGGCAGCGAGGCGAATGCATTTCTCGTCGCCATCGGACTCCGCGGCCAGCGCGAATGCCCGCACGGCGCCCAGAATCGCGCGGTGCTCTTCGATCATGAGCGGCATCTCTTCCTTCAGCCGCGCCACCAGCGGCAATACTTCGGCCATATCCGGCGTGACCTGGCCGCGCGCGAGCCGCGGCAGGAGGCTGAGTGGGGGAACGGCGTACTCGTCTTCACGCAGGAAATGTGGATGCATGATGCGCGCGACTTCCCGCGCCGTCTGACCGAGCAGTCCAGGCATTTGTCCCGCTCGGGCGAGGTCGGCGTGCAGCTCCTCGTGCTCTCGGCGGAGTGAAGGGGGGGCTTTCATGATCAATTCTCCTCCCGGCGAAGCAGGGCCGCGGCCACGGCAGCCTGCCCGTAACTCACGGCACCATCGTTGGGGCTGAGTTGGCGCGGGACCAGCACGCGCAGGCCGCGCGCTTCGAGACGAGCACGCAACGAGACGAGCAGGCGGGCATTCTGGAAGCACCCACCCGAGAGCACGACCGTCCCAAGGCCGGTGTCGGCCGCGAGACGGGCGGCGAGCTGATCCGAGCCTGCGGCGATGCTTTCATGGAAGCGCGCGGCCAGCTCTGCCACCGCGACGCCACGGGCCCGCTCTTCACCGAGCGCGATGAGCAGCGGGAGCGGATCCAAGATCCAGGTGCCACCGGCCGTCGCCGCCATCGGGAAGGGCAGCGGTTGCGCGGGGCGCGCCCCGGCCAGCGACTCGAGCAGCATCGCCGTCTGGCCTTCGAACTGATTGTCGAGCGACACGCCCAACACGGCGCCGGCCGCGTCGAACAGCCGGCCCATGGATGACGCGAGCGGAGCGTTCAGCCGGCGCACCATCTGTTGGAGTGCGATGTTGCGCATGTTGATGTGCACGGCATCGAGGATGTACGTAAACGCGTGCGCGGCGTCGGGATCGAGCGCGAGGTACCCGAGCGCTGCGCGCCACGGTTCGCGAGCCGCCAGATCGCCACCCGGCATCCGGGCGTAGCGCAGCTGCCCCACCCGCCGGTACGAAGTCAGGTCGGCCTCGAAAAACTCCGCGCCCCACACGTTGCCGTCGTCGCCGTAGCCCGTGCCATCGAACGCGATGCCGATGGCGCGACGGGTGCATCCATGCTCGGCCAGGACAGCGGCGACGTGCGCGTGGTGATGCTGGACGGGAATGATCCGCTCGAGCCCGAGGTCGCCCGCTATGCGGGTTGACATGTAGCCGGGGTGCAGATCCCGCACCGCCACCTCGGGCTCGAGACGGAATAGGCGTCGATAGGCATCGAAGGCTGCACGCCAGTGCGTCAGCGTTTCGAGATTTTCCAGATCACCGATATGCTGGCTGACGTAGGCGTCGTTGCCCTGCACCAGAGTGAAGGTGTTTTTGAGATGCGGACCGACTGCGATCAGGGGCTTGGGACTCGCCACCGGCAGCTTCAGCGGTAGCGGGGCGTAGCCGCGAGCCCGCCGCAGAAACACCGTGGTTTCACCGGCCACACGTACCACCGAGTCGTCGTAGCGCGCCACGATGTCGCGGTCGTGCAGCAGGAACGCATCCGCGATCGCCGCGAGCCGCTCCTGGGCATCTTCGTTGCTGATCGCGATCGGCTCTTCGCTTTGGTTGCCGCTCGTCATGACGAGCGGGCGGCGCACGAGATCGCAAAGCAGGTGATGTAGTGGTGTGTAGGCGAGCATGACGCCGACCGTACCGAGTCCCGGAGCGACCCAGCGGGCCAGCGCTCCGGCGGCCCGCTTGTGCAGCAGGACAATGGGTCGCTCGCGCGACGTGAGGAGCGTCGCCTCGGACTCGCCGACCACACCGAGCCTCCTGGCATCCGCCAGCGTTCGCACCATGACCGCGAACGGTTTCGCCTCGCGGTCCTTGCGCGCCCGCAGCCGCGCCACCGCTCGCTCGTCGGTGGCATCGACGGCCAGATGAAAACCGCCCAGTCCACGAATGGCCACGATCCTGCCCGCGGTCAGCAGCGCCGCCGCCGCCCGAATCGGATCGTCAGTGACGCTGACGCCCGGCCCCTCGAGCCAGAGTTTCGGCCCGCAGCTCGGGCAGCTATTCGTCTCCGAGTGATAGCGGCGATCCCCCGGTGTCGTGTACTCGCGGCGACAGGTGTCGCACTGCGTGAACGCGCGCATGCTGGTGCGCTCGCGGTCATACGGCATCGCGTCGATCACGGTGAAGCGCGGTCCACAATCCGTGCAGGTAATGAACGGATAGCGATACCGGCGGTTGTGCCGATCGAACAGCTCGGCCTCGCACGCGGCGCACAGGGCGACGTCGGGGGAGATCGGCTGGCGGCGGCCGGCTTCACGGCGGCTCTCGAGAATCGTAAACGTGGCGAGTTTGCCGGGCGCGCACGCTTCGTTGCGAAGCTCGTCTATCTGCGCGAGCGGCGGCGCTTCGGCGCGCAGTGCGAGCACGAACGCCGCGATGTGGTCGGGCGAGCCTTCGACGTGAATCTGCACGTCGCCCGACGCGTTCCTCACCCAGCCGGCGAGATCGCACCGCAGCGCCAGCCGGTGCACGAAGGGACGGAAGCCGACGCCCTGTACCACGCCGTGGACGAACAAGCGCGCGGCTGCGCGCGCAGGCGCATGAGTCGCAGCGGTGCTCATACTGGCACTCCTTGGCGCGCGCGCGCCCGGCAGAAGCTGAGCCACTCGGTGAGACCGTGCCACGCGACCGACGACGTCATCAGAAACCCGAGGTCGGGATTGACCGCGCGCGCCAGCTCTACGGCGCGCTCCAGGCTGAACGGCACGTGCGGCAGCAGGTCGAGCTTGGTGAAGACCACCCAGCGGGCGGCCCGAAACATGTTGGGATACTTCGATGGCTTGTCCTCGCCCTCGGTCACGGAGAAGAGCGCGATCTTCGCGTTCTCTCCCAGGTCCCAGGCCGCCGGGCAGACGAGGTTGCCGACGTTCTCGATGAACAGCAGATCCGTCGCGGCGAGATCAATCGCTGCCAGCGCCGTTTCCACCTGACGCGCATCCAGGTGGCACGCGCCGTTCGTCACCACTGCCTGGACCAGCTGATCGGTGTGTCGCGCGAGACGGTCGGCGTCGTTGTGTGTCTGGACATCGCCGGTGACGACGGCGATCCGCAGCTCGTCGCCCAGCGCCGCGAGGGTACGCTCGAGGACCAGCGTCTTTCCGGAGCCCGGCGAGGAGACGAGGTTGAATGTCGGCACGCCCGCGGCGGCCAGGCGCGCGCGCACGCGGCCGGCGATCTCGTCGTTGCGGGCCATGACCCGCTCGCGAACCTCAATCGTCCGGACTGGCATCGTCGGTCACCTCCAGATAACTGAGGTGCAGGGCGTCGCCGGGCTCCCGCAGGATTCTCGGCTCGGCACCGCGGAACGGCGGCTCAGCGAGCAACGCCTCGAGACAGAACGCCAGATTCTCCGGCTCGACACCGGCGTCATCGCCGACGGTGACGCCAAGTGCCACGAGGGTATCCGTCGCCTCGCCCAGCCGCTCCTCGGCCAGGCGACAGACCTCGAGTGCGACGCTCATCTCATGCATTCACGGACACCGCGAGAAATACGTCGGCCGGATAGCCACGCCTGGCCAGCTCCTGAACGACGGCATCCGCCAACTCGCGCACCCGACAGCGGAGGAGGTCGCTGAGAGAATTGCGCAGCTCGACACTCGCCGGCTGCATGCCGAGCGCGACGGTGTCCGCCGGGAGTGTGCCGCGCAGCTCGGCCAGTCCCAGGACGTCGCGCAGATCCACTTGATGTGGCGAAATCTTCGTCGCCAGGTAGCGCGGCAGGCGGTTGTGCTCGAGGCGCACGAACGTACCGGGTGCTTGGCCTGCGTCGATAGCGTCGATCAAAATCAGCTCGTCCGCATCCTCGATCACCGGCAGCAGGTTGATGCCCCAGGTGCCGCCGTCAACCAGCTCGACCTCAGGTGGCAGGGCGTAGCCTGTGCGCAGCGCGTCGAGCACGGCCAAGCCGAGGCCGTCGTCCCCCATCAGCGGGTTGCCCAGTCCGATCACGACGACCCGACGCTTATTCGTCGACATAGTTCACGTCCGAGCGCACGAACCGGCCGCCGCTGATGATGGAGGAGATCGTCCCGGTGCGTTCCAGCATATCGGCGCGCAACGCGAGGTAGATGTGAATCGGAATGAAGATCAAGAACGCCCAGGTGAGGATGTGGTGCACGAAGTGCACGACCTGGATTCCGCCCAGCAGCGGCACCACCCAGCCGAACAGCGTGTACCAGAGGCCGCCCGGCCGAGACTGTCCGTACATCGCGAATCCCGTGACGACCTGCGCGATCGCGACAGCGTACATGCCCGTGTAGCTGAATTGCTGGAGCGGGTTGTGCCCGAGGTAGTGTGGCGACTTCTCGGGCTGGATCATCAGGTAGAACTTCACCTGCTTCAGCATGTTGACCCAGTCCGCTGTGCGGACCGGGAACAGCGCCTTCCAGCGCTCGAATTGATTGCCGGCGAACAGCCAGTAAACCCGGATGATGGCCGTTGCCACGAAGACGCCGGCGGCGGTGAAGTGCAGAAAGCGCATCCACCCCATCAGGTAGTGGGCGCTGGCCTCGCCATGCGTGATGAAGTACGGCTTCCCGATGTAGAACCCGGTCACGACGAGCACGACGATCGACAACGCTGCCGCCCAGTGCATCGCGCGGATCGGCCACTCCCACAGATACACCCACCGGTAGTTGCCACTCGCTGGCGGCATCTTGTGGGCGAGCGAAACCCCCTTGCCCAGTCTCATTGGACCTTCACCGCGATCACTTCTGTGCCGGTCGCATCGAGCACGTGCACGCCGCACGCCATGCACGGATCGAACGAGTGAATCGTGCGCAGGATCTCGATCGGCTGATCCGGCTTGACGAGGGGGTGGTGATCCATCAACGCCGCCTCGTATGGCCCCGGCTGTCCCTGGCCGTCGCGCGGCGAGCAATTCCAGGTGCTCGGCACCACGCATTGGTAGCGGGAGATCTTTTGATCTTCGATCTGGACCCAGTGGCCCAGCGCTCCACGCGGCGCGTCGAGATATCCGTACCCCTGCGCCTTGGCGGGCCAGGTCTCCGGTTTCCATTTCTCACCATTGTGGGTCCGCACGTCGCCGCCCTTGATCCGGGCGACCAGCTCGTCGTACCAGTGGGACAGGCGGCGTGACAGCAGCACCGTCTCGATGCCCCGGGCGCCGGTTCGGCCGAGCGTCGAGAACAATGCGGACGGGCCGACGTCGAGCCGGTCGAGGACTTCTTTGACCTGCGCCCGCACGCCCTCATGTCCGGATGCGAACGCAACGAGCATGCGCGCTAGCGGGCCGACTTCCATCGCCTTCCCGTCGTAGCGCGGCGCCTTCATCCAGGAGTACTTCTTCTGGCCCTGCAGGTATGTCCACGGCGTCGGCGGGCCGTCGTACTTCGCTTTCGTTTCCCCTTCCCAGGGGTGCAGCCCCGCGGCGTCGCCTTGCGAGTACTCGTACCAGGAGCTGTTGATGTACTCCTTCACGAGCTGGTGATCGTAGGGATGGACCTTCGACAGATCCTTGCTGAGGATGATGCCGCGCGGGAAATACAGCGACTCGACGTCGCGGACGTCGCCGTCGGGGAATTCGCCGACGGCCAGATAGTTGCCCGTGCCGCCGCCGATCCCCGCCCATTCCTTATAGAAGGAGGCGATCGCCATCAGGTCGGGCCAGTAGACCTGCTCCACGAAGCGCTGCGCCCGCGCGATGATGTCGTGGATATCGGTGAGCCGTTCCGCGTTGATCGTCGCGGTGTCGTCGAGGTTGATCGCCGACGCCATGCCGCCCACCAGGAAATTCGGATGCGGGTTCTTGCCGCCGAAAATCGTGTGCAGCCGGATCACGTCACGCTGCCAGTCGAGCGCCTCGAGGTAATGCGCCACCGCCATGAGATTCGCGGCCGGTGGCAGCTTGTAGGCCGGATGGCCCCAGTACCCGTTCGTGAAGATGCCGAGCTGCCCCGTGCCGACGAACGTCTTGAGGCGGTTCTTCACCTCGGCGAAATACGTCGCCGAGTTGTTCGGCCACGGTGACAGCGACTGCGCGAGCTTCGAGGTTGCGGCGGGATCAGCCGACAGGGCGCTGACCACATCCACCCAGTCGAGCGCGTGCAGATGATAGAAGTGAATCACGTGGTCCTGCACGAACTGCATCCCGTGGATCAGGTTGCGGATCAGATTCGCGTTGGCGGGGATGCGGATATCGAGCGCGTCCTCGACGGCTCGGCACGACGCGACGGCGTGCACCACCGTGCAGACGCCGCAGATCCGCTGCGTGAACGCCCATGCGTCGCGCGGGTCGCGGCCCTGCATGATGATTTCGATCCCGCGAAACTGCGTCGATGTGGCCCACGCGTTCGTAATGCGTCCATTCTCCGCCTGAGCCTCGATGCGGAGATGGCCTTCGATCCTGGTCAAGGGATCGACGACGATCTTAGTCGTTGCCATGGCCATCTCCTTCCTTCTTAGAAGGTCCGGTTTCTTGCAGAACCGGGAGTTTGCGCCGTTCTCGGACCTGGTGGATCCCTGTCGCGACCGCGTGCGCCGCCACGCCGGCGGCGGCGCCGACGGCCAGTGCCGCGCCGATCGTATCGGCGTAGCGCTCCACGCCGAACCCTGCGACGTCGGGCAGCCGGCCGTAGAACGGCGTCATCGTGTCCCAGAAGTGCCGCTCGGTGCAGCCGAGGCACGGGTGGCCGGCGCCGATCGGCCAGCTGGTGCGCGTATTCCAGAGGAAGATCGGACAGGGAGAGAACGTCGCCGGTCCCTTGCAGCCGACGTGATACAGGCACCAGCCCTTGCGCGCCGCTTCGTCGTCGAACGCCTCGACGAACTGGCCGGCGTCAAAGTTGGCGCGCCGCGGGCATTGATCGTGAATGCGCGCGCCATAGGCGAAGAGCGGCCGGCCGTCGTAATCCAGCTCGGGCACGCGGCCGAACGTCAAGAAATGGACGATCGTCGCGGTCACGACGTCGCCAATGGGGGGGCAGCCGGCGATGTTGACGACCGGCTTGTTCTTGACGATGTCGGAAACGCCGACCGCGCCGGTCGGATTAGGGCGCGCCGCCTGGATGTTGCCCCAGTGCGCGCAGGCGCCGATCGCGATGACTGCCTTCGCATCGCGCGCCGCTTCCTTCAGGATCGTCTCCGCGGTCCTGCCACCGATCGTCGTGTAGATGCCGCCGTCATTCAGCGGCACGGAGCCGGTGACGACCAGCAGATACTCACCTTTGTTCTTCGCCATCGAGTCCTGCAGCGCGGCTTCGGCCTGATGGCCGGCGGCCGCCATGATGTTGTGCTGGTAGTCGAGTGACACGACGTCGAGCACGAGGTCGCCGATCGTCGGCTCGGCGGTGCGCAGGACGCTCTCGACGCACCCCGTGCATTCCTGTAACGAGAGCCACACGACGGTAGGACGTTTGACTGCCGTGAGCGCTGCGGCGACTCTCGGCGTCATCATCTCCGAGAGGCCGAGCGCGGCGGTCATTTGCGCGCAGAACGTAAGAAAGTCGCGGCGAGTGACACCGCGACGTTCGAGATACTGACTGAGTGACTCCTCAGGGATCCACGGATGCGAAGTGGGGAAGTACATGCCGAGCTCCGAACGCGGTTGATGCGCTCAGAGTAGCCCGTCAAACCGCTAAGTCTCTGAAAGTCCTTCTGAAGAAACCTTCACCGTGCAGCATGAAGAAGCCCTTATCTGTGCTTCACGATCACCGGACCCGACCGCTGCCAGACTACATCCATGACCCGCAACCCCTCGGTCCACCCCGCGTCGGGGGAGCTCACCCGTCTGCTGGACACCGAGCGCCAACTGGCAGAGCGGTTACGGGCCGCCCGCGCGGAAGCGGAGTCCGTGATCGTGCGAGCCCGCTCGGATGCTGAGCAGCGCGAGGCGTCGCTGGCCGCCGAGCTGGACGCGGACCAGCAGCGCATGGCGCAGCGGTTGGTCCGCGAACGCCGCAAGCGCGAGCGCGAGATCGCCGACGAGGCACAGCGTCAGGCCAGCGCCTACGCGGGCGTTTCTGACGAGCGCCTGACGGCGATCGCCCGCGGGCTCGCGCACCGCCTGATCGACGACGAGAGCGGTCCATGATCATCGCGATGTCGAAGGTGCGGGTCCTCGGTCCGCGGGAGCGGCTGACGGAGGTGCTTAGAACCCTTCAAGACCTGAGCCTGCTGCATCTCGCCCCGCCGGAGGTCTCACCCGGCGCACCGTTGGATCGAGCGTCGCTCGGTACGCCTCAGGAGCGGGAGCGGCGCCACCTGCAGCAGGTGCTGGCGGACATCGATGCTGGGCTGGACGAGCTGCACCTGCGGCCCGCCCCCGCTGCCGTGTCGCGCGCGCGGGCAGCCGCAGCGGATTTTGTTCGCTGGGCGCGGCTCGCGTGGCGCGTGCGCAGAGAAGCGGAGCGGCTGCGGCTGCAGATCGTCGCGCTCGATGAGGAAAAGGCGCTCATCCTCAAGTACCAGCAGTTCTTTTCCGCGTTTCGCGCGCTGCTCGAGGCCGAGACCCACTGGCCGAATGCGACGGCATATCATGTGCTCGTGCGCGGCTCGGATGCAGGCGCGATCCCCAAGCTGCGGGCGAGCCTCGCCGCCGCGATCGGCGCCGATTTCGAGGTCTACACGCAGCCGCTCGCCAGCGGCGAGATCGCGCTGCTGATCGTCGTCGCCGCGCCCGCGGCGCGGCGCGTCGAACAGCTGCTCGCGCAGGCGCAGGTCCAGGAGATCCCGGTTCCCGTGCAGTACGGCGGCGGCGGCTTGGCGCAGGCCATACCGCGAATGCTCGAACGCCTGGGCCAGATCCCTTCGGCTCGTGACCAGGCACTGCGCCGCCAACAGCAACTCGCGCGTGAGCACGGCGCGGAGCTGATTCGCGCCCGAGCGGCCGTGCACGACCGGCTCCGGGAGCTCGAGGCGGTGCCGCTGACCGGGGTCACGCCCCACGCCTTTGTGCTCGAGGGATGGGTGCCGACCCGGTCGCGGCGCACGCTCGAAGACCGGCTGGCCGCCCAATACGGCGACGCGGTCGCCGTGGAGGAGATCGCTATAGAGGAATGGGCGTCGGAAGAGGCCCCTGTCGTGCTGTCAAATCCCCGGCTGCTCCGGCCGTTCGAAACGCTCGTCCGGGTGTTCCCCTTGCCCCGCTACGGAACGATCGATCCGACGCCGTTCGTCGCGGTCTTTTTCCCGGCGTTCTTCGGCATCATGGTCGGCGACGTCGGCTACGGCGTCGTGCTCGCCCTGATCGGACTGGCGCTGCACCGCCTCTCGCGCGCCAACACACTCCTCCGCACGGTGTCGGAGATCATCGGCCCGTGTGCACTCTTTACGATCATCGCCGGCTTGCTGTTCGGTGAGTTCTTCGGCGACGTGGGCAGCCGGCTCGGCCTGAAGCCGCTCGCGTTCAACCGGCACGAGGCGATGATCCCCTTCCTGCTGCTCGCCGTATCGCTCGGCGTCGTCCACATCCTGCTCGGTATGGGGCTCGGCATCGCAAGCACGATACGCCGTCACCCCCGTGAGGCCATGGGCCGCGGCGTCTCGATGATCATGGTCATCCTCGTGATTCTCGCGCTGCTCGCCGCAGTGAAGGTGTTGCCGAAGGGGTTCTTCACGCCCGCTGTCATCGGCCTGCTGGTGGCGTTTCCGGCGCTGATCGTGCTGGAAGGTGTGGTCGCGCCCATCGAGCTGCTCTCGACGCTGGGCAACATCCTGTCGTACGCGCGCATCATGGCCCTCGGCGTGGCGTCGGTCATGCTGGCCGTCGTGGCAAACAAGATGGTCGGAGCGATCGGCAGCGTGGCGGTGGGCGTGCTCTTCGCCCTGCTGTTTCACCTCGTGAATTTCGCGATCGCGTTGTTCAGTCCGACGGTGCACGCCCTCCGTCTGCACTATGTGGAGTTTTTCGGGAAGTTCTACAGTCCGGGTGGTGTGCGGTACCAGCCGTTCGGGCATTGGACGCCGGCGCGACCGGCAGCTTAGCGAGGAGCGGACATGGACGCAGTGGTCATCACTACTCTCGCGGCGGCCCTGGCCGTCGCGATCCCGGCGCTGGCGACGGCATGGGCCCAGTCTCGCATCGGTCCGGCCGTCGCCGCCGCACTCGCCGAAAAGCCGGAGCTCAACACGACGGCGATTCTCATGATCGCGATCCCCGAGACGATGGTGATCCTGGGGTTCGTGGTCGCCGCGGCGATTCTGTTCCGATGATCGACGCATTACTGGCAACGCTCGCGCGCGAAGCGGACGCCGAGATCTCGCGAATCATGGATGATGCGCGGGCGCGAGCAGCGGAAATCATCGCGGCTGCGGAGCAGCAAGTCGTGCTGCGGCGCGAGCAGACGCTCGAGCAACGAACAACGACAGCGCGGGCGGAGCACGAGCGCGCGCTGGCAACTACGCGCGCCGCCGCTCGCGCGCAGGTACTGGCTGCGCGCGGAGCCCTGCTGGATCGGTTGTTCGACAGGTTGCGCGCCGAGCTTCCGGCAGTGGCGAGGTCCGCTGCGTACCGTGCCGGCCTGCCTCGGCAGCTCGAACACCTGAAGACCTTCGCGGGAGACCGGTCAGTCGCGGTGCGCTGCAATCCGGCGCTTGCCCCCACGCTGCGGAACGTCGTCAAGACCAACGGCCGGTTGCCCATACGGCCGGACTCGGAGATCGTGGCAGGCTTTCGCTTGACGACAGCGGATGGAAGGTTGGAAATCGACGCGACGCTGGAGAACCGGGTCGAGCGGTTGCGCCCGCAGCTCGCACTCGAAGCCCTCGCCGCCCTTTCGGCATGAACGCTCCGCGTTGGGAAGATCTCGCGACGCGCGCCCGCGGACTCGCCACCCATCTGCTCGATCGATCCGCCATCGCGTCGCTAACCGCAGTGGAGACCGTGGAAGCGCTGGGGGATGCGTTGCGGGGATACGGGTATCCCCTCCCAGAGGGCGGCGTGACGGCCGACGATCTGGAGCTTGCCGTGCGGCGCCAGGCCGGCAGCCGGCTGCGGGTGCTCGCACGCTGGGCTGGTAATCGCAGCGTGCTGCTCGCGGTCATCTTCGAGGACGAGGACCGGCGCAGCATCCGCGCGATCGTGCGAGGCGCCGTGCAGGGTGCGCCCGCCGACCTGCGGCTCGCGGGACTCATTCCGACCCCGGCCCTTCCCGAGCGGGCGCTACGGGAGCTGGCCATGCAGCCTTCTCCGGGCGCCGTGGCCGTCCTGCTTACCGCCTGGGGAAACGCCTACGGAACGGCTCTGCTGCGCGAGGCGAAAGCGACGCAACCGGACCTCCTCGCGATCGAGTCTTGTCTCAACGTCACGTTCGCGCAGCGCGCCCTGGACGGCGCGCGCGCCACGGGCAGCGGATTGGTGCTCGACTATGTACGAGACACAATCGATTTGGAAAACGCGACGGTCGCCCTGATGCTGGCCGCCGGCGAGACCGATTCACCGGGCAAGCGGGCATTCGTGGAGGGCGGACGCCGGCTGGCGCTTGGCACGTTCCTCGAGGCTATCGCGGCGGGGGATGCGGGCGCGGCGGGCCGGCGGCTCGTGACCGTATTCCGACCGACGCCCCTGGCGGCGGCGTTCGAGCGTGCCGCCGACGCGTCCAGCATCGAAGAGCAATTGCTACGCAGCCGCATCGCGATGATCCGTGACGCGGAACGGCGTGATCCCGCGGGCCCGGCGTCGGTGCTCGGTTTCGCGCTGCGCGTCCGTGCGGAAGTCCTCGACGTACGCCACGCGATTTGGGGCATCGTGCTCGGTGCTCCACGCGGCAGTCTCGCCGGCGCAGCCGTCGCGGCAGGAGTCTGATGGCGTACAGTGTGCGTGTCCTCTCACGGCCCGAGATCGGCGCGGGATTCGCGCTCGCGGGTCTGCGGACGGTAGAGGCGGGGAGCGCCGAGCAGGCGCGCGAGCGCCTGCAAGAGCTCATGGCCGCACCGGATGTGGGTGTCGTGCTGATGGAGGAGGGGTTCTACGACCACCTACCTGAAGAGCTGCGCCGCCAGCTCGGTCGGCGGCCGCTGCCGATGGTGGTGCCGTTTCCGGAACCGGCGTGGGCCGGACGCGTCGAGCAGGCGGACGCCTACATCGTCGAATTGTTGCGCCAGGTCATCGGGTACCGCGTGAGGCTCAGATGAGTGCCCGCATCGTTCGCGTCAGCGGCGCGCTCGCCGAGGCCGAGCCCCTGCCGGGCGCGAGGCTGTACGAGCTCGTCCGCGTCGGAACGCGCGGACTCCTGGGGGAGATCATTCGGGTCACCGGAGCGCGCGCGACCATTCAGGTCTACGAGGATACGGCGGGCCTCCAGCTGGGCGAGCCCGTTGCCGGCACGGGACAATCGCTCACGATCCACCTCGGCCCCGGGCTGCTCGGCGCGGTGTTGGACGGAGTGGGGCGGCCGCTCGCGCTGGTCGCGCGGGAGTCAGGCGACTTCATCGCGCCCGGTATCGCGGCTCCGACACTCGACGCCGCAGTACGGTGGGAGTTCACGCCCAGCGTCGCGACCGGCGCCAGAGTCTCCGGCGGCGACGTCCTCGGCACAGTCGTCGAACGCCCAGGCATGACGCATCGTATCCTCGTGCCCCCGGATGTCGCCGGCACCATTGCGGCGATTGCCGCGGGGACGTACTCGGTCACGGATCCCATCGGCAGGCTGAGCGAAGGCACGCAGCTGTATCTCGGCCACCGTTGGCCGGTGCGCCGGCCGCGGCCCGCGGCCGGCCGCATTCCTGCAGGTCAACCGCTCGTGACCGGCCAGCGCGTGTTCGACTTCCTGTTCCCGGTGGCGGAGGGTGGCAG